>ERZ836877.527-NODE-527-length-65444-cov-36.497347_pt1 | contig 65444 bp, 53 predicted proteins | sample MGYA00519469_ERZ836877 | MGnify/ENA primary metagenome ERZ836877 (study PRJEB31850, sample SAMEA3708809) | human gut metagenome | biome: human gut; feature: human-associated habitat; material: faeces | place: China | collected 2014 ...
CCAAAGGGGTCAGTCCCGCGTGCCCGAAGGGGTCAAACGCACGCGCCTTTTCCACTCCCCGCGAAGCCGACATCATAAGAATGAATGTGATTGACGGACTTTCTTTCGTCGAAATCAGCAGCATATTATCCATCCCTCAGTCCACGGCGAAATCCCGTTACAAGTCGGGGATGGATAAATTGAGGAAACAGTTCACCAACGATAACCTGTCATAGCATGGAAGATTACAAGGAGATAAAGGATTTGCTCACCCCTCGTCGTGACATAAAGGCTTCCGCCAGACTCCGCTGCCGGGTCGGCCGTGCGATTGAGAATGACCGGAGAAAAAGCAGCTGGCGCAATTTCATCTGGGGAGGGATAAGCCTGAGCGCGGCAGCCGCCGTGATTCTTCTGCTGCTTGTGCCTTCAAGGCTGTCGGCCAAGGAGATACTGGCCGAGGCCATCAGTGCCATGCGTGAGGCGGGGAATATCGAGATGGTGGTGGAGGTACGCACGCGTGCTATCGAGAATTTCCGGTATATCGACCTCCACGAGGATTTCGTGAGCCATCACATCGACATCGCGGGGGCAGACTCCGTGAGGGAATGGAGAATCGACAAGGGTGACCGTGTCGCCGTCGGCCGGGGTGGCGACATCCATACATGGATTCCTGCCCTCAATCTTGGCATGCACCTTGGCAATGCTGACCGCGATGACTTGCTTGGCTATCTGGCGAATCTGCTGACTCCGGGGAGGATTCTCGAGACTGAACTCAACAACTGCACGAACAGCAGCGGGAGCGAGTACAAGGTGACCCGCAACGGCGATGAGATATGGCTGACCGTCCATGCCGGCCCGGAAGGGAACTTTGAGAATCCTTACCTGCTGAACACATCAATAGCCGAATCAGAGAACATCCGGCGGTATGTCATCGACTCACGGAGCAAGAGGTTGAAGAGCGCGACTGTGAGTGTGCTGTCGGGCAACAAGGAGACCGTCGTACTGAAGATTTCCTCAATAAGTTACGACAGCGGGCCGAAGAATATCTGCCGCCTGCCATCCGACATACATTTCATAGAGACCGAGGAGGGGCCATCCGGACTGAAAGGGCTGAGCGCGGAGGAGGCTGCCGCCACTGTGTTGAACGCTTTCTCTGACTGGGACACCTCCATTCTTGACAAGGTACTGACCCGTGAGATAGCAGGCAAGCTATATCGCGACGAGTTCAGCGGGTCGAAGCTGATTTCGGTGGGAAACGCCTTCACATCCGGCTCTGAAAACTCCACATTCGTCCCCTATACCCTCCGGCTAAGGGACGGTTCATTGAGGCGGCATAACATCGCGATACAAAAAAATGATTCCGACGCCTGGATAGTAGCAGGCGGCCTGTAACACTCTGTCTGACACTTTAATCCTCAACTACAATGTCATTAAAGAATTTAATGGCAGGGCTGATGCTCTGTCTGGTTTTCAACACCCTCCACTCAACCGTCCCCCGCTATCGCGGCATGGTGAAAGATGATTCCGGCGCTCCGGTGGAGTTCGCCACCGTCACACTCGTCACACTCAATGACTCGACTTTGATTGACGGGACGGTAACGGACGAAAACGGGATATTCTCCCTCACGGGGCAGACGACCCCGCTCTTTCTGCGGGTCTCCGCTATGGGTTTTGAAGAGAAAATCATCGATAACCCCACACCGGATGTCGGTGAAATCAGACTCGAGACCGCATCCTACATGCTCGGGGAGGTCGCCGTCAATGGCTCACGGCCTGTGGCGCTGCTGAAAGGTAACGGTGTGGAGGTGGCCATCTCCGGGACATATCTTGCCAATACCGGGACGGCTCTCGACCTGCTCGGCAAGATGCCGTTCGTGTCAAAGTCCGGCTCGGAAATCGAGGTGCTCGGCAAGGGGACACCGTTGGTCTATATCAATGGGCGTGAGGTGCGCGACCAGTCTGAACTTGACCGGCTGGCCTCCTCACAAATCAAGAATGTCGAGGTAATCACCACTCCCGGGGCGAGATATGCCTCATCGGTCAATTCAGTCATACGGATTACCACTGTCGCGCCGGTCGGGGAAGGGGTCTCTTTCAATGACCGCACAACCGCAGGCTACAAGCGTTATCTCTATTTCTTCGAGCAGGCCAATTTCAATTACCGCAAAAATGGTCTCGACCTCTTCGGAATGCTCAACTATGAGAACTACCGCGAACGTCCGGGGTTCGCCAACTCGACGACCCGCTATTTCAACTCCACCACCGTGACGCAAAACAGCGCAGGAAAGGATTTCGCCCGCTATCCAGTCTATCAGGGGAAAGTGGGACTGAACCAGACCGTCGGGGAGCATTATCTGGGATTTTACTATGATTTCTCTTTCAAGCCCTCGACCTCGGCAGGTTCATCGCTGAGCGAACGCTTCCTTGATGATGTTTTTTCAGAAAGTCTTGACAACCAATCAAGTTCACGCCGCCATAACCGTCAGCATCTTTTCAGCTCGTATTATACAGGGAAAGTCGGCAAATGGGAACTCTCGGCCAACTTCGACGCGTTATGGCAAATCAATGACAGCCGTAACGACGAGTATGAGGTCTCATCCATCAATCCCAGCCGCGACTTCTCGACAATCAATGATGTCCGCAACCGCCTGCTGGCTGGGAATGTCATAGTGTCGTTTCCGGTCTGGAAAGGCAATCTGCGGTTCGGGGCAGAGGTCAGCAACATCCATCGCACCGACCGTTACAGCGGTGATGCCGATTATATCGCCGACAATGACGTGAAAATCGACGAGACCACCTCGGCTCTTTTCGCGGAAACGGAGCAGACCTTCGGCCCGGTATCAGTCGGTATGGGGTTGAGATGGGAGTACACCGACTCGAAGTACTGGCAATTCGGGCGGCTCAGCGATGACGGCAGTCGCAAATACCATGACCTCGCCCCCTCGGCATCCCTTTCATTACCCATAGGGAATGTCCGCACCTCCGTATCCTATGCCCGGAAGACCTCACGCCCCGCTTTCGAACAGCTGAACTCCGCCGTGAAATATATCGACCGATACCTTTACGAGTCCGGCAATCCGGCCCTCAAACCCATCTACCGCGACTATCTGACAGCCTCCGCTTCATGGAAAGACCTCGTGGTGGAGCTGGAATATTCCTCAACCCGTAACTACTTCATGTGGCAGACCACACGCTACGCGGAGGGGAGCGATGTCATACTGCTCAGGATGGTGAACATGCCTAAGTTCAACTCCTTCGGGGCTTATCTCAACTATTCCCCGACATTTTTCGGTTGCTGGCACCCCACCCTGCTTGTCGGCATCCAGACCCAGGATTTCAAACTCAACCACGTCGGCCAAACCCTGAGGCTTGACAAGCCGATGGGAATATTCCGGTTCAACAACGCCCTGCGCCTTCCATTTGACATCTGGGTGAATCTCGACTTTTCTGCCCGGACAGCCGGAAATGCCGATAATATGCACGTCGGCTCCACCTGGCAATGTGATTTCGGGCTATACAAATCCTTAGCCGACGACACCTGGAACCTGAAACTGCAACTCAACGACATATTCGACACCAGCCGCATGGAAGCCACCTCCTACGATGCCCTTAGCCGCATCAACATCAACAAACTCTATGACACCCGCGACCTCTCCCTGACCCTCCGCTACAATTTCAACGCCGCCCATTCACGCTACCGTGGCCATGGCGCCGCCAACACCGAGAAAGGGCGCCTCTGATTCCTCTCCTTTCCACAGACGATAAAAGTGAACAGCTTGGAAACTGCGGATATCCACATATCCATAAAACAATGTGTAAGCAACGGTCTTTCTGTTGCCAATGAATCCAACGATTTTTAGTAATTTTGCATTCCAAAACATTTCAGTCTAAGAAATCATGGACAAATCATCACATATCAGCAAAACAGTCAAAAAGACCATATATGCCATCCTCCTTTTATTGCTGATGTCAGGCTTGTATGGCGCAGTCATTGCCCTCTGCAATCAATATTTGCGCTGCAATGAACTGCTCACCCCTATGAACAAGTTCCTTCTCATCGCAATACTTGTCATCGGCTATTGTCTAATCTACCGATGGTTCAGCAAACGTATTGACACAATCGCCAAGAAGAAAACGAACTCCTCGCGTAAACCTGTCATATCCCGAAAAGGAAACTGATCGGGTCAGAGACCTGCATCCTGTCGGCCGCATCACCGGCATATATCTCGCCATTGGTCAGTGTGAGCTTCCTGACTTTTCTTTCGGGACTGAAATCGAGCTTCTTGAAATCTATCCAGAAAATGTCGGGGCTCAATGTTGATTCAAAATAATATATCAGATTTTTCTGGTCGGCGACCGTACGCCAGCGGGTGGAGGCTATATTCGGTTGCGAGGGGATTGAAATCCCGAGGGGAACCGACACATTGCGCATCACGCTGAACACTCCCGCCACAGCCTGCCGATAATCTGAGACCTGAGGGAGTGCCTTGATATAAAACGAAGCACGGACAAAGCGGTCGGACGCACGGTTGGTTCCCGGCAACATTACAAGTCCCCCTATCTGGTCCCAGTAATCGTCCAATGTCTGCTGTTTGTCATAGGACGGGGAATTCGTCATTACCTGACAGTCTCTCCCCTGATGAATCACAAGTTTACCATCTATATATTCGAATATCGCGCTGTTGCCAGTCGAATCGGAAATCGAAAGATGCAACGTCGATTTAGCACCATTCGGAAGGTCGGGGCCATCAATTCGAAACGATTCCTTGCCCAGTTCTGCCACGGCTTCATCCACCGTAGCGAAATTGTCAAGCACATATTGCGTCCAGATACTTAGTCCCATCACCGGACGTTTGTCGCCCGGTCTGTGATAATCCGATTCCGCCAGAAAAAGGAGGTTGGCCACAAGCCCCTTCTCGTTCATTCCGTCACAGACCCCTATATCATATCCTGCGGTCACAACGCTACCATAAGAAGATGTCCATTTCACGCTATGGTCCGTCATTCCACCACGACGATCCATCCCTCTCGGGAAAAAATAAATGTTGGATTGAGGATCTTCTTTCCAATCCATTGTGCGCCCTGTCACCACCATATCGTCCGGACCAAGATACACAGCGCGCGTACAAGCATCGGTCGGAACAGACATTCCCCACGCGTACATAATAATCAAGATTGTCGCAATGACTTTATAATATCCTGTTGTTTTCATCAGACCTTGTTTGTGATAAAAATTCATAATAGAATAATTGCAGCAATATTAATCCAATAAGCAACACATCCGCATTACAACCATTTCAACGTTTTTATCAGCAGAATGTTCGATTTCAATTTCAATTGTCTTACGCTCTTTCCATAAAAAGGATTATCTCGATTTCGTAACTAATGCCATTAGCTCAATTGCCGCGTCGATGTGTCAGGTATCTGATTGCAATTTGGGAAAACGAGTTGGCGCGGAGTTGTGTTCAGATTTGTGTTCAATGTAAAATAAAAAGCAGCTACGAGAGGGCTCGTAACTGCTTGGTTTTCAATTTGTGGTCCCACTTGGGCTTGAACCAAGGACTCCCTGATTATGAGTCAGGTGCTCTAACCAACTGAGCTATAGGACCGGGGAAGCGGGAGGGGTGGCGGTGATGGCCACCGGATGGCTTCGGCTTGTTTTTTACGCCACAAAGTTACGACTTTCTTTTGGAGTTTACAACCTTTTTGTAATTATTCACAAAATATTTTTCCATCATTGGGGGCTTTCAGGAGTTTTTTGACTACATTTGTGTAAGCCTTACGGTTTTGATTACGACGGGGCGACGGCGTAAATAGACCGTCCATAGCCCGTATATAGACTGTGATTCCCGGCGTTGAAACCGGTGGCTGCTAAAGAAAATGACGGCATATACACGGATGTCTGTCAATTTTATGCGTCCGGTCGGGCGGCATCACTCCGACCCGCCCTTAACAACTTAGTTATTGACTGATTATGGATATGATTGTGATTATATGTGCGGCGGGGCTTGGGCTCTCCTCCTTGCTCGGCTCGGCCGCCGGACTGTTGTTCCGCAGGATTCCGCATAAATGGAACGACGTTTTTCTGGGATTCTGCGCCGGGATGATGCTTGCGGCGTCGCTGGTGTGCCTTATCATGCCGGGCTTCGACGCGGTCGAGGGGCTGGATGTGTGGCAGGTGGTGGCGGGAGTCATCCTCGGAGTGATTCTGGTGGGCTTCCTTGATTTCGCCACACCTCACCTGCATAATATTTCGGGGATTGAACCGGAGTCACACCGGGGATCCACCTCAATCAACAAGGTACTGCTCTTCGTGATGGCCATCGCCATCCACAAGTTCCCGGAGGGAATAGCCACCGGTATCGCCCTCGACGACACCAACCCCGGCAATTCCCTCGCCATCACCGTTGCCATCGCGCTGCAGAATGTTCCCGAAGGTATGGTGATTGTGACCCCGCTCATCGTCATCGGGGTCAAGTTCATGCGCGTGGCTATGATCGCTCTTTCCGTAGCGTTGCTTGAAATCGTCGGGGTGTTCGCAGGCTACTTCCTCGGCAACATCTCCGAAGTGCTTCTGCCCGCGATGCTCGGCATGGCCGGAGGAGCGATGCTATATGTGATTTCCGACGAGATGATTCCCGAGACCCATTCCCACGGCTTCCAGAAGGAATCGACCTACGCCCTTGTCGCCGGGGTCGTGGCGATGTTGCTTATCCAGAAGTTCATATGAGATATGTGGGGCTGATAGACTGCAACAACTTCTTCGTCTCATGCGAACGGGTGTTCCGCCCCTCATTGGCCGGCAAACCGGTAGTGGTGGCAAGCAACAACGAAGGGTGTGTGGTGGCGATGTCAGGCGAAGCCAAGAGCCTGGGCATCACCCGCGGGCTGCCGCTTTTCCAGATGCGCGAAATTGTCGAACGCCACAAGGTGATTGCCCTCCCCGGCAACCACCGCCTTTACGGCGACCTTTCGGCCCGCGTGATGGCGACAATCGAGTCCATCGTCCCCGACATCGAGGTCTACTCCATCGACGAGGCGTTCATCCATTTCCCCACAGGAGCCACCCCCGAGGATGTGGAGTCAATCGGACGCGAGATCGTCACCGCCGTCAGACGCCACGTCGGGATTCCCACCTCCATGGGGATAGCCACAACCAAGACCCTGGCCAAAGCCGCCGCCCGCGTCGCCAAGCAAAATCCTGCCCACAGGGCTGTCTACTTCATCAACTCCGAGCAACGCCGCCGCGAGACCCTGGCGGCGATGCCTGTCGGGGCGATATGGGGAATCGGCCGACGGCTTGTCGACAAACTGAAAAAGGTCGGGATAGAACAGGCTTCCGATTTCGCCGACACTCCCCCCTCGGCGGTCGAACGGCTGCTGAATGTCGTAGGGCAACGTACCTGGCGCGAGCTAAACGGCGAGCCTTGCGTGGAGAAAGACCCGGAGGCCGCCACAAAGAAACAAATCTGCACCACCCGCACCTTCTCCCCCTCGGTTTCCTCCCTGGAAAAACTCCGGGAATCAATAACCCGCTTTATGGAAAATGCCTCCCGGAAACTCCGCAAACAACACTCCGTGGCCAAAGGAATCTCGGTATTCATCCAGACAAACTCCTACCGCAAGGAGCTTCCCCAATATTGCAATTCCGCCTACCGGATGCTCGACGAACCTACCGGCGACCAGCTCACACTTGTCAAGACTGCCCTCGATGCCCTAAGCTCCATCTATCGCGAAGGGCTCCTTTACCGGCGCGCGGGGGTAATCATCACCGAGACCATCCCCCTCGAAGGGGTGCAGCCAAGCCTTTTCTCATCTGGCGAGGAACGGGAGAAACGCCGCCGACTCAATCTCCGCGTCGACCGCCTGAACAGCAACCCCATGATGGCCGACAAGATACATCTCGCCAGCGGACTCAGACCTCATCCCCATCCCGGCTCCTCCGGGGAAGAGACAGCTTGTAACCAACACCCCTGACATTGAGTATGTCTATCCCTTCCGACCCGGAAAGGTATCTGCGGAGTTTGTATATGAAACCGTGCAGGCGGTTGAGATTGTTGTAGTCATCATTCTGCCACACGCGCCACATCAGCCTGCGGGCCTCCACCACCTCGTTGGGATGGCGAAACAGTTCGTCGAGAATCACCGCCTCGATATGCGACAGCTCCACCTCCCTCCTTCCCGTCCGGAGCCGCTGCGAGGCGAAATCCAGCACGCAGTCCCCCACGCGGAGCATGGCGTCCTCCACCTGCTCCGCATCCCTGCGGCGCAACAGCGCCTTGATTCTCACCACCAGTTCCGCTATCTGGAACGGCTTGCGCACATAATCGTCCCCTCCCCTGTCAAATCCCTTGACAACATCGTCAAGTGATGTCCGCGCCGTCAGGAATATCACCGGCACGGATGGAGAAATGTCCCTTATCCGCCTGACCATCTCGAACCCGTCAAGCCGTGGCATCATCACATCAGCCACCACCAGGGCATAGCCACCCTCGCGGAAACGTCTCAGTCCCATCTCCCCATCAGCGGCACATTCCATCTCGAACCCTTCGCGTTCAAGCGCGTCCTGGAGAATGAACGACAATGTGGCGTCATCCTCCACAAGCAATATCCTGTCTTTCTTCATTGTCATCAAATCTGATGGTGAAAACCGACCCCATGCCGGGACGGCTCTCAACCGTTATCCTCCAGCCTGACATCGAGGCAATCTGCTTCACATAATACAATCCGAGCCCGTAGCCTCCTGTCTCATACTTGTCGCCGTCATTGACCCGGTAAAACTTGTCGAATATGTGAGGCAGGTTTTCCCGGCTGATTCCTATCCCGTTGTCAGCCACCGACAGCGACCGGCGGTCGGCCCTGACATCTATCTCGACCGAGTCGCCAGAATATTTCACGGCGTTGTCAAGCAGATTCGAGATGACATTGCCGAAATGCAGGGAATCAGCCTGGATTTTCAATCCCTCGGCCACCTCCACGTTAATCCTGACCGGCTTACCGACCTTCATCTCAATCATTCCGGCAACCTCCTCGATCACCTCCCTGACATCCACCTCCTCGACATTGAGCTTCAATGACCTGAACCGATCCATACTCATCGACAGGATATTCTCGATCATCCCCGACAGGAATCCGAGCCGCTGCAATATTATGCCGAGAAACCGGCGGTTTCTCGCCTCGTCGCTCTGGTCATAGTAGCGCAGCATTGAATCAGCCGCCGCGTAAGCCACCGCGACAGGGGTTTTCAGTTCGTGGGTCATATTGTGGGTGAAGTCATCCTTCATCTGCTCGATGCTCTTGAGCTTCCCGACCCAATGGAGCAGATACCATATCAGGAATCCAGCAATCAGCAATATCCCTCCGGACATAACCAGTATTCCCGCCATCTGCCGGAGGACATGTCCTCCCAAGCCTGAGAAATAGGCCCTGTAAAGCGGCGGCTGTCCCTCCCTAAGAGCGAAATCCACCGACCACAGCCCCCTATCTTCAGCCACAGCTTCGTCAAATGGTCTCACGAACACCACCTCCGGCCTCAACCCGGCATCCGCAAGCTCCCGGCGGAAAAGGCTGTCGAGCATCGCGTAATCCCTGCCTGACATCGTGGTGTCTGCCATCTCCATTATATGGAAATACTCGCTCATCGTCTGGCCGACATTCTCCAGAATGCCCGGATAGCCATATCCACCCTCAGAGTCATTCTCACGCTGAATCATCAGGGTCAGCTTTATGAAAGAGGAATCACCGCCATAACGCGAGCCGTCAAGGCGCGAGATGATTTCCAGGATGTCGGCCCTGCGCAGACATTCCCCCACCGCACGCAAACTTTCCACCTTTATGGAATCATACAGGCGGAAAAGATACCAGGCATCCCCGGCGACAAGCGCCAGCAACACCAACAGGCATGCAGTGGTTATCGAGCGGAATCGTTTCACGACACAAATATATGAAAAACCGGCGGAACTTCCCGCCCCGGCTAAGACTAACTAAGACTAAAGGAGGATGGATTAAGACCGTCCTACTGTCTGACTCGATAACTTTGCGGACACAAACCACAAATACCTCCGCTTATGAAAACAGGCAGAACAACCCCCACCCCGTCGCAGACAGCCGCGTTGATTATCGTAATCCTCTTTGCCACGCTTTCGCTGACCGGTTGCCACTCTCATCGGGGGCTAATCTTTGCTAATCGCGACTGGCATATCAGCGACTATTACGGGCAGATCATCGATAGCGACACCACTTGGCGCATGACTTTCGGTGACATTCTGATTCAGACCGACCAGCCTGTCATATCCTGTGCCGACTCCCTCCGGAAATATCCCGGAATGGATAGGTTTCTCGCCGACATCCTCCACACCGCCGGACTCGACAGCGCGGAAATCCTGTTCTACGCCCCGGCGATGGCGACCATGTTCCTCCGTCCCCGTCAGCCCCTCAGCCATTCCCGCCCCGCATCCATATCATGCAACCTGGAGGATGACCATCCCTATACTATGTGGGTCAATGATGACAACGAAGACTGGGTGAGACCCGCGACAGAGATGTACACCTATACCTATTTCAACCGTCGCAAACGTCAGCTTCTCGTGGTTGACCATTACGACTACGGTGATGAACCTGTCGCCCAGGTTTTCATCTTCCAGTCAGCCACGAAAAGGACCGACGCGATGAAGCTTCCGCCTTTCATTATGAACCATCCATTCTTCATCATCCATGACATACGTCAGCTGGATAAAGACATCGAATTCTGGGCCGCCACCATCAACGGCCACCGCCGTCTCGCTTTCGCCAATTACAAAATCGGCCAGGAACAGAAACAATCTAAATCCAACCCGCAATGAGACTTCCTTCTATAATCTGCTGCTCGCTATTGGCCATCTCGTGTCCCATTCTGACCTCCGGTGAAATCCGGGGCACGGTGGTAGATGAAACCCGTGCCCCCATTGAGTTCGCCAACGTGACCGCTTTCATCGGCGACTCTTTAGCCGATGGAGCTGTGACCGGCCTCTCAGGAAAGTTCATCCTGACAACCGCAAACCGATGCGACCGTCTGAGGGTATCATTCATCGGTTACAGCGACACCCTTATATTAAATCCCGGCAACGAGCTCGGTGAAATCATTCTCCAGCAGGCTCCCGCGACACTGAAAGAGGTGGTGGTGAAAGCCCCCTTGATTCGCCGCGAGGCAGACCGGATAATACTCAACGTCGCCGCCAACCCTCTGTCGGCGGGGAAACATGCCGCCGACCTTCTAAAAACCGCCCCCGGTGTATGGGCTTCGGACAACGGCCTGTCAATCTACGGTCAGGGGGGAACCACCGTATATATCGACGACCGGAAAGTCAATCTTTCCGGCAACCGGCTTGTCAGCTATCTCTCCTCCCTCCAGGCCTCAGCCATCTCGACCATAGAGGTAATTCCCCACGCGGGGAATGAATATGATGCCGACTCGTCAGGCGGGATAATAAGGATAAATCTCCGCCGCAACCGCGTTGACGGAATCAGCGGTGCGGCCGGACTGAACACTACCGCAGGCGAGTTCAAACAATGGTTCAACCCCTTCGCCAACCTGAGCCTGCACACCAGAAGATGGACGGCAAACTTCGCCGGGAACCTCAACACAAGTCCGTCAGACCGTTACACCTCTTTCGAGGAATCGACCGCCCCCTCCGACGCGTCGCGTCTCGACGGTATTTCCCGCCATAAAACCACTACTCTGCAGGGTAACCTGACTTTCGGTCTCTTCTATGAGCCATACACCAACGGCAAAATCGGCCTTCAGGTAGAATACAACCCCGACAGTTCTGACCATCACGCGACATCTCAGACCGAGGTCTCCGGAACTGGCACAGCTTACACCACCCTCGGCCAATATTCCGCCAAAAACCGTTCGCACAATCTCGATGTGACACTCAACTGGTATCACAGACTTGATGACAAAGGCTCTCTGCTGAAATGGATTTCGAGTTATGATTTCCGTCAGACATCCGTGACCGATGACAACCGGATGTCTTACACCGACGCCACCCCCGATTCAGTCTACACCTCCGACGCATCCACCCACTACAACCTGTTCGCCACCGAAATCTCCCTGCGCAAGTCTTTCAACTCCCTTATGACTCTCGATGCCGGAGTCAAATACACCTTCAACGACATCTTCTTCGGCTCCCTCCACCATCATCTGGACGGAGACCGATGGATAGCGGACAGTTCCAATGATTACAACTATGATTACAACGAGAACATCCTTGCCGCCTATGCCATCATGAATCTCAACACCGGCAGATGGCGGTTCCGCGCCGGACTGAGAGGGGAACACCTCCATACCGACAATTATCCCATCTCCTCATCAAGGGCCGACCTGTTCCCGAACGCCAACATTTCGTTCAACCTGTCTGAAAACGGGACATCATCCATCTCGGCCGGGTATCGCCGCAACATCCACCGCCCCTCATTCCAGTCGCTCGACCCGACTGTGAGGCAGGTGTCTGACTATTCATACACTGTCGGCAATCCGGCGCTATCCCCGTCATTCACTGATGCGTTTAGCCTTGATATGTTACTTGCCGGGAAATTCACCATCGCGGCGGGATATTCCCTCACGTCAGCCCCAATCCGTCAGATGTTCACCTCAAACCCGGAATATCCCGAGCGGATGTACCTTACCTGGGGCAACGAGGGACGCGAACATAGCCTGTTCATCCACGGCGACGGCAACCTCAACATCACCCGATGGTGGAACCTCTACGCGAGCCTGACCTATATGTTCGTCTCCCGCGAGTCGGTCTCGGCCGGTAATTCCGACACCTTCGGCTATATCCAGGCGGTCGCCGCCACATCGTTCACCCTCCCCGTCGGTTTCAATCTCTCACTCAACTGTTTCTACAACTCCCGAATGAGAATCGGCAACATCACGGTCTATCCGATACTCAACCTCGACCCGACCCTACGAAAACAGTTTGGCCCGCATTGGACAGTCACCCTCTCGGCTGAGAACCTATTATGCCGCGAGGGGAAAATCAGAATTCACTCCTCCGGTTACGACCGCCTCTCCCATACACCCCAACATCCGGCCTTCCGCCTGTCTGCCACCTACACCTTCCGCAGCGGGAAAGCCCCACGCCGCCAATCCATAGAGCGCACCCTCGACCCCTCCCGCCTCACCAAAGAGTAACCCACTGCTCAAATACCATATCAGTTGAGTCCATAAGTACCCAATAAAGTACCCAATAAATTTGAGTTTGTTATTCCTGTCAACAAGAATGGCTATTGAATTCAAGTTATGCTCAATGGGGGATATGCAGGATGTCAAGGAAGCGGTTGACGGTGGCGGGGTCTCCGGTGTATTTCCCTTTGTCCTCGCTGAGCTTGCAGGTCTGGCTGTAAAACGGCCACGACTCGGTGATTTTGACATCGGTCAGTTTCACTACTATGTTCCTCGGCTTGATTCCGGGAAAATCATTGGTGAAATATGTGCCGATACCGAATGACGGTATACACCGCCCAGCCGCATGACGTTGTATGGCGATCGCCTTGTCGACATCCAGGGCATTGCTGAATACCACCTGCTTTGTAGCCGGGTCAATGTTGAGCGACCGGTATTTCTCCTCGATAAGGTCAAGCTGCTCAAGGTCTTCCCCACTGTCTACCCGCAATCCCTTGAACATGTTGGCGAAATCCTCCGAAAAATTAAGGCTGAAATTCCGCCAGCCGTAAGTGTCATACAGGAAAGTTCCCAACGCTCCACGATATGTTTTGCGCCATACGTTCATCGCGATATGGTTGGCCATCAACGGCCCGTACATACCGGCGATGGCGCATATCAGCTCATGGGCCATAGTCCCCACCGGAGTCAGGTCATACTTCATCGCATAATAGACATTGCTTGTGCCGATGAACCTCCCCGGGCCGGTCATACTCTCGCCCCGCTCTTTCATCGCTTTTATGGCGGTCTCCTGAGCTTGCGCCGAAGCCCGTCGCCGGGTGCCGAAGTCGCTGAAGAAACATCCCGCCTCTATCATCCTTTCCGCCTTCTCCCCCGAACGACGCGCATAATCCTCATAATCAAACTTCGCGGTCTCGCCGGTGACAATGTAATACAGTTCCGAGACAATCGCCAGCACCTTGACCTCAAGCAATATCGTCGCGCTCCAGTTCCCTTCGAATCCGATAGAAAGATGTCCCTCTTCATCCTGGCTGACCGAGACCAGCCGCCTGTCGTAACGGAACCCTTTCAGGAAACTGTAAAACCAGTCGGGAATATAACTACATCTGCGCCGCATGAATGCGATTTCCTCATCCGTGATTCTCACCTCCTCAAGCATCTCAATCTGTTCCTCGACAAGTTCTGCGAACCCGGCCGGATAAACCGTTGAATCCCGGTCGATGAACTTGTAGCGTACCATCGTCCTGGGGAAATTCTCTATCACGGCGCAACACATCGTGAACTTGTAAAGATCATCATCCGTAAATTTCGTTATTATCGGGCGCATAATACATAACTAAATATCATATTCATCCTATTATCCAACACCTGCAATCCTATTTCTGTTCTATTACCCAAACCATACTATGACATTTTTACACATCGAGCCGACAGCTGCGCACAAACGTTTGCAAACACTGTAAAATTAAACACTTATGCAACACAAACTTCTCCGAGTATTTACGTATTATTTCGCCAGCACTTTTTAGTTAAACTTCGTTAAAGGTAATGTTTTTTTGAATATTTATAGAATTAATTACATATCTTTGCATAGACCAAAACAACATCACAAATGAAAAAGATTAGTGCAATCGTGGTGCTTGTATTCTGTTGGGTGCATTGCCAGCTGACAGCTCAAAGTTACTTCGATTTAAACAGCCAGCAATATGTCGGCGAAGAGTACATCTGCCCGACATATGAGTATGTCAATGATTCGGAAAATGGCTTGACGGCCACATACTCGTTAGGTACATTGACCATCTCAGAAGACGATTTATTTCCCGGGAAATACAATCTTACTCTTGACAAGTTCGGACTAAATAGCGTGGATGGCCAACCCATGCTCCCAATGTCAAATAAGACCATTCAGATACCTGACGGGTATTCTTTTGCTTATGTCAGATTACTGAATAGCTCGATGATTGAATTATCACTTGAGCTTGCCCCATCCCGTTCACCACTAAGCGACAATGACACACTCGGATGGCAACCTAACAAGATTATTCCAATTAGCAAAATGTCGTTCAGCAGTCCTGACTCCATAATAAAATTTGAATATTCTGGCAAAAAGTTTGGAAAGGATGTCTGCATGTTATTAATCTCTCCTATCCAATATGATTCCGCTTCAAAAAAAGTCAGAATATATAAAGATTTCTCTTTTGAAATTGGATTGAGGCCGAACGATGTGGATTCAGACAAACCCAACGATCCTGATGCAGATTATTATGTCGTACAAAATACACTTCTTAGACGTTCATATCTAATTTTAGCACCCACGGAATATCAAAATACAGTAAAAGAGTTCTCTTTATGGAAAGAACGTTCTGGATTCAACATCATCAATATATTTTCTGAGAATTGGACATCTTCTACCATTGAAGCAACAATAGACTCCGTTTACAATTCCGCAAAAAACCTACAATATGTTCTTCTAATTGGAGATCATAGTAAACTGCCAGGTAAAATAAAGTATTCACCTTACACTGACGGGGGATATTATATTTCTGATTATGAATATTCTCAAATTGCCCCAAGCTTAGAGCGTAGTATTTACATCGGCAGAATTCCGGGGCGTAACAAAGAAGAAATCGAGAATGCATTGTCCAAAATCGTAGCATATGAAATTACACCTCCGACTGATTCAAAATACTATTCTCAAAGTCTACATTCGGCATATTTTCAGCCATCTACTCACACCCACATTGAAGAGCGACGTTTTGTGAGAACTGCCGAGGACATACGCAACTATGTTAATGGGTTTGGAATCAATCCCGATTATAATTATGTCACATCAACCGTTGTTTCACCCAAACAATGGTCACCTCATTATGCTGATGGGAAGGATATACCAGTGTCTTTACAACGTCCGAATTTCGCATGGGACGGGAACACATCCAATGTTGTTGATTTCTTCAAAAAAGGAGGCTGTTACGCATTATATCGTGGACATGGGACCATCTCGAGTTGGCATTATCCCAATTTCTCAATGAATGAAATCGCGCAATTACCTACTTCAAAGAAATTGCCATTTGTATTCAGTGTCACTTGCCTGACTGGCAGATATGACCTTCACGATGGAGGATTCGCGCAATCGCTCATCAGTAAAAAGGAAGGAGGATGCATCGGAGTGATAGCCGCCAGCGAAGTATCATATTCTGGACAAAACGATGCTCTCATCAACGGAATGTTCAGTCATTGGTTTAAAGGAGAAGGTTGCTATTACCATCAAGGTAGCAACATATATCCTCCACACATACAGCCGTCAGAAGCAGGTGTTACCATTGGAGAAATTTTAGAGGCAGGACTGGAACGAATGTACGAAATTTACCCTTCTTCATTAACAAATTCCTCAATATCAAATTACACTCGAAATATATTTCACATATTTGGAGATCCGTCAATGATAATACATTCGTCATGCCCAACCGAGTTTCAGGGGTTCAAAGTCGAGCTTACTCCAAGAATTGGGCAAAAGAGGTTTAAACCAGGCTACTATGATGGCATTTTCTCAATATCAATTGAAGATGAAGGAATAATATCCGTCATTGACGCAGAAGGATATAAAGCCTCTTGTATCGGCAATAAAATGGATGTAAAAGCTCCTTATTTTCCTATCGAAATAGTTATCACCGGGCAAAATAAGATTCCATTACTATACACTTTTTATAACCCACAAGGTACTGGAGCTCCATCTTCTTATAACAATTGGCATATCTCAAAATTATTCCCAAATCCTGCTTCGGATTTTCTATCTGTTACAATTTCCTATGAAACGATTAGATCCGAGACCTCTATTGGAGACATCAATGTGGGCTTAAATGGTACTTATCCTGATATAAGGAATATAACTTTATATATAGTCGCAACTGATGGTAAAATATCAAAGTCATACCAGCTTTCTCCAAAACCTCAAACCTGGAAACAAGACATAAGCGAGCTTCCTTCGGGCACATATATTGTAGCTCTCTTTGTGGATGGAGTACGATCTGACTACAAAAATCTTATCATCACTCATTAACAATAATGAACCATAGACCTCACACGATGAACAACGTAAACATCATGAACATCAATACAACTATGGCGGCCTTGGCAATGGCACTTCTGCCTTTGACATGCGCCGCTCTCGACAAAGGGGAGATATTTGACTCCAATGGTATCAGATATCAGGTAATCGAATCTTCAGAACCCAGTTCTAACGAGGTGATGGTATGCTCTCCTACCGCCACTGACCGCGAATACCCGCTACCAATCCAAGAGGACGGCACAATCCTCATACCCTCTTATGTGGAGTATGAGGGTGTGGCATACACCGTCTCGACCATTGAGGAGGGGACTTTCATGAATGAACCAAGGCTCTTATCCATATCCCTTCCTAACACCATCACCGCAATCGGGAGGGACAACTTCTCGGAATGCACCAACCTCAACACCCTCGATCTTTCACAAGTGACAATCTCCTCTCCGCTCGAGGTGACAGACTGTCCGGCGTTGAGACACCTTATTCTGCCTGAAACCCAAAACGAGACTATGTTTGAGTCCTTTTTGGGGACTTACGAACTCGAAAGTCTGCGTCTGCCCGAAAACATCGGGGCATCAACATCATTCATAATGTGTCTCAGCTTCATATCATCATTACAGACCATCTATTCCCTCTCCCCCACACCTCCCCGTTTTGACAGTGGGATTGACGGACTCCCTGACAATAGCCGTCCGGACGAATGGTGGTTGCTGTTCGGCAACTCCTCACTCTGGGCCAATCAGCCGGTCATATATGTCCCGGAGGGATGTGTCGAAAAATACAAGGCAAGTCCCAGCTGGCACTGCTACAACGACATCAGGGAATATGATTATTCCGGCAAAGAAACTGTGGCTGACAACACGCTCCAAAACGCCATTATGATTCGTGACGGGAAAATCATCTCTACCGACGGCTCCCAAGTATCAGTATATGATATTTATGGGCGCCGAGTCTCCAATGACAACCTTGCAACTGGACTCTACATCGTAGTCGCCGGCTCTTGTCGCGAAAAACTTTTGATAAGGAATTGAACTGATTATATAGAGAGACGCAATCCCGCAGGAAGTCTGCAAAATCAGAGGGCGCCTGCGGGATTGTTTTGTCGGATAATCCAAGACATTTCTATCAAACATAATTTTAATGACCTCACATACATAACTACCGGGAATCTCGTTATATATAACAAGCACTTAGATATATCACCCAATGAACCCAAGGGAAAAGGAAATATACCGAGTGACACTGGTCGGCACAGCGGTCAACGCCGTGTTGATAGTGTTGAAATTCGTCGCGGGAGTGGTCGGACGCAGTTCGGCCATGGTCGCCGACGCGGTACATTCCCTTTCTGATTTTGTCACCGACATAATCGTGCTGGTGTTCGTCAGAATCTCCGGGAAACCCCGCGACAAGGGACACGACTACGGACACGGTAAATTCGAGACCCTCGCCACCATGATTATCGGGCTCATACTGGCCGGAGCCGGTGTCGGGCTGTTTGTCAGCGGTCTAGGTCTGGTAATAGACAGCATACACGGGCGCGAACTTCCCCGGCCGGGATGGATAGCCCTCGCAGTGGCGGTAATCTCGATTCTATCCAAGGAAGCACTTTACCGTTACACCGTCATCCACGGCAGGAGAGTCAACTCACCGGCGGTGATTGCCAACGCCTGGCATCACCGCAGCGACGCCTTCTCCTCGCTTGGCACACTGGTCGGCATCGCCGGAGCGATGTTTCTGGGGGAACACTGGCGGGTGCTCGACCCCCTCGCGGCAATCCTTGTGAGCTTCTTCATCGTCAAGACAGGGTATGACATCGTGAAGCCTTGTATGAGCGAGCTGCTTGAAGGGTCTTTGCCTGAATCCACCGAACGTGAGATTCTCGACACTGTATTGTCCGTGGATGGAATCCATGACATCCATAATCTGCGCACACGCCGCATCGGCAACGCCATAGCGATAGACCTCCACGCGAGGATGGATGGCGACATCACCCTGCGCGAGGCCCACAACCTCGCCTCTCAGGCCGAACGGCTGCTGAAATCCCGTTTCGGCGAGACCACATACATCTCGATACACATGGAACCGGTCAAGACCGATTCCACTGTCGGCTAAAACCTGACGGCATAGGGGGACTTCACAGCCGCGTGGGCCGCTTTCTGGGCAAACAGAGCCTGGCTCTCAGTCATCCCTTCCGGATGATATGGATTACCCACTACCGACTCACCGAAAATCGTCTCAAACCAGGTGCAGGCCGCTATATACCGTCCTGTCAGCTGGTCAAGATGGTAACCGTCGCGGGTCAGGTCGGCATCTCCTCCCGCAGCCCGTGCCGTCTGGATTGCCGTTCCGGTAGGTATCAGGAGGGTCAACGCGGGATGTTCCTCCATAGCCCTGCGGCTTGCCCCCATTATCGAATCATACATTATCTTCTGGTCACGGCCATATGTCGGGAAAGCCCCGTGGGATGAATCGGGCGAGTAAGCCCAGGTCTGGTGCCACATGTAGACAGGATGGCCGGGAGTGACACTGTCGACATACTCCATCAACGGCTTGAGAGTGCCGTATGAGGAATACAGTCCCGACAAGGGACTCGACTGCTGGAAACTTATGAAATCCCATTCATCGGTCGCCAGGGCGGCTGACAGAGTGACAGGTGAGGCAGTAATGGTCACCCCGTCCAGACCGATGCGGCGGTAGCGATAAGCGGCGGAGTCTGTCTGCGCGTTGAGGTGATGGCGTTCGAGCGGACACCCCGGGATATAGAGGTCTCCGACCACTACCCGTTTTCCGGCCGCCGCACAGATTTCATGGAAATACTGGTCGACGGCATCCTCGGAAAAGCTGTTCCCGATAGCGAGAATCCTAATAATCTCCTCCCCGTTTGAAGTCGAGGACGGGATTCCCATAGAATTCCTTTCTCCAAGCAATTTGTCACCGCCCATACCGGCAAGAGAAGACAGCAACAATAATGATAATACTGTTTTTTTCATGGCGATCATAATGTGATTGGTTGTGGCCAAGGCCACTCCAGAAGTGCAAATTTAATTTTTTTCTTTTGTCTATCCAAATGTGGCAGAGCCGGCCAATAGAATAGAAATGCGAAATGGTTTAATTCTGTCGTCCCTTTTTATGGTTATTTACGAAATTGCCGTCAATGTGGTTAAAATCAGGTTAAACCCTCCTCCCCGGCTAAACGTCTGAATGTTATATACGTCAAAAGAACAAATAATAAATAATTCACGAATGCAATGACACCTCTGTTCTAAAGACCGAAATAGTCATTACAAAAAAGAATCAGACTTATGAAAAAGAAAATCTTAGGTTTAGCAGCTATCGCAATGTCGATGATTTCGTTCTCATCTCTCGCACAGACACAGCAGTCTGGCACCTGCTGCGAGACCTCCCAGCAATGTGTTGCCTCACAATACAATTGTCCTGTGGCGGGGACAACCTGTGACATCCAGGGCAAGAAAGCAAATCCCTTCGCAGGCCTTACTCTCACCGACTCACAGAAGGCTCAGCTTCAGCAGCTCAAGACAAAATGTGCCACAGAACGTTCAGCCCAGCGTGCCGAAAAACGTCAGGCTCGCCGCAACAATCGCAAGCAGTATCTCGAAGAGGTAAAAGCGATTATCGGTCCTGACCAGTATGTGATGTTCCTTGAGAACATCGTTCTCGACTCCCCCAACGGCGCACCCCACCACAAGGCTATCTCCAAGGCTGACCGCCGTGGAAAAAGCTTCGACAAGGCCGACAAATCACATCGTCACCACGCCTCAAACCGTCCCTTCAAGGCTTCCAAGGCCGCTAAGCCCTCCAAGGCAACCCAAGCAACCCAGGCTACTCAGACTGTCCAGTAAAAACGGCTTTTGACCGCATTCCATAACCATCCCGCCCCGTGTCAAGCGTCTCCCGCTCGCCACGGGGCGGTTTGCGCCTCTGCCCCGTCGGGGTTTGGGCGGACGTTATTTGGGGAATTGAGGGAAAAGCGGTATATTTGCACCATAATTCTGAAACCTCCCAAGGATGAAGTTCTTCAAGATATTACGCCGGGGAGCTGTGGCCGCTATGGCTGTCGCTCTGATGACGGCGTCACAGATGTGGGCCGGGATTGTCAGCGAGCTCCCGACCATCCGTGTAAACGGTAAGGTGATGTATTATTATGACACCCAGTCGGGCGACAACATATACTCCGTCGCTGAAAAACTCGGAGTGTCTGTAGAGGAAATCCGGGCATATAATCCATCTGTCTCCGATGGCGTCAAGCCCCGAATGAGACTTTTCTTCCCCTCTGACATAGCCACTTCGAAAAAGGGTGATTCAACCGGTCCTCTCACCCATGTCGTGGCCAAAGGTGAAAGTATCTATGGTATCGCCCGCCAGCACGGCCTGACAATGGACGAACTGATTTCATTAAATCCAGCCGCTGCGAACGGTATCACCACCGGTATGCGCCTGCGTCTGCGCAAGGATGATGACGCAGCCTCAGTCGCTCCGGCCAAGTCATCCCCTTCAGCCACCCTCACTTCGCGCCCCTCTGCGGAGACAACGACCGCGCCTGCGAATCCGGCGCCCGAAGAGACTGCGGAAACCCTCCCGACCGAAGGACCCGCCACCTCCGAAAGCGTTGAATACACCTACACGACGACTGACATCGCCGCCTCATCCGACTCAGTGGCTCTTCCGGCCCGAGAGATGAACGTGGCCATCATTCTCCCATTCCTGCTCGAAGAGGAGAACATCGGACGCCAGACCCAGCTTTACACGGAGTTCTACAAGGGATTCCTCCTCGCGGCCGATACCCTCAACCTCCCGGGCCGCACACCGGTCAAGCTTCACGCCTACGATTCGTCGGCCAGCCTCGACACCGTTCTTTCCATAATGCGCCGTCCCGAGATGGCCACGATGGACCTCATCGTCGCCCCTGACAACTTGACACATCTTGAAGCCATAGCGAAGTCGGCTCGCGGCGCGTTGATTCTCAATGTCTTCGCCGTTAAAGATTCATCTTATGTCACTATGCCGGGAATGATTCAGACCAACATTCCCCACGACGCGATGTACAGCCACGCGATAGAGGGTTTCATCGACCGTTTCCCGACTGCCACCCCGGTCTTTCTCTCTCGTGCGGGGGGACGCACCGACAAGGAGGAGTTCACCGACCAGCTCAAAGAACAGCTTACAATGGCCGGACGTGACTTCCTCTCCATCGACTTTGACGGTTATCTCGCGGACGCAGACCTGGAACATCTCGACCCGACCATCAACTCATATGTGTTCATTCCGATGTCCGGAAGCCGCGACGAATTCCTGCGTATCCTCCACGCCTTGAAGACATTCAAGGGTAAGGCTCTGGACTCTGACGCGGTGCAGCTTTTCGGTTATCCCGAATGGGCCACCTTCCGAGGCGAACAGTTCGACGAGATATGCGACCTGACAACCACCATCTATTCCCGTTACTCTCCGGTCGAGCATGACCCTGATGCGGCAGCCGTCAACGATGCCTTCCGCAGGGCCTACGGCGAAGGGGTGCTTGACAAGCAGATGCCCGTACTCGGAATCCTCGGCTACGACACCGGACGGATGGTAATCGAGGGGATGCGCACAATGGCCGGCAAGGATTATTTCCCGACCGAATTCTCAGGCATACAGAGCGGTATACGTCTTGAAAAATCAGGAGAGGAAGGCGGACTGTTCAACAACGCCATCTTCATCATCTCCTACCGTCAGGGAGGCAACATCGAAAAGACACTGAAATGACCAGCAACCTCAAACGCATCCTGCTGCCGCTGCTTATCCTGCTGGCAATACCGGCCATCCCCCTCTCGGCCCAACGCCATTACATCCCTCACGTCCATGTCGGGGTGCATGGAGGTGTGTCGATGTCGCGCCAGTCATTCTATCCCTCCATCAAGGAAAGCATGCTCAACGGCCTCCAGTTCGGTTTCAGCTTCCGCTACGCCGAGGAACGCCATGTCGGGCTCCTCGCCGAGCTGAATATCGAGCAACGCGGATGGAAGGAGAACTTCGAGGAAGCCCCGTTCAGCTTCCACCGCCGCCTGACCTACATAGAGCTGCCCGTCATGACCCACATCTTCTTCGGCAACCGCACCGTCAAAGGATTCTTCAACCTCGGCCCGGAAGTAGGCTATATGATTGGAGACAAGGCCACCGCCGACTTCCCTTATATGGAACTTCCCAACGTGCCTGACTTCCCCTCAAACCGCCGTTACGAGCAGATGCAGATGGATATCTCCAGCCGTTTCGACTACGGCATCACAGCCGGGGCCGGTGTGGAGTTCATAATCCGCCGACGCCACAGCATCACACTCGAAGGCCGCTACTACTACGGCCTGGGCAACATCTTCCCCTCGGCCCGCAAAGACATCTTCTCCGCCTCCCGCGGCTCCTCCATCCAAATCACCCTCGGCTACCTCTTCCGCCTCAAATAACCCCCCTCTTTCCATAAAACACCTCTCTTGATATGAACTCCATCGAAATCTCAAACTTCAAGAATTTCCGCCACCTGAAAATCGACAACCTCGGGGCGGTGAATCTTATCGTCGGGAAAAACAATGCCGGCAAGTCGTCGCTGCTCGAAGCCATATCGATACTCGCATCCGGGGGAAATATCGGGTGGATCAAGAACCTGCTTGAGCTGCGCGGTATGCCAACCCGTTATCCCTTTGATACCCAAGAGGTGGATTCCAAGGAACAGGAGAATTTCCGTACACTCTACCACGGTTACGACTGCAACAATTTCAAGACTGACCCGATAAAAATAACCGCTACTGATACATCCACCCTCCTCCCTCTTGAAAATACAGTCGAGATAAAGCTTATCGAAGTAGTGGATATTGTTGACGTGGGGGAAAACGGCACTGAGATTACGCGTCGTGTGCCAAAGGAGTATCTTGATGAAGACGCGATAATCAGCAGCAATCCGCAACCGGCCCTGTTGATTACATTTAATGATTCTTTGCGGACCATGTATGTGTTGGGGCAGAATTCACGCCGTTATTATATAATCGACAAGAATACCCCCTTTGAATATGTCCGCACGGCCGAATTCACCGGAGAGAAGAATCCCGATCTCTTCGACCGCATAGCCCTGACCTCCCTCGAGCCGGAGCTTATAAAGGCTCTCCACATAATTGACAACCGCATCGAGGCCATAAACTTCCTGAAAGATATCCGTCCGGCATCACTCGGCAGGAATGAAGACAACCGTGTGCCGTTCGTAGTGCTTTCGGGCAAATCTGACAAATATCGTCTCAGTACGATGGGCGATGGTATCAACCGTGTGCTGACCATCATCCTTTCCCTGCTTAACAGCCGCGGAGGGATACTGATGATTGATGAATTCGAGAACGGACTCCACTATTCCGTCCAGCAGGAACTTTGGGGGCTTATATCCGACCTTGCCCGCAAGCTTGACGTGCAGGTATTCGCCACAACCCACAGCAATGACTGCATAAAGAGCTTCCTCCACGCTACCGGAGAATCGGGCAAGAGCCGTCTTATCCGTCTTGAAAAGCGCGACAGCGGGGAAATCGCGGTTGTCTACGATGAACCTGACGAACTCGACTACATTGCCAACAACGACGTAGAGATAAGATAAGGATGGAAAAGACACCCAACACCTCCCTCCTTCTTGTCGAAGGAAAAAGTGAACAGACCGTCATCCCTCGTTTTTGCAAGGAATGTGGTATTCCACAGTATTTCGACATCGAATCAGGCAAGAGCCTTGAACAGCTCAAGACCGCGATGAAACTTCATCTGAAATCATCCAACGTCTATAAGAAGCTATGGGTGGTTATCGATGCCGACACCAACCCTGACGGCGCATGGGAGTCTATGAAATACATCCTTGAAAAAAGTGGAAAATACGACTTTGACCGCAAAATGCCCCTCCCCTCCGACGGGGTTGTAATCCCTCCCCGTGACCCGGCAGACCTGACAGTCGGAATATGGGTTATGCCCGACAACAATGCCTGCGGAATGTTCGAGGATTTCCTGCTGGCACTCATACCCTCAGAAGACACCCTGTTGGAAGAGTCCACCCGGATTGTCAATCGACTCCATACCGAGCGTGACCGCCACAACCTCCTGTTCAAGGCTGTCCATAAATCAAAAGCCCGCATCCACACCTGGCTTGCCTGGCACGACACTCCCGGAGAATCCCTTGCCGTCGCCGTCACCAAACACCTCTTCGACACCTCCCATCCCCTCTCCATCCGCTTCTCTTCCTGGCTTTCCCGCCTCAATCCCTGATTCCCGACTACGCTCCAAGTTTTATATTAACGATTTCCCAAGAATCCTGATAACGATTGCCGCGACAATTCCGAAGAACTCTTCCGGAATCGTCGCGGCATTCTTTTATGTCTTGGGAACCTATGACTCGCGGCGGAATCAGGCGAGGAGGGGCTGGATGCGGCGGAGGGCGGCAATGAAGGTATCGACCTCGGCGAAGGTGTTGTAGAGGGCGAATGAGGCACGGACGGTGCCTTCGATGCCGAGGACGTGCATCAGGGGCTGGGCGCAGTGATGGCCGGTGCGGACGGCGACACCGAGCTTGTCGAGGAGCATCCCGGTGTCGTAATGGTGGGCGTTACCCATCAGGAAGGAGATGACAGGAGCCTTGCCGGGAGCTGTGCCGAAAATACGCATGCCGGGAATCTCCATCATCTTTGGAGTGGCGTAGTCGAGCAACGCAAGCTCATGGGCCTCGATTTCCTCGATACCGATTGAATCGATGTAATCCAGGCAAGCGGAGAATGCGGCGATATCCACGAAATCAGGTGTCCCTGCCTCAAATTTCAACGGCGGCTCCTCAAAGGTGGTGCCGTCAAACGAGACATGCTTTATCATCTCGCCGCCCCCTTGATAAGGAGGCATCCGGTCGAGCCATTCACGTTTGCCGTAAAGCACCCCCACTCCCGTCGGGCCGTACATCTTATGGGAGGAGAAGGCATAGAAATCCGCTCCGAGAGCCTGCACGTCGATTTTGAGGTGAGGAGCAGCCTGCGCCCCGTCGACAACGACGACCGCCCCACGGGAATGGGCATACTCGGCCATCTCGCGGACAGGGTTGACTGTGCCAAGCACATTGGAGATATGACAGAAGGAAACCAGACGCGTCTTCTCGGTGAAAAGCGATTTGTAGGCCTCGATATCGAGCGACCCGTCAGGAAGAATCGGCACCACCTTTATACCGATTTTCTTGCGCGACTGCAACAGCTGCCATGGCACGATATTGGCGTGATGCTCCATCTCGGTCAGGATGATTTCATCCCCATCCTCCAGCAGCGCCCCCATCGACGAAGCCACAAGATTGATTCCCTCGGTGGTGCCACGGGTGAAAATCACCTCCTCTCGCGAGGACGCGTTGATATACCGTGCCACCTTGTCGCGTGTGGCCTCCTGCAGGTCGGTGGCTTCCTGAGAGAGGAAGAACACCCCTCGATGGACATTGGCCTTATGCTCGTAATACATTCGCTCGACAGCCCCGACCACCTGACGCGGGGTCTGGGATGTCGCCGTGTTGTCGAAATAGACCAGCGGTTTGCCGTAGACAGTACGGGAAAGTATCGGATAATCGCGCCTGAGCGCTTCAACATCGAGCATAGTCAACAATCGGTTAAATGGTTCATTTCTCAGCTCCCCGGCCACGGCATGTCGCGCAGGCGGCATCGCCGCAATTCCCCGAGAATCGGAGTTCAAGCAGATGGCGCAGACGGTCGCGCAGATTCTCCAGGCGTATCTTGTCGACCACATCGACCATGAACGCCTGCATCAGCATCTTGCGGGCCTCAGCCAGAGGTATTCCACGGCTACGCATATAGAACAGCGCGGCCGAGTCGAGCTGCCCCGTCGTGGCCCCGTGGGAACATTTCACGTCATCATTGTAGATAAGCAACTGCGGCTTGGTGTGCATCCTTGCCCCGGTGGAGGCAAGCAGGTTGCGGTTGCTCTGGTACGCCTCATTGAAACGCGCCCCGTGGGAGACCTCGATAAGCCCCTCGAACGCGCCTGACGCGTTGTCGTCAAGCACATATTTGAAGAGCTGGTCGCTATGGGAACGGTCAGAACGGTGAACCAGACAGGAACTGTTGTCGATATGCTGTTCACCCGACCCGATTGCCATCCCCGACAGGAATGTCTCGCAACGCTCACCCACGATTTCAATCAGGTATTCGTTGCGGGTCTTGCCGTTGGTCAGCGTGGCCGCGCAGATGTTCAGCGACGAATGCGCCTCCTGGCGGCAACGGAACTGACACCAGCGGGCTGTCTGCGGGGTGGATTCCTCAAGATCATACCAGTCCACTTTCGCGCCCTCCCCGGCCATAATCTCGATTACCTCGGATGAGCCGAACTCGACATCCCGGGTCTGGGTATGGTCACATTTGAGGACACTGACCTCCGCCCCCTCCTCCGCCACGAGCAATACCCGCCGAGGGGCGAACAGCGGGGTCTGGCCGCTGAATATGTCGACAATCTGGATGGCCTTGGTCAGCTTCACCCCCTTGGCGACATGAATCAGCACCCCATCCTGGAGCAGCAGCGAATTGAACGAGAGGGCCGCGTCATCCTTCCCCGCCACATTCCCGAGCCACCGGTCAAGCAGCGCGGAGTCAGCGTCGCGCAGCGAGCATACCGTCACCCCCTCCGGGAGATTCTTCAGCAACGTCGCCGTCGGGACAAAACGGTCATTGACCACCACGGCCAGCAACGTCGTGATGTTCGGGACATCGCAGCGGAAACTCTCCGCCACATTCACCGGGAAGTTGATACGGTTGACATTCACCCCCAGGTCAGGGGCGAACATCTCCTCGACGGAGGTCTTCTCATACCCCTCGTCAGATCTCTCGGGCAAGCGTCCGGCAGCCTCAAGAAACGCCATCGCCCGGTCGCGGCCCGCGTTGAGAGCCTCCGGGGCATTGGCGTCCAGCGCTACACGCTCCTGACGGAAAAGGTCGGTGTATTGTTTCAGGGATGCCATTGTCAATCCTCCTTGTGTTTCTTGTCTTCCTCCTCCTTGATCCAGTCATAACCGCGCTCTTCAAGCTCCAGGGCCAGCTCCGGGCCACCGGTCTTGACGATGCGCCCCTTGTAAAGCACATGCACGAAGTCAGGCTTGATATAATCGAGCAGACGCTGGTAATGGGTTATGACGATTGTGGCGTTGCGGTCGGTCTTGAGCTTGTTGACACCACCTGCCACGATACGCAACGCGTCGATGTCGAGACCCGAGTCGGTCTCGTCAAGGATAGCCAGACGCGGCTCCAGCACAGCCATCTGGAAAATCTCGTTGCGCTTCTTCTCGCCACCCGAGAAACCCTCGTTGACCGAACGCGAGGCAAGCTTGTTGTCAAGCTCGACAACCGCACGTTTCTGGCGCATGAGTTTCAGGAAGTCGCTGGCCGACATCGGCGGTTCATGGAAATATTCCCGCTTGGCGTTGACAGCCGCGCGCATGAAGTTGACCATCGACACCCCCGGAATCTCCACCGGATACTGGAACGACAGGAACAGCCCCTCATGGCTGCGGTCCTCAGGGGAGAGGGCCAGCAGATCGATGCCGTGGAAGTCGGCTGAGCCGCCCGTCACGGTGAAAGCGGGATTTCCGGCAAGCACACTCGACAGGGTGGACTTGCCCGAGCCGTTGGGACCCATGATGGCGTGAACCTCCCCCGGGCGGATGGTGAGGTTGATTCCCTTGAGAATTTCCTTCTCCTCTACTTTGGCGCGGAGGTCTTTGACCTCCAGCAATATCTCGTCGCTCATAAGCTTCTCTGTTTCTTGGATTGGAGCGGGTTAGACAAATATGTTTCGGAAAGAGACCGGCAGAAAGACGCGTCAGCCGACAGACCCTTCGAGGGTAATCTGCAGCAACCGCTGCGCCTCGACGGCAAACTCCATCGGCAGCTTGTTCATCACCTCCTTGGCGTAGCCGTTGACAATCAGCCCAACTGCCTCCTCTGTCGGGATGCCGCGCTGGTTGCAGTAGAAGAGCTGCTCCTCCGAAATCTTCGAGGTGGTAGCCTCATGCTCGACAACCGCCGTCGGGTTCATCACATCGACATACGGGAAGGTGTGCGCCCCGCAGTTGCTTCCCAACAGCAGGGAGTCACACTGGGTATGGTTCCTGGCCCCCTCGGCAGCCGGGGTTACCTTCACCAGCCCACGGTATGAGTTTTCGCTGTGACCGGCTGAGATACCCTTAGACACGATTGTCGAACGGGTATCGGGAGCCAGATGGATCATCTTCGTCCCGGTATCGGCCTGCTGATGGTTGCGGGTCACGGCCACGGAGTAGAACTCCCCGGTCGCCCCGCGTCCGGCCAGCACGCATGAGGGGTATTTCCAGGTTATCGCCGAACCGGTCTCCACCTGGGTCCACGACAGTTTGGAATAGTCGCCGCGACACAATCCGCGCTTGGTCACGAGGTTGTAGACACCCCCGCGCCCCTCGGCGTCACCGGCATACCAGTTCTGCACCGTCGAGTACTTCACCTCGGCCCGCTCCTCGACCACGATTTCCACGATGGCGGCGTGGAGCTGGTTCTCGTCACGCATCGGCGCCGTGCAGCCCTCGAGATAGCTGACATAGGAATCGTCATCGGCCACAATCAGTGTGCGCTCGAACTGTCCGGTTCCGGCGGCATTGATTCTGAAATATGTGGAAAGCTCCATCGGGCAGCGCACCCCCTTGGGGATGTAGACAAACGACCCGTCGGAGAACACCGCCGAATTCAGGGCGGCATAGAAATTGTCCTTGTATGACACCACCGACCCGAGATATTTCCTCACCAGGTCGGGATAATCCTTGACAGCCTCCGAAATCGAGCAGAAGATAATCCCCTTCTCGGCCAGGGCCTCCTTGTGGGTGGTCTTGACCGACACGGAGTCCATCACCGCGTCGACAGCCATCCCCGAGAGCATCTTCTGCTCCTGCAGGGGGATGCCGAGACGGTCGAAGGTCTTCAGCACCTCCGGGTCTATCTCGTCGAGGCTCTTCGGCCCCTCCTTCTTGACCGGCGCGGCGTAATAGCTGATGGCCTGGAAGTCGATGTCGGGCATATTGAGATGGCCCCACTTCGGCGGGGTCATCGTCAGCCAGTGGCGGTAAGCCTTCAGGCGGAAATCGAGCAGCCATTCCGGCTCATTCTTCTTCCGGGAAATCAGCCTGACGACATCCTCGCTCAGACCGACGGGAATCACCTCCGTATCGACATCCGTCACGAAGCCATATTTGTAATCCCCCGAGGTCACATCGTCGATGACTCGGGAATCATCCTTGCGCTCCTCCGGAGCCATATTCTTGTTGTTATTCTCTTTATCCATAACAGTCTATCCTAACGCCCAGCCCAGCACCGCCGGAGCAAGGCGAACGATTGCGGGGGCGGCATGCCCGTTGGCCAGGGTCGACATCTCGGCCAGCGACGCGTCAGGCTTGATGACGAGCCACAGGTTGAGCAGCAGGCTCAGCACCAGCATCCACTGGAACAGGCTGAACACCGCTCCACCCAGCCGGTCAAGACCGCCCAGCGACAGCGAGTGGGTCACCTTCTTGAACAGCGACGCCACCACCCTCACCCCGAGGTAACCGGCCACGAACACTATCACCTTGGCCACCACCACATCTATCGATGACGGCTCCCCGTCACCCGCGATGAACTCCGCCAGGGGGTAGCCCCCCAGACGGCACAGCACCACGGCGAAAAGTATCGCCGCCACCGCGCCCACCTGCACGATGACCCCACGGTAAAATCCATAGGCCACCGACCCGGCGAACACCGCTAATATGATAACGTCAAGTGTAGTCATTGGTTCAGCTCACAAAATTACAAAATTCTTCCGACGTTACGGCAAAAACCACGAACTTTCCCGGCGGATGTATCTCGACATATTCCTACCGATCGAAGAGATGGAGGAGGAAGAGGCCTGATTGAGGAAATTTTTCGTTAATTTTTCCAAAACCGGTTGCATTCCAAAATAATTGAGTATATTTGCATTCAGATAAACCAACATCACACATAATTAACTCAACCGAATATGTCAAAAGTAACAGTGGTAGGCGCCGGCAACGTAGGCGCCACAACAGCCAATGTACTCGTTACCACACAGGTAGCCAGCGAAGTAGTGCTCATCGACATCAAAGAGGGCGTATCGGAAGGCAAGGCCATGGATATCATGCAGACCGCGAATATCCTCAACCTCCAGACCCGCCTCACCGGTGTGACCAACGACTACTCCAAGACCGAGAACTCTGACGTCGTTGTCATCACATCCGGCGTACCCCGCAAGCCCGGCATGACCCGTGAGGAACTGATCGGTGTCAACGCCAAGATTGTCAAGTCGGTTACAGAGAATGTCCTGGCCCACTCCCCCAACGCCGTCATCATCTGCGTTGCCAACCCGATGGACACCATGACCTATCTCATCCACAAGATTTCAGGTCTGCCCAAAAACCGCATCATCGGTATGGGTGGCGCCCTCGACAGCGCCCGCTTCAAATACTTCCTCAGCCAGGCTCTCGGCGCAAGCGCCACCGAGGTTGAAGGCATCGTGATCGGTGGCCACGGCGACAAGACCATGATTCCCCTGACCCGCTACGCCGCTTACCGTGGCATCCCCGCGTCCACCCTCATGCCCGCTGAACAGCTCGAGAAGGTCGCTGCCGACACAATGGTCGGCGGAGCTACCCTCACCAAGCTCCTCGGCACCTCCGCATGGTATGCTCCCGGCGCCGCTTCGGCCCAGATGGTAGCCGCCGTCCTAGGCGACCAGAAGCGTCTCATCTCCTGCTCCGCCCTCCTCGACGGCGAGTATGGCGAAAGCGACCTCTGCATCGGTGTTCCCTGTATCATCGGCAAGAATGGTATCGAGAAAATAGTTGAATTCGACCTCAACGACCAGGAGAAGGCCCTCTTCAAGGCAAGCGCAGAAGCTGTTCACGCAACCAACGCCGCCCTCGCCGGAGTCCTCTGATTCCGTCTGAGTCGATAAGAACAACCCCGGAGGGTGTGTCATCACGCGACAAAGCCATGACACACCCTCCGTTGTTTTCCCCTCCGGCTCAACGTTATCCCCCGCCCGCACGTTATCATTATTGTAAACAAGCATCACAAATAAACAACCTGTATGAAATCCTACCGACTCCTGACCGCCTGCGCCGCCGCAATGGCCGTGACAGCAATGCTGACCTCATGTGGCGGTTCGGCCGACAAGGCCAAAGACTCCGCCGACAGCGCCAACCTCGCCAACGAAGTGATTGACAAAGTAGCCGAAGCTCCCGCCGTCACCACCATCACCGCCGACGGGCAGATTCCCCCCGCCAACGGCAAACTCATCGTCCTCGACTTCAACGCCTCCTGGTGTGGTCCCTGCCGCCAGTTCGCCCCCAACTTCGAGAGTGTCGCCGACAAATACCGAGGACAGGCATCATTTTACAGCATAGATGTCGACCAGAATCCTCGTCTGGCCGCACAGTTCAACATCCAGAGCATCCCCACCGTCGTCTACATCCAGCCCGACGGCACCACCTCCTCCACAATGGGATACATGGATGCCGGCGCCTTCGACACCGCCGTCTCCTCCCGCCTCAACTGACCCTCCCCTCATTCACTGAAAAAGGGTCTCACGCAAATTACACGAAAAGGTCTCACAGATTACACGGATTACACGGATTACACAGAAACCATCCGGATGGAAACACCCCCGGATGGCCTCTGCGTAATCCGCGTAATCTGCGAGACTTTTTTGTAGACGAGCGGGGGTTTTCGCAGATTTAGGTGAGACAAAACGTTTTTTGGGAAAAGAAGTCTCGCAGATTACGCGGATTACGCAGAGACCATCCGGATGGAAACGTGTCCGGATGGCTTCTGTGTAATCTGTGCAATCTGTGAGCCCCCTCCCCTAATCCTTTTTATCTCGTTTATCTCACTTGAATCTGCGAGAAATCTGCGTATCTGCGGAATCTGCGTGAGACCCTTTCGTGGAATCTGTGTGAGAAGGTAGCCACGAAAAAAGACTGCCCTAACCTCACGGTCGGGGCAGTCTTCGTTCCGGGACAACCGGAACACTGTTTTTTCTATAACTCTTACTAAATACTCTTTTCCATAATCGGGCTGAAAGCCCTGAATCAAGAAAAAGGTATGCGTTATGATGCGTCAGGCATCAGACAGGTCATCAGCGGATGACAACCTTGGCAACGGTGTTGCCCTGACGACGCAGGTAGATGCCGGGAGCAGGCTCGCCATAGACGCGCACACCTGAGATGGTGTAATATTCAACGTCGCCTTCGGCAACAGCATCGACAGCCACACCCTCGACACCTGAAATCACATTGTCGTTGGCGACATTGATGATAGCTGTTGCGGTTCTGGGTACATAGTTCAGCTCCTTGTCTTCAATTGACACATTATTATTGTTCATGGCACGTTTCGGACCGTTAGCGGCCTCAACCTTAGTGATAGTAGCCTTCGGGGCGATAAGGAAGGGGAAGACAGCCTTGACAGTGCCGGTGATGGACTTCGAAGGAAGATCCTTCGGGTCGCTTGCGGTCTCCACTTCGGGGATATAGAAGGGAACTGCTGTTCCGGCCTTCATCATCGAAGACCAGTCATAGTTGCCCTCAAACCAGCTTTCGTCAGCACAGTCGGTATTCTTCACCCATGAACCGAAGCCTGTTGCCACATTGTACTTGGCGAGATAGTGGTCAGCGTGGATGATTTCAGCACCGGCAACATCGAAGTCGGCATAGTAGTGGAGGTCGGTAACGGCATTGGCTTCATCTTCAAGGCCGAAAACGAAGTCATCCTTGACATACACGCCGTAGGTGGCGGCTCCGCCGTCAGTGGCGACATTCTTGTTGACGACATACTGGCCGTTGCAGGTGACAGGTGCGGGATCGACGAAGGCCACCATTTCCTGGAGGTCGGCATGCGAGGTGCGCGAGTGGAAAGTCAGGTTGTTGGCCTGGTTGGTGTATTTACCGCGAATTTGTATGGAGTTGTCGTTCGACACAGGAAGGAACGGGATTTTGTAACGTCCCTTCTCTACCTGGTCACCATCATTGAGCGCAAGGTCATCACCATTGAGAAGCAGCGAATAGGTAGCCTTGTAACGGGGTTTCCCAAGCGCCTGATCCATATCTGTCAGGGTATTACCCTCGGCAGGAGTGATGTTGACGATAGCATCGATATAGTTCACTTTATTAACATACACGCAGCCATTGACACCGGCGGCATCAAGATGACGGTCGGCATTATGGTCATGGAGAAGCAGAGCATCGCTGTTGGAGAGAGTGGCGGTCATCACGTCGCAATCCTCGGCAACGACGGTGGGATGAGGATTGAAGTCGATGAAGCTAACCGACATACACTTTTCGTGAGAGTCGAAAACGAAATAATTCTTGTCCTTTTCAGTGTCCTTCGGTATAATCCAGTCACCCTGGTTAACGTTGTTGTACTTCACTGAGCGGTTGACAACCAGGTTTACGGAGCCGGGGCTACCCGCACTTCCGCTGGCATAAGTAGGAATCCAGGAACCGGGGTATTTGGAGTAGTCAAAACGGGTATCGACACCTACAAGACCGAGGTCGAAAGTAGCCCAGTGACGGGGACAGCCTAAAGAACCCTCATCATATGAGTCAGCAAGGTTTTTGGCGTTGCCACCGAAACGAGACATCTGCTTGGAAGCCTCGGCTGTGTTGACGAAGCTGACTTTGAACTTACCCTCGTCGGAGTTTCCGGGCTTGTATGTCGGCAGGTAGAAACAGCCGTTATCGGCAGGGAGAGCGTAGGCAGTTGCCGGAGTACCGGGCATCGACTTATGGTCTTCAGTAACATTGCCATTTGCATCCTCTGCGTCGAATGTCACACCCCATCCTACGAGATAGAGGAAGCTACGGCCACCGTTGGCTGCATCCCTTTCGTTAAGGGCGTTGAAGTCGGAATAAGAAAGCATCGACTGGCAAGCGTAGCGGCTGGGATTTCCGTCGTCGGGAGAGTGCTTGGCCTTGGTCGCGGTCGCGTAGATGAAGCGAGTCCAGTTGGTCTTGTCATACCAGTCGATTTTAGCTTCATATCTTACACCATCCTTTTTGTAGAATGCGATGTCAGAGCAATACTCAATCGGGTTTTCATATGCGCCAGTCTGCTCATTCTTCGTGGTGTAGATGTAGAAATCAACCGCATCATATTTCTCGACATCCTCCTCGGTAAGTTCAAATTTCCAAAGTGAGAAACGGAAGCTTACGCGGTCCATCTTCTCCTCGTCCGAACCGAAATCATATTTGGAGACACCGGTAGCGGAGTTGTAGATATGACAGCGGACAGGGTTGAGAATATCACCATCCTCAGTTTTGGGAGCATCAGCGGCCTGGGTCGCATAGTCATACTTCATCTGGATGTAGAGAGTGGTGGGAGCAGGCTCAACAGGTATTACAGGCTCTTCCTTTGTGGTAATCAACAGAGTGGAAGTCCCGCCGGGATTGTAAGTCAGAGTCATTTTTGCTCCGGCAGGAATATCTTTCTCGAGATTGGCGGCGTCACGGCTTGTCGTAAGATCGAACACAGTGTTGTATTCGATAGAAGTTCCTGCAACTTTACCAAATACCTCGTAGCCGTTATCCCAAGTTCCTTCGTTGATTTTCCAACCGGCATCACCATCTCCACCAGGATTTGACTTGATTTCATTAACCGCAGTATAGGTATATGTCTTGCCGTCTGTGGTCTCAAAATGATAAGCCTCATCTTTCGGTGACCAGCCATTGAATTTGCCGATAAGCCAGAAGTCCTTGAATTCGGTCTGATGGAGCTGGCCACCGGAGACAGTGAGGGAGGTGGGGACGTTGTCAGTCACGTTGAGGGTGAAAGTGACAGCACCTTCAAGAGTGGCGGCAAGCACGAGCGACGCGCCATCCTGCTGCAGGGTAGCGTTGTCAAGCTTGGTGCCGTTATATGTGGCAGCATTCGCCAGACCATAGGTGTTTTCAACGGTGCCGTTCTTGATGCGCTTAACACAAAGAGGGGTGTCAGCTGCAAGAGGAGCGGAAATTGTGTAATTTACCTCATAGGGGTTGCTGCCTGTGAAGTCATACAGCTTGTTATCGCCATTGAAGAGGGCGAAGGTGTAGGTATCGCCTCCTTCCTTAGCACCACCGGTGATTATCAAGTTAGTAGGAATGCCGTCGGCATCAAGGGTGAGTTTGAATGTGACGACACCGTAAAGTTTATCATCTTTAAGCGCGAGATTCGAGCCATTACTGCTATTTTCTTTAACCAGTGTGAATGTTTTGCCTGAATTAGCGGAATAATAGTTGGCATCGGTTCCGGAAGCAGCCCAGAACCATCCTACCTGATTACCGTTTTGGAGCTGCTGAACACCGAAGCTACCACCTTTTTTACCTTCTGAACCAAAGTCATAGGTAGAAATCAGGGTTGTCTTGTCAAACTCAGGAAGAGAACTCCATGAGTCAGTTAAGTCGCCGAAATTTCCTTTAATAGCATAAGAGTAAGTAACGACGGATGTGCCGAAATTACCATCTTTGCTGGCCTGGATTTCAGAAAGGTCAGTTTTTACCCTGAAATATGTTTCTCCCCACCCTGTAGGAGGATTAAGTTTGGTTTCCCGTCCCGGACGTGTACAGGGCGATGTCATCAAATCATTAGAACCATTCCATCCCTGGATACCGACACTGTTTGTTTTCCATCCGTTGTCCCAACCGGTACGCATAGTCGAGAGCTGAAATTCTCCTGAAGCCCGGAAACAATAGTAATCTCCGTTCTGTGATACTTCAAGAGCATTGGGTGCGTCATACTTTGATTGGAGCTCACTTGTAAAGTCTCCGGCCACGGCGTTTCCAACCACATAGAGTTGCGCGTGAGTGGCAAACGCGACAATTGCCCCTACTAATAGGAGTAAGATTTTTTTCATGATACAATAAGTGAATTGTTAGTTAGTAAGATATTTGTGGTTTTGAATTTACTGTGTAATTAGGTCTAAGAATCAAAGATGCGCAAAGGTAAAGAAATTTGATGTCATTTTTACCCCCCCCCAGTTAAATTTTGTTAATTCAATGATTTTTTTGTCAAAATTCTTTTAGAAGGCTGTTTTTTTCTCCGGAAAATAGCCGCCCGTAGGTCAAGACATCATAGGGCGAAGTGACAAGAAGTGGTTTCAGATAATTCCAGCTTATTAGAGATAATTTCAGTAAGTCAAATTCACCAACGATTCCGAAGGAATCCTTTGTCTGAATAGCCGTGGGTTGGCGCGAGGGGAGGCCGACAGGCCAAACCGATGCGGTAACCCCCGGTAACGGTATGAAACGACGGATTCCGGAGGAATCTTTTTTGATATTCAACAAAACGGTAATATCAAAAAAGATTCCTCCGGAATCCAACACATTACGAAACACAACCGTGGGTTACCGCTTCGTGCCAGCCCCGCAAGGGGGCTTCGCACTCGCGCCAACCCACGGCTATTCAGACAAAGGATTCCTCCGGAATCATTGGATGGAGGTGACTTCATGAAATCATTCCTCCGGAATCGCCCGGGGAGTCTTTCAGTCAAGCACCTCGGAGGGAGAAATCTCGATGGAGGCGGTGTCGCCGTTGGTGTCGAGGAAAACCATTCGGAAAGTCATACCTTTCTCTTTCATTCCCTCGAAACCCTCGCGGAAAACATTGTCGGCGGGGAGGGCCTGCTTGAACTGCTGGAGCATAGCGGTTTTCTGGGCATCCATCAGCTCTTTGGTGGCATTCTTGAAGTTGAGTCCGGGAATCGTGTTGAAGGTCAGCACCACGGCGTTGTCCTCAATTTTGGCGTCGGCACCGGTGAAGATGCCGCTCTTGACTGTCTGCTCCTTGAATGCGTCGGAATTGAGCTGTTCGACAAATGTGTTGACTTTGGCATCGGCTGCCGAGTCGGAGCATGAGGTCAGCAGGGAGCCTCCGGCAAGCAGGCTGATGGAAACAACCAGAGCCATCACGACCGGAAACAATGACAATTTCTTTTTCATAATATGAAGAATTTAAATGTTGATTTCCTCGTGGTTGATTTATGGCGGCAAATTTACGATTTTTTTTGACACCGGATGTTAAACCTTGCCCTCTATTTGACATTCTAAACCATAAAATGAGTACGTTCAAAACCTGTTTTCCTTTTACTGACGCGTAATCGCCGAGGACGCGTCCCGAAGGAATGGCATTGCTGGCGCGTCCCTACCACAGAGATTACGTTCATGCCCTCTTCCCCTGTAGGGACGCGCCGCGGCGCGTCCGCGTCAACAATCCCGCCGGTGTCTGCCCCAAAAGCAGAGATTGACAGATACTCATAAACAACATCTTAAACCACAAATCCGAGATGTCATGAACAAGATTTTACGAACCGTGAACGCATTCCTGCTGGCGCTGTCGTTGACCGCAATCCCGGTAACGGCCCAGCCCGACCATAACGGTGGCCGTCAAAGCCATTTCTCCTCTTCACAGTCAAACCGTGGCGGGGGACACAACGCCCGTCCCTCCGGCGGCAACAATGGCGGACAGTCGCGCCCCGGCAATCCGGGCAACTCAAGCCGTCCCGGAGGAAATGGCACCGGACACCGTCCCGGAGGGAACACCGGCAACAATTCCGGTCGCCCGGGAGGAAACCACAATAATAATAATAATAATAATAACGGTCACCGTCCCGGCGGCAATCCCGGCAACAACCACCGCACCGACAACGGCCACCGTCCCGGCGGCAATCCCGGAAACAACCACCGCCCCGACAACGGTCACCGTCCCGGTGGTTATCCCGGAAACAACCACCGCCCTGACAACGGTCACCGTCCCGGTGGTCAGCCCGGAAACAACCACAGACCACACAGGCCGACACCGCCCCCACCGCGTCCTCCCAGACCACACCGTCCGCCGGTATATTTCGGTAGCGGCCACCATACCCATCATGTCCCCTTCTTCGGCAATTACCACCGTCCGCTTCCTCCTCCTGCGTGGCGTCCGGCTGTTTACGGGCCGTCGTTCGGAACAATCCTCGGCATCGCCTTGGGCACCACCGTCGACATGACCTTGCGCACCCTGCTCAACCAAGGGTACAACGTGACGAGCTACGGCAACAATGTGGTCTACCTGACCAATGTGCCGCAGATGAACTATTACTGGCCTGACGCGGCGCTGTATTACAACAACGGTGCGCTCTGCGGCTCATCATTCACCTACCCATCTACATATTACGACATGAGCCGTTACAACGCGCTCTACAACACATTCTGCAGCCAGTACGGGGTGCCGGTGCGTTCGGTCAACCAAGGGGGCATCATCTCCTCGACATGGTTTGGCGACGGCAACCGCTACGTCACCCTGGAGTTCAACTCCAACTACGGCGACTATTACACCACCCTCAGTTTCGGACTCTGATGGCAGACAACTATCTTGAAAAGAGGATGGAGGAGCATCGCGCCGGCGCGGGCCGTCAGGCTTTCCGTCCTCGCCTGACTCCGCGCGGACGGCGTCCCGGGGAGCTGGTGGTGGAGTTCACACCCTGCCCGGTTGTGATACGCGACATCGAGACGCCCGGGATGACAGGAGTGATACGCGAACTAGTGGCGGCGGGGTTCAAGGTCTGCTTCACGATGGCCGACATCCACCGGGCCACCCGCCTGGCCTCCACCCTCGGCGCGACGTTCCTCCCGGAGGGTATGCCTGAGCCGGAGGGGGCCATCACCCTCGCGGCCGAGGATGGCCGCTGGACGCTGCGGCGCGGCGGCGCAGGGCTGGCTGTGACCCTTCCCGTGCAAGACAAAGGGGGCGCCGACGACCTGTCGCCGCTGTCGGAAACTATTGCCTGGGGAGCCGCCATGCTTGCCAATCTCAACGACTTTCAGGAAAAAGTGTTTAAAAACATCAAAATCGAGGGGCTTTCTTTTTGAGAAAGTTGTTGCGGATTCAAAAAAAAAGCATACCTTTGCGATTGACTCCTTCGCGGGCTTACGGCGGAGGAGCCATGTGTAACCAATCTTTTCCCGAACGCTTACGCTTAAGTCCCCTGCAAGTTATGCCTAAAATTCACGGAGCAGTGACGATCGAGAAAGAACGCTGCAAGGGGTGCGACCTGTGTGTGGTCGCCTGCCCGTGCGATGTCCTTTCCCTGCAACCCAAGGAGGTCAACGATCGAGGTTATCATTTTGCCTACCCCGCCAACGAGGAAGCATGTATCGGATGCGCGGCCTGCGCGATGGTCTGCCCTGATGCCTGCATTGAGGTTTACCGTGTGGTAGTCAAGTAGTTTAATTTTCCAGCCATTTCCCCAGATGAAAGACAACGTAAAACTCATGAAGGGTAACGAGGCTATCGCAATGGCAGCGATCCGCTACGGCTGCGACGGCTACTTCGGCTACCCTATCACCCCCCAGAGCGAGGTGCTCGAAACCCTTGAGGCACAGATGCCTTGGGAGACCACCGGCATGGTGGTGCTCCAAGCTGAAAGCGAGGTTGCCTCGATCAACATGGTATACGGCGGCGCCGCCACAGGCAAGGCCGTGATGACCTCCTCGTCATCTCCCGGTGTCAGCCTGATGCAGGAAGGCATCAGCTATCTCGCCGCTTCCGAGCTGCCCGCGCTTATCGTCAATGTGATGCGCGGCGGTCCCGGCCTCGGCACCATCCACCCCTCGCAGAGCGACTACTTCCAGGCAACCAAGGGTGGCGGTCACGGCGACTACCATCTCATCGTTCTGGCCCCCTCGACCGTCCAGGAGATGGCCGACTTCGTGGCCCTGGGCTTCGACCTGGCATTCAAATACCGTACCCCCTCGATGATTCTGGCTGACGGAGTTGTCGGCCAGATGATGGAGAAGGTGGTGCTCCCCGAGCAGCGTCCGCGCCGCACCGAGGAGGAAATCCGCCGCCAGTGTCCCTGGGCTGTCACCGGAAAAGACCATGGCCGCACAAAGCGCAATGTGGTCACTTCGCTCGAACTTGACTCCGCAGTGATGGAGAAGAACAATGAGCGTTTCCAGCGCACTTACCGTGAAATAGAAAAGAATGAGGTCCGCTACGAGGCCCGCTACACCGAGGATGCCGAATACCTCGTGGTGGCTTTCGGCTCGATTGCCCGCATCTGCATGAAGGCTATCGAGGATGCCCGCAAGGAGGGTGTCAAGGTGGGTCTGATACGTCCCATCACCCTCTGGCCCTTCCCCTACGACGCCATCCGCGAGGCCGCGAAGAATGTCAAGGGGATACTCTGCGTGGAGATAAACGCCGGGCAGATGATCGAGGATGTGAGACTCGCCGTCAGCGACTCCGTCCCCGTGCGCCACTTCGGCCGAATGGGCGGCATCGTCCCCAACCCCAACGAGATTCTCGACGCCCTGCGCCGCGACTTCATTGACAAACCCGCTAACGCCAAGGAGGACTAATCATGACACGCGAGGAAATCATACGCCCCGAAAACAAAGTCTACAGCCGACCCAGGCTGATTGACGACAATTATATGCACTATTGCCCCGGTTGCTCCCACGGAGTGGTCCACAAGCTCGTGGCCGAGGTGATAGAGGAGATGGGTCTCGAAGAGAAGGCTATCGGCATCGCCCCGGTGGGATGCTCGGTGTTCGCCTACAATTATATCGACTGCGACTGGATTGAGGCCGCCCACGGACGTGCGCCCGCCCTGGCCACCGCCGCCAGCCGCCTCAACCCCGACAAGGTGGTGTTCACCTATCAGGGTGACGGCGACCTTGCGGCCATCGGTTCGGCCGAGACCATCCATGCCTGCACCCGTGGCGAGAACATCGTCATAATAATGATCAACAACGGTATCTACGGCATGACCGGCGGACAGATGTCACCCTGCACCATCCTCGGCGCGAAGACAGCGACATCTCCCTATGGCCGCCGTTCCGACCTCAACGGTTTCCCCCTGAAGGTTTCCAACGTGGTGGCCCTTCTCGACGGCACATGCTATGTGACCCGTCAGGCCGTCCACACCGTCCAGGCTGTCCGCAAGGCCAAGAACGCCCTCAAGAAGGCTTTCCGCAACGCCATCGAGAAGAAGGGCACTTCATTCGTCGAGGTTGTCGCCACCTGCTCCTCGGGCTGGAAGCTCACCCCCGAGAAGTCCAACAAGTGGATGGAGGAGAACATGTTTGCCAACTATCCCCTGGGCGACATCAAGGACACTTCAGCCGGTCTCGAAGAGAAGACCGTGGAAGTAAAGAAATCATGAACCTCTAACTGAATTTCCGATGAAAGACGAAATTATCATTGCCGGATTCGGCGGACAAGGCGTTCTGTCGATGGGAAAGATTCTCGCATACGCCGCCCTGGAGAATGACCTGGAGGTTACATGGATGCCCTCCTACGGCCCCGAGCAGCGTGGCGGCACGGCCAATGTCACCGTGATCATCAGCGACGAGATGATATCCTCCCCCATACTCGACACATATGACACTGCCGTGATTCTCAACCAGCAGAGTCTCGACAAGTTCGAGAGCAAGGTGAAGCCCGGCGGGGTGCTGATCTACGACCCCTACGGCATCCATCACGCGCCGACCCGCACCGACATCACCATTGTCCCGGTCGACGCCATGGAGGCCACCATCGAGATGGGGCAGGCCAAGAGCTACAATATGATACTCCTCGGCGCCCTTCTCAAGATGCGTCCCGATGTGCCGGTGGAAGCCGTCGTGCGCGGCCTGAAGAAGGCCCTCCCCGAACGCCACCACCACCTCATCCCCGTCAACGAAGCCGCCATCCGCAAAGGAATGGAGCTGGTCAAGTGACGACTCCGAAATGAACAATGCCGGTGTGTCAACATTCATCTTTGTTGACACACCGATATTTATTTTCCAAACACTTGTTCAAATGTCTGGCACTATAAAGAAACGCATTTCCTGCCTGCTTGTAATCGCTGTCTGCATAGTGGTGGCGATAATGGGTGCCCTCACCTATCCATTTGCCGATGATCTGAAATATTGGTATTTCAATCCCGGCTTATTGGAAAGGATTGGTGTGACAAATCCGCTGCCTGACCTGGGATGGATTTTTTCAGACCCCTACCTCCATTCAAACGGTCGTCTCGCCACCCCTCTTTACGACATCGTGGTAGGCATTATTCCACGCTGGGGAATCGGAATAATCGAAGGTATATGCGTCGCATTCATATGTCTGCTGATGACCAAGTTGTCATTGTTCTCCCACAATCCCTCCACACACCCCTTTTCCACACGACCGACATCGACATCCCAGGCCATAGCCATATCATTGACTGCATTACTTGTCTTAATCGGGCTACCTTGGCATGACAACCTGTTTCTTGCCTCGTTCTACATCCCTTATCTGACAGCGATGGTTTTTTTATTGACGGGCACCCTGATATTGTTACGGCTCTTTTTTAACCCCAGTCTACCTAAAAGCTATATCCTCGCCGGGTGCATATGCATGCTTTTGGGAGGGATGTGGCACGAAGGTAACGCTCTGTGTGTTTTCGGTGGCATCGCCATTCTATGGTTGTGCGCGTCCAATAAGGCACGCAAATCGATGCTCCCGATAATAGTTTTCTTTTGCATCGGAATCGCCTTCGTCATTCTGGCTCCCGCCACCTCGCACAGAGCCTCAGGAATGGGAATCAACCTCAACCCTACAAACTGGTTTCAGCCATACACCCTGACCAAAGGCGTATGGCTGTGGCCTCACCTCGTGTTGCCTTTCATATATCTGGCGATGGTTCTCTTCATATTGATAGCGTCCCGAAATGAAATCAAGCCACGGATAACACATTTCTCATTCCGAGACTGGCTTGTCAACGGGGTAAGATTGACCCCTTTTTCGTCGGTTCAATTGGTCTGCACAACCGTTACAGCCACCAATCTCGCAATGGGACTCTTTTTCAACATGCCGAGGGCTGCCATTCCGGGAATTGTTTTTTCAGCGGCGGGTATCGTCTCCCTGGCCACTGTCTACCTGTCCCGTAACACCAAGACATCGCACCTCACTGCCATATGGGCTATAACCACCTTCACGACTTTCTCCTTTCTTGTTATCAACGGTGCCTGCAATGTTCCTGTCCAAATCCAGGTCGGCAAGGAACAACGCAAGGTGGAAGAGATGTTAGGGCGCAGCCAGGATGGAGTCGTGTTTTTTGATGCGGTGAAAATTCCTCATTCCAACCACTATCCTTGGCAATGGGCTCATAACAGCTATTTCATCGAATATGTGTCGCTCCACTTTCTTAAGACTCACCCGTCAAACCGGAGGCAGTTGGCGTTGAGGTTGGTGCCGACGGCGCTCAGGAATATTCCGGGGGATGTCGCGGTGGAGGGAATCACCCTCATAGGGGAGAATTTCGTCTCAGACAGGGAGCCGGACTACACCGACCCGGCTGATGCGGGACGGCGCGAGGTGATATATGAGGATGAATACCCCTACATGAAAATCAACACCCTCGTCCGGACAGCATCCGGCAAGGAGGAGACACGCTTCTTCGAGGTGATACCGTTCACCACCTCTAAAGCCACAGAGTCAGAGCGCGACCTCTTCTATCTCCGCCCGGTGTGGAGGTCTCACTCCGAGATTTCCGATTCGCCGGTTGAAATCCTCTCGGTGTCTCCGGCCAAGTACTGGTAATCGGGAAGAGGCTGTTCAGATTTCAACGAGCTGTTCCAGCATCTCAAAGGCCACGCCCCGCGACGCGTCAATCAGAGCCGGGACATGGGCGTCGGAGTTGACAATCAGCGGTATGCCGGCCTCCTGCAATCTCCCCCAATGGCGGGGATGGGGGAAGAGTCGTCCTCCGTGGTCGGCATATGCCTTGGTGTTGATTTCCACCGTCAGCGGCCTGCCGGGATTGGCGGCATTGCGGGCTATGATTTTATCAATCAGGTTTTCAACAAGCTCCTGATACCAATCTTCATCCTCTATTCCGGGCTGGAAATATGAGGCGTTCTGACCGATTTTGTCGAAATGGCCGATGATGTCGAAGCCTCCCGCCCCGACCATCGCCACCGACTGGGCGTAGAATGTCTCGCAGACATAACGGATGTCATCGTCGAAATAGTCGCGCATCTTGCGCCTGAACGATTCGAAACGGCCATCGACATCCACCAGACGGCCTTTTTGGTTGGGGACGAAATGAACCGAGCCTATCACATAGTCGAGCGGCAGCTTCTGAATCTCCGGGGCTGACGGCCCGAACTCCTCGCCGAGGTAATCCACCTCCATCGAGGCATAAAACCGGCAACGGTCGCCATATTCCCCCCTGATTCTCTCAATCTCGGCGAGATAGCGTCCGACATCGGCCCACCGCATATTGCACGGCGAGACTATCGGCAACGGGCAATGAGGCGAGAAGCCATAATGGGTGAAACCACGCGATACCACCTCGCGGGCGAACGCCTCCATCGTGGCGCGTCCGTCGCAGAATTCTGTGTGTGAATGGAATGTGTATGCTTTTGAGCCTTCGAGTTCTTTTAGGAAATCCATCTGAAATCTCAGTCTTTTATCAATTCAATCTCGGGCCGCAGACCTCGCAGGTAATAACCGAAGCAGCCGAGGGCGACCACACAGCTCAGGCCGGCCACGACGAACGACAATGTATGGTCAAGCCCGAATCCCTCAGGTCGAGGAGCCAGCAGGATATATGAGACGGTCACAACCTGCATGAACAGCGCCGGGACGAGTGTAAGCCAATAGAACTTGCCATGTCGGACGAGATATACCGTCGACGCCCAGAGGGTGAACACCGCCAGGGTCTGGTTGGTCCAGGCGAAGTAACGCCACAGCACCTCGAAATCGACAAACAGCAATATGAATGTCACCACGAAGAGCGGCAGACAGATCAGGAACCTGTTCAGAAGTTTTTTCTGGGGCAGGTTGAAAATCTCGGCGAGGGTCAGACGCGCACTGCGCAAGGCGGTGTCACCAGTCGATATCGGTGCGGCAACGACTCCGAGGATGGCGAGAATGCCCCCCGCCGTGCCGAGCCACGCGAAAGACACATCGGTGACAAACGAACCTTGCGAGTTGCCGGGCGTGGCCATATATTCAGCCAGCCCCTCATAACCGCCGGTGAAAGCGATGGCCGCGGCCGCCCAGATCAGGGCGATTATCCCCTCGGTCACCATCGCCCCATAGAAGACAGGACGCGCCAGACGCTCGTTTCGAAGGCATTTGGCCATCATCGGCGACTGGGTGGCGTGGAAGCCGGAAATCGCGCCGCAGGCTATCGAGATGCAGAGCATCGGGAAAAGGGGACGCAGCCCGTCGGCGGCATCCGCACGACGGTTGAACAGCCCTTCCGACATCCCGTCAGGTATCTCCACACCACTGAAAAGCAGGTAACAGAGCAGTCCCACCCCCATAAAGAGCAGCGCGGCTCCGAAGAGGGGGTAAATCTTCCCGATCAGCTTGTCGATGGGGAGCATCGTGGCGAGGATGTAATACAGGAATATCAGTCCGGCGCAGAGGCGCATTGTGAACCAGTCTGGTGTCAGTCCGGCAACCACCTCAGAGGGAGTCAGCACAAACACCGCCCCGACAAGCACAAGCAGCACGATAGTCACGACCCTCATCACCTGCTTGACCACCGGGCCAAGCTCGCGCCCGACAATCTCGGGGAGTGAAAGCCCACCCGAGCGGAGCGAAATCATGGCGGCGATGAAGTCATGTACAGCCCCGGCGAATATCGTCCCGAAGACAATCCACAGGAAGGCCGCAGGCCCGAACATCACCCCCATTATCGCGCCGAAAATCGGCCCCATCCCGGCGATGTTGAGAAACTGTATGAGAAACACCTTCCAGGTAGGCATCGCCACGAAGTCAACCCCGTCGGCCTGGGTGACAGCAGGTGTGGGACGCGCCGGGTCGATACCGAAAACCTTTTCGGCGATTTTTCCGTAGATGAGATAGCCTCCGATAAGGATGGCAAGAGAGACGAGGAATGTAGTCATGGCAGAGATATTGCGGGAATCCTTGACTGCGGAATCCCAATGGTTTTAGTTTAGTTCTGTTCGAGTTTTATCACATTGTCGCGCAGCGTCCTCAGCTCGGCGCGGGCCTTGTCGAGCTGTCCTTCAAGCTCAAGAATCAGACCTGCCTGCGAACGGTCGCCTCGGCCATAGGCCTCGCGAAGCTGCTCCAGGCGCTCCATCACCCCGTCAAGCTTTTTCTTCTGGGCAAGATACCCCTTCATCGCTTCGGCCGCACGACGGTTGCGGAAATCCCCGAAGGTGGTATAGACCTTGTTGCCCGGCATCGCGAGCAGGAAGTCGGATCCGGCTGTCTTACGCGCGGCCTGCGACCTTCCGGCCTCTATCGCCTTGGCGACCGCGCTATAATCCTTGCCCTCCTTGCGGGTGAGCGCGATGTTGTCGAGACGCGCCAGTGAAGTGAGGTCGGGACTGTCGACATCCACGTTCACCCTCAGATCCTGCGGGATGAATGTGTAGATGGTCACCTTGCCCGGATGGCGGTTGCGGTCGGTGGCGAACCATCCCGCGCCGGTATATTCGTCAATCACAAGCAGATAGTCATTGTAAGGGGAGTTGAAAGGCATCCCGACATTCGCCGGCTGCAGGAAACCATCCTCACCCCGGCGGGTAAGGTAGATGTCATACCCCCCGAGTGAATTCTCCCCGTCGTTGGAGTAGTAGAGGGTCACGCCGTCAGGCATCAGGTAAGGAAATACAGCGTCTCCACCTTCGGCAAGGTCGTCACCGAGCGCTTCGGGGGTCTCCCACTCGTCGCCGAGCAACGCCGACGACCAGTAGAGACGGCTGTTGCCATCCTGATCTGGAGCCGACCACACCATACGGCTGCCACTCTCGGTGACATGCACCATCGTCTGGCCGTCGGAGGGGAATCCTTCGGGCAATCCCTCCGGGCCGGAGAACCGGCCTGCTGCGGAAGATACGGGATACTGCCTGAAAAACTCATCCGCATCGACATCCACCGAGTCAATAACCTCGATGTTCTGCACACGGTCGAGCATGCCCTCGGCGCGTTCGATCTGGTCTTCAAGTTTTCCGGACTGATCTTCGGCAATCTGCTTTTTCCCCTTGACGAGGCTCTTGCGATAAGCTCCCAGTAGCGAACGTGCTTCATCTATATCGTAGCGCGACAGAGCTATGCGGGCAAGCTGCAAGGTGGCCTCGCGGTTGCCGCGTCCACGCAGAGTCTCCAAAACCTCCTCGGCATCGGAGTCCTGGCCGCTTCCCCAGAGCAGTTCACCCAACATAAGGGCCGCGGGGGTGTCCTTCGGGTCATCGGCGACAATCCCACGAAGCATCGTTATCGCCCCGTCGATGTCGCCATCCTCGGCGAGAATCCGTGCGTCATCAACGGTGGCACCTCCGGCGGAGAGAGCCGCCAGCATGGCCAACGCTGCCATCCACCGCCGTGATATGTTATATATGAGTCTTTTCATAATGTCAATACTTTCTCGTGATACATCTCCCATCAGACCTTCAGCCCCGCGATACCGGCGCGGCCAACAGGATTCAGGATATGGAAACAAAGGTCATGAAGCAGTCCGAACGGATCCTGGCGCGAACCGTTACCCTTCGAGGCCCCGTCAAATTCGCGTATCTGCGATATGATTTCAATCGTCTGCCACGGACCGCACCATTTCAGGGCGTTGCGCACATCGGTCAGCTGCATCGGGAACCGGAACCCCAGCTCCTGCATCAGCCCCCTCTCGCTCTTGTCCTTGGCGTAATGCGCCACCAGGAGATTGGAAAAGAGATTGAAAAGGTTGACCGCCAACACCTGCGGCGGATTGTTTTTCGGGTCGGAGGCGAAACGTTTCAGAATCCTGAACACCTTTTCATCCTCATGCCTGGCGACAGCGGCCACAAACTCAAAGTTGTTATACTCCTTCGAGATACCGATGTTGCGCTCCACCGCCTCGGGAGTCACCTGGGCGTTTGGCCCAAGGGTGACAGTCAGCTTGTCGACCTCGTTGTAAAGCCGGGACAGGTCGGTGCCGACAAAGTCACACAGCATCGCCAGCGCCTTGGGATCGGCTGTCAGCCCCTTTCCGGTTATGAAATTCGACACCGTAGAAGCCACCATCTTCTCAGTGAGCTTCCTCGACTCCAGGGCCACACCTCCACCCTCTTTGAGGGCCTTGGTGAACTCCGCCCCTTTTGCCTGCGCCCCACGGAAACAGAGACACAACACAGTGGTCGCCGACGGTTGCCTGACATACGGCGCGAGGGCGTTGAGATAAGCCGTCGGGGTGAAACGCGGCTTGCAGCCCTCCTGTACCTCCCTGACTATCACCACCTGACGCGCCGACATCATCGGGTAACGCCGGGCAGCCTCTATCACCGCCGCCGGTTCCGTCTCCGGAGCATACAGCATCGTCAGGTCGAAATCGCGGTCATCTGGAGCCACAAGATTCTCCACCTCCCTGGCAATCAGATCAGTGTAAAACCCCTCCTCGCCATGAAGCAGGTAGACCGGAGCCACCTCTCCTCTTCGGAGAGCCCGGCGTATGGAATCGGCTGTCAGGGTTTCTGCCATATCTTTTTTCGTAACACAGGTAAAGGGATCATGAATCGCGGCAACGGTCTGCCGAAATCAACCGCTAATTTACAACAATTTCTCCAATCCGCCAAACCCCATCCCTCCCCCATCTTTCCCAATCCTCCCATATATTCCCAATCCTCCCAATTCTCCCACTCCCCTTCCCCAACAAAAAAGCCGTTCTGGCCTCACGGTCGGAACGGCTGTTGCCCCAGGTCTTCTCAGGGGCCGGTTTTTCTTTAACTCTTACTAATAATCTCCGAGGCAGGAGATACCTGCCCCGGGGATTTTTTGTCACTGGCGGCGTGACAGCGGGTCAGAGCCGCCATATTTGGTCTCGGGAGGTGCGGCTCAGCGGATCACCACCTTGCTTACCTTGTCACCCTGACGGCGTATGTAAAGCCCGGTAGCAGGCTGGCCCATCACGCGCACACCTGAGATGGTGTAGTATTCGACAGGTGCATTGTCTGCATCAATCTCGTCGAAGATATCCTCCATACTCGACACGGCATTGTTGGGATTGACAATGAAAGTAACCGGAGTAGCCATACGGGCGTTGGCAACCTTGAATCCCTCATACGAACCGATTGCGTTGCTGGAAGCCAGCGATGCCCCGGTGCCGTAGGTCAGTGTGGCGTTGGGATTGTAAATCACGGGATATACGGCATAGAGGGTACAGGTCACTGTCTTGCTGTCGAGATCCTTGACATCGGCGGCCTCAACCACATCGTGGATAAACACGGGAGCGGTGTTGGATGACGCAGCCAGACGCAGGTAGCTCGACCAGTCGTCGCCCAGGCCCCAGTTGGAGCATGTCTCGATTTCCTTGTAGGTCTTCTTGATGTCGCTGTTGCCATGAATCAGTTCGGCGCTCGAACCGCAATCAAACGAGAAGTCGGAATATCCGTGAAGATTCTCCTTGACATACTGAATGTCCAGCCCTTTGACATAGATACCCTAGACCCACTTGTTGGTCTCCTCATTGAACCTCTCGGCGACAAACTGTCCTTCAAGAGTGATTTCATTGGGAGCGACGAGTGTCTCGGAGAGGGTGAACTCAAATTTTCCGGTGCGGGAATGGAAAGTAAGCTTGGTGTCCTTGTCCTCATACTCGGCACGCACCGAAACCTCGTTGGCCATTGAGGCGAGAGGCATGTTCTCGATGGAGACATTCTTAAGCTCTTTACCGGCCTCCTCTTCGACATGACCGGTCATAACCTCGTTCATATAGACATAGTAGGAGCGGTCGAAGTTGGCGGTGTTGACATTGGTCATCAGTACATGGCCGTTGGGCTCCGAGCCGTAAAGATGGTCGACATGGAGATCTTCAGCCACCTCGTCGGTCAGGGTCTCGCTATGCTTGGCGATCGCCGACTTGGTCACCTTGATTGAAGGCTGGGGATTGAAGGAGGTGATGGTAGCTGTCTGGCATGCCCAGGGGCTGTTGAGGGAAGTGTGGGTATCGACAATCAGCCAGTAGTTCTTCTGGGTGTTATTGGTAGGGAAGGTCGAGCTCTTCATCACCCAGTCAGCCTGGTTGTAGTTCATATAGGGCACAGACTTGTTCTGAGTGAACCATACCTTGCCGTTGGGTTTACCCGCGTCTGTCGAATTCGAAGCATAGTCCGGTGTCCAGCCGCTTGTGGATTTGAAATCTTTGTTCACACCGCAGAGACCCAGGTCACAGGTGGCCCACATACGGGAGCCGTCAGGAGAGGCGGGAGCATAGGCCTTGGGATTGATCCAGCTTATCTTGAAGCGGGCGTTGTCGCTTGTAGACTTGATGGGGAGGAAGAAGCAGCCGTGGTCATTCTCGACGGTGAGGAGATTATCATTGATGAGGTCTCCGGGGAAGCCGATGGCGTCGCCGGTGGGTTCGTTACCGTTCTCTTTGAAGTACTGCATGCCGTCCCAGCCCAGCAGGTAGATTTTCTGACGACCGCCGTTGGCGATGTCGGCCATGTCGCGAGCCTTGAATTCATCATAGCTGAGGTATGACTGGATGGCGAACTCTTTCTGACCATTCACATTCCTTGGAGTAAGTGGCGTAGATATACTTTGTCCAGTTGTTCTGGTCATTTTCGGTCACATTACCATATTCCGTGTCGCTTCCTCCGGCATGGAGGGTCACGGTGCTGTAACGCATCCAGTGATTGCCGTAGCGGAAGTAGAACACTGCCGCGTTGTACTTTTCAAGGTCCTCCTCAGTAAGCTCGAACTTCCAGATGGAGTATTTCTTGGTCAGGTCAACGCCGTAGTCCTCGACTTTCGACATCTTTTCACCTTCATCAGCCCATGTGCCTTTGGACGCGTTCTGTTTGGTGGTGTCATACACATGGCAGTAAGGGATAGTGTTCGCCCCATCAGCACCCCGCGCTCTTCTTCATATTTACCGCCCGCCACAAACTATCCGGCCTTTTCCTACGTTATATTATATGATGAATCAATCATCACTATCCAACACAAACATACAAAACCTGAAAATATGAGCGACTTTCAAGAAATCATCAAATCATCAAAGCCGACACTGGTCGACTTTTTCGCAACCTGGTGTGGCCCCTGCAAGATGCAAAGCCCCATTCTCGAAAAAGTGAAAGAGAAGGTCGGTGATGCCGGAACCATCGTCAAAATCGACATCGACAAGAATGCCGAACTGGCAGCACGTTACCGTGTACGTTCTGTGCCTACCCTCATCCTCTTCAAGGATGGCGAACCGGTATGGCGCACTGTCGGCGTCCAGCAGGCCGACCTCCTCGAAGCCAAAATCTTCGAGCACGTCCCCACCAAATCCGACGAATGATTCCGCAGAGCAGGACTCCCTCTCGCAAAAAGTCTACTTTGCCCTTTCTGAAAAGGGGTCTCACGCAGATTCCGCAGATACGCAGATTCCCCGCAGATTGAAAAGGGATAAAACGGATTTGGGGAGGGGTCTCAATTTCTTATAACCCTATCTACCATTTAGAAAAAGTCTCGCAGATTACGCGGATTACGCAGAGACCATCCGGATGGAAAGCTGTCCGGATGGCCTCTGCGTAATCCGCGTAATCTGCGAGACTTTTTACTTTCTCTTTATATCCGCGAGTTATCCGCGAGAAATCTGCGTATCTGCGGAATCTGCGTGAGACCTTGTTTGCGAGAGACCGGCTCTGCGGAATCTGTTTACAGGTTTTGCATCTCGACCAGATGGGAGTAGTAGCCGCCCAGGGCCAGCAGCTCCTCATGGGTGCCGCGCTCCACGATGCGCCCCTCATGCATCACGCAGATGAGGTCGGCATTGCGGATGGTCGACAGGCGGTGGGCGATGACAAGCGTGGTGCGCCCCTTCATCAACCGTTCCAGAGCCTGCTGCACCAGCTTCTCGCTCTCGGAGTCGAGCGCCGAAGTGGCCTCGTCGAGAATCAGCACCGGCGGATTCTTCAGGATGGCGCGGGCAATCGAAACCCTCTGGCGCTGTCCGCCCGACAGGCGGCAGCCACGGTCGCCGATGTTGGTTTCATATCCCTGCTCGGTGGCCATGATGAACTCGTCGGCGTTGGCCACACGGGCAGCCGCACGAACCTCCTCCATCGTGGCCCCGTCCACCCCGAATGTTATATTGTTATAGAATGTGTCGTTGAAAAGAATCGCCTCCTGGTTGACATTACCCATCATCGACCGCAGGTCATGGACCTTCATGTCGCGGATGTCGATGCCGTCCACGGTGATGGAGCCTCGCGCCACGTCGTAGAAGCGCGGCAGCAGGTCGGCCATCGTGGACTTGCCGGAACCGGACTGACCGACCAGCGCGACTGTGGCCCCGGCGGGAATCTCCAGGCTGACATCGTGGATGACCTCGTTGGAGCCGTAGCTGAAAGTCACATCCTTGTAATGTATCTCACCTTTAAGCCGCTCTATCTGGCGGGGATTGGCGGGGTCTTTGATGGGATTTTCGGCATTGAGAATCCTGTCGACTCGCTCCATCGACGCGAGACCTTTCTGGATGGAATACATCGCCTTCGAAAGGTCTTTGGCGGGGTTGATGATGGAGTAGAAAATCACCATATAATAGATGAAGGATGCGGCGTTCATCGACGACGCGCCCGACAGTATCAGCGCACCGCCGAACCAGAGCACGATGGCGATGGCCAGTGTACCGAGAAACTCGCTCATCGGGTGGGCAAGGCTCTGACGGCGGGCGATGCGGTTGGAGAGCCGGTAAAACACCTGGTTCTCGCGGTGGAAACGCTCCCTGACCTTACGCTCGGCGTTGAAGGCCTTGATGATGCGCAATCCTCCGAGGCATTCCTCGATGTTTGACATCAGCAAGCCCCATTGTCCCTGCTGTTCGAGCGACTGACGCTTCAGACGCTTGCCGACCTTACCCATCACCAGTCCGGCCAGCGGCAACAGCACCAGCACGAAGAGCGTCAGCTGCCAGGAGATGACAATCATCATCACCAGGCAGACGATAATCATGATGGGGTTCTTGAACATCATGTCGAGGGAGGCCATGATGGAGTTCTCGATTTCCCCGACATCGCCGGTCATACGCGCCATAACGTCTCCCTTGCGTTCCTGGGTGAAGAAGGAAATCGGCAGCACCACCATCTTGTCGAAGACATAGTTGCGGATGTCGCGCACGATACCGTTGCGCATCGGAATCACGAAGTAGGAGGCAAGGAATGTGACCCCGGTCTTCAGGCCGGTCATCACCACAAGCAGCGCGGCCAGCAACGCCAGCGTCACCGTCGGCCCATAGGTGTTGATGGCCTCCTGGGTGTAGTAATAGAAATTGTTGACCGCCACCTCCTTGATGGAACCGCTCCCGGCATCCATATAGGTATAAGTGGCCTCCTTCACCTTGAACAGCATCTCAAGGATCGGGATTATGACCGCGAAGGAGAACAGCGTCAGGAATGCCGACAACACATTGAAGAAGACATTCAGGGCGAGATACTTCTTGTAGGGCGGCACAAACCGCTTCAGTATGGCGAAAAACTCATTCATGGTTTATAGATTACGCGGATTCCCGTTTCATATTACCCCGTTAATAATTATTCACTATTCGCGTTATACCAGAGCGCAAATTCGTCACATTGAAATTCATCAATAAACCTACAGGCTTACCTGTTAATTTCAAATATGTAAGCAGCTGCTTTCTGTATAAATCCGTCATTGTTGAGACACTTTTCAGTTCAACAATAACTGAATCCTCAACAAGCAAATCAAGCCTGTATACTGACGGGAGTTTGTGCCCCCGGTAAAAGACAGGCAACGCGACCTGCGTCTCTACCTGCATTCCATCCTCACACAATTGATATGCCAAAGCCTCCTCGTAGATTTTTTCGAGAAGACCGGGACCAAGTTCACAGTGGACCTTGTAAGCCGCCCCGATTATATTATATGTAATTTCGTCCAAATCCATAGTTAGGCGGCTAATTTGTGTCTCGCAGATTACGCGGATTACGCAGAGACCATCCGGATAAGTCATCAATTCGCATAGCTGAATCCTGATGATTCGGGAGCCGTCCATCCGGATGGTCTCTGCGTAATCCGCGTAATCTGCGAGACTTCATTTGATATCTGGTTTTAATTTTGTCATTGTTCCGCGAGGAATAGACAAAAGGCAAATCAGGTGAAGCAGAGGATCAGGGCCTGGGCGGCGACCACGCGGAGGAACATCGTCAGCGGGTAGACCGTCGAGTAGGCGACAGCCGGAGCGTCGGAGGCGGTGGAGTTGTTGGCGTAGGCCAGGGCCGGGGGATCGGTGTAGCCGCCCGACATCATACCCATCAGCGTGAGGTAGTTGATTTTGAACACTCCTCGGCCGATGCAGCCGACAATCATCAGAGGCACGAAGGTGATGATGAAGCCCCAGATGACCCACCACATACCGGTCTGGTTGAACACCGTCGAGGCGAAATTGGCTCCCGCACCGATACCCACAGCCGCGAGGAACATGCAGATGCCAAGCTCGCGGAGCATCAGCGACGCCGATGAAGAAGTATAAGTGACAAGCTTGAACTTGTAGCCGAAGCGGCTCAGGAAGATGGCAACCACGAGCGGACCACCGGCGAGACCCAGCTTCATGCCGAAGCCGACATTGATGGAGCCGACGATGATACCGAAGAGGATGCCGACGAAGATAGTGATCAGGTTGGGGGTATTGAGACGCTTCATCGAGTTGCCGAGCTTCGAGGCCAGGCGGTCGATGTCATTGAGGTCGCCGACCACAGTGATGCGGTCACCCATCTGCAGGCGCAGGCCGGGGGTGGCGAGCAGGTCCACACCCGCACGGTTGACACGGGTGCAGTTGAGGTTGTAACCCTTGTGGAGACGCAGGTCGGCAAGGCTCTTGCCGTTGTACTCGCTGCGGGTGATGACAATGCGGCGGCTCACCACGGAAGCGGGTGAAACCTCATCCCACTGGTCGTCGCCCATCTCGACTGACGGACCGACAACGCTCTCGAAGCTCTCCAGGTCGGTGGCCGACATTACTACATACAGCTTGTCGCCGACGCGGATCTGGGTGGTCGACTTGGGGATGATTATGGTGCCGTCCTGCTGCATGAGGCGCGAGACGACGAATTCGGTATGGATAATCTGATGGAGCTGCACCAGTGTCTTGCCGTTGATGAGCTGGTTGGTGACCTCGATTGAAGCAAGGTGGGGCTTGGCGGTGGCGTCCTCGGCCTCCTTCTCCATACGCTTGATTTCGTCATCGACCTTCACGCGGAAGATGAACTTGACAAGCAGCATCGAGGTGATGATACCGATTACTCCAAGGGGATAGGCGGCGGCGTAACCCATCGACATACGGTTGACAGCCTCACTGACCACTTCGGGCGCACCCGACAGCGACTGCTGGGCGGCGGCCAGTCCGGGGGTGTTGGTCACCGCTCCCGACATCACACCCACAAGCACCGACATGTCGGTGGTGCCGTCGATGAAGAAAATCGCCACTGTGATTGCCACATTCAGCAATATCCCCAACACGGCGAGCATGTTGAGCCTTACTCCACCCTCCTTGAACGAGGAGAAGAACGCCGGACCTACTTGCAGACCGATGGCGAAGATGAACAGGATTAGTCCGAACTCACGGACAAACTTCAGCACTTCCGGGTCGACCGTATAGCCAAAATGACCCATCAGGATACCGACAAACAACACAAAGGTGACACCCAGCGAGATACCCGCGATCTTTACCTTTCCGATAAAGATACCCGCCGCAATCACGAAGGAAAGCAGCATCAGGGTCGACGCCAGGGAGGTGTTTCCGGGACAAAGGATGTCCACATCAAAAAAATCCATAGATAAATACTGTATCAAAAACGGCAGCCGGGGACCTCCCGCGCCGCCCATAATCTAAAAAATCTTTTTTACGGCTGCAAAGTTACGCATTTCCCGCGACATACACCCCGCCCCGTCCCGAAAAAATCACCCACCCCCACCCCTCATCCCTCTCTCCCCCACTCTCATCCCCTATCTCACCAGAATCTCATGAACCACTCCCGCAACAAAAGAGTCTCGCAAATTCAACAAAAAAGTCTCGCTCGTAGAGTCTATGAAAAAGGTCTCACGCAGATTCCGCAGATACGCAGATTTCTCGCAGATTAATCGAAAAGGTCTCACAGATTACACAGATTACACAGAATCCATCCGGATGGGATTTTGTCCGGATGGCTTCTGTGTAATCTGTGTAATCTGTGTAATCTGTGAGACCCTTCCCCTATTTTCTTGTAATCTGCAAGATTCCTCCCCCTAATCTTTCTTATCTCACTTTAATCTGCGAGAAATCTGCGTATCTGCGGAATCTGCGTGAGACCTTTTTTAATACGAGAGTCTTTTTTTAAGAATGGGGATTGAAAGATGCCCTCACAACCCCACGCAAAGAGGAAAGCGGATGGATGGAAAAACGGATTTTGTCATCATCGACGTGATAAGTGGTGGAGACCAAAGCGACATCGGTCAACGAGCCGCCGTCAGCAGTCCCATACCGACGCAGATAGCGCGGCAGACGTACACTTTTGAAATCCTCAACCATCGCCTTCTCCCCATCGAAAGCAGAAGCATCACGAAGCTGGGCGAACTTCGGGTTTTCAAAAATGGCGCGTAGCATATCGTCGGGGTTTTCAGCAGGAATCCAGGTCGCCCACGCACGCCGCAGCTTATAGCCCACCTCCTGTACCTTATGGTCGTCCCATTCAATGACAACAGGTTTCGGCAACGTCTCGAGGTCTCCGACTGCCACCCCCTTGGTGACAAATATCAGACTCCCGTCAGTGATTCCGCAATAACGCATCGAATCACCGTTCACCACGAATGTGTCATAGTCGCGGACATCAAACACACTCCCATCCTTGTCCCGGAAACGCTTTCCGGCCAATGATTTCCATTTGACATCGCTGATGTCACTTTCTTTACGGTCTCCGGCGGTCACCATCCGGGGACGCAACTCACGTTCCTCTTCCCGGGCTTTGGCCTTGCGGATTCTGACCATCCGCCAAGTCAACCAGACCACCATCAGCACACACAACCCCACCAGTATCAACGATACCGGCGACAAGGTCACAATAAGCAGCATATCAGTAGTCATAGGTCGAGCGTATTGACGTAATCATCCGGAAGATTCCGGCCATGGCTGTTTTCGAGGGACGACATAAACAGTTTATGAGAGGACATCAGTATCACCAATATCCAAAACGATAATGTGTCACTCAACACATATAACAATCCTGCGATGAAAACGACTGCGATAACGACACCCACCTGGAGAGCCATCAGACATGAAGGAGTCCTGACGAAATCCCAGTCATCATAGTCCAGTCCCATGTCAATTATCGAAATCAGGCTTTCTAACAGAAACACACCATAAACCGACAATGCCACTGTCAGCATCCGGCCTATTGGAGTGACCGCTTGTGGCAAAAGGTCATACAACCCCACAGCCAGACCCACGCCCCAGACCACGGCATAAGCGCCGGGGATTATATGAGTGTGCATATCGATGTCTCTGACTGTCATAGTTTATGTTGTTTTCGCAAAATTACAAAAAAAGCCCTTGTCAGCCAAACAATCACATCAAAAACCGTCCCGGAATCGATTCCGCAGACACGCCACAAACACGCAGATACGACACAAATCTTCTGGAAGAGGTCTCGAAAAAAGTCTCGCTCGCGGAGTCTATGAAAAAGGGTCTCACGCAGATTCCGCAGATACGCAGATTTTTCGCAGATTAATCGAAAAGGGCTCACAGATTGCACAGATTACACAGAAGCCATCCGGGCGCGTTCCCATCCGGATGGCTTCTGTGTAATCTGTGTAATCTGTGAGACCCCTCCCCTAATCTTGTTTTATCTCTGTTAATCCGCGAAAATCAATGAGGAATCTGCGAGAAATCTGCGTATCTGCGGAATCTGCGTGAGACCTTTCGTCGAATCCGCGTGAGACACGGCGCCCCCGGGGAGGGGCGTAAAAAAACCGCCCCGGCGCGGAATCGCGGCCGGGACGGCGATGATAGTAAGAGTCAAAGAAATCTGTGGAGTGGGCGGAATCAGCGGATTACCACCTTGCTTACCTTGTCACCCTTGCGGCAGAGGTAGATGCCGGGGGTGGGCTGACCCATCACGCGTACACCGGAGATGGTGTAGTATTCAGCGTCAGCATCAACGTCTGCGTCAAGGACTACATTCTCGATACCGGAAATCACCTGATCTGAGATTGTGGCGCGGACAGGAGTCGGAATAGCCATATTGGTCACACTGAAACCGGTCAAATCATCAGGAAGTGAGGCATTACCGTTGGCCGAGGCACCTGCGCGACGAGGAGCTGATGCGGGAACGATAGTCGGTTCGGTCTGATAGATGAACGGATAAACTGCATATACCAGTCCTTCAACCTCAGTAAGTGTGGGGTCGGCATTCGAGAGATACACGTACACATCGGTGTCGGGATTAGCAAACTTTGAAGACCAGTCGTTAGCCCCACTGAAGTCATAATCGTTATCGGCACCAAGGAATGTCCAGCCAGCCAGATACTTGTCGGCATACTGGGAGAAACCGGTCACAATACGATGGGCAGAATGCAGAATTTCTGCTTTTTCGCCAACCTCGAAGCTGAAGTCGGCATAATATTCATATTCAGACTCAACGCTGAAAGTCAGAGGTTCGAGCATTACACCACGGGAAGCCCCACCATCACGGGGATCAAGCACGAATTTCGCGCCGCCGATAGCAGCAACAGGAGCGGGGAAGTCAACCGTACCTGCCTCCACGGTACCAGTTCCGAGCTTGGAGTGGAAAGTGAGACCGGTAGCGTGGTTGGTGTATTCACAGCGAACACCCATATCTGCGCTCGAAGCAAAAGGCATAAAGTCAAGCTGCAGCGTTTCATTAGGATTATCGTGAGTGATGACCTCGTTGCCGTTCATATAGATTGAATAGAGGAGATCAAAACCGGAAGCGGCGATATCGAGTCCCTGTGCCTTGTTAATCTTGATAGTACCGGAGCAGCAGTTGAGACGATCCATGTAGATATGTCCGTTGGAAGCCGCACCATTGAGATGGTGGGCGTGGCTACCATGGAGCTGCACAGCCTGATTCGAATTGAGCGATACGGTCGAGATTCCAGAAGCAGTCACACCAATCGAGGGATTGGGGTCATAAGGAATCAGGGTCACAGTGCGGCAAGTAGAGTGGGGATCAACAACCAGATAGCAAGACGCATTCCGGGTGATGTTCTCTGCGGGGATATACCAGTTGTACTGGTTGTAGTTCCTGTAAGGAAGCGACTGATAAGGCTTAACCCAGGCCGAAGCGACCATATCGTCTGGATCGGCCTTTTCAGCCTTGGGAGCATCGTAACCGTCGGGATAATCCTCGTATGTGTCGTTGAAGCCGATGATTCCGAGGTCAAATGTAGCCCAGTCGCGGTTAGAGTTGACGACAGAGATGTTGTTGCGCTTGATGGCGTCAGCGACGCTGATCCATGACATCTTGAACTTGGCGTACTTGTTGCCCTCCACATTCAGGGGGATGTAGAACACACCTTCCTCGGGAGAAAACACATCTGCCTGGCTGAGGTCATCCCATTGCAGGCCTTCAATAGCACCGCCCGCATCACCTACAAGATAAATGTGGGGACGGCCCTCGTAGTCGAGGCTGATGAAATCATCATATGTGAGGTAGCTCTGCACGGCGAAACGAAGCCCGTCGTTGTCAGTTGCGGTAGCGAAGATATATTTTGTAAGGAAAGCAGGCTCTGCGAACTGTCCGCTGCGGGAAGCATAGTCCCAGTATTCAACGCCGTTGTTGCCATCGTGCTTGAAGACGAACATCACATTATCCTTACCGGCCATTTCAGGGCCGGTAATATCGACCTTCCAGAGCTGGTATTTCTCTGTGATGGTCTGGGCAGGCAGAGAAGAACCTTCTCCGGCCACTGAGAACACTTCGATAGAGGGAGCCAGGTCGTCGATGGTCTGCATCTCCACACCATGCTCCCAGGCATACTGGGCAGCGGGAGCGGTTGTGCCTGCGTAAACAAAGCAGCGGGGTTTTTCGCCATTGCTGTCAAGAATCCAGTCCTGCTTCCAGTGCATGTAGAAAGTCGCGGGCTCCTCGCCAGGCTTTGAGACAAGATTCAGACCTGTCTCGGCCTCCTTGCAACCATTGCTGTAGAAACCGCCGTTCACAAACAAAAGGTTGGTGCTGGCGTCGGTGTACTTGTTGTCAGAGTTGTGGATGATGACATGGTGGGGTTCAACCTCCCAGTCAAACGACAGGGCGTAAACGGGGTAATAGTTGTCACCCTTCTTGACATATTTACCTGTGGCGGTCATATGACCTTTCTCCTTGTCATCACCCCACCATGCGGTGTACTCCATAGTGGGCTGACCGACCTCCTGACGCCAGATATAGGCGTAGGGATCTACCGGAGAACCGGAGGTGTTGTAGAAATAGATTGTGTATTCATGTTCGGGAGCATCCTCGAGCGAACCACCCTGAATCATGACATAGGAAGGAACGCCTTCGGCATCGACATAAAGGCTGATTCTCACTTTGCCTCGGATACCCTCAGGGAAGACTACTGTCTCGGTGCCGTTAGAGGAGAGCTCGTAGCGGGTACCAGAGGTATTAGGCTTGTATGTCCCGGAGTTACGGGCAGGGCCGAAACGACGGTTTGAAACAGACACGCCATTCTCGTAACGTTCGATTTTGAAAGTGCGGCCCTTCTCAAAACCAGTGAAAGTGTATTCTACGTCGAAATGAGCCAGGTGGGGAGCGAAAGACTGGGTGAGCTTCATTTCGTCAGAGTTGAAGTCATCCCAAAGCTTGTACTCATATTTGGGATCCATAAATTCTCCACCGGAGATTGTCATAGAGGTAGGGACATTCTCCACAACATTGATGGCGAACTTCAGGATGCCGTAAAGCCCCTTGGGCATAATGATGCCGGCTTTCCCCTCGGAGAGATCCTTGGTCACCTCTTCACACTGGTATTCAAAATCGGGATCGAAGCCATATGATGTGTTCTGCTCACCGTTCTTCATACGGTGGAGGCAGAGATGGAAGTCATTGGCCAAAGGGGTATTCACCTCGATGGTGAACTCATAAGGATTATCCTGCGATGCCTCGAAGATGTTACCGTTATCGAGGTTGTGGATATGGAACGTATAGGTGTCCTCCTGGGCGCGAGGAGCCAGAGTCAGGTTGTTTGTAGAGGGGTCATATGTGCAGATGATGTCTCCTGACACAGAGCCGTCAATCCGGATGTTTCCGCCGTTTGTCACATCCATTTTGTATGTGGTGGCGGCTCCGCTGTAAGTCTTGCCGTTCTGCGAGGAGCCTCTCCAGCCACCGTCTATCTGCATACCCAGCTCACGGGTGGTGCCGGTGGCTGTGACATTCTCGTAGGTATAGACATATTTGCCATCCTTATAAGTCATCGGATGTGTTGGCCAATTTCCGTCGAGGGATGACTTGATTTCGCATTTGAGTGTGGGGCCCACTATATCGCCTTCGAAATTACCATCCTTGCTTGCCTGGATTTTGGTGAAATCGGCAGACACACGGAGGTAAGTGTATCCGGTCGGAGCCACTTTGTCACCAGTATCGGAAGTAGAAGGAGTCAAAGAGTTCTCTTTGATGGAGCCATTGTCAGTCCAGGCATTTCCGTCAAAATTAAGGGAATTGCCATTGAAAGCACTCCAGTCACCCTTACTCCTGGACATTTTAAATTTATCAGATGTCTGGAAATTATACCATCCATCGACAAGCGAAACTTCTCTGGGAGATTCAGGGGACCATCCAAAGTCTGCCCCGCAAAGGTAAAGCTGCGCATGGGCACCTATGGCCACAATTGCACCTACCAACAAGAGTAGAAGCTTTTTCATAATAGAAAAGTGAATTTAGTAAGATAAGTTAAAGAAAAACAGTTAATTGTTTCGAGTTAAAGAATTAGAGAGGGAAGTATAGAGACCTGCAAACAGACAGACGGGCAGTAACCGGGCCTGGCATTCACAGAGCAATAAGCGTAAGAGTTTGTGTAAGAGTCAAAAAGTAAGAGTTTCGAGTTTCGAAGATGAATGTAGCAACGGGAGACGGGGCGGACAATATTCGCCCGCGTCGGGCGTCACGGTGTAGATTTAGGCGCGACGGATGAAAAGATGTTCCATTCGCGGAGACAAAGGTAATGAAAAAACAGCTGAAATTTTTACCCCCCCCCGTTAATTTTTGTTAAAACAAAGATTATCCCTCCTTAAACACCCCTGTGATGGCTTCGTCGCCCCTCGGGAAGGGAAACCGCCCGTCGGCCAAAGCGGCACGACGGGCGGCGGATATGGATTGTGGAGCTGTCAGCAGCTCCGCGAAATCAGATTAGCGGGCGATTTCCTTGGAAACCTTGCCTGCACGGTTGACGATGTAGAGCTGACCGGCCTCGGGAGCGAGAACGCGGATACCCTGGAGGTTGTAGTACTGGGCGGGAGCCTCGGCAGCGGCAGCCTCAACAGTCTCGATGGCTGACTGACCCTGAACGGTAAGTGTGGAAGCCACAGCAGCGTCGTCGCTCTTCACGAAAGTGATGGTCACGTTGGTCAGGGCGTTTTCAACGAGGAAGTTGCAGCCTGAACCGGGCCATGCGTTCATTGCGACATTGGGGGTGACGGCAACGGGCTGAGCTTCAGTCCAGGAGGGATCACCTTCTGCGCCCCAGCTTGTTGTCCACTCATCTTCGGCGGTCTTTACCTTGAACATGGTGTTGGCCTCGATGGCATCCATGGAGTAGGTGTAGGTGCTGCCGTTCCTTGTCATCAGGAATGCGCGATCGTTAACAGCCCATGAGTTGAAGTCACCGGAGAGAACGAGGTCTTCGACAACGACAACTTCGCCGGCCTTGACAACCTTGAGGGTAACGCCTTCGGTGGTAAAGGTGACAGTCATGTCATATTTGCCGGGGGCAGCCACGATTGCGCCGACGTCGCCGGTGCGGGAAACCAGAGATATGGTGGCCTCATTGTCGACAAACTCAAGTTCCTGGCTATCGGTTGCAGCACCATAGCGGAGAGCGTTCCATGCGTCTTCGCCGTTAGAGGTGAGGAAGCTGAAGTTGGCTTCACCGGTCAGCTCTACGTCAGAGATGGAGAATACGTTTTCGGCCTTGGTCAGCTCGGGGGTGGTAGCTGGATTCCATACGCAGCCGGCGATAGCTCCAACGACATAGAGATGGTCGGGGGTATCAACAGGATGGGGTTCCGGGCCGGGGCCGCCTTCGCCCTTGAAAGTGATAGTCTGGTTGGCGGGATCGTAGACAATAGTGTAAGTGCCTGCGAGAGAGTTGGTCGAGTTGGTGCCCTCAACGAACGAGTAAGCCTTGTTGGCTTCGGTGATGGTTGCTGCGCCGCCAATCCAAACAAGCTGTCCGCCGGTGGGGTCGCATTCCTTGATTCCGAATTCGCCGGCGACAACATCGCCCTCATATTCCCATTTGCCGTTCTTTTCGACCATCTCGGCGGTCTCCCAGGTTGAACCGTTGAGAATCTGGCCGTGGATGCGGAAGTTGGTCTTGACCTCCTCTGACGAGAATGAAGCCTCGATTGTCGAGAGGTCTTTCTTCACCTTGTAGGAAACATATTCCCCGGCTTTTGCGGCGGGAATATTGCCGTCTACGCGCTGGAGGCTTGCAGTTGCGGAAGTGGAGGTAGTTGTCCAACCACCGTTAAGGGTGTATGTGCCGGTCTTCCAGCCGTCGTCCCAATCGGCAAGAACGGTCGACATTGAGAATTCGCCGTTGGCCTGGAAAGTGTAGTAGTCGCCTTCTTCAGCGCATTTGAGGGCGGTAGCGGCATCCCACGACTGGGTCTGGTCGCCGACCTTGACGCTTGCGCCGGTCACGTAGAGCTGTGCGCTTGCCGACCAAGCGGTCAGGGCGGCAGCCATCATGAGTAATGTTTTCTTCATGAGGTAGTTGAAAATTTAAAGTTAAGTATGAAGTAAGTAATTGAATGGTATTAAATCTCTGCTATGGTATAGACTTTCGGGCGGAGGTAAAATATCGCCGCCAAATTTACAAACTTTTTTTCACAGAAGTGCTAACTTTCCGTAAAATCATTGAAAATTAACTTATGTTAACGCTCCTGCGGCGCTCCGGATTGTTGTAAATTAAGCTGCCGTGGCAGCTTGGGGAAGGACGGCCTGACGGCTGCGTCGAGGCGCGGACGGAAGCCTCGGTG
>ERZ836877.528-NODE-528-length-65405-cov-22.669946_pt1 | contig 65405 bp, 67 predicted proteins | sample MGYA00519469_ERZ836877 | MGnify/ENA primary metagenome ERZ836877 (study PRJEB31850, sample SAMEA3708809) | human gut metagenome | biome: human gut; feature: human-associated habitat; material: faeces | place: China | collected 2014 ...
GTTCTTGGCATTGAGATTGAATATCGTATAAGGCAGACCGTATGAAACAGCTTGAGGTATATTTCAATAATACAAAGGCGGGTATATTGACGGAGCAGCATCCGGGAATCGGATATTCTTTTCAATATTGTAAAGAGTATCTTGACTCTCCCATGCCCCTGATTTCTGCGACATTACCCAAAAGAACTGATGCCTTTTATTCCGAGCATTTGTTCCCTTTCTTCTCTAATATGATTCCGGAGGGAGCAAACCGTCGCGTGATTTGCCGTTCGTTGAAAATTGATGAACAAGATTTTTTCGGACTGCTTGAAGCGATGGCCGACAGAGATTTTATTGGAGCCGTTAATGTCAGGAGGATGAACAATGATTGAAATAAAGAACTGCCCTTCTTCTCTTGCGGAAGGATTTGACACTTATAGCCCGAAGTCCGCCAAATTACTATTTGGTAAAACAAAAGTGAATCCAATACTTGGATTTGACATTGACGAGATCCGAAATGTCGGCGAGATTGCGGATGCCATGCACCGCATATCGGTTTCAGGTGTTCAGGAGAAATTCCCGGCTATAATAAATGCTGATTCTATCAATATAGCAGGCGACAATGAACGTTCGACGCATATATTGAAACCCGCGCCCTGGGACAAGACTCTGCGTGACCGCAAGATGATTCCAGCCAACGAGCATCTTACCATGCAGATTGCCTCACAGATTTACGGCATACAGACCGCTGCGAATGGACTTTGTTTTACGCCCAAAGGACAACCGGTGTATATTACCCGCCGTTTCGACATCCTCCCCGACGGGTCAAAATTTCCGATGGAGGATTTCGCCTCGATAATAGGCAAGAATGAACAGACCTCCGGACTCCAGTTCAAATACAACGGTTGCTATGAGGATATAGCCAAAGCGATTAGGGCAAATGTCGCCGCGTGGATGGTTGATATGGAACGGTTCTTTGAACTTGTTGTTTTCAATTACATTTATGCTAACGGCGATGACCACCTTAAGAATTTCTCGCTGATTCTGAATGGACAGGATTACCGTCTGGCTCCTGCTTACGACCTTATAAATACCAGCCTACATGTTAATGGCGATGACTTCGGTCTTGACGGTGGACTGTCATCTGAGATAGAAAAGAGTGACGTTTACGATAGAACCGGCCACCCCTGCCGTCTGGATTTTAAGAGATTCGGAGAGAAAATTGGCTTGGTAAAGAAACGTATTGATAGAATCGTGAACAAATACACCGCTTTCCCTGAAGGCGCAAAGAAACTTGTTGACCACAGTTTTCTCACCGACAAGCTGAAACGCAATTATGTCCGCATTGTAAACGAACGCATAAGTCGTTTCAACAGATTATCAGAATAATATCAATTTACCCCATACCCCAAATGTCAAAAGCAAAATTATAAAAACGCCTGTCGGCTCTACCAAAAGAACAGGTTGTTGACATAATGCTCCAGCTATACGATGCGAGCAAGGAAGCGAGTGCATGGCTTGAGTTCTATATGGAGCCCAATAGCGATGCCGAGCTTGAAAAATACAAGAAAGCAATCCGCAATCAGTTCTTTGGTCGTAACGACTGGCCTAAAGACCCAAGCTTCAGAGAATGCAATAAACTGATAACCGCATTCAAGAAACTTATCCCCGACCCACATGCCATTGCGGACCTGATGCTATACTATGTGGAACAAGGATGTAGCCTGACCGCACAATTTGGTGATTATGACGATCCGTTTTATACCGCTCTTGAAAACAATTTCAGTAAAGCGGTCAAATTCATATCTTCCAACGGACTGATGTCGGAGTTTAGTCTCCGAATGCAACGCATGATTAAAACAGTAGAATGTTGTGGCTATGGCTTCCCCGATACATTGTGGGACATCTACTATGAATACGCAGAGGCCTGATTAAATTCTTTTTAAGACCTGAATTCTTAAATTTAGCGGAACAAGAGTTACACTTTTTCGACCGAATAAGCATGCCTACATTACACTTTTTCAAACGAATATCCGAGGGGTTGCTGCCCCTTTTCAAACGAATTGATTTCGGGCTTTTGTGTCCGAAGGATTGCAATCCGTTGAGCTGCCTGCACACTGCATCGAAATGAGCAGTACAATCGAAGCTGCCAAGGACTGTGCTGTGAATGGTGTGGCGGCACGTTCACAGTGAGAAAATTCACTGCCAAAGGGGGCAATCTGTAATGTCCTGAAAGACAGGTGAGTCCAATGCCGTTGTCGAATTTGGCTGTTTTTTATGTGATTAGGCGGTTCTCGGTATCCAAATTCCCATTTCACTATTTGAATTTATAGATTATCAGCGAATCTGTGCGGGCTAAATCTGATAATTGCAGCCCCTTAATCTGGGCTTCACTCATACCTGCCTGACGGTATGGTTCGTACCCTCTTTTAGTAACAACAATCCGTTTCTCTAAACTGCATGAGCAAAGAGCGAACAATAACACTACCAATAATATAATTCTCATCATAAACCAATATTAGATTATTTGCCTGTGCCAAAACGCGAGGTGTCGATGCTCGTGTCTTTGGGCTTGAAACCGTTGAATCGCCAGATAAATGTCAGCTTGAGATTGCGGGTCATGTCGTGAACTTTCATTCTGTAGTCTTGACCTGCATGGTTGATTGTCATAGTCGGCGACCATTTATTGAATATGTCGTCTGCTTTCAAATCAAGTTCACAGCAGCGCTTCTTCCCGAACTGCCACTTGATTCCAGTATCGATTTTCCATATATCCGAAAGGTTGGCAATGCCTTGCAATGATGGCGAGATATAGCTGAAATCCAAAGAAACGGAGACGGGACTGTCCTGACTGAACTTAAAAGAGTTGCTGAGAGAACCGTAAAATATCCATTTGCTGTTGTCGAAACTTATGTCATGGAAATTATCGGCTTTTTCTCGTTGCTTGAATATGTTGGCAGTGGCTGTGGCGTTCCAGATGTAACTGATACCGAAAGGCGCATAGAGGTTAAGACCAACCACCCGCTTGTAATTCATATTGATGGTCTGATAGATGAGGTTGAGAGCGTCAGGCGACTGGTATGGCAGCTGTGCTGTTGCTTTGTCGCCATATTGAAAATATAGTGTCGCCACATATTTCTGTCTTAGAATATAATTGAATTGTGCGTCGTATTGGATATATGACTGTAATTCCGGATTTCCTATTACTGTCGAATAATCGTTGATGTGGCTTGTCCCACCGTGGAGCTCCCAATATGATGGATAGATACGTTGTGTGTTGAAATTAAGCTGGAATATGCTTTTCGGTGCCTTGTAATATGTCGCACCGAGTTGAGGAATGAAATTCCATTCGTGTTGATATTTATTGTGATAATACTCTCCCTTTGCCGATACGTTGAACGATAGCCCCCAATCAAACGACCGCTGTGTGCCGACATATAAACTCGCAACATCTTCGTTGAGACAGTCATCGAAATCAGGATTGCCGGATATTCCATAATGTTGCGAACTGTGGTCTTTTGAGTGCTGATACTCGGCGCCATAGTTCAGCTGCCAATTACCAATCTGATGCTGTTGGTCGATATATACATGCCAGCGGTTTATCTCCTGCCGGTTTTCGGAACCAAGCAGATAATCAGCATCCTTAAACAATGACTGTGACCGGTTCTCGGAATAGCCGGTATAGTCCCCGCCGACAGTCATACCGAATGGTGCCGTGTAACGCAGGACTATATTATGATAACCGACAGGCGACAGCATCTTGTAGGCGTTTGTATAGTTGCCCAACGTACCCGATGAGAGTGCCCGACTCTTTGAATCTGAGATTATCTGACCGTAATATGTGAGTTTGAGCATTTTCCATGAGGCGGAGGCGAATATGGTATTGCTCCAGCTCTGACCGATGCGGCGCATATCATCCTCAATCATGGTTCGCTTACCATTGTAAAGATGATTCGACCATGTTTCCTCGCGGCTCCACGATTTAGTCCGGGAAAGACCATAGTTGAGGTCAAAAGTCCAGTCCTTTAATGCGTATGTCGCTGCAAGTCCACCGCCATACGAACCATAGTGAGCCTGATTGTATCCGGCTCTGACTTGTCCCTGCAAGCCATCGAGAGGCGTCGGAGTTTTCAGGCCCACGTTGATCACAGCTCCATTGACATGATATTTAGCCGGAGCAGAATACATGATTTCGACATTCTTCAGCCTGTCTACAGGCGTATTATAAAGGAGCTGATAAATATTCTGAAGCGGCATGTTTGTCAGTTCGCCATTAAGGATAATGGTGACATTTGATGCGCCCGCCAGACCGATCATGCCGTTGTTGTTCGTCACTCCGGGAAGATAGCCGAGAGCTTCGAGTATGTTATTTACAGGCTTATCCTTTACAATGCTCGGCAAGTCGACCGTTAGAATGCCATCTTCGCCTCTCACCTGCGGTTTCTCACCTTTGACGACAACTTCATTTAATTGTCGAGAGGTTATTGTGTCAGAAACTTCCGTCTGGGCATAAGCTGTTATGCCATACAGAATTGTTGTGAGAAGAAATACTTTTTTCATTGCTTTATAGTTTTTCTGTTGCGAAGTTAGAATTACTTACATTCTCATCGCCATAATCAACCTTATTTAGTCTTAATCGCTCCCTTATTTAGTCTTAAATCGAAGCAGACCTAATCGATTGTATGATGGATTATTGGTAAATTTGCGGTGATTAATGATTTTAATATGATATTGCGAGTACTTCGTGGTTGCAGGTATGAAACGCTTTAAGACAATCTCGACTGCGTTTATTATTGTCATTGCAGTTATTTTCGGCTGTAATGTCTATTATCTCATATCCCTTTATAATTCGATAAGAGCCAATGTTGAACGCGATGTGTTGACGGCTATGGCTGACGCCGATATTGATGACCTTATGTATCGCGCCGGCCGAGCGCAGGGATTGGCTTCTAACGTAAAGGTGCAGGAAGATATTGATGATTACAAGGCTCCAAGAAAAGCAGAGGCATCTACATATCGGGATAAAAACGGTCAACTTATTTCTGTCAGGACTGAGGCCGACGGTACAGTTGTCGAAAAACGGGCTTTGTTGTCAGAAAACAGTCCATATTCCAATCAGATGGTTGATGCAATGAGCCGACAGTTTCATGCGATTATGGATGAATATATCCCATACGACATGGCGGTGATGGACAGCGTTTTACACAATCAGCTCTCTCACAGGTTCATCTATCCTGGTTTCTTATGTGTGGAAGTTGTCAACAGCAAGGATTCTGTAATCTGCAGCAATCCTAAACTAAAGAGTGAATCCGGATTAGATTCATTCCGTTTTAATATCAATCCCGACGAGGGAATATATTATAAGGCATATATGACACCTCTGACACGTCATATACTGTCACAGATGATGGGGGTTATAATTACTGTGTTTCTTCTGTCGCTTGCATTTTCTTTTGCTTTTTGGTATCTGTTCAGGACAGTATCGAAGATGAGGACAATCGAAGAAATGAAAGATGACTTTGTAAGCAATATGACCCATGAGCTGAAAACGCCTATCTCGATCGCTTATTCAGCCAACGATGCGTTGCTCAATTACGACACCGACAATGACCATCAGAAAAAAGTTACATATCTGAATATCGCCAATAAACAGCTTAAACGGCTTGGCGAACTGGTAGAAAATATACTTTCCATGAGTATGGAAAGGCGCAAGACTGTGAAGCTTAAACCGGAGATGGTTCTATTGCGGCCGTTTGTAGAGGAAATTGCTGCCGCCCAGCGCATGAGAGGCGAAAAGGAGATAACAATCAATGTAAAAGTGGATGAAGATGTTTCGATAGAAGCTGACAAGACACATCTGTCAAACATACTGAATCTTACCCATGCCGTTTGGACTTTCGACGGTACCTTTGGCTGCCCGTTCTGTTTCAAGAAGGTCTGATGGGTATTGCAAAATTACTAATTTTATTCGAGGTACAAAAATAAAATCTTATGTTCTGAAGCATTTTAATGACGTTTTTTGAGGTATTAATGTCTTCTCCCTCAAGGCCGAATACAATAGGTAAGGTGACTTCTTTAATGAACAGTCGGGCAAATCCATTCGTTAATTGATATAAACAAATATATAAATGACGACGCACTCTATCCCCGCCTTTTATCGTTCTCTGAGCCAAAAGTTTCAGGGGATAGATCCTTTTGTGTCCACTTGGGACGATATAAAAATAGAGCAGTTGTTGTCCATTGAAGTCTTTTTGAACGAAAGCATAGAGGCATTTCAAGAGATGGTGATAATAGATAAGATGAACGGCTATGCCGCATCATCAATTATAATCAGTGTGCATCGAACCTTGAAAACCTTTATGGCATGGGCTGAATCATTGCCGACAGAATATATCAACCATACATCAGAGAGTGATACGAAAGAGGCTCGGCTAAGAGAAATAGCGTTAGTTATAGATTTTCTATGGCTGACATGGCTTATTACTGAGTATGAACCGGTAATGAGAGAGGCAAATGCCAATCTTGTTGTGCTGCCTATAGAAGAACGGACCAGAATTGCCAAAGAACACAAGGAAGAAACCAGCCTTGATGAACGGAGGGAAAAATTATTTGAGTGTATAATTGGTGCGTCTCCGAAAGAGAGGGAAATAATATTCAATACTCTTGCCTCTGTTGTCAATGGTAAGGGTGGCAAGGATCTTGCGCCATATCTCAAAGCAGCCATTGAGTTAAATCTACTCTCAAGAACACCCGACTTCCCCTCGATGAAAACTTTTTGGGGAATTACTAAAACACAGCCGGCTCTGAGCAGATACCTTTCATTTGATGATTGCAGTTGCTCCGAGAAAATCATAGAGGAAAAGAAGAAAGAAATCATGTATGCTTTAAGCTCAAAGCAGTGACAGTCACTAATAAGACCTGTTGGTAAAAGTCGGTTAAAGTTAACTTCGTTTAGCTTAACCGACTTTTACTATATTTTACCATTTGGGGGTTCTGCCTATTTTAATTTTGCGTCAGAAAACAATAAATATCGACGCATATGGATACATCGATTTTAATCCCGAACCCCTCATATCAGGCAGGACCATTCGAAAGATATGTCCAAGAGCTATGTCGCCAATATGTGACAGCACAACTCCATGAAATCAACATGGAGAATGTTCCCGGTAAGCCCGGGAAAAATGAAAGGTTCCTGACAAAACGAGAGGCTGCCAGCCTTATCGGAAAGGGAGAAAAGATGATTGATAATTATAGGAAGAAGGGCCTTCCGGCACATATGTTCGGAAGAACTCCTATGTTTCTTGAATCCGAACTTATCTCTTTCTTGGAGACCTATATCCGTAAGAGTCATATAGAGAAATAACCTCAACATAAAAAAGATGAGAAATGTTTTTTACCTTGGGGACTCTAAGTTCCAGTTTGGAGCAGATGGCCTTAAAGAATATGATATATCACAGAAAGTGCTACCGTTTCCGGCAGAATTGACGGGAACCGTTAAAGGCACTCCACTGCGAATATCTGACAGGCTCCTTGGTTTGCGCTCTCAAGACATTATGATAGCCTTGGCTACCACGATGTTGACCGCAGTGACACTCTTAATTAAATGATGAGCCATGAAGAGATACGCCAAATATGTCGAGGCTCATCAGTCACTCGTCGAGTTAAGCAAGCAACTTGCGGAATTGCCATCACCAAGGTCAAAATTCTTCAACTATTTGTTGGGATTGACGAATCTTGCTCCCAACACATTGAAAATGGTGTTATGCACCACTGACTCCGGAATTGAACCTGGTAGGGAAGTAAAGAAGCTGTTGTCAAAGGAACTTAATGTGTCTGAACAAGCATTGTTCCCTGAAAATCGGCAAACAGCGGGTTCGCTTGTGTCCATGTATAAGGGTTTTTCAAATAAGACCCTCGAATATGATGAATTCGTAAAAGACATCTGCACAACAACAAAAGCCCCACGAAAAACTGTAATAAGCTGGATTTATGGGAGGCGTACCCCTCGGGGTCATGCTAAAAAACGCATTGCGGCTCTTCTTGGATCATCTTTGTCTCACCTTTTTCCTGAAAGGGAACAAACAGATAAGACACGATGAAACATCTTCCCATAAATCCAGAAAAGTGGTACAGACCACAAGAGTTAGTTCGGCTGCTACAACGAACCGCCGATGCCATCCTCCATATAGTAAGAATCAAGGGATGCTCAATACGAGTTATCAACGATGAGCTGCAAGTCTATGGCAAGGATGTACTCGATGCCATAAATGGTAAAAATAAGAACAGATAGGAATATGTATAACTCCGGATTCGTAATCGTATATCGAGATGAAGTAGAGGACTGGCTTTGGCAGGATCCACAGCTTTATCACTGGTGGAGCTTTCTAAGGATGAAAGCCACATCGAGGCCATGTCTTCAAACTGTCGGGAGAACCAGGATCCGGGTTAGGCTTAACTACGGAGAATACGCCACTACCATTTCGTATCTCGCTCGTATATGGGATGTGGATGAGCGTACTGTAACCTCTTTTCTTGATTTGATAGAGGAAGATGGACGGATTGAGGTCAGAAAAGAGAACGGCATCTCAATAATAAAGATTGTCGGTTATGAACGATTCTCGCCCCCTGCCGGCTATTTTGCCAAAGGTAACAGACGAACCAACTCCAATTCAATGGGAGATGAAATGATGGCTGAAACGCAAAGTCGAATGAGTGATGATTTGGAGAATCCAATCCATTCTCAGCCGCTCGGCGATATGTCAACCGAAGTCCAGAGTGGAATCCCGTCAAATAATATAATCTTAGAAGAAGAAAAAATTAAAAATAAATCTCCTTCTCCTGAGCGCGAGGCTGAGTTTTTTGATAAATTAAAAAATTCAGAAATAGCCTTGGAGCAAATTGCGATTAGCTTGCAACTTCCAACTGCGTCCGCAGTTTTGGAGCAGCTGCAAATATTTGAGAAATTCGTTATGGGAGATTCAAGTAAATTTCATCAGAATTACTCAGATTTCACATCCCATTTCATGAGATGGTATAATCGCTGCCGGGCGTCCAACGAATCTCGAAATTCAAAAAAATATACAGATGGAACAAAAGAAGAAAAATCAATTGTGCCCCGAAGATCTGCATCGCAAAGACGCGGCTCCGAAGGGAGCGGGCGAAATCCAGACGATTACGACCAACCGTTTCCCGATTTCCCTGGCTGAAGAAGAGATGTATGACTGTGCCAAAAAATCAATCAGGGAGATTGTGTTTGACCGAGGTTATGATAATATCTCCTTGGCTGAGGAAGACGAACAGTTCAGTGCCTTTCTTGCAAGATTCTTAGTGCAGGATGATTATCATACCGGATTTCTGATTTGGGGAAAATCCGGCTGTGGCAAAACAACGCGGCTGAAAGCGGCGGAGCTGCTTCTGGAGTTTTCTAAGGCTTTTGACCCGGAACTTGAACTTTTGGTAAAATTTACTTCAGCTTATGACATGGTCTTTCCATACGCCTCAATGGAGACCTTCGATATGCTTTGTATGGCAGATTTCCTGATACTCGATGATCTCGGCAATGAACGAGGCATCGGAGAAAATCTACAGCTTGCTCAGTCGCTTATCGGAGAATTGCTGATTAAGCGTTACGATGCAAAGCGTCCCACGATAGTCGCTTCAATCTTTGACATCCATAATATCGGTGATATATACGGTCTGAAAGTCGCTGACATTATCCGCGAGAGTTACTATGTGACCGAATTGTCAACAGATTTCCGTCGGGATATAATCAACACGTTCTCAAGATTATGAAAAGAAAAGATGTGCCACAGGCTCTCAGTGATATTTTACTGAAGGACATAGGACTGAATATAAACGAACTGACATCTGCAGTTGAGGCCAGCAGAAAATTTCGCAAAGCGTTTCCAATCCTGCGTTTTGAGATGACGCACAAAGATGCGTTCTTGTTGCTCCTCAGATGTTACCAGTATGAGGTTCAATCCCGCAATTGTGTGTTCGAACTTGATGAATGCACAATCGGTGTTCTCAAGAACATATCCGGACACATGGTGCAAAAGACACCTAAGCCTGGTTTGTTGTTGTGTGGGCTCCATGGCAATGGTAAGACTACCATGGCAAGGGCCGTAATTAGGATGATTCAGGATTTGAATAACCGTGGACAACTCAAGTTCATGGGCGAATATTTCTCTGTTGAAACTCGCCATATCAAGGCAACGGATATCTGCACCTTGCACAAGGCTGAAGATTATCATTCGATTCTTAATCTTAAACAGACGCCATTTCTGGTAATCGATGACCTGGGCGAAGAAGCTAAAGAGGTTCTGGTTTATGGAACTCCCATATACCCTGTCCGTGAAGTGCTTGAGGCCAGATATGATACCCTGAAATTCACCATCCTCACGTCCAATCTTTCTCCGAAAGACCTTCTGGAACACTACGGTTGGCGTGTAGTGGACCGATTTAAGGAAATGCTTCATCAAGTAGCGTTCAAAGGGAAATCTTATCGAAAGAGGGAAAGACCTGAGAATAAAGAAGAAAGACCCGAATCTAATAAAGAATAGGGATAATCAACATGTTATAAGAATGAAATTCATAAACTTAAAACAGTTCCGACAAGACAGGAGTCTTAGTCAGAAAGAGCTGGTGGCTATCACCGGCTTACCACAAAGTACGGTATCTTATATTGAAAATGGATACCAGGAAATACGAGAGAACCAACTGGAAGTATTGAAGAAGGCATTTCCGGATGCCGATTTCGCCCGATATATCTATATGAGTGCCTCATATCCGTATCTGACGAATGCAAGACAGCATGATATAGAAGCAAACAGAAAGTTCCGGGGGGATTGGTCAAGACCGACTCCATTGAATAAAATAGAAGGGATAGACATCCTTATGCAGATGGGTCGCGCTTCAGTATCGTTCGATGGCGATATTGTTCTTGACCGTAATGACGGCACATTTCTGAATCTCGGCTACTATGTAATCGAGCCGGATTTGTTCGGGGATAGAGACCTGATAGACCATCTGACCGAAAAAGAATGGTTCAATGATGAACTCTACGAGGACTTCAAGAGATGCTATCTCATCGCTTGTCGTCTTGTGGGCAAACGCCCTGTAAAGCAAATAAAGATGGACTATTAACAGCGACAATGATTTGCTTCAAAAACGAGGGACAGCGGGAGATCGTGAGATTTCTCGCTGTCAACTTTAGAAAAAGGGCATGAAATTAAGATTGAGATAGCGGATATGTGAAATAAATGATGTAACTTTGCGAATAGAAACCGTGGTTGCGGAAACGGCGGTTGTTATTTTAGACAAGCATATGAAATTCTTTGACCGAAAAGAGGAAATCGCCACTCTGCGTAAGATTAGGAATAATGCAGAGAATAATGCCCAGTTCACCGTTCTTACAGGACGCCGCAGGATTGGCAAGACATCACTTGTCCTGAAAGCATACGAGGACAAGCCATTTCTCTATTTTTTTGTCGGCAGAAAAGCTGAAAGCCTGTTATGTGAGGAATTCCGAAATGAAGTCGAAGAGAAGTTAGGAGTGAAATTAGGTGGTACGCCGTCAGGATTCGCCGAGTTGTTTGATTATCTGATGCAGTTGTCAAAGCAACAGAGTTTCACACTGTTTATCGACGAATTTCAGAATTTTGTGCGCGTAAATCCGGCAGTTTTCAGCGATATACAGAAAATTTGGGATCTCAATCATTCAGAATCACGAATCAACCTTATTGTATGCGGCTCTGTCTATTCAATGATGACAAAGATATTCCGTGACAAGAAGGAGCCACTGTATAACCGGCAGAACCGCTTCATGACCATCCATGCGTTCAAGCCGTCGGTGCTGAAAGAAATACTCGATGTTTACCATCCGGATTATACAAAAGAGGATCTTCTCGCTTTATATACTTTTACAGGTGGTGTCGCAAAGTATGTGGAGCTGCTGATTGATGACAATGCCATGACACTTGACGCAATGGTTGAGAGCATGATAAGTTCGGATTCGATATTCATTAACGAGGGGCGCTCTATACTTATTGAGGAATTTGGAAAGGATTACGACATATACTTTTCGATATTGTCAGCAATAGCATCAGGCAAGACGCGCCGCAGTGAAATAGAATCAATTATCGGAAAGCCCATCGGCGGATATCTGACCCGGCTCGAGGATGATTACGGAATCATAGTAAAACAGATTCCTGTAGGAGCAAAAGCCTTGAGCAAGAACGCGGTGTATATCATCAACGATAATTTCTTTACTTTTTGGTTCCGGTTTATTTTCAAATATACGCATATTCTCGAAATCGGAGGATACAAACAGTTGCGTGCATTGATAAAAAGGGATTACCCGACATTTTCGGGGCTTATTCTTGAAAGATATTTCAGAGAAAAGGCGATCGAGAGCGAAAAATACACGCTAATCGGAAGATGGTGGGACCGAAAAGGAGAAAACGAGATAGATATGGTCGCCGCCAATGAGTTTGACAAGACAGTGGAAATCTATGAGATAAAGCGAAACCGAAAGAATATAGATTTTACGGATTTGGAAGAAAAAGTGAAAACTATGCTCACGGCCGTTCATCTTTTCAATGGCTACGATATTGAAACAAAAGGACTTGATATGCAAGATATGTAGGTAGAAAAGATACTCTTGTCATTATGATACAATAGGGAATAAGTCTTTTCTTAAACAGCAACCACGGTTTTCGCAACCGTGGTTGTTGTTTACTAAGGAGGGTCATACCTCTTGAAACTCGTGCAGATATATGTATGCGTCGGGATGTTCTTCAGACCAAGCGGAGTTCAGACCCTCGATGTCCTCGCAGGTTATGATATTGGTGTCCGTGATTTTCTCGATATAGCGGAACGCATCATCAATTTTCTTGAAATACTCGTGAAAGTATTCCTCTTTGGGAGTGCAGATGTCAACATAATAGTTATCCGAGAACCAATCTTTCTCAGGGTGGTCTCTTTTAAGATAGACCTCACACCCCGACTCTTCGCCGATGAAGTACGCGGCAAGAGAGTCATACTTGGAGCAGATGAAATCCCATGCCTCGTATATAGGGTCCCATGCGCTTTCAAGACTGAAACAGATACAGTCTTCCTCTCTTTCCAATTCATCCCACCATCCCCTTACATATAGATGTTCGGGGATTTTGTCATTTAGGGCTTCAACGATATGTCCGACCCAGTTACCATTTTCTTTTTCTTTCTCCAATCGGCTCATAAGTTCATAGAGAGCGTCAAGTTCAGATGCTTCGCCTGTGATGCGGTAAGTGCTGTTACAGAGATTTGCCATAATATTTGCAGTTTAAGTTGTTTTTATCCCTCCCATTGTCAACCTTTCGGTTCATCGGGAGGTCGGTCTTTCCGATTTTCAGGCATATCAAGGGAGGCGAAAGCGGACAATAAGACAAATTCACGGCGCAGCAGTGACCTCCGGGTCTCGATTTGGCATTTGTTCCGGCCTCCAACTTTGCCGCAGAAAACGGATGTCCGGCATCACAGTGAAAAATGAAAGACATAATTGAATCCATTGTCATTCCGGTGACGGTGGATTTTGCATTATAAAGGGGCCGAAAACACTGCACGAGTGCCGAAAATCGGTGCCGATTTTGTAATTTTCAAAAAGAGAATTAAATAAAAGGCTGTGAATCAGAGAATAATTCCAATTCAGCAAAAGAAGCATTTACTTTGCTGCAAAATTTGAAAAACGAACTTATAAAACCGATCACATGAGCGCATTTGGAATATTCGCACTGATTCTGACAACCGCCTATATCATCTACTTTTCAGTGGTGATAATACGCGATGTCACAACGAGCCGGAAGTCGGCGGAGGAAAACTCCGGAGCCGAAACTTTCGACACAGCCTTTGCCGGGGAGCAATCCGTGGAAGTCATCGAGACGGAAACAGGTTTTGCCGTCGGCGACAATAATGTCAACGCCGTACCGGTAGCGGTTATAGAAGACCCCTTACCGGATTCTTTTATTTCGGAGTCTGATAAAGATGTTCAGGCTCTTGCTCTAAACGATAAATTTGCTGCAGAGACACAGGATATCGAGCTGAGTCTGACTTATGAAAAGAAGTTCACCGATGATGAATATCATGAACTGTTACAGGGAAACAGCGGACAGATTGACAATGAAGGATGTCTGATCACGCGAATCCCGGCCGAGGAATCTGTAAAGACCCAAGCCGAGGATGCGCCTGCAGTTGACGAGTATTAAGCGGTGGATTCCGCAAAGCCTTGTCGCACTCGCCCTGTTATGTGCCGAGACTGCTGCTGCCAAATGCGGGGGTGTCGATTACAGCTGGGGAGCCGATGCGCTTGCAAGACAGCATGACTTCGTGGTGACGATGATGCTCTATGTCCTATACCTTATCTATGCGATAGCTTCTATTGTAGTCATCTATTCAGCACTCCAAATCTACATAAAAATGAACTCCGGCGAGGACGGAGTAAAGAAAGAAATCATGATGGTCGTCGGGGCGTGTCTGTTCCTGATAGGCGCGTCAACGGTATTTCCGGCTTTCTTCGGATACAGGATATAGTTTCCATAATTAATAATATACACAAAACCAATCATTTAATTTCAAAACCAAACAAACCAAAATTCACCAGATTTTATGATTAAAAAAATCGCAAACAAACTCAAAGGCTTCTTCGGAAGCGAGCGCGTGCAGATGTTCTGCATGATGATGATTGTCGGCTCCGTGGCCATGTTCGCCCAGAACGCCGCCGGCAATTACGAGGCGGGTACCACCGCACTTACCACAGTCACGGAGGAAATCGCCAAGTATGTCCCCATCGTTGTCAAGCTCTGCTACGCCATCGCCGGCGTTGTCGCCATCGTAGGCGCCATCAGCGTCTATATCAAGATGAACAACGAGGAGCAGGATGTCAAGAAGTCGATCATGATGATTGTCGGTGCCTGCATCTTCCTCGTGGCCGCAGCCCAGGCTCTGCCTCTTTTCTTCGGTGTGTGACCCGTGACGAATACCGGCGAAGAAAACTATCCGTCCTATCCCATGTTCAAGGGGCTTCAACGGCCTCTTGAACTGATGGGACTGCAGGGCCGCTACATCTACTGGGCGGCAGCCGCAGCCGGTGGCGCGATTGTGGGATTCATCGTCATGTATATCGTCATCGGTTTCGTGGCGGGACTGATAACCCTCGTAGCTGCAATCGCGGTAGGAGCCGCCCTTATAATGCTCAAGCAGCGCAAGGGCCTCCATTCCAAAAACAACGACAAGGGAGTGTTCGTCTATTGCCGTTCCAGAAGTTTATAAACCAATCATTAAAGCAACTCTTAACCAAAATTCAAACCAACTCATTCCGAAAGATGTCAATCCGATATTCATATATGATAGGTGTCATCCTGATATGCGGTTCTTGCGGCAGATCAGATGAAAAGCGTCCCTCGCTGGAACAGACCAGAGCTGCCATTGAGGTACGAGATGCCTGGCGTGATGAACTGAAGCCGATGGAAATCACTGCTTCGGGAGCAATCACGGGAGCTGACAGAATCGGGGTGAGACTGACTTCTGACGGCAAAACGGACTTCCATTCGTTTGTAGGAACGCCCGATTGTTTCAAACCGGAACAGCCCTCGCTGATGGCCGACACTGCCTCGGTGGTCAGTGCCTGCTGGCCGCTGTCTTCCTCCGACACCTTGTCGCTGACCGCACCCTTCTCGGACAGAATCTTCGGATACGAGTCCGGGAGGACGGTCGGCGCCAGGCTGTCTTTGCAAATGAAATTCCAAAGTTCGATGGCCCTGCTGCGGTTCTGTTTTGAGAGCGACAATCTCTCCGATGTCCTTGAATCGCTGACACTCAAAGGAGAATACGTTGCAACTCGCGGGAAATATATCCCTTACAATGGAAAATGGATTGAAAAGTCAGGCGAAGGAATGCCTTTGGGGATTGATGCTGACTGTCTGGCTAACAGCGGTCGCAGTCATGATTTTTACCTTATCCCTTGCGACGCTGCTTCGGACATTATCCTGTCGGCTATGGTCAACGGCAAGGAATATCTTCTCAAGACTAAAATCCCGCCACTATCCGCAGGGAGCATGACGCAGCTCAACCTCAAGATTGAAAAGAACGGTCAGCTTCTGCCCAAATCCTCTTGGGTTGACAACCAGCGCAAGACAGATCTTCGGAAAACCGCTGTCATGGATACCGTCATAACCGGACATTTCCTTAGAAAAGACGGACTGGTAGTGGCAAAACGCGACACCATGACTGTCGCTGTCGTATTCCAAACAGATGGCAGACACGGCAAAGCCGTCGCTATCGAGGATATTCCGGGCACATTCAGTTTCGGAGGGAAGAACCAGACAAGCGGCACAATCTTCGAGACCATAGACGGACAAAGGAATGAAGGCATTATCAATGACTCTTCATCACCTAAGGATGAACGCTTGATATTCAAGCCGGAGATACCTTACTCCGATAAAATCGCTTTCGGCTATAAGGACGGAGCAATACTAACATCCTTTCTGCTAAATAAAAAAGGAGGGAAAGAAGAGGAATCCATGCTGACCCAAGTCGAGAAACGACACTGCAGCTATGTTCCGTCATTGTCAGAAATGGCTCAGATATTTTATCTATTTCAGCCATATTCACACTCAAATCTCTCGAAACTTGTTGAGCCTTTCAACGGCGAGTATCTGACCTGTTCCGAATCCTCCGACCATAACTATTACGGCATCGAAATGGGTAAAGGAATAGTAATGTCCAACTACTCAAAACAATATGCCAAACTCAAACTAAGACTTTTCTATTTATTCTGACTATGACCCTATACGTCATCATAATCTGTCTGGCTATATGCCTCGGTATGGCTTTTTCCGTATGGGCTTTCGGCACCGGCGGGAAACGCAGCCGTATCTTCCATGACATCTATTTCACTATCGAGGAAACGGATGGCATAGGAGTGGTATATACCAAAACCGGCGAAGTCTCTGCAATCCTGAAAATGGAGAACCCCGTGGCGAAATTCGGCGGCAACATCGATGCCTATTATGAATATACCAAACTGTTCGCAGCCATATGTGCGACACTCGGCGAAGAGTATGCCATTCACAAACAGGACATCTTTACCCGTAAGGGTTTTGCCGACGAGGACGGTGGGAACCGTGAGTTTCTGTCAAGCTCCTATTTCGAGTATTTCAAAGGACGCTGCTATACCGACTCCTTCACTTACCTGACAATCACGCAGGAGTGCAAGAAGAGCCGCCTGTTCAGCTACGACAGCAAGAAGTGGCGCGATTTCCTTGTGAAAATCCGCAAGGTCGCCGACCAGTTACGTGATGCCGGCATAAAGGCTCGGTTCCTTAATAAGACAGAGGCATCGGATGTCGTTGACCGCTTCTTCGCCATGGACTTCGCCAACAAACGCATTTCGTTCAGCACATTCAGGGCTGACGAGGAAAGCGTCGGCATGGGCGACAGGAACTGCAAGATTTACTCGCTTGTGGATGTTGACTGCATCAACCTCCCGACGCAGATCCGTCCGTTCACAAAGATTGAGGTCAACAACACATCTCTGCCGGTTGACCTGATGTCGGTGCTTGACTCCATCCCGGAAATCGAATCGGTGGTGTATAACCAGATGATATTCATGCCGGGACAGAAGCGAGAGCTATCCATTCTCGACAAGAAACGTAACCGTCATGCCTCCGTGCCCAATCCGGGCAACCTGATTGCGGTTGAAGATATTGAAAAGGTCCAGGAAGTCATTGCCCGCGAGAACAAGCAGCTTGTCTATGCCCATTTCAATATTATGGTGACCTGCATGAAAGGTGTTGACCTTCAGAAGCCGACCAACCATCTTGAAAACGTGTTCGGGCGTCTCGGCATCCATATATCCCGGAAGAGCTACAATCAGTTGGAACTGTTTGTAAACTCCTTCCCCGGCAACTGTTTCAAGATGAATCCGGAGTATGACCGCTTCCTCACCATATCGGACGCCGCCATGTGTCTGATGTATAAGGAGCACGCCCAGCACTCCGAGGACACACCTCTGAAAATATATTACACCGACCGCCAGGGGGTTCCTGTCGCCATCGACATATCCGGCAAGGAAGGAGCTAACAAACTGACTGACAACGCCAATTTCTTCTGTTTAGGGCCTTCGGGCAGCGGTAAGTCGTTCCACATGAACAGCGTTGTGCGCCAGCTTCACGAGCAGAACACCGATGTCGTGATGGTGGATACGGGTAACTCATACGAGGGTCTGTGCGAATATCTCGGCGGCAAGTATATCTCATATACGGAGGAAAAGCCAATCACAATGAACCCGTTCAAAATCAACCGGAACGAGTACAACATTGAGAAGATTGACTTTCTCAAGAACCTTGTCCTCCTGATTTGGAAAGGGTCTGACGCAAAAATTCCTGAGATTGAGTTCCGTATCGTGGAGCAGATCATCATCGACTATTACGATGCCTACTTCAACGGGTTTACAAGGTACACCGATGAACAGCGCGAGGTGCTGTTGAAAAACCTGTTTGCATCTGCCAGCCGCAAGAACACCAATATGTCCCCGAAAGATGTGGACGAGATGGTGCGCAAGCAGATTGAGGTATTGGAGAAACGCCGCGCGGCTCTCAAAGTAACGGAACTGAACTTCAACTCGTTCTTCGATTATTCCTTTGACCGTCTGGAACAGATATGTACCGAAAACGACATCACTACTATCAGTTATTCCACCTATTCCACGATGCTCCAGCCATTCTATAAAGGCGGCGCATACGAGAAAATTCTCAACGAGAATGTGGATTCCACTCTCTTTGACGAGACATTCATTGTCTTCGAGGTGGACGCCATCAAGGAGAACAAAAAACTGTTCCCCATCGTGACACTGATTATCATGGATGTGTTCCTCCAGAAGATGCGCCTTAAAAAGAACCGCAAGGTACTTGTAATCGAGGAGGCATGGAAAGCCATCGCATCCCCGCTTATGGCCGAGTATATCAAATATTTATACAAAACCGCCCGTAAGTTCTGGGCATCGGTCGGAGTGGTGACGCAGGAGATACAGGACATTATAGGCTCTGAAATTGTCAAGGAGGCGATCATCAACAACTCCGATGTCGTGATGCTGCTTGACCAGTCGAAGTTCAAGGAACGCTTTGACGAGATAAAGAAGATCCTGGGCCTTACCGATGTTGACTGCAAGAAGATTTTCACCATCAACCGCCTCGAGAACAAGGACGGCCGGTCATTCTTCCGGGAGGTATTCATCCGCCGTGGTGCAGTCGGAAATGTCTTCGGAGTGGAGGAACCACGCGAGTGTTACATGACCTATACCACTGAACGTGCCGAAAAGGAGGCCCTCAAACTCTACAAACGGGAACTCAGATGCTCGCATCAGGAAGCGATAGAAGCCTATTGCCGGGACTGGACGAAATCCGGCATCTCAAAATCCCTCGCCTTTGCCCAGCGTGTGAACCACGAAGGCAAAGTGCTTGACCTCTGATATTTCAAATCTCTTAAACAAAACCAATACATTATTTATGATTTCTCTCATTTCAATCGAAGAATTTGTGGATAAGATTTATCCGCCTGTTCATGGCCGACGTACCGCGTATGCCTGCAAACTTGTTAAAGCCCTGCGAAATGCAGGCATCACCGACCTGAAGACTCTCGTGCGTCATCAGCCCGAAGCCTTGACCGCAATCCGCAACATCGGTCCGGTGTTCGTCGCGCAGACCAAGCATCATCTTGAAAAAGTCGGCTTTTCGCTGGGCATGACCGATACAGACCTCAAAAACGTGATTCTTTCCAGACTTTAAGACCGATCTAAGATGAACCGCATCCTGCTCATATTAATAATGTGTCTTGCCGGAGTGACAGCTTCGGCCCAGTACGCCAATCTCAATATCGACGCCAAGACCGTTGCTGCAATGGCTTCGGCATACGGTGTGGAGACCGGCACCGAGGCTTACTATAATGAGCAGGTGAAGAAGATTTTGGAGAAATACACTTCTGCGGAAGTGGCGGCAGCGGCCATATTCTCATCTAAATTTCTCGACCGCAAGGCCCTTACCGACATCGGTATATGGAGCAGCTCGACCGAGAACTACTATTACAGGCGCATCTACCGTATGGTGGCCACCAAAATCATTCCGAAGATTGTGGTGGTCGCCCGGCTGATGCTGGAGCAGCCGCACAACGCCCTCTATTGGGGCAGCTATCTGATGAAGATCTGCGATGAGACCAAGGCATTGTGTATGCAGTTTGAATCGGTTGTAACAAACAGCAGGCTGGGATTCAGCGACATCAATTTCCTTGAGCTCAATCCGCAAATCAGAGAACTTTTTGAGTTCGCGCAATACAACATCATCAACTGGGACAATATGCAGAAGATGCTTGCCGAGGCTCCGGACCATTTCACCAAGGAAAACCTGAAAGCAGATGCCGAAAACCTCTACAACATAGCGGTCGGCATAGCCTCGAGCACAGCCGAGAACATTATGAACCAAGTATTGTCCGGCTCGGATTTCAGCGGTCTTATGCAGGGTAAGATTACCGGCATCTACGATGCGGTGGTGAGCTGTGAACGCATCTACGGCAACATCAACAACCTTCTTGCCGGTCAGCTGATGGATATTGTCGGCTCACCGGAGAACGTAAGCAGACTGTTCAATATCGCCAATTACAATATGACCGGCTGGGTGACGAACTATGTTGACCGTGCCGACGGCCAGTATTACACCCAGCGGTGGTACATATACAGGAAGGAGTCCGGCTCGGAGACAGTCTGCAATTATAACCCTCCGACTGACAACAATTCTATTCTCTACGGCTCGCCGTGGTATAGGGTAAACACTACAGACCCCAACTATTATCCCTCAGCGGCAGTTGTCGAGGCCGCATTGAGCAATTCGGAAGCCCATGCGGGATGGTCACGGAGCAAGGTCGCCCAACTCAACCAACAGGATGACCGGTACCGCTATAACATGAACTATTACCGCAGCGGTTATATTCTCAACCGTGGAGGAAAGCAGTACGGCAAGGCATACGCATATTCGATAACCGTGACAAAATCATGGAACTGGACGGAGGAAGTCTATGAGGCTGTCTTTGACAGCTACAACATGGATCTTGCTACATTCCAGAAGCAGATGCAGGTCAAGCTTAAGGAGTTCAACGATAACGAGGACGGACTTGTGTATCAGATCGGATACGGAAGCCGAAACTACTACTCGGCATCGAGCGCCGACAAACTGAAAGGGACCGAGAGCGTGATTGTATCAGTCACCTGCCATGACGGTGCAAAACTTATGAGTGGCACCACAACCTACAAATGTAAGAGTTGCGGAGGCTCATTGAACAACCACACCAAACAGTGTTCCATGATAACATCTCTGCCCGGCAATCAGGATGTCGATACATCTGAACTGGACGCATTGGAAACGGAATACCGCAGTAAAATCGCACTCACGCAGGCACAGATAGACCAGTTGGAAAGACAGAACGCCGACCTTATCAAGCAGATAGCCACGGCGACAGTCGAAGAGGCAGCCCGTCTGCGCCAGCAGTACAATGCCAACCAGAATCAGATCAGTCAACTGAAGAGTCAGTTGGCCGATTATAAGAAGAAATTGCAGGATGTTCTTCAGGCCAAGGATGACGCATCCCAGGATAATGACATTCAGACCGATGACTATTACCGTATTCCGGCCATCATGCAGGACTGCAAGACCGCTTATAACCTTACATGGGACGGCGACGGTTATTGGTCGGGCTACACCTATACCCGCAAGGCGCACGCTCCGAACATCAACGGCACACTTACCTTCAAGGCTACCATCTCCATTGCCAGGAAGCCTAAATACTTCCTCGGCATAAAGATACACCGCGCCATTGTTCAGATTGACTATGAGCTGTATGCCGAGTATTCGGATACTCAGGTTGTCGAGATAATAAACCTTGACCCCAACGCTTCGGATGCCGACAAAGAGAAACAGATCAACGAGAGACTGTCGGCAATAGCCCGTGAATACCCGGATTGCCAGCTCGACACACAGTATTGCAAGACCAAGCCTTCGGAAACAGACGATACAGAGGATACATATCATCTTCTCTGGTCGTCCGACCGCCTTGAGATTGCAAGAGGTGTTGATATGAGGCTCCATAAGATTTATGTCAACCTTGTGTCGATTGAGAAGATGATGAACTACAAACGCTCGATTATAGACGTGCTGCTGACCATCGCTCCGCCTATCAACGATGAGCAGGGTCGCAGACAGACCCTCATACAGCAGGCCCGTCGCCGCTGGCTCCGCAATGCCGCCAATGCCGCACATTCGGACAAGTATAACGGAAAATATGACGAAGACATAGAGACCAGATAAAAAATGAACAGAATCCTATTCGCCATACTCATGATGCTTCCTGTACTGACGCCATTGAGTGCCAGTGCCCAGTGGAGTTTCGATATAGCTTCGGTGGAGGCTTATATCTCCGACCACAAGCATCAGAAAAGTCTGCTGCTTGCCCGTTCCACTCTGGAAATGAGCAACCAGCTTCTGCATGAGTATTCAGCCGATGCCTCGAATGACTATAAGGAACTCAACTTCGATCTTGACAAATATACCAGGGCTTTCGACATCATTGACATAATCTACCAGTCAACAAGGACGGCTCTTAATGTCCGCGACACCTATAATAATGTAAGGGATAACGTGGGCAAGTACAAGAAGATGCTGACCGACTTCCATGAGAAATGTCTCAAACGGGGGCATATCGAGATGTCTGACACCCTGATAATAACGGTAAACTTCCACTGTATTCAGAAGATAGGCAATGAGGCGGAGAATCTGTATCGCTCAATGACCGACCTTGTGCTGTATGCCACCGGCGCGGCTGCATGTTCGACCTCCGACCTTATGATGGTACTCAATTCCATAAACCAGTCGCTCGACAACATAAGGCTTCATGTCAACAAGGCGTACTTCGACACATGGAGATACATACAGGTCAGGATCGGCTACTGGAAATCATCTGTTTACCGCAATAAACCGCTGCGAGAGATTATTGATGACGCCTTCGGAAGATGGCGTGATGCAGGATACCTTAATAAACCGAGTCAATGAAACGAATTTACATCCCCGTGCTGCTGGTGACTTTCGCATTATCGGCCAAAGCACAAAAGATCACCTACAATCACGATGATGCGAAGATGAATCAGATAACAGTGCAGGAGACCGGGGCAGGCTCCCTGACTCCGAGCCTTTACTACCAGGTTCTCCATAACCGATACCGCAAGACTGCCAATGCTGAAAACAAGATGTCGTTCCGCACGACTGCCGGCATATCAGCATATCAGCAGATTGACGATGCCGAGAAACTTGATTCCTCATTTGTCAAGCGGGCCGAAATAGAGGCACTGAATATGGCTGACCGCCAGGTTGACCTCGCATGGATGGCTGAAGGTCGCAAGATTGAGGCGTGTCTGGAAAATTTTCAGCGCAATATCAACCGGCTTGCTACGGCCGGAGGCAAGAACGTCCATGTCTCGCTTTGGCGTGAGTATTATAACAAGTTCACAACGGCGATTACAGCAATCAAGCAGTCCTATATGCCGAATTCCCAACGGAAGAAGGAGTATCTGCGGATATACAAGGATATAACCGAAGCCAACGAGAACCTGCTGCGCTTCCTTGTGCAACTGCATGGACGGGGTGAGACTTCAAAACTGCTTGCCGCCACTTACACCAAACCGGACCGTCGTGGCGCGATAGCCCAGGCTGCCATGAACAGGTGGCGCGGTGCCGGATGGTCAACCAAAACAATAACTGATAAATAACCAATCATAACCAAAACATCAATGGATAAAGCAATCAAAACAACCAAGATCAAGTGTAAACTGGGACATACGACCCTCGTGCTCACTGAAAAAGGAGAGTTCCTTTTCAGGGCATACGAAACCGCCCGTCTATTCGGCTTTCGCGATGATAAGGAATGTATCCGCAGTTACTCCCGGGATGCCCGGCTAATAGTCATGGAGACCGACGGAGGTCGTCAGCCGGTGAAATGTATCTCGATGGAGGAAGTAATCCGCATCGCCGGCAAATCCCGTATCCCGCAGGCAAAGGACATGGCTAACAGCCTTCGCCTTATTCAGAAAGACCAGGAGATAGAGTCTCTGAAAATTAATAATCTTCTTCTGGCGGACGACATTGAGTGTGCTATTGACGGCTTGAAAGGAATCCGGGAGCAGCTGGACTTACTTTTCTGTGACCTCGGCGTGAATGGGTGACAATATTCTCTCGGATTTCGGCATAAATCTCCTTGAGGAAGAGATAGATGACGTAATCTTTCAGACAAATGAGTTCCTTTGCGACGCCACCTTCACTGGCACGCAGGGCCCGTTTTGGTGGATTCTCCAGATGTGCATGGCGTTGGCCGCGCTGTTCTCGCTCATCGTGGCGGGACAGATGGCCTTCAAGATGATGTATAAGAACGAGCCTCTTGATGTGATGAAGCTCCTTCGTCCTCTCGGAATCAGCCTTATCATGTGCTGGTGGTATCCGCCGGCCGACAGCGGGACAAACTCAAGCGGCTCGTCATGGTGCGTGCTCGACTTCCTCTCATATATACCGAACTCGATAGGCTCATATACGCATGACCTGTATTCGGCGGAAGCGGCGCAGATCGAGGACAAGTTCAAGGAAGTTCAGGAACTGGTATTCGTAAGGGACAGCCTATATACAGACCTGCAGGCGCAGGCCGATGTCGCCCGGACAGGTACTTCCGACCCCAACCTCATAGAATCCACAATGGAGACAACGGGGGTCGAGGAAGTCACCCAGATGGAAAAGGATGCCTCGAAACTGTGGTTTACTTCTCTGACCTCCGGTGCGGTAGTCTGCATAGACAAGATAGTGATGGTAATCGCCCTGATAGTATTCCGAATCGGATGGTGGGCTACCATATACTGCCAGCAGATTCTCTTGGGTATGCTCACGATTTTCGGACCGATCCAGTGGGCTTTTTCGCTGTTGCCAAAATGGGAAGGTGCATGGGCCAAGTGGCTTACCCGCTATCTTACAGTGCATTTCTATGGAGCGATGCTCTACTTCGTAGGCTTCTATGTGCTTCTTCTGTTTGACATAGTTCTGTGCATACAGGTCGAGAACCTTTCGGCGATAACGGAAAGCACTCAGACAATGGCTGCATACCTCCAGAACTCCTTCTTCTCAGCAGGATATCTGATGGCGGCCTCGATAGTCGCTCTCAAATGTCTTAACCTCGTACCCGATCTTGCGGCATGGATGATACCGGAAGGCGACACCGCTTTCTCGACCCGAAACTTCGGTGAGGGCGTGGCTTCACAGGCCAAGATGTCGGCGCAGGGAGCCATGAGCAAAGTATTCTAATCTATTAATTCACAAAATTCATAATGGTAATCAAGAACTTAGAAAATAAAATCAAACTGGTGACGATTGTCTGCTGTGTGTTTCTTGCCGGATGCGTGGTGATTTCCATGTCGAGTATCTGGACAGCGAGAAGCATGGTCGCAGATGCACAAAAGAAGATATATGTGCTTGACGGCACGGTTCCTGTCCTCGTGGAACGCACCACTATGGACGAGACACTCGATGTCGAAGCCAAGAGTCATGTCGAGCGTTTCCACCATCTGTTCTTCACGCTGGCTCCGGATGACAAGTACATCAAATATACGATGGACAAGGCGATGTATCTTGTTGACGAAACCGGGCTTGCCCAGTACAACACGCTAAAGGAGAGAGGCTTCTACAACAACATCATGGGTACATCGGCCGTATTCTCGATTTACTGTGATTCAATCAACTTCGACCCGCAGAAGATGGAGTTCAAATACTATGGCCGTCAGCGCATCGAGCGACGTACCTCCATCCTTACCCGTGAACTTGTAACAGCGGGTCAGCTGAAGCGTGTTCCCCGTACCGACAATAATCCCCACGGTCTGCTGATAGTGAACTGGCGCACGCTGCTCAACAAGGACATTGAACAGAAAACCAAAAACAACTATTGAGCATGGGCTGGAAGAAACTGATCATGGGCGAGAAGATGCCCGACAAGAACGACCCCAGGTACAAGGAACGCTATGAGAAGGAAGTAAGTGCCGGCCGCAAGGTGGCACGCTTCCTCAAGATAGACAAGGCGGCAGCCGCCACACAGCGTTTCGCCGACCGCTGGCCGAAACTGTTTCTCGGCATCGTCTTCGGCATAGTGATATTCTGCTTCGTGCTCAATGTCTATCGGCTGTCGCAGGTGGCTACAAAAGCCAACGACTATCAGACGGCTGTGGAGAAGCAGGAAAGCATTTACAAGGAACGCAGGCAGTCGCAACCACAAATCAAACCAATCAATAATAACGCAAATGGACCTACTACAGAAGATTAACTTCCGCCAACCGAAATATGTCCTCCCGGCAATCCTCTATCCCCTGATACTGGGAACAGGATGGCTTATCATAGACATGTTCAAGACTGAGGTTAAGGATGCTCCCGACGCAAACCTTCAGGAGACAGAGTATCTGAACCCCACGCTTCCGCAGGCCCAGATCCGTGATGACGGAATCGGCAACCGCACCGAGAGCATGATGAAGTCATTCGGTCGCATACAGGACTATTCGGCTGTGGAGAACATTGACCGCAACAATGATGAACAGACAGAAGAATATGACTCACGCTATTCAGACGAAGATTTCGCAATGCTCGACCGTGAGGCACAGGCCCGCACCGAAGAACTGCTGCGTCTTCGCGAGATGCAGGATAGAATCGCCGAGGGAGCGCAAAAGGGAGAGGCGATGTCATCGGACTCGCTGAATCCGGTTGACTATGCCGACAACAACAATGCGGCTGCCCTTGCCGAACTTGAACGCGCCCTTGCCGAAGCCCGTCTCAAAGGACAGCAGTCTGTGGAGCAACCGGCTCCAGTTGTAGAGGCAACCGCTTCGGTAACAGCCACGCAGACGGTCGAGGTCAAGGAAGGTGCGGTAAACGCACTCTCCGATGATGACGCCGCCCAGACCGTAGTCAAGGCAAAGCGTCCCTCTTCATCCTATTTCAACACTCTTGCCGAAAACGAGCCGGAACCGAGTCTTATCAAGGCTATTATCGACGAGGATATAAAGGCTGTTGACGGGTCGCGTGTAAGACTGCGGCTTCTCGATGATGTGGAGATCAACGATGTATTCCTGCCCAAAGGCAGTTACCTCTATGCCACGATGAGTGGCTTCGGTCAGCAGCGTGTCAAAGGCTCTGTCAAATCGCTGATGGTAAACGACGATCTTGTAAAAGTGAACCTTGCCATCTATGACACGGACGGCATGGAGGGACTGTATGTACCCAACAGTTCGTTCCGCGAGACGGCAAAGGACATAGCCGGTGGCACACTCGACAACTCCATGACGCTCAACAGCAATACTTCGGGCATGGACAACGTGACCCAGTGGGGCTGGAACGCTATTCAGAACGCATACCAGAAAACCTCTTCCGCCATTTCCAAGGCAATCAAGAAGAATAAGGTAAAGCTCAAATACGGTACCTTCGTGTATCTTGTGAACGGCAGGGAAACAAATAATAACCGTCGATAAATATGAAAGGACGTATTGGACTGATTGATGTTGACGGGCATAGATTTCCTAATTTTGCCCTGATGCGCTTGTCTGCCTATCATAAATCACATGGAGATAATGTAGAATGGGCTGTCCCGGCAAAAACGTATGATATTGTGGCCGCCAGCAAGATATTTACATTCAGTCCTGATTTTGATTACAGCGTCATCGACACTCATAAGATGCTCAAAGGGGGCACCGGTTATGACATAGGTTCCAGATTGCCAAAAGAAATAGAGGAATCAACTGCTATGGATTATTCATTATATCCGCAGTATCAGTTTTCTATCCAGTTTTTCTCACGAGGATGTATAAGGCATTGTCCTTTTTGCCTCGTCAGAGAAAAGGAAGGCTACATCACGCCCGTCTCACCTGTAAATCTGAATCCCCTGGGGAAACATATCGAGGTGCTGGACAATAATTTCTTTGCCAATCCCGCATGGCATGATGCGATCGAATATCTTCTTTCTGCAAAACAGAAGGTCAATCTGCATGGCGTGGATGTCCGGATTATGGACGAAGAGCAGGCATATTGGCTCAATAGACTGCCATTGTATAAAAGCATACATATAGCATGGGATTTCCCTCAGCTTGATCTCACCGAAAAACTGCGGGAGGTAACAAGGTATATCAAGCCATACAAGCTGATGTGCTATGTACTCGTCGGGTTCAACTCTACAATCGAAGAGGATATGTATCGCATCGAAAGGCTGCGTGAGTTGAAAATAAAGCCGTTTGTCATGCCGTACCGTGATTTCGGGAATAATCATGTTCCGACCCAGTATGAGAAAGACCTTGCCCAGTATGTAAATAAGCCGATGATATTCAAATCTTGCACGTTTGCGGAGTTTTCACCAAGGAAAGGGTTCAAATGTGAATATTATCTGAACAACAAAACAAAGGTGCTGTGACATATGAACATAAAAGACACCATATATAATATGGACTGCCTTGAAGGAATGAAGTCGCTACCTGACAACTGCATTGACGCGATCATCGCAGACCTCCCGTATGGAGTTCTGAACAAAGGCAACAAGGCTGCCGGTTGGGACAGGATGATTCCTCTCGACCTGCTTTGGGAACAGTACAACCGCATAGCGAAACGCGGATGTCCGATTATCCTTTTCTCCCAGGGAATGTTCACTGCGAGACTGATAATGTCGCAGCCCGACAAATGGAGATACAATCTCGTGTGGGAAAAGGACAGGGTAAGCGGACATCTCAACGCAAGGCGTATGCCACTTAGGAAACATGAGGACATCGTGGTGTTCTATGACAGTCAGACGGTCTATAATCCTCAGATGCGTCCGTGTCTTCCGTCGGAGAGAAACCATACGAGGCGTGATGTGGAGTCATTCACCAACCGCTGTTACGGGAGCATGAAGGCCGTACCGGTCAGGATTGCAGATGACAAGTACCCGACATCAATCCTCAAATTCCCGAAGGAACACCGCAAGGGATGTTTCTACCATCCCACCCAAAAGCCGGTCGCTTTGCTGGAGTATCTGATAAGGACTTACTCCAAGCCCGGAGACCTGATACTCGACAATACCATAGGGTCAGGAACCACGGCGGTCGCCGCCATTAACACAGGAAGGCACTTCATCGGATACGAGATAGTGCCGGAATACAGCGATATAGCCAACCAGCGTGTCAACCAAGCTATAACCAATAACCAAACAATCATCGAACCAAACCATAACCAATGAATATCAAACATTTCGCAATGGCTCTCCTTCTCGGAGCCGCATCAGTGGGTGCCAACGCCCAGTCAACCTATGAGGAGATGGAACTTCTCACAGTCAACGAGCAGGTAACTACCGTAATCACAGCGACGGAGCCTATCCGTTTTGTGGACATATCAACCGACAAGATTGCCGGAGACCAGCCCATCGACAATACAATCCGTCTCAAGCCCAAGGAAGCCGGACACGAGGACGGCGAAATCCTTGCCATCATCACTGTCGTGACGGAACGCTACCGTGTGCAATACGGACTGATCTACACGACCCGCATGACCGAGGCCGTGACTGACAAGACAGTCGAGCTGTCGGAGCAGACCGCATACAACAACCCGGCGGTGTCGCTCTCAACGGAGGATATGTATAGCTTTGCACGCAAAGTATGGAACTCGCCGGCGAAGTACCGCAATGTCGGCTCCAAGAAGCATAAGCTCAAGATGCGCCTGAACAACATCTATGCGGTCGGTGACTACTTCTTCCTCGATTTCTCGGTGGATAACAGTACCAATATTCGCTTCGACATTGACGAACTGCGCATCAAGCTCGCCGACAAGAAGGTGCATAAGGCTACCAACAGTCAGGTAATCGAGCTGAAGCCTGAAATGGTGCTGGAAAAGTCCAAGTCGTTCATGCACGGATACCGCAATGTGATAGTCATAAAGAAACTTACGTTCCCCAATGACAAGGTTCTCACTATCGAACTGTCGGAGAAGCAGATTTCCGGACGCAGCATCTCTATGTCGATTGACTATGAGGATGTCCTCTCGGCAGATTCGTTCCATCATTCACTTTTAAGCGAGGATTGAGCCGATGAAGAAGTTGTTATTGTTTGCCGTAGCTATCCTGACAATGGCTGGCACGGCGTCGGCCGCCGACATGGACGGTCGTGTTCAGATAGGTGCCGGGCTTCTCTATGAGAACGGTCTTGAACTGACTGTCGGCTATGAGAAAGAGATGTCGCACCACAACGCCTGGGAATTCTTCGGAAACGTGTACCTCAAATGGGACAAATGTGCCGATTGCGGTCATGTCTGCCCGGATTCGTTCTGGAAGAATTACCGCACATGGAGTGTGGGAGCAGCCTACAAACCATGTGTATTCCGTGGTCGCAACAATCATGGCAACCTGCGTTTAGGCGGTTCTGTCGGCTCTGATACTCATGAAGTAATAGGAGGAATCCACGCCGGGTATGAACACAGCTATGTCATGCGTGGCAAGTGGCAGCTCTACTGGCAGGTAAAGACGGAGTTTGTTATTAACGGCCGTGACTGGTTCAAGACCGGTGTCGGCATAGGTGTAAAATTCTAACAAAAAGACAATGAAAAAATTAGTGTATCTTATGCTTGCCTTCATCGGTATGGCTGTAACATCATGTGACGGCCATCATCCGGAGCCGGACATGGGTATGAAAGTTGGTGATGTTCTTTGCACCGACGGTCAGATTCTTCCTATTGAAACATGGAAAGGATCCGGTAAGGAAGGAATCGGCATCGTGTTTCATGTCAATACCAATCCGGACATAGAGGGCCGTGGCTATGCCGTGTATCTGAACGACCTTGCACCGCTTGCCTTTGCCGATTCACTCGGAATAAAGCAGGGAACATCTGCTGATGCCTATGCACTTGACGGAAACCAGAACACCTATGCCCTGATGTCTCAGCGTAATGTCGGTTCTCCTATGGCCGATGCGGTCTTTGAGTTATGGAGATACGGTCAGTCAGCCTATATCCCCTCGGTTGCGCAGCTCCGTCTGTTAAAGGAAACTCGCGGCTATATCAACCAAGGGATAGTGGCTATCGGAGGTGAGTCAATCACCGACACGCCTGACGGCTGCTGGTACTGGTCATCGACCGAGGTCGCAGGACAGGAAACGGCAAAGGCGTGGCTTTATTCGCTGTCGCAGGGTGCGATGCAGGAGACACCCAAAACTCAAAACCACAAAGTCCGTCCCATCATCACAATCAACGAGTAAGTTTCATATATGTACACAATAGAAGATTTTACAGAAGCCGGTTTTATGGATATTAATAGCCCGAATAAGGGTTATTTCGGATATCTTTTAAGATGCAACTGCCCGGATCACGAAGAAGTTTCAGGGAATTATATCTTCATAGACAATGGTACCAGTTGTTGTGTTAGATTTCCTGCTTCTATAAGAACCCGAGCAACCATCAGAAAGAAATGGAATGACGGGATTGTCCGTTATCATGACATTTTTGAAGGTCAGCTTTTCTACATAAAAGAAGAATTCGCGGAAGAGTATATTGAATTTATGACATCCGCTTCCGTTGTGGCAATCCAAGAATTTCTCAAAGAATTTCATGCTGAGTTGATAGCCAATAGTGTACCTAATAGTTGTGGGATTGAGCCACTCTTCGCGGTTACTCATACATGTCAACTAACAGCAGATGGCCGCATGAATCTCCCTCACATCCATGTCCTTTGGGGCATTAAAAAAGACTGAGAACCTATGGCAATGGAAGAAAGCAAGGAACTTCAAGGTTCCTACAAGATATTCCGGGCGTGCATCTATGTGTCACTGCTGCTGGAGTTCTTCATGTATGCGATAGACCCCGAAGTGCTTGACCATTTCGCCGGTGTAGTAGTCGAAATACATGACCGCATGAAACGGTGGCTGATATATCAGGATGGCAATCTTGTTTACTCCAAGCTGGCGACGCTCCTTCTTATCTGTATCACCTGTATAGGAACACGCAATAAGAAGAAGCTGGAGTTTGACGCAAGGAAGCAGGTTCTGTATCCCATCGTAGCCGGTCTGTTCATTACGGTGCTGTCGCTGTGGCTGTTCGGACACCGTATCATGCCCGTACTTCTTACCCTCCGTTTGAACATTTGGATGTATATGGTGGCGAGTGTTCTCGGCACAATACTAATCCATGTGGCTCTTGACAACATCTCCAAGTTCCTGAAAGAGGGTCTGCTCAAAGACCGCTTCAACCTTGAGAACGAGAGCTTCTCGCAATGTGAAGAGAAGGTCGAGAACAAGTACAGTGTGAATGTGCCCATGCGATACTATTATAAGGGCAAGTTCCGCAAGGGATGGATAAACATTACCAATCCGTTCCGTGGGACATGGGTCGTCGGCACTCCCGGTTCCGGTAAGACTTTCTCCATTGTCGAGCCGTTCATCCGTCAGCACTCTGCTAAGGGTTTTGCTATGGTAGTTTATGACTACAAGTGGCCTACACTTGCCACTAAGTTGTATTATCATTATCTTAAGAATCAGCGTGAAAACCGTCTGCCTAAAGGTTGCAAGTTCTCGGTAATCAACTTCGTGGATGTGGAGTACAGCCGTCGTGTCAATCCCATTCAGCAGAAATACATCGGCAACCTTGCTGCAGCATCGGAAACGGCCGAGACCTTGCTTGAATCTTTACAGAAGGGAAAGAAAGAAGGAGGCGGAGGCTCCGACCAGTTCTTTCAGACTTCTGCGGTCAACTTCCTCGCCGCGATTATCTACTTTTTCATCAACTATAAGAAACTTCCTTATGATGAAAACGGAAATCAGCTCTTTCCCAAAATGGTTGTTGACCGTGAGACCGGATTTGAGAAACCGACCGGTGAGGTATATGCCGATGCTGCCATGACCAGACGAGTCGAGCCAGCTTACTGGCTGGGCAAGTATTCCGATATGCCACATGTGCTGTCATTTCTGAACGAGGATTATCAGACCATATTTGATGTCCTCAAGACAGACAACGAGGTTCTTCCGCTTCTCGGACCGTTCCAGACCGCATTGAAGAATAAGGCGATGGAACAGTTGGAAGGTATGATAGGTACTCTCCGTGTCTATACTTCCCGATTGGCAACAAAGGAATCTTACTGGATATTCCATAAGGACGGTGATGACTTCGACCTCAAGGTTAGCGATCCCGCGAATCCCTCATATCTTCTGATTGCCAACGACCCTGAAATGGAGAGTATTATCGGCGCGTTGAACGCCCTGATTCTTAACCGCCTCGTTACCCGCGTCAATACAGGACAAGGCAAGAATATCCCGGTGTCTATCATCGTCGATGAGTTGCCGACGCTGTATTTCCACAAAATCGACCGCCTTATAGGAACGGCTCGAAGCAACAAGGTTTCGGTCGCACTCGGTTTTCAGGAGTTGCCGCAGTTGGAAGCTGACTATGGCAAGACAGGTATGCAGAAAATCATAACGACTGTTGGTAATGTAGTCAGTGGTTCAGCGAGAGCCAAAGAGACACTTGAATGGCTGTCAAGCGACATTTTCGGTAAGGTAGTTCAGTTGAAGAAAGGTGTAACCATAGACCGAGACCGCACCTCCATCAACCTCAATGAGAATATGGACAGCCTTGTTCCGGCTTCCAAAATCTCCGACTTGCCTACCGGATGGATCTGCGGCCAAGTAGCCCGAGACTTTGTGAAAACAAAGACAGGAATGCGCGACAGCATAAATATTCAGGAAGCTGAGGAGTTCAAGACCTCTAAGTTCTACTGCAAGACCGACTTTGACATGGATGAGATAGCAAAAGAAGAAGCCGGCTATGTCCCTCTGCCGAAGTTCTATTCCTTCCCCTCACGCGAAGCCCGTGAACGAGTACTGTATTCAAACTTCCTCCGGGTGAACCAAGACATTAAGGATATGATTAAGGAGATTCAACAATATCGTGTGAAGAAATAACAACCGACTATTATCCAATAGTTTTAACTTTACTCCAAGGAGCATAGCCGTCTTGGTTATGCTCCTTGCTATATCTCAACAATAACAACATAAAGAACAATGGCTTCGATAAAAGTAAAGTTCCGCCCCTCGACTGTCGCTGACCACGAGGGCACAATCTACTATCAGATTATCCACGAGAGGAAGGTGCGACAGCTTCTGACCGAATACAAAGTTTTCCCAGTCGAGTGGGACGAAAGTCGCTCTATGGTTACGTCCACTCAGAAAAGTGAGCGTAAATCGTTCATTCTCTCAATCCGTGAGCGTATCCGCTGGGACATTGAGCGATTGACGAAGATTGACCGCAAACTGGATGCCAACGGTCTGATATACACGGCTGGCGATGTAATCGACGAGTTCAACCGCTATGCGCATGAATACTCCCTGTTCAACTTCATGGAGAGCATCATCGCCAAGCTGAAACATAACGGCAAGATCCGCACCTCCGAGACGTATAGGTCCACCCTCAACAGCTTCAAGAAGTTCCGGAATGACGAGGATATAATGCTCGACTGCATTACCTCGGAAACAATGGAGGCGTATGAGGCATGGCACAAGAATCGAGGCGTCGCCCCCAATACCATCTCTTTCTACACCCGCATTCTCAGGGCCGTTTATAACCGTGCGGTCGAGGACGACATCATCGAGAACCGCAATCCGTTTCGTCATGTCTATACCGGCGTTGACAAGACTGTCAAACGTGCGCTTCCCCTTGTTGTCATCAAAAAAATTAAGGCACTGGACTTGTCTCTGACTCCGGCACTCGACTACGCCCGCGATATGTTCCTGATGAGCTTTTATCTCAGAGGCATGAGCTTCATCGACATGGCTTACCTGAAAAAGTCAGACCTCAAAAACGGTTATATAACCTATCGTCGCCGCAAGACCGGCCAGCAACTAATAATCGAATGGACCAAGGAGATGCAGATGATGCTCGACAAGTATCCTGAGAACAAAAGTGACTACCTGCTTCCGGTTATCCGTAATCCCGGTACTAACGAGCGATGCACCTACCGCAACACCGGCTACAACATCAATCACAGTTTGAAACGTATTGCCGGGAAGGTCGGAGTAACAATTCCTCTGACCCTCTATGTTGCCCGCCATAGTTGGGCTTCTGCCGCCAAAGCCAAAGGTATTCCATTATCCGTAATCTCCGAGGGTATGGGCCACGACAGCGAGGCAACCACTCAAATCTATCTCGCCAGCCTCGACACCTCCGTCGTTGACAAAGCCAACTCCCTAATTCTAAAAAGCCTTTAATCTAAGCCTCAGTTTCCACCTCGGAAATTGAGGCCAATTTGTTTAGTAGCTATCCAACTCTCTAAATAAGAGAGGCTTAGTCAATATGCAAAGTTAGCAATTATTCTGGAAATAAGCACTCTTGATTCCAAAAATTATAGGGATCCGCTGGTATTTTCGAGGAATTCACTAAGTTGTTTAGGGAATTGAGTCTAATAATAGTCGCAGACAGCTGAACACATTATGATTACATGGCATCCAATTCTCTTATTTAGAGAGACTCAAGCAATCAATCACATGAAGACAAAGGAAACCTTGAAATCTCAAATAAATCAACGCTCCTTTTTAGAAGGAGGGAAGATAATGCGCTCGTTGTTGAGCAACTGTCCAAATCTCTTGGATAGAGAGCCTTAACCAAATACAAAGTTACAAATATATTCTGAAACACATGGCTTAAATTCGGATATATTTGATCAATCAATCTAAAAACAAGAATCTTGTTTAGTATTTTTTCATAGCAACCAGCATGAAACCCTTGAATTTCAACTTGATGATTGCATTCCAAATCTCTATCCAAGAGAGTATTATAGCCGAGTTGAAACCTTGCAACCTTATGAAGTGATACCATGTGCCAAATCCTTAAAACATTTTAGAACCCGGACGAGTGGCATAATCCTGTCGTAATTTTGCAATAACAAATAAACAACATAACAAACTGATTATGGCAATAAATCTTCAAAAAGGACAACGCATTGGAATAGGCTTACAGAAAGTCGGCGTTGGATTGGGATGGGATCCCAATGAAAGCACTGGGTATGATTTCGACTTAGACGCATCTGCGTTTATGCTCGGAGAAAACAAGAAGCTTCCCGCAGACGAGTTCTTCGTGTTCTACAACAATCAGAAATCTCCTGATGGAGCAGTTGAGTCTTCGGGAGATGACCTCACTGGTGGAAACAGTGATGGTGGTGATGATGAAACTTTGACGGTTGACCTGTCAAAAGTTGATCCCCGTGTGACTGAAATACTGTTCACTGCAACTATCCACGATGCTGAGAACCGTCGCCAAAACTTCGGCCAAGTTCGGAATAGCTATATCCGCATTTATAATGCGATTACAAATGAAGAAATAGCAAAATACGATCTCGATGAAGACTTCTCCATCGAAACTGCTGTCGAGTTCGGCCGTCTATATCGTCGTAATGGCGAATGGAAGTTCGAGGCTATTGGCAATGGTTACAAAGGCGGGTTAGAACATTTCGTTAATAAATACGCTTACTAAGAAATATCATGGCAATACGCATTCAAAAAGGAGGCTCGACTGAAATCAAGTTGGAGAAATTCTCTGTAGGCTTAGGTTGGCAGGTGCGAGAAGATGCCTCAGCAAAGGATGACTTTGACCTTGATGTGTCGGCCTTTATGGTGGATGCGTCTGGCAAGATTCCGACTGACGATTATCTCGTATTCTACAATTCCGAGAAACGTCTTCGCGCTGACGAAAATGGGAAACTCTTGACTCCAGTTAAAATTGTTCCGTACACTGAATGGAGGAGCAATGATGATATGAGGGCTCAGTCTCGACCTGTGGATCCTGAAATATCTGTGATTGGATCGATTGATAATGAGGAAGGTGATGATGATGGCGATGCTGAAACAATCGATATGGAATTATCGAAAGTACGTTCTGATATTGAGAAAATTATTATCTGTGTCAGCATCTATGATGCCAAGAATCGTCGTCAAAATTTTGGTCAGGTAGAAAATGCCTATGTCCGGATTTATTCTGATGGTCATGAAAACTTGGGCCAAGAGGAAATCATATATGACCTCACCGAAGACTTTTCTACATGTGCATCGGTTGAGTTCGTGCAATTATACCGTCATAATGGCTCATGGAAGGTAAAAGCCCTTGGTGTGGGACATCATGGCGAATTTGATGAACTGGTCACAAAATTCACGTAATTATGGCTATAGAACTCAAAAAAGGAGGAGATACCCACCGCATTGACCTGACAAAACGTACCGGGTCAAATCTCAATGGCGAGATCACAATCAATCTTGATTGGAGTGATGGGAAAAGTGGCTTTCTTGGGATGTTTAAGAATGCCATAGACCTTGACCTCGGATGCTTCTATCAGATGCGGGACGGCTCAAAAATGCTCATAGATGGTGTCCAGTTCTCGCACGGCAGAGGCGGGAATAGAGACCAGCAAACTCGACAAGGTTGTTATACCAAACCTCCCTATATCTGGCACTACGGCGATGTCCGCACCGGCGGTTCCGGTGAAACTATTTCTGTGAATCCGGCTGGAGTTAATGACATTAAACGTATCATTGTGTACACCTTTATCTATGATGGTGTGGCACGTTGGGCGGAAACCGATGCTGTTGTTAAAGTAACTGTTCCGGGAGTCGAAACGGTTGAAGTAAAAATGGGCCAGCAGAATACTGATAAAAAGTTTTGTGCAATCGCCCAATTAGACTTCAATGGTGACAACTCAATAACTGTGAAGAAACTCGTCACTTTCCATAATGGGCACAAAGACTGTGACCAGGCATATGGATGGGGGTTCAATTATTCACCAGGTTCAAAAGACTAAATTCCCCAAGAATATGGCAATACGATTAGAAAAAGGTCAGAGAATCAACCTTGAAAAAAACAATGGTTCTAAGCTCACTCAGTTCTGCGTAGGCTGTAACTGGGGTGCTGTAACAAAAAAGGCCTTCTTTGGTCTGTCTTCATCTGTTGTAGATGTAGATTTAGACCTCAGCTGCTTACTGTTTGATGCGGAAGGCAAGCCAATAGATCACATTTATTCTCCTCTCTATCGTTTTGGAGACAGGAATGTTGGGTTGCCCAATGGCAAACTCGACACATTTGACCGGGCTCTTCATCACACGGGAGATGACCTTACTGGTGATACCGGTGGTGATGATGGTCTCGACAATGAGATTATCACTGTTGATCTCAACCGGATAAATCCGAATGTCAACTCTATCGTCTTTTTCCTCAACATATACAACAACGAGGATTACTCCGGCGATTTCTCCGGGATTCCCTATGCCTACATACGTATGTATGAAGGCACTCCCACAAAGGTAAAGGAGGTATTCGCTCAGTACGATGTCTCCACTAAAACTGACTGCGTAGGAATGCGTGGACTCATTCTCGGCAAGCTCTATCGCCGCAACGGAGAATGGAAATTCAACGCTATCGGCGATGCTTTCCCTGACAAATCTATTGTCAACACCATCGCCCGCGTCATAAAAGATTATTCACGTTAACCCTTTCCCACATGAGAAGACTTCCAGTATATATTCTTCTTGACACCTCTGGCTCCATGTATGGAGAGCCGATTGAAGCCGTAAAGAACGGCGTTCAAGTTCTGGTGTCCACATTGCGTAGTGATCCCTACGCCCTCGAAACCGCATATTTGAGTGTCATTACATTCAATAGCACAGCCCAGCAGGATGTTCCTCTCACGGAACTTGCTTCATTCCAACAGCCATCACTTACCGCAAGTGGATGTACCGCGCTTGGAGGTGCTTTGACTCTCCTTGCACAAAGGGCAGATGCCGAAGTAACAAAAACTACAGCAGAACAAAAGGGAGATTGGAAACCTCTCGTATTCATCATGACTGATGGTGAACCGACCGACGATCTCCAAAAAGGGCTGGCTGAGTTCAACAAACGTAAGTGGGGTGTCGTTGTTGCGTGTGCTGCCGGTCAGGGCGCAAACACGGATACACTCAAAAAAATCACAGAATGCGTTGTCCAACTTGACACGGCAGACAGTGCAACCATAAAATCATTCTTCAAATGGGTTTCAGCCTCAATCAGCACAAGCTCAATGAAAGTTGAGGATGGTTTCGGCGAAGTCACAGGTCTTAGCGAACTTCCGCCGCCCCCGCCTGAAGTAAATATTGTAGTATAATCGACTAACAAACATACGAGGGGTGGTTTGATTAAAATGAATCACCCCTCGCTACAAATGACTATGAGGCGACTACCAGTATATATACTCATTGACACATCCGGCTCCATGAAAGGAGAACCTATCGAGTCGGTAAAGGTCGGTCTTGAAGCTATGGTATCAAGTCTTCGACAAGATCCTTTTGCTTTAGAATCGGCATGTATAAGTATCATCACTTATGACCGGGATGTGAAGTGTTTGGTACCTCTTACACCTTTAGAAGATTTACAGCTCCCGGAAATCACAACACCTGAGTCTGGACCCACTCATACTGGCGCGGCCTTGAAAATGCTCTGTGAACAGGTAGATAAAGAAGTACACCTGAGTACAAAAGAGCAAAAAGGAGACTGGATGCCGCTGCTTTTTCTTATGACAGATGGGAAACCGGCAGATATTCAACTCTACAATCAAATAATTCCTGAAGTAAAGAAACGGAAATTTGCGAATATTGTGGCATGTGCTGCTGGAATGAGAGCTAAGACAGAACCACTGAAACTGCTGACTGACAAGGTCTACACATTGGACACTCTGGATAGTGCCACATTCAAGCAATTCTTCAAATGGGTGACTGGGGTCATTAACGAAGGCAGCAAGAGCGTAAGTTCAACGGATGATATGACATTACCGCCTCCTCCCGAAGAGGTGAATCTAATTGTATAGGATATGAACTGCAAGCTAGTTGGAAATTTTGTTCAGCATCTGGAGGTTATATTATCTCCGGGAGAGGACTTCTATGCTGAAAAAGGATCTCTCATTTATCTTGAAAGTGGGATAGAAAAGGAGCTAAGTTTTAACGGGTCTGGGTTGGGAAGGCTGATAGGGGCCAAACTCTCCGGTGAATCGCTTTTCATCATACGACTATACAATATCAGCAATCAGCCCAAAAAAATTGTTATTGGCAGTCATTATGGTCTTCATCCTGTAAAAATAACAGGAGAAACTATGATTTGTCATAGAGGAGTCTATGTGGCGTCAAATAATAAGGTAGATGTTAGCACAAAAATCTCCATAACCGGTTTGGTTGGAGGCATGGGCTTATTACTTCAAAAGATAACTGGCAATTCTACGGTTTTTCTTGACACCAAAGGTACTCCAATCTCAATAAATTTGCGTCCGGGAGAAACGATAGAAGTTGATGAGGATCACATTATCGCACTACATTCTATTAGCGAAAATCAAATGTCTTCTAATTGGTCTCTTGGCAATCTTTTAGGTGGCGAAGGACTAAGTATGTTGAAAATAACAGGCCCGGGACAGGTTTATCTTTCTCCTGGTACTTTTTACCAACCAGCAAACCAATAATTATCACGATGCGAAGATTACCAATATATTTCGTCATAGACGTATCAGAGTCGATGGTCGGCGAACCCATCGAACAAGTACAGAAAGGAATGCGTGACATTATTCAGGAGTTACGCACTGACCCTTATGCATTAGAAACTGCGTGGGCCTCAGTAATAGCCTATGCTGGAAAAGCTCAGACCCTGACCCCGCTCACAGAGTTGTTCAAGTTTTATCCACCAGTAATTCCCATTGGCGGCGGTACTTCATTAGGGGCTGCATTGGATTATCTAATGAGGGATATTGATACCAATATCGTAAAAACGACAGCAGAACAAAAAGGAGATTGGAAACCAATCATTTTCCTTTTCACCGACGGTACACCTACGGACGATCCGACTAAGGCAATCCAGCGATGGAATGAAAAATACCGTAGCCGTACTCAGATGGTTGTGATTTCAATCGGGGATAATATTGATCCGCTCTTATTCGGTCAATTAACAGGAGAAATCATACGCTTTAATCCTTCTGACTCTCTTTCCTACAAATACTTTTTCAAGTGGGTGACTGACTCGATAAAAACGACAAGTATGTCCGTTACCGACTATAACGACGACGAAATAAAGCTTGCACCTATAGATGGTATCAATCTTGAAAAAGTTGATCCCAATAAGCAACTCAAAGTTGATGAGAATTTCGCCGTCCTTGTAGGAAAATGTCAGACTACTGGGAAAAAGTATCTCATAAAATACGCAAAGCGTTCTCATAAGCTTGAAGGGCTTGAGATGTTTAATGCCACTGACTTCAAACTCGTTGGAGCATATCCTATTGATGGAGAAGCCTACGACAAACTGTCTGATGGTAAAAATACAAATCGGAAAATCAATTCTATGGAACTTGTCGGGGCACCGACATGTCCTTGCTGTGGTAATCAGTTTGGACTTGTTACGTGTGAATGTGGCAATGTATTCTGCGTAGGAGAGAGCCCGGTTAACAAATGTCCCTGGTGTGGGATGGAGGGAACTCTCGGAACTGCTGAGGGTGGTATTGACATATCCAGAACAAGAGGATAAACCATGAAACGAGAAGAAAGAATCATACGCCGTATCCGTACTATTGTTGACGATGGGCGGACACTCGTAATTGAGGTACTTCATAGCGTGGGAGTAACTCCATCAAAAAGTCAGATTGACGATTTTCAGGCATGGCGTATCAAAGATGAATGGAAACGCTACCAAGAGGAACGTATGAACAACTATGTAATAGGACAAAATAACCTCAATGACTATTCTATGTCTTTTCCTAACGGCAAGAAAGGAGAAGCATATAATCGGTCTATCCAGTTCGATGCGCCCAAATACGATGATGTTTGGGTAGAGAATCTTGACCCGACCGGATTAAAAGAAACAATAGATTTTGAGAGTGGCTCGATTACTTTATCTGGCGTACCCGCAGAGGCTAAAGATTTCGAGTTCAAAATATGCTTCAAACTTAAAGGATGGCAACATGGAGATCCCATTCTTGAAAAGAAATTCAGCATAGCTTTCAATCCCGACCCGAGAGATTTATGGGTGTCAAAACCTGTGCCCGATAATATACAGTACCCCAAAAAAGATGAAGATTGTAACTATGTTCTTGTACCGGAATTTGAGGGTTTGCCTCAAAAAGACATAGTAGTTGCAAGTAAACGAGGAAGAAGTCATGCTCAGGAAGGGAAGCCGAGAGATGACGATTTCCGAGTTAGTTTCAATCCTCAAAACGGATGGTATATACTTGCCGTTGCCGATGGAGCGGGCTCTGCGAAATACTCAAGGGAAGGATCAAGGGTTGCTTGCGAAACGGTTGAAACCTACTGCGAAGAGCGTCTTGCGGAACAAGGTGAGGCTTTTGAACAAGCAGTAAGGGCTTATGCTGAAGACAAGTCCCAAGAAAATCTTAAGCCAGTCATCGAGAAAATTCACGAAATACTCTTTAAGGCCGCAACTGAAGGGTACAAGGCAATATCAAAGAAAGTTGAGGATTGCCAAGGCTCCGCAGTAATTAAAGATTTTTCGACAACATTGCTTCTGGCTGTTTGTCGCAAATTCAGTTTTGGCTGGTTTATAGCATCGTTTGGAGTTGGAGACGGTGCAATCGCTATTTATGACAAGGATGCAGATGGTATTAAACTTCTAAACGAGCCGGATGGCGGCGAATATGCAGGACAGACTCGCTTCCTGACAATGGAATCCATTTTCAGAGACAGAACTCGCATCAAGATGTCTATTGTCCCAGACTTCACCGCTTTAATGCTGATGACAGACGGCATAAGCGATCCATTCTTTGAGACAGATTCCAATCTCGCTAAGAAAGAAAAATGGGATGTCCTTTGGGAGAATCTCTCCAAGGAGGTTGAGTTCACAGATGACAATGAACAATCCCAGGATCAATTATTAAAGTGGTTGGATTTCTGGAGTCCCGGCAATCATGATGACCGCACGATTGCCATATTATATTAACAATACAAATATTCGATATGGCAGACGTAATTAAAGTCAAGGCCTCAGACGGTTCGACTGTAGAGTTTTTTAACGAAATCTCTGCACAGGGCGGCATGAAGGATATGTATTGGTGCCCCGGCAAGAAAGAGGTGGTACTGTTCTTCAGAGAGAAAATAGACGCTCAATCCAAAGACAGGTTGAATAACATCGTAGGATTGTACTATGAAAGGATATTCAAGCAAGTCGGAGGTGAGTATTGGAAGAATCTCTTTTGTTGGCCGACAAAATTAGTAGAATGGAATGGTAAGGTAGGAATTGTTTGTCCCGCATACCATGCACACTTCTTTTTTGCTGACGGTCCCTTCAAAGGTAAGGAGAAAAATGGGAAATGGTTTGCTTCTGCAAAACTCAGGAACCGTCATCTTCGTCCACAAGACAAAGGAACATGGCTAAGCCATTTTCATATGCTGATAAAGATTGCGAGAGCCGTGAAACGCCTTCATGCAGCTGGCCTTGCCCATTCCGATCTGTCATATAATAATGTATTACTTGATCCGGCAGGAGGTAATGCCTGTATTATAGACTGTGACACACTTGTCGTTCCGGGCAAGTACCCACCTGAAGTAGTCGGTACTCCGGATTTTATCGCTCCGGAAGTGTTGCAAACACGTGAGCTGAAAATTGGCGATCCAAATAAAAAACTACCTTGCCGAGCAACTGACCTTCATGCATTAGCAGTGATGATATATATGAATCTGTTATATCGTCATCCTTTACGCGGTGGGAAGGTTCATGATGTTAACGATGAGAAAAGAGACGAGGCACTCTCTATGGGCGAAAAAGCTCTCTTCATTGAACATCCTACGGATACATCAAATCGCGTGAAGCCCCAGAATTTGGGAAAAGCAGAACTTCCACAGGGAGATCCAGGCAAACTGCCATATACCATTTGTGGCCCCTATCTCAAAGAATTGTTTGACAGAGCCTTCATTACAGGATTGCATGATCCCTCGAAACGTCCGACTGCCGATGAATGGGAGCAGGCACTTGTAAAGACAACGGATTTAATGCAACCTTGCCAAAATCCGTCGTGTGAAGCGCATTGGTTTGTCTTTGATAATAAGATGAAACCTCGTTGCCCTTTCTGTGGGACAGAATATCACGGTCAATTACCGGTGCTCAATCTATATTATTCGCCGAGAAATGACGGAAAGTTTACGCCGGAGAACTATCGCCTGATGGTTTACGACAAACAAACTCTCTATATGTGGCATGTGAATCGGTTTGTGGTTGCTAATGAGAAGACCTCAGATGAAGACAAAAAACCGGTAGGAGATTTCCATTTTCATAACGGGCAATGGATTCTTATAAACCGTCGGCTCCCCGACATGTGGGATAAAACCGATGACAAACAAATCCCTGTAGGTGGATATGTTCCACTCACCGAAGGTCGAAAAATCCTTTTATCCAAGAAGGATGGTGGACGCTTAATTATAGTTCAACTCGTTAAGAACTAATATGGTATGGCTATAAAAGACCAGTGCGAAAATTGCCGTTTTAACGTAGACAACAACTGCAATAAACTTGTTCCGTCTTATGATGGAACAAGTTGTGATATTTATGAGAAACGAATAAATCTCGATAAGGGAAATGAAAATTCTCAACTACCTCAGTATGATTCATCATCTGATAACGCAGTAGAATGCGGAGAAGATGTTGAAGTACCGAGTGATGAGGATATTCATGGATGGTTGAAATTCTTTCTAATCGTATTTGTTGGCATTGGATCTGTAGGTTCGGTCATCCTAAATTTTGTGACTTTTGATTCTGGCGACAATTTTTGGATGTCATCCTCGGATGTGGTTTTCTCATTGGTTTACCTTGTAACGGGAATTTTCACAATCGTAGCTTTTCATAAAAGAGATACGGATGCCGTATTCTTGGCTAAGACTTTTGTCGTGTTATGTTTCGCTTCAAATCTATTGGGATTAATCACAATGGATGGAGGAGACAACAGTACGAAAGTGGTCACAAGCATGATTCGCTCGATAATCTGGTGCTGTATATGGTTCATTTTTCTTTGTAATTCAAATCAAGTAGAAAGACTAATACCAGTATCGTATAGAAAAACTAAAACACGTGATTGGATTATTATCGCTTCCGTAATATTGTTGCCTTTTATCTGTATTGGATTAGGGATAGCATCTGAGAAGCAATCACATACGGAAACGGAAACAGCAGCAATGTCTAATCTGGCGCTTTCGTCAAATCAGTTCACGGATGGGAGAATCGTTCTTACGCTTCCTAATGGTGTTGATTGTGAAGAGTCGATGGCCGAAAACACAAAAGTATTCTCTGTTTCAGACCCCGAAACTGGAGCGGAAGTTACCATTGTAAGTGACTACGATAATGAAATAACTAAAAAGAATTTTAATCAATATTGGCGAGGCTGGAAATCAGATGAATTAAATGGATTAGAATACGATGTCGTAAAGGATGATAAGCGGACAAACGGTAATATCACTGTATTTTATAAGTTAGTTCGAATTAAAGTTGACAATCCTGTCGATTGGGAGTTTGCTCTTGCCTTCGATCAAAAGACAGGAAAAGTTTGTCTTGTGTCAGGATATTCAAGTGCCGAAGGTGATTCTCCGGTTGCATATATAATTAACAATCTGGAATTTTTGTGATGGCTTACTATATCCTACGAAACGGTACAGAATATGGACCGTATGACATTACTGCCATTCAACAGTATGTGAATGACGGTAAAATCTTAAAGCATGATCAGGCAAAAGATGCTTCAACAGGCTGTGTCAATACTGTAGGATATTACTTGAAGAAAAATGGTATAAAGTGCCACATTAAAAGTAAAGGGTCTTTCGTAGATCAGTTAAAGGCAATCGGCTCTGAGTTAATCTTACCTATCAGTTTACTGAAGAGCAGACAATGGTTGTCAGATAAAAGGTTATTACTGTTAGCTTTGATTGGTCTGGGTCCAAGTGTAATAATGTTATTGCCCATACAAGGCTTTATGGTATTTTATGCCGTCGCCCTGTATTTCTCTGCCATCTGGGGATTATTCTTTTATTATTTCTTTAAGACGAATCAAGTTTCATTAAAGATTACCCTATCTGTCTTCTTCTTGACCCAGGGTTTTGTATTCCTTTTATGGGACATACTTGGTTTGCCTACGCTCAATCCCTTCTACCAATTAATAGATACCATTTTCATTTTTGATCTATTTGGCTATATTTTTGGAGTTGGTTTGACTGAGGAGTTTGTGAAGCTCCTCCCTCTGCTTATAATCTATAGATTCGCTAAAGAACCTCTCCAACCTAAAACACTTGTATTTTATGGACTAATGTCTGGTATAGCATTCGGTGTATTTGAGGGCGTCCAATACCAGATGTCTGTAAATATAAATCTTGACTATACTTCATCTTTTTTTATGAATATAGCAAGATTGACAAGTCTGCCGTTTTTACATGCAATTTGGACAGGTATTGCAGGCTACTTCATAGGGTTTGCGAAACTCTATCCTCTGTACCGACACGCATTGTATTTCCTCTCAATAACAATTCCAAGTGTACTACATGGATTATACGATACATTCTGTAGTACATATTTAGGTATGCTGATTGCATTACCCATCACGTTCATAGCAGTATTCTTACTGACAACATATCTTAAGCAAGGACAGAATTATCAATCAAAGCTAATAAAGTAATCCGCCATGAAAGCAATAGAAAGAGCGTCAATAGCAAGAATCCTCATTGATTTAATCAAGGCGGATAAAGTAATCGACAGCCGAGAAATGGCTTTGTATCGGCATTTGAAAACTCAATTTTCCATCACACGAAAAGATGAAATTGAGGCATATACAATGACTCTTAGTAAAGCTGTCAACGTCCTTAAGGAAATAGACCAAAGTGTTGTTTCCGACATACTCGGGACTTTTGAAGATATGACAGTCAGTGATGGTTTCTGTGCAAGAGAAGAGGCATTACTAATGCTGATGTTGCAATATTGTTGTCAAGATTTGGATTGTGATGTAATATCTACTATTATAGAGGAATCTTGGTTTGATGAACGTCAGGTACTTTATGTTGAGTCCCGCCATGCAAAAGATATCAATTTTGGTATAAGTTCCAATCATCGAGCAATATCCAGAGAACTTAAATTATGTGGCTTGGATTTCGTATATCTCCCTCAAGTTGTTCATCATTATATTACAACTCCCAGAGAGCTATTAAATGAAGTCGTTGCCATGCTTTCTCCATCATTGTCAGAAAGTGCGATTGCTGGACTTCTTACGAAAATTAAACTGTTTAAGACAGATACATTCTGTATTGAGCAACTTCATCATAAATTGGGATTTGAAGAATTGGCGGATACTACGCCAGCACTGATGTTCCGAATAAGTCAGTCTAAGGTCGGGAATAAAATATATACGAATTTCCTGAGAGTTGAACTTACCTCTGAGGTTCTGACCATTGTCCAAGATTTGGTCGATACGTTTCTATCATATAATGGTAGCGATCGTATAGTAGTGTCTCATAAAAAAGATGAGAAAGGCAGTTTCCTCTATAACGGCTTTTATAGGCAAGTTTTTGAGATTCTATTGTTGCAGAAATCAGTGATGTGCCATCTCTTAATTGACCTTATACATGGAACTATCTCATTCCCAGAAATAGATTTAACTTTATCAGGCTTACACCGTAAAGAGAAAGCTCTCTACACTCTTTTTGTGTATGAGGCATTTAACACTGCAATAAAGGATGAAGACGGAGTCGTAAAGCAGAACGGCGGCATTAATTTTACGCCTCCTACCTCTGCGAAACAGTTGGCAAGATTTAACCGTCGTATGGAATTACTCCAAAGAAAATATGCCAAAATCTATGCTGCGTTTGGCGGAGATGCAGATAATGCCCCCGATATAACAAAGGCTGATATACGTCTTCCTATGATTAGTGGCATTAGACGAGCCATAACCAAACAACGAGAGAAGATATATGATGCAGATCGCTTCATTATAAATCGAGATAAGAATGGTATTTATGGTCTATCTGCGCATCTTGATGTCTTTCAATGTAAGGATTTTCAAAACCCCGAGGCTATAAATGCTTTTGAATCATCTCTTTTCGTCGGGTTGTCAAAGCTTGGATAAAAGTCTTGCAAGGTTGCAATGAATATGGGTGTTTCGAGAGTAGAGATGCGTTGTAACATTCCGGTTTATCGGAATAGGGATTATTGTGTATGTAACTTTGTGACATCAAAACAAAGTAAAACTCAAAAGACCTCAGCAATGAAAAGACTTATTTTGGCACTCATCATCGGACTGGTATCAGTCGTCACTGTAAATGCACAGTACAACTATGGTGGATTGTATGGAAATTCATCCTATTCTTCCAAACAAAATGCATCTATCACTTTCAGAAATCAGTCTGACTATACAATGACTCTCAGAATACTATACGCCGGTGGCGGATACTATACCACCGTGTCATTGAGACCGCATACCTCGTCGAAGGTGAGCTTTTCCAAATCTGGAAATTTCAAACTCAAAATCAAGGCTGCTTCCTCTTATGGGCAGGTATCATATCATGATGGAGGGAAATTCTCTGTAACCTGCACAAGTAGTGAATGGACAGAAGGGGAAATGTCTTTCCAGTTATCATCTTATGGAAGTGGTTTAGGACCCTCTATATCTGCTAAACAATTTGAATCCAATTACTAATATCATCAAAAGCGAACAAAATGTATAACAATAACAACATCAATATCTCGCCTAAGCTCATCAAAGGAGCGTTATGGGGAATAGCTGGAATTGTCATCCTCATAGTAGCAATGGCATTTATCCGTCCCTGGTACAATGTATGGTCTCAGGAGATGGAAGGTAAGGCCGAATTTGCCAAAGCCGAACAGAATCGAAAAATCAAGATTGAGGAGGCGAAGGCCAATCTTGAAGCAGAGAAGTTGAACGCTCAGGCTGAAATAGAGCGTGCCAAAGGAGCAGCTGAGGCTATCCGCATAGAGAACGGCAGCATTACACCGACTTATATCCAATATCTCTGGGTACGTCAGCAGTCCGACCTCAGCGATAAGACTGTCATCTACGTGCCTACTGAAACAAACCTCCCCATTCTGGAATCGACCAGGGCATTAACAAATCAAAATCAACAATAACAAAATCATATGTCACAAAAAAATCGTTACACAGGCTTGACCGATGCGGAAGTATTGGAGAGCCGTAAAAAAAATGGCGTGAATGTTCTCACGCCTCCGGAACAGGATCCGTGGTGGAAAGAATTTCTTGACAAATTCTCCGACCCGCTTATCATTATCCTGTTGGTAGCAGGTGTTCTGTCTATCGGAATCTCATTCTATGAGTTTTTCGGTCTCGGCCAGGATTGGAAAGTGTTCTTCGAGCCTATCGGCATTTTTGTTGCCATCGGTCTTGCCACGACACTTGCGTTCATCTTCGAGCAGAAGGCTAATAAGGCTTTCAAGATTCTCAATCAGGTCAACGATGACGAACTGGTCGAGGTGATGCGAAACGGCACCATGACCACTATTCCCCGAAAGGATGTGGTTGTCGGCGACATCGTTGTCCTCAATACCGGTGATGAAATTCCCGCCGATGGTGAATTGCTTGATGCGGTTACACTAAGCGTAGATGAATCATCGCTTACCGGCGAGCCTCTGTGTGTAAAGACCACCGACCCCGCTCATTTTGACAAGGATGCCACATATCCCTCAAATCACGTGATGCGTGGCACAAAGGTCATGGAAGGTCACGGCGTGATGCGTGTTCTCAAAGTCGGAGACGCTACCGAGATGGGCAAGGTGTTTGAGGAAGCACAGATTGACGACTCCGTAAAAACGCCCCTTAACGAACAGCTCGACGGCCTTGCTGACTGGATTACAAATGTCAGCTATATATTTGCCGGCATGATTATTGTTGGTCAGCTGATACACTTCCTCGGCTGGGGCGCATGGCAGGCCTGGCTGCTTGTTATTCCCGTGGCTCTCTTCTTCTGGCTTGTCATCAAGAAGTTCGAGGACTGGTCCAAAGCCAAATGTATTCTTACGATTGTAGGATTCTTCATCATCTTCTTCGCTATGGTGATTGGCGCATTCTCCATGCTCAATCCCGGAGCTGACAGCGCAACATGGTCGCTTCTGCTGGCGCATACTCTAAAAACGCTGATGGTTGCCGTAACCCTTATCGTGGTTGCCGTGCCTGAGGGTCTGCCAATGGCCGTGACTCTGTCGCTGGCTTACTCAATGAGCCGAATGCTGAAGACCAATAACCTTGTCCGCAAAATGCACGCCTGCGAGACAATGGGTGCCACAACTGTAATCTGCACTGACAAAACCGGTACATTGACTCAGAATCAGATGCAGGTTTACAAGACCAATTTCTTCGGTGAGCCCTCAAATGAGGTACTCTATGAGGGAATTGCCGTAAACTCGACAGCACAGCTTGACCTTTCAGACGACAAGCCTCAGGTACTTGGTAATCCCACCGAAGGCGCATTGCTCCTTTGGCTTAATGAACGAGGTGCGAATTACCTCGACCTCCGTAACGGCGCAACACGCCTTGAAGAGCTGCCTTTCACCACCGAGCGCAAATATATGGCAACCGTGGTGAAATCGGCAACCGGCAAGAATATCCTTTATGTGAAAGGCGCACCGGAAATTGTTTTCGGCATGTGCAAGAATACCTGTGGCGTGACAAAAGCTGAGATTGACGCTCAGTTGCTCGATTATCAGAACCAGGCTATGCGTACCCTCGGTTTCGCATATCAGGAACTCGGTGACAAGGATGCCACTATTTCCAATGGTAAAGTCGTTGCCGACAAACTGACATTTCTTGGTATCGTCGCTATCTCCGACCCCGTCCGTGTTGACGTACCTGAGGCAGTCGGTGAGGTTATCGACGCCGGAATCAAGGTGAAGATTGTTACTGGCGATACTCCGGGAACTGCCAAGGAAATTGGTCGCCAGATTGGTCTCTGGAACGATGCGACGGATACAGACCGCAACATCATCACCGGTCCGGAGTTTGCCGAACTTTCCGACAAACAGCTCAAAGAGCGTGTAAGTGAACTGAAAATCATCGCCCGTGCCCGTCCTATGGATAAAAAGCGTCTCGTAGAGGCACTTCAGGCCAACAATGAGGTCGTTGCTGTAACCGGCGACGGAACTAACGATGCTCCCGCACTAAAGACTGCGCATGTAGGTCTTTCGATGGGCGACGGTACTTCGGTAGCAAAAGAGGCTTCCGACATCACAATCATCGACAACTCGTTCTCCTCAATCGGTCGTGCCGTCATGTGGGGTCGTTCTCTCTATAAGAACATCCAGCGCTTCCTTCTCTTCCAGCTCACGGTCAACGTTGCCGCCTGCTTCCTCGTGCTGTTCGGTTCATTCATGGGTACAGAATCGCCCCTCACTGTCACACAGATGCTGTGGGTAAACCTCATCATGGACACATTCGGAGCAATGGCGCTTGCCTCTCTGCCCCCTTCGCGCAGTGTGATGAATGATAAACCCCGCAAGCGTGAGGCATCTATCCTCTCCAAACCTATGCTTTGGGAACTTTGCAGTGTAGGTTTCATCTTCTTCGCAATCACCCTCGGATTCTACTGGCTCTTCAATCATGCTGAAGTTACATCCATTCCGCAGATGTTCCATGCCGTTGTCGGTGCTGAGAATCCAATGACACCATACGAGGCAACCCTGCTGTTCTCGATATTCGTTTGGACACACTTCTGGTACATGTTCAACGCACGTAGCTTCGAGACAGGCGAGAGCGTCTTCAAACTGAAGATGAGCCAGGGTTTCTGGACGATTGTAGCCATCATCGTTATCGGTCAGCTCTTCATCACGGAGATTGCTTACGAGTTCTTCAACGTAGAGCCGATGCTTCATACTCTTGACTGGAGCTTCAACCCTTCGGGAGCTTTAGATCTTCTGATAATTGTGGCTGCCTCCTCACTGGTTCTTTGGGTTAGAGAGATCTACCGCCTTTTCAAAAGATAAATATTCAAATCCCGATAGCGCATCGGGGTTGTGATCCCGGTGCGCTATCGTATCAACAGAAATGAGCAATAACAATTATAGAAAACTCGGAATTGCGCCCAGGTTTCATGAAGTCCTTTCAACAGGACTCTACACCGGTCTGATACCATATGCTCCTGGAACGGCTGCGGCGTTTGTGGCTTTGCTGATATGGTATGGATTGTATCTCGTTCTCAGCCCTCTCACATTACTTTGGACAACAATCGGTCTAATTGTTGTCGTCACTGTTATTGGAGTATGGACTTCTAATGTCATGGAGCATTATTGGGGACCTGACCCACGTGCAGTCGTAATTGATGAATATGTCGGCACATGGATTCCTCTTTTAGCTGCTCCTTGTGGCAAATACACATGGTTCTTAGCGTTTATCGGCTTTGCACTCTTTCGAGTAATTGACATCTTCAAACCGTTTGGGTGCAGGAAGATAGAGCAGGTAATGCCTGGAGGATGGGGCGTTATGTTTGATGATATCTTGGCGGGAAGTTATGCTCTTATAATTGTAATTGCAATCAAATATTTCTTATTTTAATCAATCATGAAGATTCCAGGTTTATCATTCTCTTGGAAAAGAGCTCTCGGTGAGACCCAAGCTAAACAACAGCTTGCCAGACGAACTGGCGTTCCGACTTCAAAAGCGGGCCTTGAACGCAAAATTGGCAAGATGATAATTAAAAGCATCTTCGGCAAATAAAGTAGTTCATACAATATATCAGGTTTTTTATACATCGTATCAACGCTGTTTACCAACCGACAAAAATGGTATATAACTTTGTAAAACCGACCAATCACATACAACGAAAAATCATTATGCAATTCAAAACGATATTTCTTCTCACCTTCTTAGCTGTTGCTTTTTCAGCTTGGGCTAAGTCTGAAACTAAACTTCCGGACACATACGCCTTTACTCGTGGAGTAGAAGCGTATCAGGAGGGTAAGAATCAAGATGCCCTTGATTGGTTTAACAAAGAAATAGGTGAACATCCTGATAATGGTTACGCATTCATATATATATCTGCCCTTCGTTATGGAAATGATGAATATGGCAAAGCATTGACAGCCATTAATCAGGCACTAAAAAAGTTACCTAAAAAGGACAAAGAATATACCGCGTTAGCCTATGGTACTCGTGCGGGTATTTATCTGACAATGGAGGATACTATTAGCGCACTCCGTGACTACGATACGGCTATTAGATTAGAGCCTCAGAACAAAGCTCATTATGAACGTCGTGCCCAAGTTTACTTTGAACAGCACAAATATGACCTTGCCGATACAGACTATAAGCAAATGATTAGCCTTGATCCCGGAGATGTAATGGGATACATGGGTATTGGTCGTAATGCAAAAGACCAAGGCCATTATGAGGATGCCTTGCAACAGTTCAATTATGTCATTAAGATGGAGCCGGATTATGACTCGGGATATTCATTCCGAGCTGAATGCTATATTGCACAAAAGAGATACTCTGAGGCTCTTGATGATATAATTAAAGCATTGTCCATAAGTGGAGATAGGAAGGCATACTATCTACTTGTCACAATGGATAAAGAGGCAATCCCGTTAATAAAGGCAAAACTCCAAGTTCAAGCCAATAAGAATCCAAATGAAGCTGAATGGCTCTATTATTTGGGGCAGGTATATGAACAAAATAATCGTCAGAGAGAGGCTATCTCATTTTATGAGCAAGCTCATGAGCGAGATGCAAATGCCGCATTCTTGGAGCGCGTCGCAAATTGTTATTTTGATTTAGGTGAATATGATACCGCTTTAGATAATATTGATCGTGCTATATTTATGGATAATAGTGACTATGATTTTGTATTATTGAAGGGAAACATATTTAATGAGATGGGTAAATATCCTGAGGCTATTGCGGAATTGGATAAATACATAGAAAAGTACCCGGACAATTTCTTCGGCTATTATCGAAGAGGATGGTTTAAGGACGAAGCCAATGATATTGACGGTGCTATTGAGGACTACACTATGTCCATTACCTTAGAGCCGAAATATGCCTACGCCTACTGTGGAAGAGGTAAGTTCTATGATGAGCAAGGAAAAAAAGACCTTGCAAGGGCTGATTTTGAGAAAGTCATTGAATTGGATACCGTCCCCGAGCCGGGTTCGTCTTGCGCTCATTATGCCTATTATTACCTTGGACAAAAAGATAAAGCAATTGCATTTATGGACAGTCTAATCGCCAAGAATGAGGATAGGGCTGGGAGCCTATATGATGCGGCTTGTTTGTATTCAATAATGGGAGAAAAGGAAAAGGCAATCTCTTATCTGAGACAAGCATTTGAACAAGGATATCGTAGAATTGCTCATACCTATGCTGACCATGATCTTGACAACATCCGAGAGTTGCCGGAATACAAAGCATTATTAGAACAATACTCAAAGGAGCTTCATGAAGATAACGCAAAGGATCAGGATGACATTTCAGAAGGCATTACTGAAACAGTCGAAGTCCCCTTCACTAAAGAGGGAGGAGTTACAAAAGTCAAATGCACAATCAATGGCTTACCTCTGCATATTGTATTCGATACGGGAGCAGCAGATGTTACGATGTCAATGGTGGAAGCAAACTTCATGTTGAAAAATGACTACATAAAACCGACTGATATAGTAGGATCGGCTCGATATATGGATGCAAATGGCGATATAACTGAGGGTACGATTGTTAATCTCCGCTCTGTTAATTTCGGAGGTCTTGAACTTGATAATGTTCGTGCTTCAGTTGTGCGCAACCAGAAAGCCCCTCTTCTCCTTGGGCAGTCTGTCCTGGGACGTCTCGGAAAAATAGAAATCGACAACTCTGCCTTAAAACTAATCATAACTCATTTCAAATAACTTCATTATGTACGGCATTTTTGCAATACTGATTGCTGTTGTCCTTTATAATTGTGGCAATTATATTCCTGACAGCTTAAAGGAAAGATGGGAAAATTCCACTATAAGAAAGTGGGTATATCCAGTGTTTGCTATTGTGCTAACAGTCGCAGTGGCACTGGGTATCCAATATGACGTCCTCAATTGGGGCGCAATCGCAATTCCGATACTGTTCGGACTCCCTTATGTTATCGGTATGGTGATGGGCATTTGGTATAACATGAAAAATGCAGGCCAGAAAGTTACATCCAAGTATGATGTAGAAGCAAAAGAAATCGCAATAAAATGTCTGACCGAACTTGGCTGCCAACCTGAAATACATAAAGATGGGTCAGTTGGTGTTAGCTATCAAGGTGAAAATTTTCATTTGGAGTTTGGGGGCAGATACGCGCGTATCTGGGATCCAATGTGGGCTGGTATAAAGAGTGATGATCCAGATTTACCCAAGATAAAAGAAGCTATTAATGCAACCAACTTCAATTTCGGGCCCACTGTCGTTATGACTGCTCCTGATGAAGATGGAGATATTGGATTGCATAGTCGCCGCGACATTATGCTTCATCCCTCATGCCCAGACAATGTCCCGTATATAAAGGCTGTGCTGGATTCTTTCTTTGATACAAAAGAACATGTTCGCGGACATTTCCAACAAATAGATTCTCAGCAACAACAGGAAAAGAAATCTCGTCGTCCTGTAGGATTTACCCATACTCAAGATTAGGTATGACATTTAGCTTATTCATGCTGTTTGATGAATCTGTTGTCAGGCTTGTTGATTGACACGGATGATGCGTGAGTCTTCTTATATAGAATTAGCAATATAAAAATCAATCATGAAATAGTATGGGATTATTCGATCGCTTTTCAAAAAAGAATAAAACTGAGGGAACGGAGACGACTCAGGATAACAACCTGAATCCGGATGATTGGTTTTGGGGCTCTTTCCTTATGAACGAAGCCAAATTCCGGCATCAGCAAAACACCGTAAAACGCTCATCAAAAGATGAACCGATTACTCTTGGCTATATCATCAAGGAACTGCTTAACATATCTACAATTGATATAGGCTCAATGACCGTAGTGAGTCGTGGAGAATTTGGGCGTACAGAGAAAACCGAGATTATCGAGTCTCCTTCTGACGTATTGGCATTTAAGCCTTACGATGCTCTTCTTTATGTAAATAAAGATGGAGACACGGTACCCCGAACAGGAATGAATACCGTTCTCGTAATATCCTATCGACCCGGCGATGTCGTTTTTGATAATCGAGAAGAGAAAAACGATAAATCAAAGTTGTGTACGGATAACTCAATAATAATGTTCCTCCGAGGGATTGGTCCGTTTATGTATGAAACGGCATATATGCGAGTATCTGTTATGATACCCAACTTCACGAGTCCAGATGACTTCCGTACAAGCCATTCTAAAAATGCTCCGTTTACAACAAGTTTCATCCTGGGCTTTGACATTGTTCCGCCAGAGAAAAAATTAAAACGATATGATGAGATAGAACAATCTTTAATAGAGAAGTCCCATCGAGGTGAGGATTTATCTTCAGAAGAGAAAACTGTTCTTGAAGGCATAACCTATTCTAAAGATTTGGGATATGATTTCGGGTATGGAAGATGGCTTGTGTCTGAGAATCGTTTTGCAGATGCGTTGATGCCATTGATGAAAGCATATGACCATCTAAAGACAGCGGTCGTCACAGATTATGATAGACTTCACGAAGTCTTTGCCGAGACTTGTTTTAACCTTGGATTCTGTTTCAATGAAATGGAACAGTTTGATCGAGCTGCATATTACCTCGATTTAATTCAGGGTTATGACATACCGAAGTATATCATAGAATATATAAATTCGCTGGTGAACAATGGTGACCCGCGTGCCATGAGAACAGTACAGCACTATCTTTCAGAGTTCAACGAGGGCAAAAAGCAAATTGATTCTGAAGAGATGTCGTTCTTTTATGACTTCCTTGCACGAAGATTAGCTTATCTATTCATCGACTATAAGATGTGGGATAATGCACGAAATCTGTTGGAACAACTAAAAGAATCTCCATCTTGCCATGATTTTGCTGTTGGAGAACTGGAATACATCAAACAAGTTACAGGTAATCAGTCTTAAAAATGAAGTCTCTATACTGTCTTATCTCATTATTTGTCGGTCTCCTATCGTTGAGTTCCTGCAATGGGTCTAATAAGGATTTGAAATCAAAGCTGCTCCCCCAAATTTCCGAAGCATATAAAAACGGAAAATGGGAAAAGGTAATTCAGTTGACTGACTCGCTCCGAAATAATGGTATTTTTTATACCGATTATATTGGAGATAAGGGCTTTGATGTTGCATACTGTGAAGCTCTGATTGCCACCGGTCAAGCAGATAAGGCAGTAGCGGAAATAAAACATCATATATCTGCTGTAAATCCGCAGGATTATTACGCTTATCATACCCTTGGGGTGGCATATTCAGAATTGAATGATGCAGTGAAAGCCATTGATTCATACAATAATTCCGTTAGATTCAATCCCGGATATGCCAGACCATATATTCATCTCGCTCATATATATGCGAAAAAAGACGTAGAGAAATGTATGGATAATTACTCCAAAGCTATCCAATTATTCGGTAATCATGAAATGTATGATGAAGTCCTTAAATTTGGATTTGAATCATGGGAGGTCGATAGCACTAATACGATAATCCTGAAATATATGGGTGATGCGTGTTTTGCTAAAGAAGATTTACAGAATGCCAAGACCCTATACCGTAGAGTCTTGGCAGATGCCGGTAATAAGGGTAGTGCTGTCCCACAAGCTTTATTTGAATCAGACTATCAGCTTGCTCTTATCAATTACATTGAGGGCAATTATAAAGAGGCATATTCTCTTCTTGAAATAATATATGCTAATGAGAAAGGATTTATCAAAAACTCAAATAGTGTATTGTTGGGAGCATATATTCTCGGAGCGGCATCTACACATCAGATGGGTGAACCTATTGTGTCGCAAAAGTTAATGGACTTAGCCAATGACATTGATAGCGAAGCTGCAAAGGGGCATTATGAATATTTCCTCTCCATAAGAAACAAGTAGTACCATGCGACATCTAATATTTCTCTTTCTCATTGCTTTATGCACCTTGCTTGGGGCATCATGCAAAAACAGTAAGTCCGAAAGAATATCACAGGAAAATAAGATTTATCAAAATGAATTCTTTTCATTAGAGTATCCATATAATTGGGAGTATGATGAAGAGATTAACGATATGTATGATACTATTCCGGCTATGTCAAAAGGCATAAGGGTCACTCTCTTTAACATTAATCCCAACACTCCGTGGCATACTGTAATGGTTCAGAAATCGGCAATGTTCGAATGTTTCAAAACGCCTGAAGAATGGAGAGACGCATCCGTTCAGTTCAAACAATTCGATGACCAATATATAGGGACTGTGGATAGTTATATGCTGGATTCTCTCAATTTTGGTCCCTATCCTGCTGCTATGGCAGGTTTTGTAGTTGCTACAGACGAGGGCGACACCCTTATTCATAAGCAAATGATAATTATGGATGGTAAAGACCTCTATTATTTGAATAACACCTTCGATTGGAATGACGATGGTACTCTGGAGAAGAAAGGCGATTCGATTTTATCCTCATTCCGGATTTCGTCACCTAAAGCATCTGATAAATGACGAGGCGAAGAAAAATATCAATCTGGCTATTCTCAATCATACTAATTAGTATTTTGGGAATGATTATCTGCGACCAATCCGTAGCATATAATGCCCAAGGGCGGCTCTATGACGATGTGGACAGCATCCCTCATCGTAAAGTCGGGCTAATTCTTGGTACATCTCCCATATCTACTTGGAATGGCCGTCGTAACTATTATTTCGACCATCGGATAAAAGCCGGTGCAGAATTATACAAAGCCGGAAAGGTTGATTGGCTCGTGGTCAGTGGCGGGGATTACCGTAATACCGAAAATGGATATGATGAACCTGTGGCAATGCGTGATTCGTTGATTAAACAAGGTGTTGATTCGGCTCGCATCATCCTCGACTATGACGGCACACGCACACTCAATTCCATTGCAAAAATGCGTGACGTGTATTGTCAGGATTCGATTATCCTCATTTCCCAGAAATACCACAACGAAAGAGCCTTGTATCAGGCAAAACATTTGGGAATTGATGCTATCGGTTTCAACGCCAAGACTCCGGGGAAACGCACTTCGTGGTTGCGCAACCGAGGCCGTGAGGTGTTGGCCCGCGTGAAACTGTTTATTGATGTGATCCGCGGTATGCACCCGGATATTAAAGAATCAATCGTAAGAGATTTCACAAAAGCAGATACAGATATTCTTTCTGTATCTCATATCGAGACGGAATACGGCGACCTGATTTGTCTAAAGCCGGAGATGAGCGGACTTAAAATGGATATGGTTTGCGGAGAAATACCTTCCCCTAATGATGATTCCATAGTCTTGGCATTTGCTGGAGCCTTTACCGGAACTGAATTTGACAAAGGGCACTCAAATGTGGCCGGCGATCACGTTGCCGGAGGTACCCGATTCAAAGGTTATCTCTGTAAACGAAACACTGGCGCATTTACCTGGTCTGCCAAGTCAGGTCCGAGATTCTTCTATAGGGATTATTCATCTGCTTTGGACATTGCTACAAAAGAAGGTGGAATGGGGTTCGCACAGGAAATGATGATACATAATGGGCAAAAAGTTCCAACCACTCGCCCTTTAGGGAATAAAAATGTATTCCGCGCGTTATGCCTTGATTCCGATAGGCGGTTGGCACTTTACGAAAGTCAGGGAATCGTCACTTTCGGAAATTTCATTGACGCACTGCGCTCGCAAGGCGTTAAGGAAGCTCTATATACTGATATGGGACAAGGATGGAACTATTGTTTCTATCGAGTGAATCAGTCCGAAAAGACGCCCAACTATCTCCATTCAACATCATTACCTTACGCCTCCAACTTCATCACTATCAAGACAAAATAAATGAAAAAATATTATCTTATAATTAGTCTGTTGATATCCATTATTCTCCTTTCGTGTAATGGTTCTCCATCACTGAAAAGTAACGAGAGCAACAGTATTTATTATTGGCGCACGACTTTTTCTCTGAGTGATAGCGAGAAAGAGTTCTTGCGTGAACAGGATATCAAGAAAATATATATGCGTTTTTTTGATGTTGAATGGGCATATCCGGCCAAAAATGGAGAAGATGTGACTCCGGAGGCTACTATAAGATTCAATGACACTGTCCCTGCCGGAGTTGAGATTGTTCCCACAGTCTATATAACCACTTCAGCTATGGAAAAGATGCAGATAAAGGAAGAAGAATATGCCGAGAAAATTTATAAGCGTATCTCCGCCATCTGTAAGCAAAATAATATCGTCTTCAATGAGATTCAGCTTGACTGCGACTGGACAAAAGGAACACGCCAACCGTTCTTTCGGCTTTGCGAGGCTATGAAAGAGCGTATGGATTCCACGCAGACTCTGAGTAGCACCATTCGTTTGCATCAGTTGACCCAGTCCCCACCTCCGGTTGACAAGGGCGTTTTGATGGTATATAATACCGGCAACCTGATGGAAATGACAAGCGATAATTCAATATTCTCCCGTAGAGACATAGAACCATATCTGAGGGATAATCGTTTGGCTCGATATCCGCTTGCACTTGACGTGGCATATCCTACCTATGGATGGAGCGTGGTGTTTCATCCTGGAGAGGATAAATACTATTTCGATAGAATCATGCGCAGAACAGATTTATCAGCTTATCCGGATCTGAAAAAAATAGCCTCGAATCTTTATGAGGCGACTTCCGACATTGACTTTTCCGAAGATGGAGAGGAATGGGATAAGGTCTATGAAAAGTATCGTATCCGTATTGAGAGACCTACGGCCGACGAAATACTTGACATAAAGAAACTGGTTGACAAACAGCTGAAAAACAAAAAGCATAATAATATTTTATATCACCTCGACGAGTCTCAACTTTCTCATTATTCTGACAATGAAATCTCTAAAATATATTCTCGTAATTAGTATTCTTGTTCTCTTGGGAAATGGTCGAGCAGATGCCTGCGGCCCATACTTTCCCGACGATCCCAATTACATTTTGATGTTCCGAAGCTGTTCTCCGGAGCTGGAGCGTCAATGGCAGGAAGGATGTCGTTTTCAGGACTACGAGAAGGAGCAGAACTGTTTCCTTTGGCAGAACATTACATCCTCATCAATACCACTTGACGATATTGAGAAGGTGATTTATGATGCCAGGCTGTCTGATCTCAATGATTTATCAAAAGGTAAGCTTTCAGATAATAAGTTTGCCAAATGGCTCTCGGCTCCGAACCATCGCGAAGACTTGGAATACGTCCGTATTGCGAAAGAGATTGAGGAAATACGTGAGTATATGAACGATCCCTGGTATTATGCGTATGACGGGGATGACGAGCATACAAGGCTGGCAGAACTGAAAAAGGTCTGTCAGGATTACAATGGCAAGCGCCATGCTTCGCGCTATGTGCTCCAGTTGATACGACTGAATTTTGCCGTAGGGGATTTCAAAAGTTGCATTGATCTTTGGGAAGACCGGGTAAATAAGATGCCGCAGAATATAGTGACCGACATGATTGCCAGTTACGTGGGCGGAGCGTATTCACGAGGTGGGAATCGAGATAAGGCCATTGAACTCTTCACCAGAAGTCAGGATATCGGTTCATTGATAAGCATGAAGGCATGGGACGGTGTAGAATACAACTCTAACTACACTGATAAGAGGGTTAAAGAATTGGAATATATCTTCAATCGTTTTCCCAATTCACCACTGCTGAGTATCAAGCTTCAGGAGTATGTGAGAAACAGAGAGTCTTTCGTTTATAATTATAAGGACTGGGAAGACCGTGGATTTCATGACCCTGTAAAGGTCAAAACATATTGGGATGGCGATTCATTGGTTGCTGATTCGGAACCGGCCTTTTATAATGAACTTAAACGATTTGCACAAAAAGCAACAGCGAGCCGACGTTGTCATCAGAAAGGAATGTGGAACTATGCTCTGAGCTATTTATATTTCCTTGATGGGTATATGAACAAGAGCGTGGAATATCTGAATAGCGCAGAGTATTCCGAAGCCACACCGTTTATGAAGGAATCAATTAAGGCGCTCCGATTCCTTATGGATGCACAACATGCAGGCAACAGCTATGCATATCTACGCAAATTACAAAGAGAATTGAAATGGCTGGATGAACAGATGGAGAAAGATGTCAACCTTAATCCCGACAATAATTGGCAATACAATAATAAACTCAACTGGAGAGTATGTTATTGGCAAGATGTGGCTCGAAAAGTCCTTTTGGGAGTAGTGTGCCCTAAAATGAAAAACGCTGGCGATCATATTTTGGCTCTTCAGCTGGCAAATTACGCTTCAAACCGTATTTATCAGCTTGCTCCGATGTATGAAGCATATCATTATGGTTATGATGACCCGAAAGATAAAGAGTCCTATACTGTAATAATTCCATTCGATGAATATCGAAAAAATTGGCTTGGTCACAACTATTTCGATTACCAAAGCCAGTTTTTCGAATCTATATATAGTTCAAAGGCAAATGATGCAGCTCTATATGCACAAAGGATAACCCAACCGAAAACCGAATTGGACAAGTTCTTGAACGAGAGAAGCTATGTCGATACAGACTATATCTATGATATTGTCGGCACTCTTTATCTGCGGGAAATGGATTATGAGAAAGCTTTTTGTTGGCTTGCCAAAGTATCTGCGGATTATCAGAGTCGCACGAATATAGCTAAAGAAGGATATTTCAAACTTGATCCATTCCGCTATCAATTTGACAAAAAGTATTATATCAATGACTCAAGAGATTATAAATTGAGATTTGCCCAAGAAATGGCTCGATTAGACAAAATGATCAGTTCAGATGCAGAGCCGAATCGCAAAGCCGAGGCAAAAATACGCTATGCCATCGGCCTGCGTAATTCCTTCGGTAAATGTTGGTATCTTACAACATATGGATATAATATGGGATATACAACAGATGAGGATTGGCGCGATTGGAAATGGCATACTTCATCGGATAGAGAGGGTTTCAAGGACAATGATTATGCACAAAGGGCATATAAGAGAGTTGATTCTATGATGAGTGAGGCTATCGCCGAATTTACCGACCCTGAAAAGGCGGCTCAGGCACAACTTGAGATGATGAACTATGCAACTTTGCTAAGGCGCTATCCGAACAGTAAAGTAGCTGCGCAAATTCGCTCGCGCTGTGACAACTACTATGATTATGCGATACAATATAGATAATTTATTAAACTTCATCCTTCGATATAAAGTATTCATCATCATAATCCTATTGCTACTCTTTGTCAAAGTACTGTGGGTTACATGGTCATGTTGGGGCAACGGTTCTCTTGATGATGAAAAGAATGATTTGCTCCAACGAAAGAATTATCTTGTCGGGAAGATTATGGTTGAGCCTCGACAACTGCTTAACGAGATGCCGGACGGTATCGGTTTGCAGTTTCAAGGTGAATGGGCATTATATTCTTGCTCAATGCTGGCGGAGGCGTTATCAAATATGGGGGAACTATATCCTGAAACTAAAGATGATGCTATCGCTACCATTGACAGCCTTATTCAGATTGTCAAGTCACCGGAGCTTCGACTATATGATAAATTGCGCTGGGGAGAAGACCCTCTTGAATCATTGGAGGAGGATAAAAGTCACGTTTCCTATCTAAGCCATCTTGCTTGGATGATTGGAAACTATCGGAGAATTGGAGGAGATAATAAATATAAACAGCTTTATGACTCAGTTTGTGAAGCGATGAATCGGCGTATCCTGCAATCACCGATTCTGAATATACCGACATATCCTGATGAACCTGTTTACGCTCCGGATATGATGGTCGCATTGGTTGCATTATCTGATTACGGAAGGTTCAACAATGGCAAGTATTCTTCAACAGTAAAAGACTGGATATGTCGAGCAAAATCTGAATGGATTGATGATAAGACCGGACTTCTTGTATCGTTTCTTGATGACAACAGGCAAATGGAGGTTCCGATAAAAGGCTCTTATGCAGCACTCAACTGCTATTATTTGACCAAGATAGCCCCGGATTTTGCCAAGGAACAATACGACAAATTAAAGATATATTTCAGGCAGTCCTTCCCGGCTACCGGTATCAGAGAATACCACGACCATTCGTGTTGGCTTGGTATGGATATAGATGCCGGTCCTATAATCCTTAATCTCAGTCCCAGTGGAACAGCTTTTGCCATTGGGTGTGCTACTTATTTCGCTGATACGGATTTCCGCAATAATTTATTGGGGACAGCGGAAATTGCAGGGCATACAGTTAAATGGAACAATAAGCGGCATTACCTACTCGGCGACATCGCTTTGGTTGGAGAAGCTATCACACTGGCAATGCGTACCAATTACAGTACAAATAACATCAAATCTGTCAGATTATGAACTGGTTAATAATTGTCATACTGCTAATTCTTGGAATTATTGTTGCCTTAGCTGTTTTCATTGGAATCATTATTTTCGGAATGTACGCAGTTGCGCTGGGCATAGGTTATAAGAATGAAACTGAGGCATCCGCATGGGATTATTGGGAAAGAATGAAGAGTAAGCGATGGAGTGAACTTACAAACGAGGAGCAGGAGAAAATGATTATTGCAAATCTTATTATTGCAGATGATGTGGGAGCAGTAGTAACGAAGGAACAAGTTACTAAAATGCTTGAAGAGCAATTACCTATTATTGAACCTCATAGCGGCTTGAGTTATTCACATTATTAAGCTCACTGATACTGCCATATTGAAATGTAATATGTCTATCTGATTAGTAAATTGGAAATACTTTAATGTTTTGTCAGATAGATAAATCTAACAAAATGGCTGGGTCGATGACTCGGCCATCTCTTTTGATGGTGATGTGGAGATGTGGGCCGGTCGAACGACCGGTTGAGCCGACATGGGCGACAGGTTGACCGGGAAAGACTTTTGAGCCGATGGGAATATTGGGTTTGCGGATGAGATGGCAATAGCTGACGGTGAAGTTGCCGTGGCGTAGTTTGATATAGTTGCCGGAGCGAGAGTCATAGCCGATGTGTACTATCTCGCCCAGCAGCATTGCGTATATAGGGGTACCGGCTTTGGCTGAAAGGTCAAGGCCGTTGTGATGTTCTGATTTATTTTTACCGAATGGATTCCGGCGTTTGCCGAAGCCGGATGTAATGTGCAGTTTCCCCTTAAGAGGCGGATGATACCAGTTGACGCATCCGTCTGTTAATGGAACTTTTTCTTCCC
>ERZ836877.533-NODE-533-length-65015-cov-15.461499_pt1 | contig 65015 bp, 57 predicted proteins | sample MGYA00519469_ERZ836877 | MGnify/ENA primary metagenome ERZ836877 (study PRJEB31850, sample SAMEA3708809) | human gut metagenome | biome: human gut; feature: human-associated habitat; material: faeces | place: China | collected 2014 ...
CAGCAGCTTATGGCATTTCTGGACTATGGAGATGTCCCTATCTCCAATAATCTGGCTGAGAACGCGATCCGGCCCTTTGTGGTGGGAAGAAAGAATTGGCTGTTCTGCGACAGTGTCAAGGGCGCGGAATCCAGTGCCATTGTGTATTCGCTGGTGGAAACGGCCAAGGCCAACGGCATTGAGCCTTATGGGTATCTATTGCTGGTGCTGAGTATGCTGCCCTATCTGGGCAAATCTCCGACCCATGAGGAGCTGGAAAAGCTGATGCCCTGGCACCCGGCAGTCCGGCACCGGGAACATATACGGAAATGAACAAACGGCAGAGTCCCGCCAACGGGACTCTGCCGTAACTTTGTTCGGCCCGGGTGATTATTGTGCGCTTACGAAACTTCGCTTATTATGCCGTGCTTTTTACCGACACATTTAGTTTTTGTACTGTGCAGAAAACCATCATTCTCAGAATATTATTGCGATTCTTGTTTTTTTGTGTTATGCTTTATATATGATGGCAAGTTGTACATATTAGCCAAGCTGATTTGCATACATTTTCTGGCGCTTTGCATATCAACTACGATTTTGAGGAGGATGAGTTAGTAATGGCACTGTTCTTTTGTACCGATTGTAAGAAGGCAATAAATAGTGGTTTATTTGCGGATGAAGTTTATACCTTTGAAGGGAAACCCTATTGTAAAGATTGTTTTGAGAAAAACCATCTCACAGAATTCAAGGAAAAGGAAGCTGCAGAGGCTGTACGAATCCAGAAGGATACTGCCGACTTTATTACATCTACCACAAATGAAATAAATGGATATCGAATCGTTAAGTATATTGAGCTTTACCACACATATTGTAGAAGAAGGAACTCGTAGCTTTAATCAGGCTTTGACTAATATGCGTAACCGTGCTGTAGCAAGCGGTGGCAATGCCGTAATTGGAGTGCAAATCACAAATTTTGTGCAACGCTCACCGCTCAATGGCATGTATGTTATTTTCACGAGCATTTGTGGAACTATAGTACGCGTTGAAAAAATTGAGGCATAGGGAAATTCATAACGATTCACTGCACGATCATTGTGGTAAACGCAAGAGATTATTTAATTGCGTAACAATCCTCGCTATGCACACCGTTTTCCTGATAAAGATAAATGAAAAAAGGAGTATAACTATGAAAATTTCCCACAACGATGCCATTATTTTAGAAGCAATTGTTAGAAAAGTTCATGACTGCGACCGCGCCAGTATGGGAGGATACATTGATGCCGACCATTATGAATCGGATCCATTTGATGCCGCACTGATAGCGATTGCTCCGCTATGGAAGAGAGGTTATGCACGTGAAGTTGAGGCATTTTTATTTAAGTGGGATGAGTTCTTTCGTGGGGACAGCGACTGTCAACAGCTGAGCGTTGATACTTATATTGACGAATTAGATGACTTAATAGATAAGCTGTTATCCGCTTAATGCCTGTACTTCAGGGCAGGTGCCGTCAAGATTTATGCGCAAAATTGTTTGCAGGCTCCGGCTGACTTCAGGTCTGCCGGAGTCTGCAAACAATTTTGCGCATAAATCTTGACGGGACCTTTGCGCAACTTATTGTACATTATCCTTACTCTCCCATTCTAACAGCTTCAGCTTTGAGATGGAAAAAGACGCGGCTGGCTGCCGCGCCTTCAACCGTAACTTTATTGTAGGAGGCACTTATGTAGTGCCTACTGAATGACTATAGATTCTGGAATTCTTGGGAAAATGACCAGTTCGCCGAGGTCAAAATCGTAGTCCAGCGACCAGCCGCATTCAGGCGCAAAAAGGATACGCAGCTTGCGCTCCATATTTGCGGCAAAGACGGCGGTCTTGTTGCTTTCGGGCGACATGCCGCAGATACTCTGCCATCTTACCCACTCTTATTGGTTTCACCGTAGTAAAACACATATTCCCTGACAGACCATCTGATTGGACAAGACTATAAGTGTTGTTGCCGTCAATGTTTCTGATTATTTCTCTCCTACTTTCAGCACGATTTTGCAAACGTCCGCTGTGTTGTGGGCAGCCTTTTTGATGGCATTTTCAAAATAATCCAGATCAAACACGTCCGTTCGGATTACCTCGGGGTGCAGCTTCTTTTCCTCCATCATCTTGATAAGCCTCGGGAACACATTAAGGCTGTTTCTAGTACCAAATACAGATACTTCCTTATTGCAGAAAGTCATCGTGGAAAACTCGAAGGTCTTATCGGTTACACCCGCCAGGCAGATGCGGCCACCATGTGCTACATAGTCCTGCGTGGACTGCATAACCGGGGGAACACCTGTCGCTTCCAATACAGCGGGGAATTTTTGTCCGCCAGTAAAGTCCAGAACCTCCTGCATGATATCGCATTTGCTGGGATTGACAACCCTATCCGCACACAGCTTTTTCGCCAATTCCAGACGGTTATCCAGCATGTCGCTGATCATGACGCGAACGCCCATGCTCTTCGCGATATCCAGTGCACACATGCCAATCGGACCGGCACCAATAATGAACAAGGAGTCCTGTGCCGTTAAGCTCATGCGGTCGATTGCATGCATTCCGACTCCATACGGTTCCACCAAACAGGCATCCAGTGGGTCAATGCTGTCGGGCAGCTGATAAACCCGGTTATCTCTTACGCAGATATATTCCCCGAAGCAGCCATCCACATGGATACCCAGCACCTTCAAAGCGGAACAGCAATTGCTTTTTCCGATAGAGCAGGGATAGCAATGTCCGCAAGGGATAATAGGTTCTGCCGTTACATAGTCGCCAACGGTCACATGAGTAACATTCTTCCCAATCTCTTCTACAATGCCGCAAAACTCATGACCATTGATGATTGGGTAATTCAGATAGGGAAACGTTCCGTTATACACGCGCACATCACCGCCGCAGATTCCTGCAGTTAAAACGCGAATAAGAACTTCATCATCTTGTGGAACAGGTTTCTGAACCTCTTTCACGATAACAGTTTCTTTATTAAGAGTTACAGCAGCTTTCATTTTATCACCTATGTTTAGATTTTCACAAGTCTCTCTTTTACAGGCCCAAATAGGCCTTTGTCACTCTTTCATCAGATAGCAGTTCCTTCGCAGGTCCCTCCATGACCAGGCGGCCGGATTCCAACACGTAGCCACGGTCTGCAATGCTGAGCGACTTCGTCAGGTTCTGCTCAATAAGAAGCATAGATACGCCGTCTTTGCTTACATTGGAGATAATATCAAAAACTTCATCCACAATGATAGGGGCAAGACCCAAAGAGGGTTCGTCCAGCATGATCAGCCTGGGGTGCAGCATCAATGCTCTGGCAATTGCCAGCATCTGCTGCTGACCACCACTCAAGCTGCCTGCTAGTTGTTTTTTTCTTTCGCGCAAAATTGGGAAGCGATTGTACGCCTCTTCGGTTGTTGCTTCGCGATGCTTTCTGGCAGCTTTGACATAGCTTCCCAGAATCAAATTCTCTTCCACCGTAAGGGTATTGAGGATTCCGCGGCCTTGCGGAATATGTGCGATACCCAGCTCCGCGCGCTTATGCGCCGGCAACTTTAACAAATCTGTTCCGCCGAAAGTCACATTGCCTGCCGTTACAGGGATAAACCCAGAAATAATGTTCAGCAGCGTAGTTTTTCCTGCCCCATTCGAACCCACCAATGCGACGATTTCGCCTTCCTTTACATCAAGGGATACATCAAACAAAACCTGCAGATCGCCGTATCCTGCACTAACGCCATTAATACTAAGCATTATTAGGATCACCTCCTATATAGGCACGTATGACGGCCGGATTACTCATAACATCCTGCGGCAGGCCTTCTGCCAGAAGAACACCTTCATCAAGAACGATAATCCTATCAGAGATCTTCATCACGGCGCGCATAACGTGTTCGATAAATAGTACCGATACACCGTGCTGATTCACTTGCTTGATAAGATCCAAGCTGCCATCCAATTCCATGGGGTTCAAACCAGCAAGAGCTTCATCAAACATAATGAGTTTGGGATCAGTTGCCAAAACACGCGCTAAATCTAGCCATTTTCTCTTTTCAATGGGAAGCTTACCGCTGAGCATAGACGCATTCTTGTTCAGTCCAGTGTCCAGCAGGATTTCGTCCGTCTTTTTTGCCGCATCGGCAAAGGTCTTATTATACATCAAGGCTACGGTAAAAACACTGTCATAGACCGACAGATTGGTGAACGGTCGTGGCGTCTGGAATGTTCTGCCGATGCCCAGTTCAACACGTTTTTCCATTTTCATGTGGGAAATATCCTTTCCCATGAAGTGGATCGTACCAGAATCCAGAGAATAAGCCCCGCTAATCAGATTAACACAAGTCGATTTTCCGGATCCATTCGGACCCACCAAGGCAAGAATTTCACCCCGATGAATATCGAAGGAAACATCCTTTACTGCATGAATACCGCCAAAGCTCTTTTTCAAACTGCGGACTTCCAGAACATTATCCATTCGCCAGCCCTCCCTTCTTACTTTTCCCAACAAGTAACTTCTTAACAATGCGATTGACGGCTCCGCCTTTCTGGAACAGTGCCAGAACGCCTTTGGGCTGGAAAATGATAATTAGAATCAGCACAAGGCCGTAAATCATGGTATTTGCACCGCCCAAAGAGCCGAGCGTGGCATTCACCAGTTCCGTCAGCGGAATGATGATAAATGCGCCAAGCACGGGCCCCCATAGCAATCCCGCGCCACCGATTACCGCTACCACGATGATCTTGATGGAAACGGGTGTAGAAGCAATGCTTATGGGCATAATGTAAGTCAGATAGAAGCCGAACAGCGTACCAATCATCGAGGTTATCATGGCACTGATGATAAAGGTCCTCATCTTGACCTTCTGCGTATCCAAACCCAGCGAGCGAATCGCGTCCTCATCCTCGCCGATAGCTTTCAGGTAGTAGCCGGTTTTGCTCTTTTCAAAGTAGATATTGAAAACAAGCACGGCGCCAAGGAAAACCAGTGCAATGAAGTAAAACGGCAACTTGCTGCCAAATTGCAGATTAATGGGGTCATCTCCGGTGTACGTTAAAATCAAGCCGTAAGAGCCGTCCGTAAGCTCCCTGAAATGCAGCAGCAGGTTTTTGAAAATTTCTGCAAAGGCTATCGTTGACAAAGAGAAGAACGTGCCGCGCAGGCCCAAACAAACCTTACCAATCAGATATGCCATAATGCCGGCAATCACGACACCGACCAACATACCGATCAGCGGCGTAATATTTAAGTTTAAGTACAAAATGTATGATGTATAGGCACCCACAGCCAAGAATGCGGAATGTCCGATGGATACACGGTCCGCATAGCCGCCGATCAAGTTCCATGCAACACCCATGGAGGCATAGAGAAAGCACTGGGTCAAAACCGACATCATATAGTTCTGACGAACAAAAATGGGAACCGAAAGAAATGCTGCCATAAAAACTCCAAGTGCCAGCAAATTCTTTCTCGTACGATCCATCTTCTTCATACTTCGCGTGCACCTCCTCCGAATAGGCCCTGAGGTCTAAACACCAAAACCAGAACGAATATCACAAAGATACCAGCAGTACCGAGATCCATTGCAATAAAACTTGAAGTTAATGCTTCAATAAGCCCAATTAGCAGGCCACCAATCAGAGCACCTTTCACACTTCCCATACCGCCGATTACCACTACAACGAAGGTAAGTGTGCCAAACATATCGCCGATAGTGGGATAAGTGTAGTACATGGGAGTCAGCAGCAACCCAGCAATTCCAGTAACAGCTGCACCAATGCCAAAGGCCAGCGCAAAGTGGGCGGCCGGATTCACACCCAGCAGAGCAGCAACATTAGAGTTCTCTGCTGTTGCACGGAGTGCACACCCCATTTCGCTCTTTTTCAAAAGAACGCTAAGGAAAGCGAAAAGAATCAAAACTACACCCATGGCAATCAAACGTGGCAAAGCAAAAGAATACTCACCCAAGAAGAGACTGTTTCCTTTTGCAAAAGAATTCACGGAACGGTAGTCTGCGCCAAACAGAATCTGAACAAAACCCTGCAGGAACGATTGCAAACCAATCGTCAAAAGGACAAAGCGGTTGACGCCTTCTTTATTCATAATCGGACGCACGATAAGCAGATAGATAATGTATCCGATAATAAACATGATAATGCCAACAGGAACAATCATAGCATAGGGTTCACCATGCAATGCATTAACCAGCAGGCAAGTGGAATACATTCCCAACATGAGGAACTCCGCTTGAGCGAAGTTTACAATTTTCATAACGCCAAAAATTAAAGTAAGGCCTACTGCAGCCAGCGCATATACGCCACCCATCAATAAACCATTAATCACGGATTGCCCAAGCACCCACATGATTCTTCCTCCTTACAGTCTCTATATGCTGATTTAAGAAAGGGGAGCCGCTCACACGGCTCCCCTTTACTGTCTTTCTTACTTTGACAGTACTGATATACCTTAGAGAGCGCAACCATGATCAATATACAGTGACGGATATGACAGTACTGTTGCAAGGTGACAACTCCTCAATAGCTGAACAGATTTTCGTCAACAATAAGTTCAGCTCTTGACGCTTCGCGAGGATAGATTGTCAGGGGGCGAGAAATACCATCTTCGCATTCCTGCCACTGGATTAGCACAGCATAAGCAGAATCATTCCAGCCTGTTTCGTCGAAGGTCACATAGCCGGGAGCAAACAACTGCGCAAGGCCGTCGCGGATCTCCATACCATCCAGAGCATCTCTGATTGCCACGGGATCTGCAGAGCCGCACTTTTCAATGGCAGACACAAATACGCCAACCAGACCGGCATAAGCGCCGCCGTGCTCGGTAATGAAATAGCCATACTCATCTTCAAAGCCCTGTACAAAGCTCCAAAGTTCTTCGTTGTCGCGAATATACTTGGAATCCCAGTTCCACTGGGCTGCCGACAAAACGCCATTGATGTTGTCACCCAGTTCATCGCGGATCGTAGGCCACAGGAAACCTGCACCACCGGCGATAACCAGAGGCATGTACTTGATGCTCTTAAGAGCGTTGATGATCAACACGGCTTCCTGCGTACCGGCAGCGGGGAACAAAACCGTAGCACCGGAATTCTTGATGCTGGTAACCAGAGAAGAAGCATCAGTGAAACCAACAGGGAAAGCCTCATACAGAACGACCTCAAAGCCGGCAGCCTCAGCGATAGCCTTGTCGCTTTCAGCAGTGGTAATTCCGTATTCAGAGTCCTCATAAACAATGGCAATCTTGGTGAAATCATAACCCATATCGTTCAGGGTCTGCAGAGCAGCTGCCTGCTGATCCGCAAACTGGGAGCTCTTGGGATCCGGAGCAAAGATGTAGTTATAACCCTGATCGTTCAGAGCGGGACTGATGCAGGTCGTCAGCAGGGGTGTCTGCAGTTTTTCCGCCACAGGCAGGTTCACGACGGTCAAACCGGAGTAGCTCATACCGAGAACAGCAGAAGGCTTGTACTGCTCAATGGCACGTTCCATAGCCGTCATGGACTGGTTAGAATCGCTGGTGGTATCGAAGGAAATCAGTTCAATCTGAGCACCATCCAAGGCTTTGATTCCACCGTTGGCATTGATGTAATCAACGGCATACTGTGCACCGTCCAGCCCCTGTTTGCCGCAATCTGCATAGCTGCCGGACAAAGGAGTGCCAATGCAAAGCTTCACTGTATTTCCGGAGTCTGCATCGGGTTGTGGATTCTCTTGTGCGGTAGAACCGCATCCGGTAGCTGCTACCAACATCAGCATAGCAAGTAGCAAGGCAAGACCTTTTTTTGTAATAGGCTTTTTCATTTTTGTTCTCCTTTCATTTTTTGATTATGAATACAGATAACATCGCTTAATCAAGAACAATTACTCGACCATTATCCATAATCCGTACTCTGTCGCCGGTATTAATTTCAGCGGAAATATCACAGTCAAAGTTGTCAATCATAGGAAGATCTTTGTCGTAAAACTTCTTCGCAATTACGCCGCCAGCAGCAGTAATGATTTCTGTTGTATTATTAAGCATTGCAACAGGCGCACAGCCAGTTCTGACCAGTTCCAATATAATAGCAGCTCCAACGGTGGAACCTTTTCCTTCCGGGAATACGAACACTTTATCCTTAATACTCTGTCCGTAAAGTTCGTGCCATGCGTCGATGATGACTCCGGTGGTGGGATCAACACCGCCAAAAAAGCCGAAAGGCTGCTTCGTGACAATGGCTTCTCCCTCTGCGGTACCCTCTAAAACAACATGTCCCTTCCACTCTTTCATGCCATCAATCCTCCTTTACAATATGGCCTGCGATTGCAGATTCAACGCAGTCCTTTGTGCTGGAAAACACAATATCCGTTTTACATTCCATAGGAGCATAGTGTGTGCATTTGCCGGAATCTGTCATAATCGTTTTGAAGCCCCACTCGGACAGCGGCGAAATAATCATGCAGGTTTCCGCACGGATGGTGATGCCGGCATCCTCCAATTCCTTCCGTAAACCCATCTGTTCTGCCAGCTTAATGGCATAGGAGTTTGCGAAAATCCACATCGTAATATTCTTGTGAACCTTTCTCCCATTGAGCAAGTCACGAACACGAATCATCTCGTTGATGCTGTAATGTGGGCAGCCCAAAGCCACAAAGTCAAGCTCCGCGCCCTCGTGCTGGGTCATTTTGCTGCGAATATCTTTCAGCGACTCCTCGGTGATCACAATGTTTTCCTCGGGTGTGTTTCCACGGAAAGCATCCTCCAGTGTTCTAGCTTCTGGTGTAATTCCCACAATGTGCATCAGCGCTACAGAGCCGGAGGCAGCAGCGGCAGCACACATGGCCTTCAAGCTATCCTGCGGAGGCGAACCTTTCATTCCATTCACGACGCCGATTTTGGAACCGAGCTTTTTGCCCAGCAAAAATCCCAACGCAGGATACTCCCACTGCTTAAGGGGCCTGTCAATATTCAGCTCGATCAATACCTGGCCACGGCGATTCTCATCTAGGTGCAGGCCAATCTCTGGAGCTTTTCCAATGATGCCCATGCAGATGTCGATGATGGCAGACTGCCTATTCGTTCTGGCGCCAAGCACCGTGTTGGCAAAAGAAACTGCGCTGGACTCAGACCATCCGATATGAGAACCGAACCGCGGCAAGTTAAAGCCGTAGTAGGGGGTACATGTCCAAACGGGAATAACTCCCATCTTCATAACAGCATCGTTTAAGCGAAGCTGCATTTTCGCATAATGTTCCGGTGTACGCGCAGCTCTCCAGTCTTCTGCATCCATGCCGCAAGGATCGATAGTCGTAGGAACCGTAAACTTTCCACCCATTTCGGCAATGCGCTCTGCTGCCTCGACACCAGCAGTAAAAGCACTTTTGTATGCATGCAGAACCAGATGAACACTGTCAATGGGAATCAGTCTCTTTGCGCCGCAACTCTCGCCCATTTTGACAAGAATCTCCATGGCAAACTGTCTGGCCTTTCCCTCACTTCCGTTTAGAATCGCAAATTCATTTTCAGTTAATTGCACGTAAGATTCTCCTCTCATCTTTCCGTATTGCCAATTTTTACTTGCTTCGGTTTAGTCCTCAGTCATTATTGCATTTCACAATCACTTTAATGCTCTGTTGTGAATCTGACTGTGTTTCAAATGCCTCATTGATACGTTCCAGAGGAAAGACATGCGAGACCATGGAATGTATCTCCAGTTCCCCTGTCCGCAGCATTTCCAAGGCCGCTGTGTATTCATAGGTAAAACAAGTACATACCCTGCCACAAGACCTCTTTGTATGCCAAGCGCTTCAAATCATTAACTACCACTCTGCGGCCAATCTCCGCATTTGGAGGGTATTGAACCCTACACGCACTACGGTTCCCACAAATTCATGTCCAAGAACATCTGTGTTAGTGCCATCGTTAAAGCTGTGTATATCTGAGCCGCAAATGGCACAATACTCGACCTTTATAGCAGTTTCTCCTTCTCCCAGTTCGGGCATAGGAATATCTGCTACATCAAATTGACGCGCTGAAATATATTTTGCTGTCTTCATTTTTGTTACCCGCTTATATCAAGCAACCACTCACTTATTCAGTTCCGTTTTGATGCGCTCCACTATCTTCTCCGCCGAGAACCCATGCTGTCCGGATAGGTAAGCCACACTGGCGCCTACGCAGAAAGTATCGTTAATACCCATGCGAACGACCCGTGTGGGGCAGTTGGCGGAGACAACCTCTGACACTGCACTGCCCAAACCACCTATGATCGAGTGATTCTCGGCGGTAAAAATCATACTGGTGTCCTTCGCCGCCCGCAAGATGGCCTCGGTATCAATGGGCTTGATCGTTGGCATATGAATGTGGCAGACAGAAATTCCACGCTTTTCCAGCTCTTCGCAGGCCGTGATCCCGAACTTGGTTGTCAAGCCGCTGGTAATCAGCGTAACATCTTTTCCCTCGCGCAGTTGCAGACTCTTCCCCAACTGGAACTTGTAATCATCGGCGAACAGCTTGTCCATCGGTCCCTTCGAAATTCTGAGATAAAACGGGCCATCGGTGGTGCCAGCCACTTTCATTGCCTGATACAATTCATTGGCATCGCCCGGGTCAATAATACTAATGCCCGGCACTGCGCGGAACAAATTCACGTCACTGACGGAAATGTGTGTACCGCCATTCTTCTCGCTGGAGATTCCTGCATATATACCGCAAACCTTGACATTGAGGTTGTTATAGCACACGGTATTGCAAACCTGATCCGCCGCACGCAAAGAAATAAAATTAGAAAAAGATGTTGCAAAGACCATTCGTCCAGTAAGAGCAAGACCTGCTGCAGTGCTGACCAGATCTTGCTCAGCAATCCCAACCTGAAAATAGCGGTCCGGATATTCATCCCGAAAAGCAGCAGAGCCAACAATACGCATCAAATCTGCATCTACCACGGCCACATTGCAGCCTTCCTTGGCTAAGTCAATCGTTGCCTGTGCAAAAGTTTTTTTCATGTCGGTATGGTTCATTCTCACACCTCCAGTTCCGCCATGCCCAGCTCAAACTGCTCCTTTGTAACAGAGCCGGCATGCCAAGTTGTCACGTTTTCCATATAAGAAATTCCTTTTCCTTTTACCGTCACCGCAATAATCATGGACGGCTTGCCCTTAAACTCTTTTGCAGCCTCAAAGGCAGCCAACAGTGCCTCCGTATCGTGTCCGTCGACTTCGTACACGTTCCAGCCGAAGTCCTCCCACTTGGATCTCAGTGGTTCGATCGGCATTACCTCAGCGGTAGGTCCGTCGAATTCATATCTGTTATTATCAATCACAGCACAAAGGTTGTCCAGTTTGTATTTTCCTGCGGTCATGGCCGCTTCCCAAATCTGGCCTTCGTTGCACTCACCGTCGCCCAAAAGGGTATAGACGCGACTATTGCTTCCGTCTGCGCGCAAACCAAGTGCAATGCCATTTGCAATGGACAAGCCCTGACCCAAGGAACCCGTGCTGACTTCAACGCCGGGGACATGGGTGGATGCATGTTTGGGAATCATAACGCCGTATGCATCATCCTCTGCTAGCGTTCTATAGTCTACGAAGCCAAAATAGTTCAAGGTAGCATACAAACCAAACCCACCATGACCCTTAGACATAACGAACCGATCACGCTCCGGCCACTGAGGATCTTCTGCCTTTACGTTAAGAACCTTTCCGTAAAGGACCGTCAGCGCTTCAATCTCCGAAAGGTTTCCGCCGTAGTGACCGCCCCCTACATCCGCCATTAGCTGAAATGCCTGTCGTCTTACCTCTCTGGATTGTTTTTGCAGATCCATCATTTCATCACGCTCCTATTAGGAATATTAAGCGATAACCACATTTCATTAATATATAAAAATGAATACTGCGGATAGCTTACTTACTGTGTTCGTTTCGGCAGGCCGAACCCCGGACAATCAAAGTCGGTTCCAACATCACCCGATTGTTCTGCTCACTGCCCGGCTCTTCGATAGCCTTTATGGTTAGCCGGCAAATTGCCCGTGCCATTTCATCAATTGGCTGCTGTACCGTTGTCAGATTTAAGCTTTTAAGCCCCGACAACTCGATACCATCGAAACTCACAATCGATAAATCCTGCGGGATACGAACACCCCGCTCCCGGCATGCGTCGATAAAACCTATCGCCGTCATATCGTTGGCCATAATAACCGCCCGCGGCAGGCTTTCGAGTTGGTCAACATAGGCGTGACCCGCCTCATAGCCGCGTTCTATGCTCATCTTTCCGCACATAATCAGCGACTCGTCAATCGGCAAAAAGGCGTTCATCAGGGCTTTACGATATCCCTCTACGCGGCTCTTGCTGGAAGCAGAGTTAGTATTCCCCGCCACAAATGCTATTTCATGGTACCCCAGATCAATAAGATATTTGGTTGCGATATAGCCCGCTTGGAAATTGTCTTGAATAACAACATTTCCCGTGAATCCATCAATAACGCGATCCGTCAGCGTCACGGCGCAGTCCACATCTTCCAAGATGGATTTCAGCGCCTGTGTGTCCATGGAAGAAACCAGTACTAAACCGGCAAAACAGTCTTTTGACAAGAAAGAAAACAATTCTTTTTCTTTTTCGCTGTCAAATTCGTTATTGAAAGGCACCACGCAATATCCGTATTTTTGAAATTCTTCCTGCAGGGCATAAATCATGCTGCCGAAGAACGGGTTTCTAATGTCGCCGACAATCACACCGATAAACCGGTTGTACCTTTTGTCCAGCCGAGGTTCCCGGTGAACATACCCCAAAACCGCTGCCGCCTCCATTACCGCACGCCTCGTTTTGTCATTGACATAATCATGACGGTTCAGCGCTCTCGATACAGTGGCTGGCGATACCTCAGCCAGTTTTGCAATATCTTCTATTTTGACTTTCTTTGACATGCCATTCCCTCCTGTACGATATGCCTATATAATACCGTACTTTCAAAGAGAAGTCCAGCGTTTTCTGAAAATTTTCATATCTATAAAATAATATATTTGCAAATCTTACAATTATTAATCTGATTTTATTTTTATTATACCTTTTCAATTCCATAATTTCAATTTACAATTCTCTAATTCTGTCACCTTTTTGTCGAAAATGCGTAAAACAGGTGTTGACATATTCCTATATTTATGGGTATTATTTAATATAATCAAGATATTCCCTCATCGCCGCTTGTTAAAATTTTTGCAGAGATTTATTTCAATATATGAAAATTTCCAAATACGATAGTAAAGAATACATTATCACAAAGCACTTAGATCTCCTCTCGCATTCGCGCAGCAAGCCCTCTATCCAAAAAATATGCGAATACTGTTTTCTGAGCCGTCAAACATTTTATAAATACTTCACCGGGTATGACGATCTAGCTTCCCAGACAGCAGCTCATCTGCTGCCTGAACAACCCACGCCTTCTCTGCCAGGCTTAGTCATGCTTATCCATGAACAGTATGTAACTTTGCAAATCGTATGTGCTACAGGTCTTGACGATTATATCAGCGACCAGATTCTTACGCTCATCCATGATATATTTTACGAAAAATCCTCTGTTTCCCTTTTTTTGCAAAAGTGTACTGTCGATATTTTAATGAATTGGATAGTTGATAGCTGCAATCTTCCTCCCCAGACTATCACCGCACTTTGCCAGAAAATGCTGCTTCTCGATAAAAACACACTGTAGTTTGTTTCTAGTCTTCAGCAGATCTATACAACACAATACTCCTGCGATATTCCGCAGCACACGATCATACTTTCAGATGGAGGTTTACTATCTATGGCCAGACGCTTTTGCATGCCGCCAAACGTTTACATTGGCACAGACTGTTTTAATGAAGCGATCTCTTATCTCTGCACATTGGGGTCTCATGCATTGATTGTAACAGGCCGCTCTATGCAACAGCAGGGGCATCTCCGCACATTAACGCTTGTGTTAGAATCGCGCCAAATTGCCTATACCATATTTTCCGGCATCACCGGCGAGCCGACAGACACCATGATTGCCAAAGGTGCTGACTGTTACAAGAATAGTCATTGTGACTTTATCATTGGCTTTGGTGGCGGCAGTCCTTTGGATTCCGCCAAAGCCATCGGCGTTCTGGTTGCCTCCGGCGGCAGAATCTCCGACTACTGCGGAACAGAGATCACAACACCCATCCCGCCATTGGTGGCAATCCCGTCTACCGCTGGCACCGGATCAGAAGTTACACAGTTTACTATCATTACCGACACAGTCAACGATGTCAAAATGCTTTTGAAAGGTCCGGCGCTTGTCCCTGATGTAGCCATCGTCGACCCCACTTTTTCCATGCAAATGCCGCACGAAGTGGCCGTATCCACCGGTTTGGACGCCCTTACGCATGCCATTGAAGCCTATACGTCTCGCAAAGCCTTCGATTTGTCCGATATGTACGCTCTGTCCGCCATTCAGCGTATCTTCCGCTATATGCCGGCAGCCATTTCGGAAAATGATGCTAAGGAAGCGCGTATTCAAATGGCTCTGGCCGCTTTTGAGGCTGGCGTTAGCTTCAGCAACTCCTCTGTCACACTGGTGCACGGCATGAGCCGCCCTATCGGCGCTCTGTTCCATGTGCCTCACGGTCTTTCCAACGCTATGCTTCTAGAGGTTTGCATGTCCTTTGCTGCTGATGGGGCCACTGACCGTTTTGCCGCGCTAGGTCGGGCAATCGGTATGGCAGACGCTCCGGCAGAAGATACATATGCCTGCCAAAAGTTTATCGAAGCCCTTCGGGCGCTCTGTTTGACCTGCCATGTTCCCTCGTTATCGGAATACGGTGTCAACCGGGAACAATTTCTCTCCCATGTAGAGAAAATGGCGACCGATGCCATAGCCAGTGGAAGCCCCGGCAATACCCGTAAACCCATTAGTAAAAACGACATTTGCCGCATCTACCGTTCACTAATGGATTGAACCATTAACGTTCAGGGATTATCTCTATGCAGGCACAAGAAAGTGGAAAACAATCAGACACTTTCATTCTGTCATGCAAATGACGCGCTGAGAAAGAGGATCATAATTTGCGCCGGATGCAATCACGCGTTCTCAAGTCTTTCGGTCTAATTTCCTCTGAAAGTTTTTGCTGAACATATTCTTCACCCCTCTCTCACTGTTCGCTGGTGATCTTCCACTGGACCGTCTGGTTGTAATCCGCCCACATCCGGGCATAGAGGCCGCCGGAGGCAGTCAGCTCCTGATGGGAGCCCTGCTCCACGATGCGTCCCTCCTCCAGTACCAGAATCTTGTCCGCACCTACGACAGTAGACAGACGGTGGGCGATCATGATAACGGTGCGGCCACGGGTCAACTCGGTAAACGCCTTTTGGATCAACGCCTCGTTCTCAGGGTCGGCAAAGGCGGTTGCTTCAAAACAGTCGCCCTAATGTGGGGAGATATACAAGATATTTTTCTGTTCGGATGCCCGAAAACCATTGATATTAAAGGGCACTGAAAAAGTCAGATCTACATCGGTAGGTCTGGCTTTTTTTGCGTAAAAATGGTAAAATAGGTACAAGAAAGGCGGGATAGGAATGCTGAAAGATACCACCCAGATAACAATGGATTTATCTCCATATCAAGGACTGTATGAGGCAATTATCCCGCAGGATCACATATTGAGGAAGCTAAAGGACAACATAGATTTCAGCTTTGCAAATCCCATGTTACGCAAACAGTGTTGCGAGCACTTCGGGCGACCAGCGAAAGAGCCGGAAATGATGTTTAAGCTGCTGTTCTTAAAGAAACTGTATGGCCTGTCAGATGAGCGTCTTATCTCCAGTGCTCAAACAGATATGGCGTATAAATACTTTCTTGGTCTTTCACCGGAAGACAAGATGATCGCCCCAAGCCTGCTGACGAAATTCAGAAAGACACGGATCACAGAAGACATACTGGAGGATATGCTGAAAGAGACAATTCAGCAGGCGATCCAAAAAGGGCTGGTCAAATCTGGAACGATCATCGTTGATGCGACGCATACCGAAACTGCAGTGAGGGCAAAAAGCGTAACTCAGGTTCTGAGGGATTTCACCAGAACGCTACGCAAGGAGAGATATATAAGCATGAATATGACTTGTCCGAGAAATTCCCGGAGAAGCCATCCATTGAGGGGGCCTTGTCCGAAGAAATAGCATATACCTACGAATTACTTGAGAAAATCCAAGGTGGAGTGGAAGCGAGTGACAATGTCGAGATCAAGGCATTATACAATCGTATAAAAGAACTGCTGGACAATGACCGCATTCGGCAGATTCGCTCTAAAAATGATGAAGATGCAAGATTCGGGCATAAGACGCCTACATCCACATTTTTCGGGTACAAAACACATATTGCGATGAGTGATGACCGAATCATCACTGGGATTGAGGTAACAGACGGAAGCAAGCCTGATGGCGAGCAGTTGCCCAATCTGTTGGAAAAGAGCAAACGAAACGGGGTAGCTGTCAAGGAGATCGTAGGCGATATGGCCTATGTCAGTGATGGTATCCTGATTGACATACGATGATTTTTCGCGCTCGTTGTGTGCTTGCGCGTTGTCGATGTCTGCGTCTTTCATTCTTGCGTTTCTTGCGCTGGTACGGTGAATACCGTCGCTTCTTGCCATAGGCAATTTACCTCCTGATTTCAGATTGTGCAGAACGAGTAGCTTCGGGGAGCACTTCTGCGGAAGTGTAATAACTCACTATGATACTTTCATCCTGCGGCTGCAAAGTATCGTGGGCTCTCCGAGAGGGTATGCGGCTTCTGCGGAAGCCTCTGCCGGTTTTGCGGTTTGCAGTGTCTGTACAAACCGCAAAAACCGGCGTGGGCAGCAGCTTATTTGCAGACAGCTCCTGCGCATAATCTCCTGCCCACATCCATCTCAAACTCTGCGGATTTTTCGATGGGGACGGAGGACGCGGAAGGTCGTACTGTCGGCCTTCCTCCGCGACGGTCGCAACGATTGCGACGGTTGTTTTGATGGTATCAGATTTACCGTCGCAACCGTCGCAGCCGTCGCGCAGCTTATTCACTTGCAGCTACGAAAGTCAGTGTGATACGCCGACCTTCGTGACGAACCTTGTTCTCATAGCGGACATGGTATTCGTCCAGCAGCCTGCCAGATTTGACATTCAAATACTTGCTCAGGACGTTTGCCGCCATACCGACATGGACGGCATCGGCAAGCGCAGAGGGCGATCCTGTCCAGATTGGATGTTCTGCGGATAGTAGTCCAGCGACAGCATCCAGAACATGATCGGGCGGCTCTTTGTGCAGCTCGTTTTTTACCTTTTCAAGATTCCAGATCTGCGTATCGGCGTCCTTTTTCAGATAGAGGATCTGATCCTGCTGGTCGCGCCCCACGACGTCGATGGTTGCCTCCAATGCCGTGCGCTTTTTCTTCTGCATGAGAAGCGAGCCGTCTGCGCAGCCGAGCAATCCCGTTGTACCGGAGATCATTTCGAAGCTGTCACCGGCAGGCTGTTTGCGGGTGTGGTGGACGGTCAGGACGCAGATGCAATGCTTGTCGGCAAACTGCTTGAGCCGACCGATGATCTCATAATCGCTGGCGTAGCTGTATGCCTCGCCGCCGACCTCACGGATTTTCTGCATGGTGTCAATGATAATGAGCCTGGTGTTGGGGTGTTCCCGCACGAAATTCTCAAGCTGTTCGTCCAGCCCGTTTCCAATCTTGCCTGCCGCAGTTGCAAAGTGCAGCCGGTCGGTGTCGTTGACACCGTACATCATGAACATTCGACTCTGGATGCGCTGAAAATCGTCCTCCAGCGCAAGGTACAGCACCGTGCCGGGATGGACTTCGCAGCCCCACAGAGCTTCGCCCTTGCTGACATGATAGGCGATCTGCGCCACCAGAAATGATTTGCCGATCTTCGGCGCGCCTGCGAGGATGTACGCGCCCGCGTAGAGCAAGCCGTCGATGATCGGCGGTCTGCTCTGATATGCGGTCTGGTACAGCTCGGTCATGGAGATCGTGTGCAGGTAATGCGGATCGGTCAACCGCTGCATCCTGCGGTAGATTTCGTCCAGACTTTCCGTGCTGTTTTGAAAATCACCGTTGATTTCTCCCTCAAAAGCGGATATACTGTTCTCAGTTGAATTGTGAAGCGGCTGCCCATCATCTGCGCCAACAGATGTGTCCGGGGCGGTCGTTTTCTTTTTGCTATTTTCATTTTCCATAGGCATTTTCCTCCTTCATACCGTCCATGATGGCGGCGATCATTTCGATCACATCCAGCAGCTCGTCATTTACGCTGCTGCCCGCTTCAATGCGCCGCAGCTCGTCCAGCACGGCGGCAAGCTGGTCGCGCAGTGCTTTGTAAACCCTCGGATTGCCTTGTACCACCACGTCCTTACAGGTCAAACGGCGGGTGATGTAGTCCTGTTTGGTCAGCCCGGAGAGCTTGACAAAGGTTTCGATTTGCTGGTCTTCCTCCGGGGATACCCGGAAGGCAACGGTCTTGTTACGCCAGCGGTTGTGGTTGTCCCGATTTTTCAGTGACATTTTCAATTACCCCTCTCGACGTTCAATTTATCTGCCATTTCCTTCTGCACAGTAGGAAACAGGTGCGCGTACCGATAGGTGATCTCCACACTTTCGTGTCCCACACGCTTGCCGATGGCAACGGCGGAATAGCCCATGTTGATAAGTAAAGAAACGTGGCTGTGTCTCAAATTGTGGATTCTAATGACCTTGACACCAGACGCCTTGCACCCGAACTCCATGCCGCGCTTCAAGGTGTGCTTGGTCAGAGGGAAGATGCGGCTGTCCGGTTCCAGTCCGTAAAGCTGCTTGAAATAGTCCTGCATCTCGTCACAGAGGAAGTCAGGCATCTGGATTACGCGGTTGCTTTTCTTCGTTTTCGGCGTGGTGATAACGTCCTTGCCCTGTAGCCGCTGATAGGATTTATTGATGCGGAGCGTTTTCTTCTCAAAATCGAAGTCCGCAGGGGTCAGCGCCAGCAGCTCACCCTCGCGGATACCGCACCAGTACAGGATTTCAAAGGCGTAGTACAGCATGGGCTTGTCCATCATGGCGTCGATGAATTTGAGGTATTCTTCCTTCGTCCAGAACAGCATTTCCTTCGGCTGCTCGCTGCCCATATTTCCGGCCTTTGCAGCAGGATTGATCTGCAAGCCGTAATACTTGATGGCGTGGTTGAAAATACAGCTTAGTTGGGTATGGACGTTCTTGAGATAGTCCGGGGAATAGCTTTCGCCGCTTGACTTGGTGTGTTGCCGTATCTCGTTCTGCCAGTCAATCACATCACGGGCGGTGATCTCCGAGAGCTTGCGCTTTTTGAAATACGGCAGGATCTTTGTGCGGATGATATGCTCCTTACTGAGCCATGTGTTGAGTTTCAGCTTGGGCTTGATGTCCTTTTCATAGAGAGCCACAAAGCTCTCGAAGCTCATATTGACATCAGCCTGCTTCTGCATCAGAAACTCGCGTTCCCATGCCTGAGCCTCTTTCTTGGTCGCAAAACCGCGCTTCAATTTCTGCTGGCGCTCACCGCGCCAGTCGGTATAGCGAAACTGCACATACCATGAGCCGTTCTTCTTGTCCTTAAACGCTGCCATTCGATTCCCTTCTTTCCTTCGGTTCTCTCGTTCCGTAGAACTTCTCGTGGAAGAACTTGCGGTCGATCCTACCTGCAATGGTGATGCAGCCGGTCTTTCGCAGCTCTTCGTTCAGCTCACGGATGAGCTTGTACGCATACGGAACCGATACGCCAAGCTCTTCCGCAACTTCATTTACTCTCATAAAAATTTCTCCTGCCATAGGCAAAATACCTTCCTTTCCTGATTTGTGGTTGATTTTTTCTGCCGTTCTATCCGCAGGACTCTGGCAGGCAACTCTTTTCGGCGCTGTGCCGTTTTCTCTTCTCCTTGGCACGCTCATTTCATCGCCTGCTTCCCCGGAGAAAGTATCCCTTGGACGGTCATTCAGTTTGGCTCTTTTGAATTTCACCCCCCTCTCACCTTACAACGGACATTTTTTCTGCATTTGTTGACCATCGTAATTGTAAAATTTTTATGAATTAAGCTAATATGCTTAGTTTACAACTATTGTACTATACATAACAGTTTAAGTCAAGCCGGTTTACAGGAAAATATTAAATAAATTTGCTTAGATTTTTCTTGACGAAATTAAACATATCTGCTATACTCGTTATCAAAGACAACCGACACAGGAGATGGCTATTATGGCGATTGGTGAACGCATCCACTTTTTCCGCACGATGCGGGGCATGACACAGAAATACCTTGGCATGGCACTGGGTTTCCCGGAGAAATCCGCAGATGTCCGCCTTGCGCAGTACGAGAATGGTTCCAGAACGCCCAAAGCGGACGTGACCGCTGCGCTGGCACAGGTGCTTGATGTTTCGCCCAAGGCGCTGGACGTACCGGACATTGACTCCTATATTGGACTGATGCACACGCTGTTCACGCTGGAAGACCGCTACGGTCTTGAGGTCTGCGAGTGTGAGGATGAGGTGCATCTGCGCGTTCATATCCACAAAGGACGCGACGCAGCGGAGCTTCACAGGATGCTTTCCGCATGGGGTGCAGTTGCCGCCAAGCTGAAAGCGGGGGAGATTACCAAAGAAGAATATGACCGCTGGCGCTACCGCTACCCTGAACTCGACACCTCCGGTCAGTGGCACAAGATCACGCCGTCGCAGGAGCTGAGCGATCTGCTCCTTGCTGATCTCAAGGAACATAGCGAAGAATAACAAAAGGCTCTGCCGACCTTCTTTTATAGAAAGTCAGCAGAGCCTTTTTCGCTCTCAATGTAGGATTGGATGCGATAGCAAACCTGCAAACCATTCGCTCGCTAAAATAAGAACAAACAAAATGGCTTTGGTATCTGCTATCATTTTGCTATCAAACAGGAAATGAGATTTTCAAAAAGTGAGTGTTTTCAAGGCTTTTCAGCCCATCATATTCACTTTTTTCTCATTCCCACTCCACGGTGGCGGGGGGTTTGGAGGTGATATCGTAGCAGATACGGTTGATGTGCTTCACCTCGCCTACGATGCGGTTGGACACCTTGTCCAGCAGATCGTAGGGCAGGCGGGACCAGGTGGCGGTCATGAAGTCCTGAGACTGCACGGCGCGGAGAGCCAGCGTATAGTCATACGTGCGCTCGTCGCCCATGACGCCCACGCTGCGCAGGTCGGTCAATACGGCGAAGAACTGGCTGGTGGTACGGTCAAGCCCCGCCAGCTTCATCTCCTCGCGGAAGATGGCGTCGGCCTCGCGGAGAATGGAAAGCTTCTCCTCGGTAATATCGCCGATCACGCGGATGGCAAGGCCGGGGCCGGGGAAGGGCTGGCGCCACACCAGCTCGTCAGGCAGACCCAACTCGGTGCCCAGCTGGCGCACCTCGTCCTTGAACAGACGGCGCAGGGGCTCCACGATCTCCTTGAAGTCCACGCAGTCAGGCAGGCCGCCCACATTGTGGTGACTCTTGATGACGGCGCTCTCGCCGCCCAGACCGGACTCCACCACGTCGGGATAGATGGTGCCTTGGGCAAGAAAGTCCACAGCGCCGATCTTCTTGGCCTCCTCCTCAAACACGCGGATGAATTCCTCACCGATGATCTTGCGCTTGCGCTCCGGCTCGGTGACGCCCGCCAGCTTGGCCAAAAAGCGAGGGCCGGCGTTGACACGGCGAACGTCCACGTGGAACTGGTGCTTCATCACCTGCTCCACCTGATCGCCCTCGTCCTTGCGCAGCAGGCCGTGATCCACGAAGATGCAGGTCAGCTGATCGCCCACGGCGCGCTGCAGCAGCGCAGCGGCCACGGAGCTGTCCACGCCGCCGGACAGCGCCAGCAGCACGCGGCCATCGCCGATCTGACGGCGGCACTCGACCACCGCCTCCTCCATATAGGAGGCCATGGTCCACTCAGGGCCGAAGCCGCAGATGGTATAGAGGAAATTCTTCAAGATCTGGGTGCCGTACTCGGTATGCAGCACCTCGGGGTGGAACTGCACGCCGTAGAGCTTCTTGTCGACGCACTGCACCGCCGCGTGAAGGCAGCCCTCGGTGGAGCCGATGATCTCAAAGCCGGGCGCCATGCGCTCCACCTCGACGCCGTGGCTCATCCAGTAGACAGCCGTCTCCGGTACGTCGGCAAACAATGGGGACGCCTTGTGGGTCAGCTCCACCTTGCCGTATTCACGGGTCTCCGCCTTGCGGCACTGGCCGCCCAGCAGGTGCATCATCAGCTGCTCGCCATAGCAGATGCCCAGCACAGGGATGCCCATTTCAAACAAAGCCTTGTCCACCATGGGAGCGTTGGGCTCAAACACGGTGGCGGGGCCGCCGGTAAAGATCAGCGCGTCGGGAGCGAAAGCGCGGATCTCCTCCATGGACATGCGGAAGGACTTGATCTCGCAGTACACGCCGCACTCACGGACGCGGCGTGCCACCAGCAGGTTATACTGGCCGCCGAAGTCCAGAACCAGAACTTTCTTCATGTCAGTCGTCCTCCCGGAAGATAATGCCGTTCTCGTCGGCGGATTCAATGACGGCCAGAGCCTTATAGGGAATATCCGGCATGGCGCGGAACTTGTCGCCGCCGCCCTGGAAGCCCTTTTCCACCGCCACGCCGATGCCCACCAGCTGGGCGCCGGCCTTTCTCACAATGTCCACCAGGCCGCCCATGGCGTAGCCATTGGCCATGAAATCGTCGATGATGAGAACACGGTCATTCTCGCTGAGCCACTCCTGAGACACCAGCAGCGTCACCTTTTTCTTATACGTATAGGAGAAAATTTCACTCTGGATCAGGCCGCTTTCGATGTTGTCGCTCTTGGCCTTCTTGGCAAACAGCATGGGAACGCCGTACCGCTCGGCACACACGGTGGCCAGTGCGATACCGCTGGCTTCGGCGGTCAACACCACCGTGGCCTTACTGGTATCGAAATACTTAGCAAATTCGTCCGCGATATCGCCCAACAGCTTGGTGTCTACCCGGTGGTTCAAAAAACCGTCGATCTTGATGATATTACCCGGCAGCACCTTGCCCTCGCGGCGGATGCGTTCCTTTAACTGCTCCATAGGAAAAGACCCCCTCATAATAAATTGATACTATCATACCCCGCCGGGAAATAAATTACAACTGACAAATACCCTAACAATTCCGTCGTAAAAACGGGCATTTTGACACTTCACACAAAGAAAAGCACACCTTATCAAAAGCATAAGGTGTGCTTTTACAGGCGGTCAGAATTTCAGCAGCACGCCCACCAGCGCCGCCGCACCGATGAACACGATGGGGTGCAGCTTCTTGGTAGCAGGCACCCAGCGGGTCAGCATCAGGATCACGGCCGCCAGCGCGATCTCCTTCCAGCGGAAGAAGGCCAGGCCGGAGGCGGAGGTATCCACCAGACTCAGCAGCACCACGCCGATACCGGCAGAGGCCACCATGGCGGTGGAGGCGGGCCGCAGACCATAGAAGGCCGCGTCCACAAACTTGTTATTGCGGAACGCCTTCAGGAATCCGGCAATGACAAGGATAATGACGATGGAGGGAAACACCAGTCCCAATGTGGCGACTATAGCACCCAGCACGCCTGCCGTTTCAAAGCCCACGTAGGTGGCCATATTGACGCCGACGGGACCGGGGGTAGACTCGCTGACGGCCAGCATGTCCGCCAGCTGAGACTGGGTGAACCAGCCGGTGCGCTCCGCCATATCCGACAGGAAGGGCAACGTGGCCAATCCGCCGCCGATGGCGAACAGGCCGGTCTTGAAGAATTCATAGAACAGCTGCAAATAAATCATTTTTTGGCACCTCCCACATTACGGAGAATAATACCCGCCACAGCCGCCGCCAGCACAAACAGCACCGGCGAAAGATCCGTCAGCAGCGAGGCGGCCAGCACCGCCGCGAAGATCAGCGCGCCCCACACGTCCTTCACCGCGCCCTGCCACAGCTTCAGCGTGGCGTTGAAGATCAGCACGCAGACGCACACCCGGATACCGGCAAAGGCGTTCTGCACCCACTCCAGATGAGAAAAGCTGGTGATAAGGCCCGCCAGCAGCGTGATAATGATCAGCGAGGGAAATACGATGCCCAGCGTGGCAACAATGCCGCCCAGAATACCCTTGCGCTTCTGGCCGATAAAGGTGGCGGTGTTGACGGCGATGATGCCCGGCGTACACTGGCCAATGGCGAAATAGTCCGTCAGCTCCTCGTCGGTGGCCCAGCCCTTGTTCTCCACCACCTCACGCTGCAGGATGGGCAGCATAGCCATACCGCCGCCAAAGGTCATGACGCCCACCTTGGCAAACGTCAGAAACAGCTCCAAGCACTCTTTCAATGAAAACACCTCTTTTATATGGTCATTTTTTATTCCGCGTAGCCGTACAGTCCCCGCACGGACACCTCGCCGCACCGCAGGGTCTCCACCGCGCCGCTGCCGTGCCGCACCACAAGGCCGTACTGGGGGTCGATATCCAGCGCCGTCACCGTTTCATCCGTTTGCAGGATGTGCACCTGCCGCCCCAGATTCAGGCACAGCTGCCGGTAATCGTCCAGATAGGTCTCCGGGGCACACAGGTGACGGAATGCCTGCCGCAGCGCGTCCACCAATGCCGTTTCCAGCGTTTCCCGCTCCACATCGTAGCCCTCCGCCGCCAGCGAGGTGGCGATCTTCGCCACCTCCGGAGAGAAATCTTCCGGCCGCTGCCGCAGGTTGACGCCGATGCCCACTACCACATAATCCACGCCGCCGTCCGCCAGCGACACCTCCGTCAGAATGCCCACCAGCTTTTTGCCATTCAATACCAGATCGTTGGGCCACTTGATGCGCACGTCCGCCCCGGTCACGCGGCGGATCGCCAGCGCGGCGGAGGCCGAGACCATAGCCGTCAGGGGCAGCAGGCCCTCCGGCGACGCCACAGGCCGCCACAGCATGGACAGGTACAGTCCCAATCCGGCAGGCGACTCGAAGCCCCGGCCCATACGGCCCCGGCCCGCCGTCTGCCGCGCCGCGATGACGGCGGTGCCGTCCTCCGCGCCCTGCTGCGCCAGCGTCTTACACACAGTATTGGTGGAGTCCACCGTTTCATAGCGGTAGAGCATCGGCTGTTCCATTGCGCCGCCCCCTTTCATTTGTGCCCCATATTACCACGTTTTCCCCGGTCAGTAAAGGAAAAAATCATCTGGTGCTCTTGACAGTATCATAGCGTGCGGGGTATCATGTTTCCATTCTTTTCCTGATCAGGAGGGTCTTGTCATGACTTCACGAAAGCTGGTCTATACCGCGCTGTTTGCCGCACTGACGGCGGCAGGCGCGTTTCTGCGTATCCCGCTGGGGGTCTCCTCCATCACGCTGCAATTTCTGTTCACCGCCATGGCGGGTGTGCTGCTGGGCGCCGGGTGCGGCGCGCTGAGTCAGGCAGTCTATGTGGCGCTGGGGTTGATCGGTCTGCCCATCTTTACCACCGGCGGCGGCTTCACCTACGTACTGCAGCCCACCTTCGGCTTTCTGCTGGGGCTGATCCCCACTGCCGCCGTAATCGGCGCCCTGACACGGCGCAATGCCTCTCCGGTGCGGGTGGCGCTGGCCTGCGTGGCGGGACTGGCGGTGCTGTACGCCGTGGGCGTGCCCTATATGGCGCTGATCCTCAACGGCTACATGGGCAAGGGCATGAGCGTGTCCGGGCTTCTGTGGGCGGGTATGCTGCCCTTTCTGCCCGGCGACGCCATCAAAATCGCCGTGACGGCGCTGCTGTGTCCCCTGCTGCGCAAGCGCATTCCCGGTCTGGGGTAAGCGGCGCGTATTTACAACGCCGCCGGGGAATGCTATAATGATATGATAAACTTGTAAAGGAACGGTGCCTATGGAACTGCACGCCAAGCGTGTCCGCGCACAACTGAATCTGTTCAAGCCCGTTATGACCAGCTGTTCACTGGAGGCCAGCCGAAAGGGGCAGGATAAGCTGGGCGAGCTGATGACCGCTCTGCACCGCAGCGAGATCATGACGAAGAACCATGATTTCCAGCACTTTCAGGGTGCGTGGATCATGCCTCAGGATCAGCGGCGGGGCGGCGTGGTGCTGTATCTCCACGGCGGCGGCTACACCTGCGGAAGTCTGGAATACGCCAAGGGCTTTTCCTCGGTGCTGGCGGCGGAGTGCGGCGTGCGGGTGTTCTGCGCGGCGTACCGTCTGGCCCCGGAGCACCGGTATCCCGCGGCGGTGGAGGACGCGCTGGAGGCCTATCAGTACCTGCTGAAAAAGGGCTACGCGGGCCACCAGATCCTGCTGTGCGGCGAAAGCGCCGGCGGCGGACTGATCTACGCCCTGTGCCTGAAGCTGAAGGAGCTGGGACTGCCCCTTCCTTGCGGCCTGATCGGCATTTCGCCGTGGACGGACCTCACCGGCAGCGGCAAATCCTACGAGGAAAACCGGGAGGTCGACCCCTCCATGTCGCCGGAGCTGCTGCAATTTTACGCCAAGTGCTACACCGACGATCCCGCCGATCCCCTGTGCTCGCCGCTGTTCGGCGATTTCACGGGCTTTCCGCCGTCACTGCTGTTCGTGGGCGGGGACGAGGTGATGCTGGACGACACCCGGATGCTCCACCAAAAGCTGGTGAAAAGCGGCTGCCGCAGCAAACTGATCGTAGCGCCGGAGCGGTGGCACGCCTATGTGCTGTACTGTCTCAGCGAGAACATGCCCCAGGACTTCGAGACCATCAACCGCTTTATGGACAAGGTGCTGTCCCCCGCCCGGAGCCTGCGGTGGATGAAGCTGGACAACGCCGCCAAAATTTATCCCGCCGCCAAGCGGCGCAACTGGAACAACTTCTTCCGCATCTCCGCCACCCTTACCGAGCCGGTGGACGTGGCGGTGCTGCGCAGTGCGCTGGACGTGACGGCACGGCGCTTCCCATCCATCGCCGTGCGGCTGCGGCGAGGTATGTTCTGGTACTATCTGGAGCAGATCCCCCACTCCCCCGCCATTCAGGAGGAAAAAAGCTGCCCGCTGGCCCACGCGCCCTTCCACGAGGTGCGGCAGTGCGCCTTTCGGGTACTGGTCTATCATAACCGGTTCGCGGTGGAATTTTTCCACGCGCTGACCGACGGCACCGGCGGACTGACCTTTTTCAAGACGCTGCTGGCGGAGTATCTCAGCCAGAAATACGGCCTGACCATCCCCGCCGGGGACGGCGTGCTGGGCCGGTTGGAGGAGCCGGACGCCGAGGAGCTGGAGGACAGCTTCCTGCGCTATGCCGGAAACATAAAGGCCAGCCGCAAGGAGGCCACCGCGTGGCACCTGACCGGTACGCCGGAGAAGGACGGCTTCAAGGATCTTGTGACCCTGATGATCCCGGCCCCGGCGCTGAAGGAGTGCGCCAAGGCCCACGGTGTGACAGTGACGGAGCTGCTGTGCGCCGCCATGATGCAGGCCATCTGCCAGCTGCAGGCGGAAAAGGTGCCCCAGCGCAGCCGCCGCAAGCCGGTGAAGGTGCTGCTGCCGGTGAACCTGCGGAACCTGTTCCCCAGCAAGACGCTGCGGAACTTCGCGTCCTATATCACGCCGGAGGTGGATCCCCGGATGGGCGACTACACCTTTGACGAAATTTGCGCCGCCGTGCACCACCGGATGGGTCTGGAGAACAATCCCCAGACCATGCGGGCCAAGTTCGCCGCCAATGTGGCCAGCGAGCAGTCGCCCCTGCTGCGGGTGATGCCGCTGTTCATCAAGAATCTGGCCATGAAGGCGGTGTTCGACACGGTGGGCGAGTGCAAATCCTGCCTGTGCCTGTCCAATCTGGGCGTGGTGCGTCTGCCGGAGGTGATGGCTCCCTATGTGGCGCGGATGGATTTCATCATCGGCGTACAGGCCAAGGCCCCCCACAACTGCGGCGTCCTGACGTGGAACGACACCGTGTATATCAACTGTATCCGCAGCATCCGGGAACCGGAGCTGGAATTGCATTTTTACCGCGTGCTGCATCAGCTGGGCCTCCCCGTAAAGGTGGAGAGCAACCAGCGGTAACGCGGGAAAGGAGCGCATCATGTATTGTGTCAAATGCGGCGTAGAGCTGGCCGACAGCGAGAAGGTCTGTCCCCTGTGCGGTACGCGGGCCTTTCACCCGGATATGCCGCCCCAGCAGGGCCAGCCGCCCTATCCTGTCGACCACCGTCCCCACACGGAGGAGGTCAGCCGTTCCGGCGTACTGTTTTTGCTGACGGTACTGGCGCTGCTGTCGGCGGTGCTGTTCATTCTGTGCGACTGGCGCATCAACGGCTCCATCGTCTGGTCGGGGTACGCCTCCGGCGGTGTGGCGCTGCTGTATGTGCTGGTGGCGCTGCCCCTGTGGTTCCGCCGCCCCAATCCGGTGATCTTTGTGCCCATCGACTTTGCGGCCATTGGGCTGTACCTGCTGTATATCAACTTCGCCACGGGCGGACACTGGTTCTTGTCCTTCGCCTTCCCGGTAACGGGCGCTATCGGAGTGCTGGTGACGGCCATGGTGGCGCTGCTGCGGTATCTGTCCGGCGGACACCTGTATGTGTTCAGCGGGGCGCTGATGCTCTCCGGCGGCGTGGCGGTGCTGATCGAGTTTCTCATCAACCTGACCTTCCAGCTGCACGAGACATTCTTCTGGTCGCTGTACCCGCTGACCGCCGGCGTACTGCTGGGCGGCATGCTGCTGGTGGTGGCCATCTGCAAGCCGCTGCAAAGGTCGCTGCACAGGAAGTTTTTTATTTAAGCGCTTTCCCTCGCCGCGCAGCGGCCAAAGCCTCCCTCAGTCACCTTCGGTGACAGCCCCCTCTCAGAGGGGGCCTTGGCTTCTGCACCTCGCTGCTATTTTCAATCATGCCGCGAAGCGGCATACCGCAACTCTTCACTCTTCACTATTATCTCTTCTCTGATTAAAAAATGCACCCCAAAGGGGTGCATTTTTTAATCTAATGCATCTCTGCTGTTAAACACATCGTTGATGCTGCCGTAGGGGTCGGGATGGCTTTCCGGCTCCGGCGATACGGCGTCGAAGCTGCCCTTCATCTTCAGCTCCTGCCACTGCTCCTTGGTAATCAACAGCTGCCGGGGCTTGCTGCCCTCGAAGGGGCCCACGATGCCCCTCTCCTCCATCTGATCCACCAGACGGGCGGCGCGGGAATAGCCCAGCTTCAAGCGCCGCTGCAGCATGGACACGCTGGCCTGTCCCGTTTCCAGAATGACCTCCACTGCCGCGCCCAGCAGCTCGTCGTAGCCCTCGTCGCCATCGGCGGGAGCGCTGCCTCCGGCGGACTTGCCGCCGCCCTTTTCGCTCTGCTTCATGACCTCCTCGATCTTCTCCATGACCTCGTCGGAGTAGTCGGCGGCGCCGCTCTCCTTGACGAAGTTCACCACACGCTCGATCTCCTCCGGCGTGATGAAGCAGCCCTGTACACGGGTGGGCTTCTGGTTGCCCAGCGGGAAGTAAAGCATATCGCCTTTACCCACCAGCTTTTCCGCGCCGGTGGTATCCAGAATGATGCGGGATTCCAGCGACGACGCCACCGCAAAGGCGATACGGCTGGGGATGTTGGCTTTCATCAGACCGGTGATCACGTCAGACGAGGGTCGCTGGGTGGCGATGACCAGGTGCATACCGGCGGCACGGCCCATCTGGGCCACGCGACAGATGGATTCCTCCACCTCCTTGGCGGCCACCAGCATCAGGTCGGCCAGCTCGTCGATGACCACCACCACGGTGGGCAGCTTCTTCAGCTCGGGGTCGCTCTCGCACAGGGCGTTGAAGCCCGCCAGATCCTTGACGCCCCGCTCGGAGAACATCTTATACCGCTTCATCATCTCGTACACCGCCCATTGCAGCGCACCGGCGGCCTTCTTCGGGTCGGTGACCACGGGGATCAGCAGATGGGGAATGCCGTTATAGGGGGCCAGCTCCACCATTTTGGGGTCTACCATGATGAAGCGCACCTCGTCGGGGGTGGACTTATACAGCAGGCTGACGATCAGCGAATTGGTACACACGGACTTACCGGAACCGGTGGTACCGGCGATCAGCACATGGGGCAGCCGGGCGATATTGCCCACGATGGCGCTGCCGCCGATGTCCTTACCCACGGCGAAGGCCACGGTGCTGGGATGGTTGGTAAACTCCCGGCTCTCGATCACGTCCCGGATACGGACGGCGGTGACGGCCTTGTTGGGCACCTCGATGCCCACGGCGGAGATCTTGCCGGGGATAGGTGCGATACGCACGCCGGTAGCGCCCAGCGCCAGAGCGATATCATCGCTGAGATTGGTGAGCTTGCTGAGCTTCACGCCCTGATCCAGTGTGAACTCATAGCGGGTGACGCTGGGGCCGTGGACGACCTCGCCGGGATGAGCGTCTACCCCGAAGGAGGACAGCGCCGACGCCAGCCGCTGGGAGTTGAGCCGCAGCTCCGCGCCCACCTCCTGATGGTTGTCGTCGGTATTTTCATCCAGCAGCGTGATGGGCGGGTAGCGGTAGGCTCCCTCCCCCTCGGCCAGTTCCTTTTCGATGGCCTCGCTGACCTCGGCGGTGGCGCTTTCCACCTCCGCCCGGACGGCTTCCTTCCGCTTCTTCTCCGACAGCGGCTCCTTGACCGGAGCGGGAGTCGGCGCCGGTTCAGGCTGGGGCGCCGCAGGCGCTTCCGCCGGAGCCAGCGTGGGATCCAGCAGCTCCGCCGGGGTCTTTACGTCGCCGGAGCGGCCGGGGAACAGACTCTTGCCGGAAGGCTGCAATGCGGCGGCCTCGCGGCTGGGCTCTCCCGCCGGTTCGCCGTCCAGCGGAATGTCGATATTATGCCGCCGTTTTCTGGCAGTCGGTGTAACGGCAGATTCCTTTACAGACTTTGCGGGACGGGCGGGTGCTTCCTCCTCGTCGTCATAGTAGTCGTCCTCGTCCTCCCACCGGGCGCGTTCCTCGGCCCGGCGTTTCATCTCCGCCGCCAGCTCGGCGGGCTTGATCTGCAGTGCGCCCAGCACCGCCAGCAGCGTCAGCAGAATGGTCAGGATCAGGGACACCACGCGGCTGAGCAGCGCCTCCATGGCCACCGCCAGCAAACCGGACACCACGCCGCCGCACAGCAGGGACTGGCCGTCCTTCCACATGGGCTTGATGTTCTCCAGTGAGAAGGCATAGCCGCCGCGGGACAGCAGCAGGTGCAGCACCATGCCCACCAGCACCGGCAGCAGCAGCGTGCAGGTGGTGCGCAGCTTTACCGGGCGGCCCTTGTGGCCTACCAGCACGATGCCGGCATACAGCAGCGCCGGAGCCGCCAGCCAGTAGCCGTAGCCCATGCAGCCCTTCAGCACATTGGCCAGAAACGTCAGCAGAATGGCGTCCACGTTAAAGTACGTCACCAGCACGCACAGGGCCAGCAGCAGGCAGACGATGCCGCCGATGATCCGCGCCTGGGCGTTATAAGCGGGAGGCGGCGGGGCAGAGCGGCGTTTGCTGCCGCTCTTGGCGGAGCTCCCGGCGTTTTTCTTCTTTGGTGTATTCGCCATAGCTTACCTCACTTAATGGCGTTGAGCAGTAGCGTCAGCAGGCCCGCCGCCCAGCAGTAATACGCAAACGCGCCGAAGCGGCCCTTTTCGGCCACCATGCGCAGCAAACGGATGCAAACATAGCCCACCACTGCGGCGGTGACAACGCCCACCAGATACATGGGCACCTCCGCCCAGACGATCCCGGTCTCGATGGCATCCTTCAAACTGAGAATATTGGCGCCCAGCACGGCGGGAATGGACAGCAGGAAGGAAAACCGCACGGCAAACTTCCGCTCAAAGCCCATGAAGCAGCCGGTGGTGATGGTCATGCCGGAGCGGGAGATGCCGGGCATGGTGGCGATGGCCTGCCCCACGCCCACTACCAGCACATCCGCCAGTGTGGCATTGCGCTCGGTCTTGCGGCCCTTGCGTACCAGATCACAGGCGAACAGCAGGAAGCCCGTCACCACCAGCGCCGCGCCGATGAAGATCATGTTGTTGCTGAGGGCCTGCACCTTCTTATGGATGGGCAGCACGGCAAACAGCGGCAGCGTGCCCACGATAATCAGCAGGATCAACCGCCGGGCGGGCGGCACCTGGCGGGGCGTTGTGCCGTGGGCCAGATCGTTGACGCCGTGGATCAGCTCCATCACCATGTCGCAGATATCCCGCCAGTAGGCCATGAACACCGCCACCAGCGTGCCCAGATGCAGCAGCACGTCAAAGAACTCCGGCACCGCCGTGTCGATGTTCAGCAGGTTCTGGGCGATGGACAGATGGCCGGAGCTGGAGATGGGCAGGAACTCCGCGATGCCCTGTACCAGCCCCAGCAGGAAGGAAGAAAAATATGTCATAGAGTCACCTCATGTCGTATCCGAATACGTTTTGTCATATCCGGCAGATAAATTACAGTTTGTTATCGGTTGTCGCAGAAGATATCAAATATAGTATACCATATCCATGAAAAAAATGCCACTGTTATTTATAACAGTGCAGCGCAAAACTCATCTCTGTCATTCCGAGGAGCGAAGCGACGTGGGAATCCGAGCTTGGCCCCCTCTGAGAGGGGGCTGTCACCGCAGGTGACTGGGGGAGAGAATTTGAGATTTTTGTTCTCTCCCTCCGTCATGACCTACGGTCATGCCACCTCCCTCACAGAGGGAGACTTCAGAAACGGATTGCCACGCCAGTCTGCGGACTGGCTCGCAATGACAGGCTTTTTTTACAAATTGAAAAAGAGACGGCTTGCGCCGTCTCTTTTGTGCTATTCGGTTTCGTCCTCCACAGGCGGCCATATCTGAATACTGGTCTGCCACTTGTCGTAGCAGCCGTCTGTCCTCCACTCGTGCCACAACGTCAATGCGTCCCGGAAGGGATAGACTGGCTTTGTCTGCCGAACGTAGTTGCACCAGCTATACAGCGACGGCATCTCCGGTGTCAGCATTTCGGCATCGTACAGGAGATAGGCCCGAACATTCCCGCTGTGATCCATCCGCGACCACTCCGCGATAATGCCTGTGTTCTGTGTGGTGCCGAAGATGTTGGTGGTCTCATAGCTGCCGCTCTTCACCGAGTAGAAGTCCGCCGTATAGGACTGGCCGTCTTTCTCGCACAACAGGCGGCCGCTGTTCCATCCGCCGGGGCTCCACGACTCCGCGTTGCCCTGCCACACGGGCCAGATCTCCATACCCTCCGCAAGGCAGTCTCCGGACGACCGGTCGATCACCGCATAGTGCAGCACGACAGCCCGCTGTCTGCCCGCTTCCTCCACCAGCACCACTACATGGGTCACAAAGCCCTCATAGAGATCATATGCCCGATAGGTATAGCGGTAGCTGCCGTCCGGCTGCTTCTCCGCGTCGATATAGTGCCAGCGGGGTGGCGTGTCATCGTTCCACACTGATGTGGTGACCTCGCGGTAGGTATCGTCCTCATACAGCGGCTCTGTCTCCGTATACACCTTCACCGCGCCGGACAGCCGCGCCACCTCCTCCGCCGTCAGGTCATCCAGCACCTTTTCCGGAAAGCCCAAGTCCAGCAGCTGCGCCCGGATCGTCTCGTTCCGGGGCGCGTCGTCACGCACCTGCCAGTCCATGGGATACCGCTGGCCCAGAAACATGGCCATCAGCACCGCCGCCAGCGTCAGCCCCAGATAGCCCCACAGCACCGCCGCCGAGGGCAGGCGCACCGGTGCGGCGTGGATGGCGTAGCCCGTGTCCGAAAGGGAGCGGGCCAGCTTTACCAGATTCCGAAGGATCACGATATACACGATCAATAGCGGCAGCACCGCCAGCCAGCCATTCAGCTCCATGAAAGCCAACGCGCCCAGCACCACATAGAAAATCACCAGCGCACCGGCGGCAGGCGCGGCGGGCTTTTCCGCACCGGCGGCGCGGGACACGCCCACCATCCCCCGCCACAGACCGATATACAGCGCGAATGTCATGGCCATGATCGCATAGGCCGGGACGTACTTTACATCCACCGGCAGGGCCGCCAGCACGAAGGACGCACTGCGCACCGCGGCGATGACGATGGACAGCCGCCAGCACCATCGCAGGGCTTTGTTCTCTTGCCGCAGGGTGCGGAAGCCCAGCACCATCAGGATGCCGCCCAGCGCGGGCAGGAGCAGATCCAGATACAGGAAATGGAAGGTAATGGTGGTCAGACCCATGCCCCACAGCACCAGCCACATGGCCTCGCGCCAGGGATTCACATCTGCCATGGCTGGCGGCAAACCAGAGGCGTCCTCACGCAGCAGCTGATCAAACCGCAGATCGTCACTCACAGAAGTCACCTCCCAACAGCCGCCGCAGCTTTTGCCGCAGGCGGTACAGCCGCCCCTCCACCGCCCGCTCCGTCAGGCACAGCTCGGCGGCCATTTGGGCGGTGGACTGGCAGTAGTAGTATTTTCGATAGAACAGGCCACGCTCCTCCGGCAGCAGACCCGCGATAGCGGCCTGTAACCGCCGCTGCCGCTCCCTACGCAGCAGCTCCTCCTCAGCGCTGCCGCCGGTGTGGGGAACGTCCTCCTCCAGCGGCGCGTCGGTCTGGGCGCGGCGGGCACGGTTCAGGGCGGCGTTGCGGCTCAGCACTGTCAGCCACGCTTTCAGCGTGCCCTTTTCACCGTCAAAGCTGCCCGCCGTCTGCCAGATCTTCAGGGAGATATCGGCATAGCACTCCTCCCGATCCCGCTCGTCCGTCAGGATGGGCCGCAGAACGTATCGGATCAGCGGCCCGTACTGCCGCAGAAGCGCGTGCAGCGCAGCCTCATCGCCGCCCGCGATCTTCTCCATCAATATGCGCTCGTCCAACCGTATCTCCCTCCCCTCCTGTTGTGTCTCTACTCTATACTACACCATTTTCGCCCAAAACCCACGGAAAATTTTTGTGGGGATAGAAAAATGCCCTGACGCGGCGCGTCAGGGCGGGGTTCTCTTTTCTATTCAGGTTGGAATGAAATACGCGGCGGCCTGAGGGCAGGCCACCCTACGAAATGTCAAAATCGCCAGATTTCATGCCAGTTTAAGCTCATTTCATCTGCTCCAATGCGGCGCGGGCGGCGGACTGCTCCGCCTCCTTCTTGCTGTGGCCGGAGCCAAGGCCCACCACCTGACCGTTCAGCGTCACCGCCACGGTGAACACCTTGGCGTGATCCGGGCCGCTCTCGGACACCAGCTCATAGTGCAGCACCTGATTGGGCTTGCGCTGCACCAGCTCCTGCAATTCGGTCTTGCAGTCCCGGCGGCGGCTCTCCACCACCTGCTCCTGCTCCTTCTCCAGTAGGATACGGTGGATCAGGGCGCGAGCCTCGTCAATACCGCCGTCCAGATACACGGCGGCCAGCACCGCCTCTACCGCGTCCGCCAGAATGGACGGACGGCGGCGGCCGCCGCCGCTCTCCTCGCCCTTGCCCAGCAGCAGGAAATCACCCAGACGCAGGCTCTGGGCCACCTCGTGCAGACTTTCCTCGCACACCAGCGCGGCGCGGATACGGGTCAGCTCACCTTCCGGCAGGTCAGGATGCTTGCGGTACAGAAAGTCCGCCGACACGAAGCCCAGCACCGCGTCCCCCAGAAACTCCAGCCGCTCGTTGCTGCTGATGCCCATGGTGCGGTGCTCGTTGGCGTAGGAGCTGTGGTACAGCGCAGCGCGCAGCAGCTGCTGATCCTTGAACTGATAGCCCAATCTTTGTTCCAATTGATGTAATGGTTCCATTCTCTCATCCCTTCCGGGCCGTCGCCCACAGGATCCGCCATGTGGGATCCCATGGGCGGTGGCCCAAAATCAATTCTCGAAAAGAAAACCCCACAATGTGGGGTTTTCTTTTCTATGTACAAGTATTTCACTCAATGTGGTTGCTGAGATAGCGGACGCAATCGCCCACAGTCTTGAGAGACTGCAGATCATCTTCATCGATCTCGCCGATGTCGAATTCCTCCTCCATCGCCATCACCAGCTCCACCAGATCCACGGAATCCGCGCCCAGATCGTCCACAAAGGAACTATCCATGGTCACTTCGTCTGCATCAATGGCAAACTGCTCCGCGATCAGATCTTGCATGGTTTTGAAGATCGTCTCCGGTGTCATAGGAAGTTACTCCTCCTTTCAGATTGCATTATCTTGGAAAATAATACGGCAATCCTACTGGCCTGTCAATACTTTTTTCGTAAAATTATTTTGAATTATGCATTCAGCGTCATTTCGTCCACATGGGCGGCGATCTCGTCCACCAAGCCGCTGGCCGCCACCTCCCTGGCCTGACCGATGGCGTTTTCGATGGCCTCGTCGTTGGAGGAGCCGTGGGCCTTGATGACCGGCTTGGAGATGCCGATAAAGGCGGTGCCGCCCACCTTATTGGGGTCCAGCTGCGCCTTGAAGGCGTTCAGCCCCGGCAGCACCATAGCGCCCGCCAGCTTCGTCAGCAGGTTTTTCTTGAAGATGCCCTTCAGGCAGCTTCCGGCGTAGGAGCCGATGCCCTCGATGGTTTTCAGCATCACGTTGCCTGAGAAGCCGTCCGTCACCAGCACGTCGCAGCCGCCCTTGATGGCCTCCTTGGCCTCGATATTGCCGATGAAGTTCAGCTTGGGCTGCTCCAGCAGCAGCGCCCTTGTCTGACGCTGGAGGTCGGTGCCCTTCTCCGCCTCCACGCCGATGTTGAGAAGGCCCACGCGGGGATTCTCGATCCCCAGCACGTGGCGGGCGTAAAAGCTGCCCAGATAGGCGAATTGCAGCAGGTACTCCGGCGTACACTCGGCGTTGGCGCCGCAGTCGATCAGCACGCAGCGTCCGGTGGTGGTGGGCATGACAGGAGCCATGGCGGCCCGGCGAATGCCCCGCACACGCTTGGTAATGAGGGTAGCGCCGGTCAACAGCGCGCCGGTGGAGCCGGCGGAGATAAAGGCGTCGCCCTTGCCGTCCCGCAGCAGGGTCAGGCCCACGCCCATGGAGCTGTCCTTCTTCCGGCGGAACACCGTGGCGGGATCGTCCTCCATGGTAACTTCCTCGGTGGTGGGCACGATATCCATGCCCTGAGGCAGCTCCTGTACGCCGCACTGGGCGAGCGCTTCCCGGATGGCGGTCTCGTCGCCGGTGAGGGTGATGTCCACGCCCCAGCGCTTCTGTCCCTGCAGGGCACCCTTGACGATGGCCAGCGGCGCGTTGTCGCCGCCCATGGCGTCTACGATGATCCTCATTTGGAAAGCACCTCCTCCCGAATTTCCTCGATGATGGCCAGCGACCGCTGGCTCAGCTCCGCGTTTTTGTTGCGCTTGCCCTTCACCCGGTGGTCAAGGGGCGGGATAATGCCGAAATTGATATTCATAGGCTGGAACTCCGCCACGGACTCGTTGCTGACATACAGACCCAGTGCGCCGATGGCGGTTTCTCTGGGAAAGTCGATGGGTTCCTTGCCCAGCAGACGCCGGGCCAGCTCCACGCCCACCAGAAAACCGCTGGCACAGGACTCTACATAGCCCTCCACGCCGGTCATCTGTCCGGCAAAGGCAATGCGGGGGTCGCTCTTGAGCCGGTAATACCGGTCAAGAAGCCGGGGCGAATCCAGATACGTATTGCGGTGCATGACGCCGTAGCGCAGGAACCTGGCGTCGTGAAGGGCGGGGATCATGGAGAACACACGCTTCTGCTCCGGCCATTTCAGGTGGGTCTGGAAGCCCACCAGATTATAGATGGTGCCGTCGGCGTTGTCCTTGCGCAGCTGCACCACCGCGTAGGGATCGCGGCCCGTTTTCGGATCAGGCAGTCCCTTGGGCTTCAAGGGGCCGAACCGCAGCGTATCCTCACCCCGGCGGGCCATGACCTCCACTGGCATGCAGCCCTCGAACACATTCTTATCCTCGAAGCCGTGGACTTCCGCCTCCTCGGCGGCGGTCAGCGCCTGCCAGAAGGTCAGGTACTGCTCCTTGTCCATGGGGCAGTTGATGTAGTCCGGCGTACCCTTGTCATAGCGGCTGGCGAAGTAGGCGCTGGTCATGTCCACGCTGTCAAAGGCCACCAGCGGTGCGGCGGCATCGAAGAAATGCAGGGTATCGGTGCTGCCGAACAGCGCCGCCAGCTTGTCCGCCAGCGCGTCGGAGGTCAGCGGGCCGGAGGCGATGACCACATCGCCCTCCGGAATGTCCGTCACTTCCTCCGCCACTACGGTAATATTGGGGTGATTACGGATGGCTTCCGTCACCATGGCGGCAAAGCCGTGGCGATCCACCGCCAGCGCACCGCCGGCAGGTACCGCCGTGGCGTCGGCGCACCGTAGGATCAGGCTGTCCAACCGCCGCAGCTCCTCCTTGAGAAGTCCTACGGCGTTTTCCAGCCCTGCGCCCCGCAGAGAATTGGAGCAGCACAGCTCGGCAAAATCATCGGTCACGTGGGCAGGGGTGCGCTTGAGGGGCTTCATCTCCCGCAGCGTCACGGAAATGCCCCGCTGGGCCAGCTGCCACGCGCATTCGCTGCCGGCAAGACCCGCGCCGATCACAGTTACATGGTTCATTCCCCGCCGCCTTTCTCCGCCGCCTTTTTGGCAGTAGTCTTTTTGGTGGTGGCCGCTTTCTTTGTGGTGGTTTTCTTCGCCGTCGAGGTTTTCTTCGCGGCGGTGGTCGTCGTCTTTTTTGCCGCCGTGGTCTTGGCCGTCGTCTTTTTGGCAGCAGACTTCTTGGCGGGCTTTTCCTCGGCAGGTGCTTCCGCCGCTGTCTCAGCGGTGGTCTCGCCGCCCTCGGCGGCGGTGTCCTTCTTGCGGTGATAGCCCCGCTTGTCCTCCGGCAGGAAGTTGGCGCACTTCTCGTTGATGCAGAAGGGCTTGCTGAAGCCGCGGCCCGCCCGCTTGAACATGGTCTGGCCGCAGAGCGGGCAGTCCTCCTTGGTGGGCACATCCCACGTCATGAAATCGCAGGTGCGGTCGCCCTTTTTGTTGTTGGCGAACTCGCAGCAGTAGTAGGTATACTGCTTGCCGGAGGTCTTGCTGGTGCCGCTGCGCTTCATGAGCCGTCCGCCGCACTTGGGGCAGCGGCCCGGCATCTCCACCACCAGCGGCATGGTAAAGGTGCACTCCGGATAGCCGGGGCAGGCCAGGAACGGGCCGAACCGCCCCTCCCGCTCCACCAGATTGCGGCCGCACACGGGGCACAGCTCATCGCTGACGGTGGGCTCGGGGCGGATATAGTCGCCCGCTTCGGCGTCGGTCAGGTGTTGGGCGAAGCCGTCGTCATAGAACTGGCGCAGCACCTGCTTCCAGGGCAGCTTGCCCTCCTCCACGTCGTCCAGACGCTGCTCCATGTTGGCGGTAAATTTCAAATCAGCGATATCGGAGAAATACTTCTCCATCCACGTGGTGACCGCCTTGCCCAGATTGGTGATATACAGGCACTTGCCCTCTTTCTTCACATAGCGGCGGTCAAGAATGGTGGACACCGTGGGTGCGTAGGTGGAGGGACGACCGATGCCGTTTTCCTCCATGGCCCGGATCAGCGCCGCCTCGGTATAGTGGGCGGGCGGCGTGGTGAAGTGCTGTGCGGGCGCGAAGTCCTTCAGCGTCAGGGGCTCGCCCTCCTTCAGATCAGGCAGGGTGGGCTCCTTCTCCTCCTTGTCGTCGTCATCCCGGCTCTCCTCGTACACGGCGGTATAGCCGGAGAATTTCAGCTTGCTGGCGGTGGCCCGGAACAAATGCGCGTCGGCGCTGATATCCACGGACACGCTGTCATAGATGGCGTTGGCCATCTGGCTGGCCAGAAAACGGCTCCAGATCAGGCGGTACAGCCGGTACTGCTCCGCCGTCAGGTCACCCCGGATGGCGTCCGGCGTCAGGGTCACATTGCTGGGTCGGATGGCCTCGTGGGCGTCCTGGGCCCCGGCCTTGGTCTTGTACTGGCGGGGCGCGGCAGGCACATAACCCTTGCCGTAGCGCTCCTGAATGAAGCCGCGGGCGTCGGCCTGCGCCTCGTCACTGATGCGCAGCGAGTCGGTACGCATGTAGGTGATCAGACCCACGGTGCCCTCGCCGGTGATATCCACGCCCTCGTACAGCTGCTGGGCGATGGCCATGGTGCGGCGGGGCGTCATGTTCAGCTTGCGTGACGCCTCCTGCTGCATGGTGGAGGTGGTAAAGGGCGGCGAGGGGGAACGGTTCTTGTCGGTGCGCTTCACCGACTTGACGGCGAAAGCGGCGCTGCGCAGCTCGTCCATGATGGCCTGCACATCCGCCTGGGTCTGGGGCTCGTATTTCTTGCCATTTTGGCCGTAATAATGGGCCTTAAAGGCCACTTTTCCCCCGTTTTCCAGCACTGCGTCCAGCGTCCAGTACTCCTGAGGCTGGAAGTCGGCGATCTCCTGATCCCGGTCAAACACCATGCGGGTAGCCACGCTCTGCACCCGTCCGGCGGACAGGCCCCGGCGGATCTTCTTCCACATCACCGGGGAGATCTGATAGCCCACCACGCGATCCAGCACACGGCGGGCCTGCTGGGCGTCCACCAGATCCTGATCGATGGCGCGGGGATGGGCGATGCTCTCGCCCACCACCTTGCGGGTGATCTCGTTGAAGGTGACACGTCTGGTCTTATCGTCCGGCAGGTTCAGCAGATGCTGCAAATGCCAGGAAATGGCCTCTCCCTCGCGGTCCGGGTCGGTGGCGAGGTAGACGGTATCGCTGGCGGCGGCGTCCTTTTTCAGCTGGCGGATCAGCTCCTCCTTGCCGCGAATGGGCTTATATTCAGGTTCAAAATCGTGTTCAATGTCCACGCCAAGGGTACTCTTGGGCAGGTCGCGCAGGTGGCCCATGCAGGCCGTTACCTGATAGTCAGGCCCCAGATACTTGCCGATGGTCTTGGCCTTGGCCGGAGACTCCACGATCACCAGATGCTTCTTGCTCATGCTTTTTTATTCCTCTTTGCTTCCTTCTAACTCAATTTCCGGCAGCTCCACGGTGCGCACAAAGCTGCGCGCCCCGTTCTGCGCCGTCCAGCCGCTGATCTCCAGCAGCGTCAGCGCGGGCAGCACCCGCTGAATGGGCAGGCCGCTGTCCTCCGCCAGCTGGTCGGACAGCTTCGGCTCATCTGTCCGCAATACTTGCAGCACGGTCTGCTGCTCCGTTGACAGCGCCGCCCACTCCTCTGCCGTCAGCCGGGGCAGAACGGGTGTCTGCTCCGCTTCCGGCGTATACGGATATTCCTCTGACTTTGGCGCTGGCTTTTCCGCCGCCGTTTTGGGCTCGCCCGCCATGCGGGGCAGCGGCGGCATAGGCGGCGCGGTACGCCGCAGCTTGTGGGGAAACCGGCTCTCGTACTCCGAGAGAATGTCTCCCGCGCAGGTGGCTAAGATCGCGCCCTCCCGGATCAGTCGGTGACAGCCGGCGCTGTTGGGCGCGTCGATGGGGCCGGGAACAGCGAACACGTCCCGCCCCTGCTCCATGGCGTTTTCGGCGGTGATAAGCGCGCCGGAACGCAGCGGCGCTTCCACCACCACGGCAGCCACACTTAGGCCGCTGAGAATGCGGTTGCGCATCGGAAAGCGCCACCCCTCCGGCTCTGTCCGGGGCGGGTACTCCGACAGCAGCACGCCGGTGGCGGCGATATCCTCGTACAGACGCCGGTTTTCGGCGGGGTACACCACGTCCACACCGCCGCCCAACACACCGCAGGTAAAGCCGCCGAACCGCAGCGCGCCGCGCATGGCCGCACCGTCGATGCCCTTTGCCATGCCGGACACCACCATAGCGCCCTGCTGGGTCAGCTCATAGCCCAGCTTTTCGGCACAATGGACGCCGTAGGGCGTGCAGGAACGGGTGCCCACCACGGCTACTGCCGCCTCCTCGTCAAAGAGGGGCATAGCGCCCTTGCCGTACAGCAGCAGCGGCGGCTGATAGATGTTCCGCAGCCGGTCGGGGTACATGGCATCCGCCATGGTCACCAGAAAGATATCCTTCCGGGCGCAGTCCGACAGGATGCGGTCTGCCGCCGTCAGCGATTTGCTGTTCAGCAGCGCCGCCTGTTCCTTCTTCAGCCCCTCCACCTGCCACAGGGCTTCCTCGTCCGCGTAGTATATGTCCTCCGGAGAGGAAAAATGCTGCAGGAGCAGCAGCTTGCTGTGATCCGTCAGGCCCGGCAGCGTGGTCAGCCAGACCCAGTATTTCAACGCCGCCATGGCCCGCGCCTCCTCTCTGTGTTTACCGGTAGCTCTCCCACAGCAGCACCGTGGCGGCAATGGCCGCGTTCAGGGACTCGCACCGCTGCGACATGGGAATCTTGACGGTCTTCTGGCACAGGGCCAGCACCGCGTCGCTGATGCCCTGTCCCTCGCTGCCGATGACGATGGCGCAGCGATCCAGCGGCACGGCACGAACATCCTCCGTGTCCTGCCGCAGCGCCGTGCCGTACAGGGGCAGGCTGCTGCGCGTCAGCAGGCCGGGCAGCTGCGCCGCCTTCAGGCACCATACGGGGCGGCGGAACACCGCCCCCATGGAGGAGCGCACGGTTTTCACGCTCCACGGGTCGGCGCAGCCCTCCAGCAGCAGCAGGCCGTCAAAGTCAAAGGCATCCAGCGTCCGCAGGATGGTGCCCACGTTGCCGGGGTCCTGCACGCCGTCCAGCACCATGTAGCGGCTGCCGGGCAGCGCTTCGGGAACGGCGGTCTCCGGCAGGGTCACGGTAAACAGTGCGCCCTGCGGGGACTTCATGGGGGAAATGGAGGACATTACATCCTCCGGTATCTCCACCGCCCGGACAGTCTCCGGCAGCGGCGGCAGCGGCACGTCGGCTGTGACGGCGATCTCCCGCACCGGGGCATGCCACTTGAGGGCTTCCGCCAGCAGCTTGGGACTGTCGCACAGATAGACGCCCTGTTCCCGGCGGTAGGCGGCGGAGGCCGCCAGCTTTTTCATATGAACCAGCAGCCCATTGCTGCGGCTGGTGATCTTTTCCACGGCTCCCGCCTCCTTTATGATTGGAATGGAAAGGCTGACCCGACAAGCCTTTGTCGGGTCAGCGGGGTAAGGTAAGGTGAACTTAACCGACTTCAGGCGCGATCAATAGAGCTTTGCACCAGCCGGAATGTGGGGATCGACCATCAGCAAATGCAGCTTTTCCTGTCCGTTTTCATGGTGAACCGCAGAGATCAGCATGCCGCAGGAATCAATGCCCATCATGGGTCTGGGCGGCAGGTTCGTAATGGCGATGCAGGTCTTACCGACCAGCTCCTCCGGCTCATAATACTCGTGAATACCGCTCAGGATCACGCGATCCGTGCCGGTTCCGTCGTCCAGAATGAACTTCAGAAGCTTCGTGGACTTCTTCACGGCCTCGCAGGCCTTGATCTTTACAGCGCGGAAATCGGACTTGGAGAAGGTATCGAAATCCACGAAATCTGCGAACAGCGGCTCGATCTCCACGTTGGAGAAGTCGATCTTTTCCTCCGCCACGGGAGCGGCGGGAGCAACCGTCTCGGCGGGCTTGTCAGCCTTCTTGTCGGTATCCAGCGGCTTCATGGTGGGGAACAGGATCACGTCGCGGATGGAATCCGCGCCGCACAGCATCATGCTGCACCGGTCGATGCCGAAGCCCAGACCGCCGGTGGGAGGCATGCCGTACTCCAGCGCCATGACGAAATCATCGTCCATCATGTCGGCTTCCTCGTCGCCGTTGGCGCGCTTTTCCGCCTGCGCCTTGAATCGCTCGTACTGGTCGATGGGGTCGTTCAGCTCGGAGAAGGCGTTGCCCATCTCGCAGCCGCAGATGAAGGCCTCGTACCGCTCGGTCAGGTGAGGATCGGCAGGGCTGCGCTTGGCCAGCGGGCTGACCTCCACGGGGTACATGGTGATGAAGGTGGGCTGCACCAGCGTCTCCTCCACCTTCTGGTCAAAGGCCTCGTACAGCGCGTTGCCCCAGGTGTGGGACACGCCGTCCATATCCACGCCCACGCTCCTGGCCAGCTCCACGGCGGCGTCATCGTCGCCCTCGATGGCCATGAAATCGGCGCCGGTGACGTTCTTCACCGCGTCGGCCATGGTGACGCGGGGCCAGCCGGGGGTCAGGTCGATGTCGTGGCCCAGCCACTGAACCTGATAGCCGCCGTGGATCTCCTTGCAAGCGCCGGAGAGGATGGCCTCCAGAATATCCATCATGCCGTCCAGGTTGGTATAGGCCTGATACAGCTCACAGGTGGTGAATTCGGGGTTGTGCTTGGTGTCCATGCCCTCGTTGCGGAAGATACGGCCCACTTCGTACACGCGCTCCAGACCGCCCACGATCAGCCGCTTCAGGTGCAACTCGGTGGCGATGCGCATATACATGTCAATATCCTGCGCGTTGTGGTGGGTGATGAAGGGGCGGGCGTTGGCGCCGCCGGCAATGGGGCTCAGCACGGGGGTCTCCACCTCCATGAAGCCCAGAGAGTCCAAATAGCGGCGCAGATAGGACACGAACTTGCTGCGGATCTCGAAGTTCCGCTTGCTTTCGGGATTCATGATCAGATCCACATAGCGCTGGCGATAGCGCACTTCCTTGTCGGTCAGGCCGTGGAACTTCTCCGGCAGGGGACGCAGGGACTTGCTCAGCAGAATGATTTCATGGGCGCGGACGGACATTTCGCCCCGCTGGGTACGGAACACCTCGCCGATAACGCCCACGATATCGCCGATATCGTACTTCTTGAAACGGTCATAGTTATCCTCATCCATCTCGTCCTTGCGGGCGTAGATCTGGATACGGCCGGACTTGTCCTGCATGTCGCAGAAGGACACCTTACCCATGCCGCGCTTGCTCATCAGGCGGCCCGCCACACGGACGGGAGTGCCCTCCAGCGCGTCAAAGTTATCCTTGATATCCTGCGCGTGATGGGTCACGTCAAACTTTGTGATCTGGAAGGGATCGCGGCCCTCGTCCTGCAATGCCTTCAGCTTGTCGCGGCGGATCTGGAGCAGTTCGCCCAGCTCCTGCTGTTCGCTGGTGTTGGTCACATTGGTATTTTGCTCTGCCATAACGGCCTCCTTATCTCATCAGCCTCGATCGCTGATCGAGGGGGTTATCGTTCAATACTGTCCACACGGTAGTGGATGGCGCCGCGAGGCGCCTCCACAATCACTTCGTCGCCCGCCTTGCGGCCCATCAGGGCTTTGCCGAAGGGAGAGTCCTCGCTGACTGCGCGGCTCATCACATCGGCCTCCTGAGAACCGACGATCTTATAGGCGGGCAGCTGTTTTCGCGTATCCAGATTGGTGACGATGACCTTGCAGCCGATGGAGATCTTGTCAGAGTCCATCTCCGCCTCGTCCACAATGACGGCGTGCAGCAGGATGTCCTCCAACTCGGCAATGCGGGAATAGAGCTTGCCCTGCTCGTTTTTCGCCTCGTCATACTCGCTGTTTTCGCTCAGGTCGCCGAAGCCGCGGGCCTCTTTGATCAGTTCCGCCACCTCGTCGGCGCGGGTCGTTTTGCTGTAATCCAGCTCCTGCTTCAGCTCGTCATAACGGGCCTGGCTCATCTTGAATTCTTTTGCCATGCTGCACATTCCTTTCTATTGCGCCCCTCTGATAGATATCTACCATAGGGTATACTTATTATATAAATACAATACGTTACGTTGCATTATAGTGAGTTTCCGGCCACCTGTCAAGCGTTGGGTGCAATTGTTTTTACGCGAATTTGCTCTTTTTTGATCTCTCCCGCCTCAAAAAGCACCGCCAGAAGCTGTTCCGATGCCGGCCACGGCTCCAGCAGCCCCTCCGGCAGCGCATAAGCTATCTGCTGAAAGCGCTGACAATCCTGCCCCAGACAGATGACCTCACCCTGCGGCATGCCGGAAAAGGACACCGTTACCGCAGGCTCCCCCACCCGTCCGGTACACAGGCCGAAGCGCTGCCGCAGCTGCCGGGCCAACTCCTCGCCGCCCCGCTCCACCTCCAGCGCCAGATACCGCACCCGGCCCGCCAGCACCGCCGCCGCCCGGTACACGGCGGGTGACACGTATTCCGCCCGCAGCACGGCGGTTTTGCGCCGCAGATCCCCCTGCATGTCCAGCAATTGGGGCAGCAGCGCCAGCCGCAGGCCCTCCACCGCCACGCCGTGCAGACCGTACCGCTCCGCTTCCGCCGTCAGGGAGGATGGAAGCACGCACCGCACGATCCCCTGCCGCCGCAGCCGCCGCAACAGTCGGCCACGGCGGTAAGCCGCCAAAAAGCCGCTTCGTGGCAGGACGGCCACGGCAAACCACACGCCGCCGATCTGCCGCATGGTCAGCGAGGCACGACCTCCCTCCATCACATAGCCATACATAACAAAACACCTCTGCACCAGTATATGGTACAGAGGTGTTTTTTATCGCATTAGCCGTAATACTGCCAGCCGGTCAGATAGTTCAGTGGATCGATCCACGAATTGTTTTCAATGATGCCGAAGTGCAGGTGGGGGCCGGTGGAATTGCCGGTATTGCCGGAATAGCCGATCACCTGTCCCTGCGTCACCTGCTGATCCGTGGAAACATTATAGCCGCTGAGATGGCCGTACAGGGTGGAGTTACCGTTGCCGTGGCTGATAATGATGCAGTTGCCGTAGCCGCCGTTCCAGCTGGCCCAGGTGACAGTGCCGGACTTGGCCGCCAGCACCGGCGTACCCATGGGGGTGCCGATATCCACGCCCTTGTGGTTGGTGCTGCCGATGCCGCCGGGGGATTGGCGGCCGCCAAACATAGAGGTGATCCAGCGAATGCCGTTGCAGGGCCAGATGTAGCCGCCCACGGTGCCCGCAATATCGTTCAGACCCAGCTCACGGGCCTTGGCCTCTGCCGCCGCCATCAGGTCGTCCAGTGCTTCTTCCTCCGCCTTGATGGCGTCGTACTCCGCCTGCTTGCCTTCCTCGGTCTTGATGTACTCCGCCAGCAGCCGCATACTCTCGGAAATTTCGCCCTCCAGCTCCTTCTTGGAGGCGGTCAGGGATTCGTTCTGTTCCTCCAGCGCCGCCTTGTCGTCGGCCAGCTGCTGCCGGGTATCCCGCAGGTTCTTTATGACCTGCTGGTTATACCGGACGATCTCGTTGATAAAGTCGATGCGGCTGACCAGATCGGAGAAGCTGGTGGCCTTGAACAGCACCGACCAGTAGGAGATGGTGCCCTGCTCCTCCTCGCTGCGGATCTGCTTGTGAAACAGCTCGGTTTGCTGCTTCTCCAGCGCCTCGTTGGCGGCGATGCTGCGGGTGGTGACGTCGATCTGCTCCTCCAGCAGATTGATCTCCTCCTGCAAAGCGGCGTTCCGCTGATCCAGCAGGTTCTTCTGCTGCTGGGTGTTGGCCTTCTGGTTCTTGATGTTGTTCAGCTGGTTCTTCAGGTCGTCCATTTCCTTGCGCTTGTTGTTGATCTGATCCTGAAGATCCTGATACTCCTTGCGGATGGCGTCGGCGTCGTCCTTTTTCGAATCCGTCGTCTTATCCTCCGCCTTCGTATCGGTTGTGGTGGTCTCCGTTTTGGTGGTATCGGTTTTCGTTTCGTCGGTTTTGGCCGCGCCGTCAGACGTGGTGGTGCCATAGGCCACCGAGGGCAGCAGCGTCGCCGTCAGCAGCAGCGCGCACAGCAGCGCCGCCAGACGTTTTCCCATCATGGAACGTTTCATAGAATGTCCTTTCCTCCGGTGCGAAGCGTCTTGCTCCGCGTGCTTGGTCATACCTTCAGGAAGCGGCGGATGGCCATCAGACTGCCGCCCACGCCGATGAGGATACCGGCTCCGGCAAAGATGCCCGCCACCGGCTGCCAGATCTGCAGGAAGGGCACGACCTCCAGCAGCTGCATGGTGTCGGAATTGCTGATGCCGTTGGCCATGGCGCTGTACAGCAACCATTGCAGGCCGAAGGCGATCACCGCGCCGAACAGGCCCAGCAGCAGTCCCTCGAACACGAAAGGCCAGCGGATGAAGCCGTCGGTGGCGCCCACCATTTTCATGATGGCGATCTCTTCCCGCCGGTCAAAGGTGGTCAGCTTGATGGTGTTGGAGATGATGAACAGCGACACCATCAGCAAAATGGCGATCAGCGCAATGGAGATCGCACCCGCCACGTTGCGGATCGTGATGAAGCCGTTGGAGATCACCTCGTCAGCCCGCACCTCGTCGATGCCGGACACGGCCTCCACCAGTGCTTTCGTCTCTGCTATCTTATCCGGATCGGTGAGATGGATCACATACCGGTGGCGGAACACCTCCGGCTGAAGATCCTTGTACATGTTGTCCTCGTCGTACTCCGCCACATAGGCGTCTCGGGCCTCCTGCCGGGAGACGAAGGTACAGTCGGCCACATTGTCCACCTTTTCCAGATCGGACTGCAGCGCCTTGGCCTTGCTTTCGGTCAGTGAATCGTCCACGAACGCCACCATGGCGTTCTCCTTTTGCAGATCCGCCAGATTCTCATTGGCGTTGTAGGCCACAAGTGAGAACGTGCCCATGATCAGCAGGCACGCCACCGTCACGCCGATGGCGGCAAAGGACATGAACCCGTGGGAGAACATGCTGCGGGCACCCTCTTTGAAGAAGTAGCCGAAGTTTTTCATTGCTGCGCCACCCCCTCATATGTACCGGTGGCGTCGCCCGCCACACGGCCGCTTTCCAGATAAATGACCCGCTTGTTGAAATGGTTCACCAGTCCCCGCTCGTGGGTCACCACGATGACGGTGGTGCCCAGCGCGTTGATGCGCTCCAAAAGCGTCATGATCTCCAGCGAACGGGCCGGGTCAAGGTTTCCGGTAGGCTCGTCGGCCACGATGGTGCTGGGATTGTTCACCAGCGCGCGGGCCACGGAGACACGCTGCTGCTCGCCGCCGCTGAGCTCGTCAGGATAGTTGCTCTCCTTCCCTTTCAGGCCCACCAGCTCCAGCACGTAGGGGATGCGGCTGCGGATCTCTCTGGGCGATGCGCCCACGGCCCGCATAGCCAGCGCCAGATTGTCAAACACCGTCCGGCTGGCGATCAGGCGGAAGTCCTGAAAAATCACGCCGATGGTGCGGCGCATCAGGGGCAGCTGCTTTTCCTTGATGCGGCTCATGGAGAAGCCGTTGACCATCACCCGCCCCCCGGTGGGCACGATCTCGCCGGTCAGCATCTTGATAATGGTGGACTTTCCGCTGCCGGAAGGCCCCACCAGAAACACAAATTCACCGTCATCTATCTGAAATGAAATGCCGCGAACGGCCTTCGTGCCGTTCTCATAGGTTTTTTCCGCGTCCTTCAATCGAATCATGGCACACCCTCAAATCCTTTAACATGCAACATCTTGTGGCAAAAAACCACTGTCTGTTACATTATATATAAATCTGCGGCAAATGGCAACAGGAAAACCGTGAATTTTCGGTAAAACCCGCCGCCAAAGTATGCCATTATTGTTATAGACAACCAAAACCGCCAAAATGTTCCCGCGATTTGCAAAAAAATGGCTGCCCTTTTCAAAAGGGCAGCCATTTTTAAAGATTTCATGCCAGCACTCTTATGCTTCAATGCCGCGGCTGGTGAGGTATTTCTTCACCATCAGCGCTACCTTAAAGGTAATGGCATCGTCAAACTCCCGCAGATCAAGGCCGGTCAGCTTTTTGATCTTCTCCAGCCGGTACACCAGCGTATTGCGGTGGACAAACAGCTTGCGAGCCGTTTCGGACACGTTCAGGTTGTTCTCGAAGAACTTATAGATGGTAAACAGCGTCTCCTGATCCAGCGCGTCGATGGGGTTCTTCTTAAACACCTCCTGCAGGAACATCTCGCACAGGGTGGTGGGCAGCTGATAGATCAGACGGCCGATGCCCAGATTCTCGTAATTGATGACATAGCGCTCGGTATCAAAGACCTTGCCTACCTCGATGGCGATCTGCGCCTCTTTGTAAGCCTTGGCCAGCTCCCGCAGATGCTGAGCCATGGTGCCGATGCCCACGAACACGCTGCTCTCGCCGTCGATGCGCAGAGCTTCCTCGATGCGCAGGGCCACCTTTTCCAAATCGGAGGAGTTGGCGTTCTTGTCCAGCTGATGGATCAGCACCACGTCCTGCTCGCCTACGCTCAGCACAAAATCGTTCTGCCGGTCGGGGAACAGGCTCTGCACCAGATCCAGCGGTGCGGATTCCAGCCGGTCGTCCACCGGGCGAACCACAAATACGCCGCGGTTCACCTCGGCGGCCACATGCAGCTCCTTGGCCCGCATGTAAATGTCGCTGATGAGGATATTGTCGGAGATGATGTTCTTCATGAAGGAGCCCTTGTCGTGCTTCTCCTCATAATAGCTCTTGGCGGAATTCAGCGCCACGGCAGCCATGGCGCATACGGTGCGGCCAATGCCGTCATCACCGCTGGCGAACACCGCATAATCAAAGTGGCCGCCCCAGCCGGGCAGTGCCTTAAAGGTCTTGCCTTCCAGCGGCACGCACTCGCCGTCGGCCTGCTGGATGGTCTCTACATATTTGCTCCACTTCTTGCCGATCCCCGTCAGCTCGCTGCACGCGATAACGGTTCCCTCGGCATCGATGACCCCAATGGTGCGGTCGGTGGTCTCTTTGAATTGCAGCACTACATTCTGAAAAATTCTACCGGACATGACGCGCCCTCCTGCTCTCTCTCGAAGCGCCACCTGATTTTGTGCAATTTGCCTTGTGCAAACTGCCAAGTGGTTACCAGTATTATATCGTCATAATCACGGTTTTGCAAGCATTTTTTTATCTTTCTCACAAAAAAAGCAGAAATTCTTTTGGCGCTTTGTCGATATGCTTATAGCATGCAGGCGCTTCGCACCGCCGCCAACTCCTCCGGAGACAATTCACGGCACTGTCCGGGCAGCAGCGTATCCTCCAGCCGCAGCGGCCCCATGGACAGCCGCTTCAGGTAGCGCACCGGCTTGCCCCGGCTGGCCAGCATCCGCTTCACCTGATGGAACTTCCCCTCCCGCAGTGTCACAAGGCAGGCGTCGCCGCCAAGCGGCTCCAGCTTGGCAGGCAGGCATTGCAGGCCGTCCTCCAGCAGCAATCCGTCGGCGAAAGCTTCCGCGTCCGCCGCGTTCGGCACGCCCTCCACTTTGGCGTAGTACACCTTATCCACGTGGTACCTGGGGCTGAGCAGCCGGTGGGTCAGCTCGCCGTCGTCGGTCAGCAGCAGAAGGCCCTCGGTGTCCTTGTCCAGCCGTCCCACCGGGGCAAGACCCCGGCGGCGGAGAGACTCCGGCAGCAGCTCCATCACTGTGGGCTGGTGTTTGTCCTCGGTGGCGGTCAGCACGCCGGCAGGTTTATGCAGCAGCAGATACGTATACCGCTCGCCGCTAACCGGTACGCCGTCCACCGTGATGGCCACCGTCTCTGCCGACACCTTCACATCCGGCGCTGACGCCGGTACGCCGTCCACCAGCACCCGGCCCTGCCGCACCAGCTCCTTCACCTCGCGCCGGGACGCGATCCCCCTGTTGGCAATGATCTTATCCAAACGCTCCATAGCCGCCTCCTGCTTGATAATTGGGTTCAGTATAGCATATCTTTCCCGGTTTGGGAATATCCATCAACAAAGGAGTTGATGCAAACCATGCGAGTGATCCATATTACCCGGCGGCGAATGGCGCTGATGTCGCTGGCTCTGGGACTGGTGATCGGTTCGGCGCTGCTGCTGGCGGGCTGCTTCGGCGGCGACAAGGAGACAGAGGTCATCACCGCCGCCACCAACGAGGAACGGGTGGCCTATCTGGAAGCTCTGGGCTGGCAGGTGGAGCCGCAGCCCATCGAAACGCTGGATCTCCAGCTGCCGGAAAAACTGGAGGGCGAATGGGACGCCTACGCCAAGCTGCAAAAGGGGCAGGGCCTTCCCTTTTCCGAGTTTGCGGGGCAGGCGGTGAAGCGCTATACCTACACCGTTACCAACTATCCGGAGATCCCACAGGGGGTGCAGGCCAACCTGTACCTGTGGGGCGACCAGATCATCGGCGGCGATGTGATCTTCACGGGACAGGGCGGCTTCCAGACGGATCTTGCATTCCCCAAGGCATAAGGACACAAAAAAAGAAAGGCCTTACGGCCTTTCTTTTTTATGTGTCAACTTCGATTACTGCTCGATCTCGATGACGACGCCGGAACCGACGGTACGGCCGCCCTCACGGATAGCGAAACGCAGACCCTTCTCGATAGCGATGGGGGTGATCAGCTCGACCTTCATGTCGACGTTATCGCCGGGCATGCACATCTCAGTGCCTTCGGGCAGGGTGATGATGCCGGTCACGTCGGTGGTACGGAAGTAGAACTGGGGACGATAGTTGTTGAAGAAGGGGGTGTGACGGCCGCCTTCATCCTTGGTCAGAACGTAGACCTGGCCCACGAACTTGGTCAGAGGATGGATGGAACCGGGCTTGGACAGAACCTGGCCGCGCTCGATCTCAGTCTTGGCAACACCGCGCAGCAGGGCGCCGATGTTATCGCCGGCCTCAGCGTAGTCCAGCAGCTTGTGGAACATCTCGATACCGGTAACGACGGTCTCGCGCTTCTCATCGGACAGACCGACGATCTCGACCTTCTCGTTCAGGTTCAGCTTACCACGCTCCACACGGCCGGTAGCAACGGTACCACGGCCGGAGATGGTGAACACGTCCTCGACGGGCATCAGGAAGGGCATATCCTCCTTGCGGTCGGGGGTGGGGATCCAGCTGTCAACAGCGTCCATCAGCTCCTTGATGCAGGCATACTCGGGAGCGTCGGGATCGGTGGACTCGGAAACCAGAGCGTTCAGAGCAGAGCCACGGATGATGGGGGTTTCGTCGCCAGGGAAGCCATAGAAGTCCAGCAGCTCGCGAACTTCCATCTCGACCAGCTCCAGCAGCTCCTCGTCGTCGACCTGGTCGCACTTGTTCAGGAACACCAGCACGGAAGGAACGTTAACCTGACGAGCCAGCAGCAGGTGCTCACGAGTCTGAGCCATGGGGCCGTCGGAAGCGGCGATGACCAGGATAGCGCCGTCCATCTGGGCAGCACCGGTGATCATGTTCTTGATATAGTCGGCGTGGCCCGGGCAGTCAACGTGAGCATAGTGACGCTTCTCGGTCTCATACTCAACGTGAGCGGTGTTGATGGTGATACCACGCTCGCGCTCTTCGGGAGCCTTGTCGATGGAAGAGTAATCGGTGTACTCAGCGCCACCCTTCATCGCCAGATACTTGGTGATGGCAGCGGTCAGGGTGGTCTTACCATGGTCGATGTGGCCGATGGTACCGATGTTTACATGGGGCTTAGTTCTCTCAAATTTCTGCTTAGCCATTTGAAAAAATCCTCCTTTAACAGTTTGTATCGTGTTTTAAATTGATCTTGTCTTTGGTGCGGGACGCGGCAACGCGTTCAACATTGCCATTTTACCGTATTTGCGCGGGAAAATCAATCTCTATTTCAAGATTTAATAATTTTCCCGGCCGGCACGCTTGTTGATCAGCTTCTCCTGCAGGCTCTTGGGCAACTCGATATAGTGGCTGGGCTCCATGGTGTACTGGCCACGGCCCTGGGTACGGGAGCGCAGGTCGGTGGCGTAGCCGAACATCTCGGCCAGAGGCACGAACGCGTCGATCTGCTGTGCGCCGGAGCGCATCTCATAGCCCTGGATCTGACCACGGCGGCTGTTCAGGTCGCCGATAACGTCGCCCATATACTCATCGGGCACGATGACACACACCTTCATGATGGGCTCCAGCAGCGTGGGATCGGCCTTGCGCATAGCCTCCTTGAAGGCCATGGAGCCGGCGATCTTGAACGCCATTTCGGAGGAGTCCACTTCGTGATAGGAACCGTCGTACAGGGTGACCTTCACATCCACAACGGGATAACCGGCCACAGTACCGGACAGCATAGCGCCCCGGATACCGGCGTCCACCGCAGGGATATACTCCTTGGGGATGGCGCCGCCCACGACCTTGTTCTCAAACTCGTAGCCCTTGCCGGACTCGTTGGGCTCCACATGAATCTTCACGTGACCGTACTGACCCTTACCGCCGGTCTGACGGGAGTACTTGGTCTCCTGATCCACGGCCTTGCGGATGGTCTCCTTGTAGGCCACCTGAGGCGCGCCCACGTTGGCCTCCACCTTGAACTCGCGCAGCAGGCGATCCACGATGATCTCCAGATGCAGCTCACCCATACCGGCGATGATGGTCTGACCCGTCTCCTCGTCGGTGTAGGTGCGGAAGGTGGGATCCTCCTCCGCCAGCTTCATCAGGGCGATGGTCATTTTCTCCTCACCGGCCTTGGTCTTGGGCTCGATAGCCACGCGGATAACGGGCTCAGGGAACTCCATGGACTCAAGAATGATGGGATGGCTCTCGTCGCACAGGGTGTCGCCGGTGGTGGTGTTCTTCAGGCCCACGACGGCGGCGATATCGCCGGCATACACCGTGTCGATATCCTCGCGGTGATTGGCGTGCATCTGCAGAATGCGGCCCATACGCTCGCGCTTGCCCTTGGTGGCGTTCAGCACGGAGGAACCGGCCGTCAGCTTACCGGAGTAAACGCGGAAGAAGGTCAGGCGGCCCACATAGGGGTCGGTCATGATCTTGAAGGCCAGGGCGGCAAAGGGCTCGTCGTCGCCGGGACGGCGATCCTCTTCCTCCTCGGTCTTGGGATGGGTACCCACGATAGCGGGCACATCCGTGGGAGCGGGCATATAGTCCACGATGGCGTCCAGCAGCTTCTGAACACCCTTGTTGCGGTAAGAGCTGCCGCAGGTGACCGGCACCATTTCCACGGCGCAGGTGGCCTTGCGGATGGCTGTGCGGATCTTCTTGGCCGGAATCTCCTGGCCCTCCAGATACATCTCCATGATCTCGTCATCGAACATGGACACAGCGTCCAGCAGCTTCTCGCGGTACTCCTCGGCCAGATCCACCATATCCTCTGGGATCGGCTCGACGCGGACATCCTTACCCAGCTGATCGTAGTAAATATCAGCATTCATCTCCACCAGATCGATGATACCGCGGAAGGTATCCTCTTTTCCGATGGGCAACTGGATGGGTACAGCATTGGCCTTCAAACGATCGTGCACCATGTCCAGCACGTGGAAGAAGTCCGCGCCGGTGATGTCCATCTTGTTGACGTAGATCATCCGGGGAACATGGTAGTGGTCAGCCTGACGCCACACGGTCTCAGACTGAGGCTCAACGCCGCCCTTGGCGCACATGACGGTGACAGAGCCGTCCAGCACGCGCAGAGAACGTTCCACTTCCACGGTAAAGTCCACGTGGCCCGGCGTGTCAATGATGTTGATACGCGTCTGGGGGAACTGGTTCTCGCTGCCTTTCCAATAGCAGGTGGTGGCCGCAGAGGTGATGGTAATACCACGCTCCTGCTCCTGCTCCATCCAGTCCATGGTGGCAGTACCCTCATGCGTCTCACCCAGCTTGTAATTCACGCCCGTATAGTACAGAATACGTTCTGTGGTCGTGGTCTTGCCTGCGTCGATGTGGGCCATGATGCCGATATTTCTTGTATTTTCCAGTGTAACCTTTCTCGGCATACCGTTCTCCTTTTACGAATAATACAATGTGATGCGGGATTACCAGCGGAAGTGGGCGAATGCCTTGTTGGATTCGGCCATCTTGTGGGTATCCTCGCGCTTCTTCACGGCGCTGCCGGTGTTGTTGGCGGCGTCCATGATCTCGCCTGCCAGGCGCTCGGCCATGGTGCGCTCACCGCGTGCGCGGGAGTAGTTGGTCAGCCAGCGCAGACCCAGGGTCTGACGGCGGGCGGGACGAACTTCCATGGGAACCTGATAGGTGGCACCGCCGACACGGCGGGCCTTGACTTCCAGGCTGGGCATGATGTTTTCCATAGCCTGGGTAAAGACTTCCAGAGGCTCTTTCTCGGTCTTTTCCTTGATGATGTCAAAGGCACCATACACGACCTTCTGAGCCACGCCCTTCTTGCCATCCAGCATGATGCTGTTGACCAGCTTGGTCACCAGCACGGAGCCGTACATGGGATCGGGCAGGATCTCTCTTTTGGGAACATTACCTCTTCTGGGCACTATGCTTCCCTCCTTCATAATAATATGATTTCATAGGTACTCAGCAGCATGCGAGGGCTGCTGTACGGCCTGCCAAAGAGGTATATAAATATAGTACCTTTTCGGCAAAGCTCTTTTTAATGCTTTTGGTCGATCGCTTATTTCTGCTTGGGACGCTTGGCACCGTACTTGGAACGAGCCTGCATACGGCCCTGAACACCCTGGGTATCCAGCGTACCACGGATGATGTGGTAACGGACGCCGGGCAGGTCCTTTACACGGCCGCCGCGGATCATGACCACAGAGTGCTCCTGCAGAGAATGACCCACACCGGGAATGTAAGCGGTGACCTCGTAACCGTTGGTCAAACGGACACGGGCGATCTTACGCAGAGCGGAGTTGGGCTTCTTGGGGGTCGCGGTTCTCACTGCGGTGCAGACGCCACGCTTCTGAGGGGAGGACAGGTTGGTCTCCTTGTTCTTCAGCGTATTCAGGCCCTTCTGCATAGCGGGGGAATTGGACTTGTAGGTAGCCTTTTTCCGACCCTGCTTGACCAGCTGATTAAAAGTAGGCATGCAATAGGTACTCCTTTCTTCAAAATTGCGGGAATAACTCCCTGTATTTTCCTCGGAATAAAGGAATTTTATTCCGCAAGGAACAAAATTGTTGGAGGCGTTACTCCTCCAGCGCCGCAGCAGCTGCGGTGCCCACGGCGATGGAGCAGGCGCGGCCCAACTGGGCCATGGTGTAATCCGTCACCACGGCGATACCCGCCGCCTGACACAGCGCTTCCACCGGTTCGGTCAGCCGGGGATCGGCGTCGCAGGCCAGATAGACCTTGCGCACCTTGCCGGAAGCCACAGCCCTGCGAACCTGCTTCAGGCCCACTACTTTTTCCTTGGCCGCCAGTGCTTCCATGCGCGCTGCTCCCTCCATTGATGCGGTATGACAAAGTTCGCGGAGCAATGCCCGCGCAATTTAGAATTATAGCATAGCAGAGAAACAGCGTCAAGTGGATTTCTGCCAAAAATTTGTGATTTTCTCCGAAATCCCTCGTGGAAATGTGTGCAGTTCGGAGAATAAATGCCCTCCGGCATTGCCGGAGGGCATTTCAGAGACAGAGTCAGGGTGTCAGATGCTTACTCCACGTTGGCAGCGGCCACCTGATTGGTGAAGATGACCTCCTGCGGCGCAGTCTCCTCCTCCACCGGGTCGGGATCGGGCACCAGCTCCTGCGCCAGTTCGCGGTAAGCACCCAGACCGGCACCGGCGGGGATCAGCTTACCGATGATGACGTTCTCCTTCAGGCCCACCAGATGGTCGACCTTGCCCTTGATGGCGGCCTCGGTCAGCACCTTGGTGGTCTCCTGGAAGGACGCGGCGGACATCCAGGAATCCGTAGCCAGAGAGGCCTTGGTGATGCCCATCAGCACCTGCGTGTAGGTGGCTTCCTGCAGAGGTTCGCCGTTCTCGTTGGTCTCGCCGGCGGCGATACGCTCTCGGATCTCGGCGTTGGCGTCCTCCACATCCAGAATGTCGGTCATAGCGCCGGACAGCAGCTTGGTATCGCCGGATTCCTCCACGCGCACCTTGCGCATCATCTGGCGGACGATGACCTCGATGTGCTTATCGTTGATATCCACGCCTTGCTGACGGTACACCTTCAGGACTTCCTGAATCAGATAGTTGTGAACAGCGGAAGCGCCGCGGATACGCAGCACGTCGTGGGGGTTCAGCGCGCCGTCCTGCAGCTGCTTGCCCTTCTCGATCACGTCGCCGTCGGCTACCTGCAGACCGGTGTGGGGCACCGCGTAGGTACGGGTGTCGCCGTCGTCGGCAGTGATGATGATGTTCAGCAGACTGCCCTTGGCGGCCTCCTCGAAGCGCACCTTGCCGCCGATCTCGGCGATAGTGGCCATCTTCTTGGGACGGCGTGCTTCGAACAGCTCCTCAACACGGGGAAGGCCCTGCGTAATGTCGCCGCCGGCAACGCCGCCGGTGTGGAAGGTTCGCATGGTCAGCTGCGTACCGGGTTCGCCGATGGACTGGGCGGCGATGATGCCGACCGCCTCACCGGGCGCCACAGGCTTACTGGTGGCCAGGTTCATGCCGTAGCACTTGGCGCAGATACCGCTGTGAGCCTTGCAGGTCAGCACGGTGCGGATCTCGGCACTATGGATATCGAAGGATTCCAGCAGCGCGGCGTCGTCCTCGGTCATCATGTGATCCTTAGAGATCAGCACCTCGTCGGTGCCGGGCTTGCAGATATCGTGAACGGGGAAACGGCCCTTGATACGCTCGGAGAACTTCTCGATGACCTGACCGCCCTCGCTGATCTCGGACACCAGAATGCCCTTCTCCACGCCGCAGTCGTCCTCGCGGATGATGACGTCCTGACAGACGTCCACCATACGGCGGGTCAGATAACCGGAGTCGGCGGTACGCAGTGCCGTATCGGCCAGACCCTTACGGGCGCCACGGCTGGAGGTGAAGTATTCCAGGACGGACAGACCCTCACGGAAGTTGGCCTTGATGGGGATCTCGATGGTCTTACCGGCGGTGTTGGCCATCAGGCCGCGCATACCGGTCAGCTGACGGATCTGCTTCATGGAGCCACGGGCACCGGAGTCCGCCATCATGAAGATGGGATTGTACTTGTTCATGTTGGCGGTCAGCGCGTCGGTAACGTCGTTGGTGGTCTTTTCCCACTCGCGGACGACCAGCTTGTAGCGCTCGTCGTCGGTGATAAAGCCCATGTTGAACTGGTCTTCGATATCCAGCACGCGCTCCTCGGTCTCGTGGATCAGCTCGTACTTCTTGGCAGGTACCACCATGTCCGCGATGGAGATGGTGATGGAGCCGCGGGTGGAGTACTTGTAGCCGGTGGCCTTGATGTTGTCCAGCACCTCGGCGGCGATGGTGAAGCCGAACTTCTTGATGGTGCGGTCGACAATCTTGCCCAGCTGCTTCTTGCCGCAGGTCTCGGTGATCTCGTAGTCGAAGAACTTTTCGGTGGGCTGGCCGTTGTCGTCCAGACGCTTGACAAAGCCCAGATCCTGAGGCACGTTGCGGTTGAAGATGATACGTCCGGCGGTGGCGCGCACCACATGGGACAGCTTCTCGCCGTTAAACTCCTTCTCCACCCGCACCCAGACAGGCTGGTGAATGCCGATGATGTGCTCGTTATAGGCCATCAGCACCTCATCCTCGTCACGATAGATGTTCAGGCGGTTGTTGGCCTTCTCCTCGTCGGTCAGCTCGTCGTAGTTCTTACCGGCCAGCGCGAAGTCGATACCGGCGGGCCAGTACTCGTCGTTGTCCATCTGGGACACGCCGTTCTCAAACCGCTCGAAGGTCAGATAGTAGGAGCCCAGCACCATATCCTGGGTAGGCACGGTGACGGGGCCGCCGTCCTGAGGACGCAGCAGATTGTTGGCGGACAGCATCAGCAGACGGGCCTCGGCCTGCGCCTCGGCAGACAGGGGAACGTGAATGGCCATCTGGTCGCCGTCGAAGTCGGCGTTGAAGGCAGTGCAGTTCAGGGGGTGCAGCTTCAGGGCGCGGCCCTCCACCAGCACCGGCTCAAAGGCCTGAATGCCCAGGCGGTGCAGCGTAGGCGCGCGGTTCAGCATGACGGGATGATCCTTGATGATCTCGTCCAGCGCGTCCCACACCTCGGTACGGCCCTTGTCCACCATCTTCTTGGCGGACTTGATATTGTTGGCGCTGCCGTCCTCTACCAGCTTCTTCATGATGAAGGGGCGGAACAGCTCCACGGCCATCTCCTTGGGCACGCCGCACTGATAGATCTTCAGCTCGGGGCCGACACAGATAACGGAACGGCCGGAGTAGTCGACACGCTTGCCCAGCAGGTTCTGGCGGAAGCGGCCCTGCTTGCCCTTCAGCATATCGCTCAGAGACTTGAGGGCGCGGTTGTTAGCGCCGGTGACGGGACGGCCGCGGCGGCCGTTGTCGATCAGGGCGTCCACCGCCTCCTGCAGCATACGCTTTTCGTTGCGCACGATGATATCGGGAGCGTTCAGCTCCATCAGGCGGCGCAGACGGTTATTGCGGTTGATGACCCGGCGATACAGGTCGTTCAGGTCGGAGGTGGCGAAGCGGCCGCCGTCCAGCTGCACCATGGGGCGCAGCTCGGGCGGGATCACGGGCAGCACGTCGATGACCATCCACTCGGGCTTGTTGCCGGAGATGCGGAAGGCGTCCACCACCTCAAGGCGTTTGACAACGCGGGCCTTCTTTTGGCCGGAGGTGGTTTTCAGCTCGGCGTGGAGCTGCTCGCTGAGCTGCTCCAGATCGATCTGCTGCAGCAGCTCCTTCACGGCCTCGGCGCCCATACCGGCGCGGAAGTCGTCCTCATACTTTTCGCGGTAATCGCGGTATTCCTTCTCGGACAGGATCTGATTCTTCATCAGGGGCGTTTCGCCGGGATCAGTGACGATATAGGCGGCGAAGTACAGCACCTTCTCCAGAATACGGGGACTGATGTCCAGCAGCAGACCCATGCGGGAGGGGATGCCCTTGAAATACCAGATGTGGCTGACGGGGGTAGCCAGATCGATGTGGCCCATGCGCTCACGGCGCACCTTGGCGCGGGTGACCTCCACGCCGCAGCGGTCGCAGATCTTGCCCTTATAGCGGATCTTCTTATACTTGCCGCAGTGGCACTCCCAGTCCTTGGTGGGCCCGAAAATGCGCTCGCAGAACAGGCCGTCCCGTTCCGGCTTCAGGGTGCGGTAGTTGATGGTCTCCGGCTTTTTCACCTCGCCGTAGGACCACTCGCGGATCATCTCCGGAGAAGCGATGCCGATCTTGATGGCGTCAAAGGTTGCGTAACTCATTGTTCAGCTCCTCCTCTTTCTCAAAATTCGTCGTCATCGTCAACGTCGTCATAGGAAGCGTCCACTTCCTCGTCGCTGACGTAATCAAAGCCTGCGTTGGCCAGCTCATCCTCGTCGGCATAGCGGTTCTGCCGCTCGTTGTCGGCGTCCATGCGGGCCAGATTGAAGGTATCCATGGCGTCCTCGTCGTCCTTCAGCTCGATCTGGTTGCCGTCCTTATCCAGCACCTGAATATCCAGGCACAGGGACTGCAGCTCCTTCACCAGCACCTTGAAGGATTCCGGCACACCGGGGGTAGGCACGTTGTGGCCCTTGACGATGGACTCGTAGGTGCGGACACGACCGGTCACGTCGTCGGACTTGACGGTCAGGATTTCCTGCAGGGTGTAAGCAGCGCCGTAAGCCTCCAGCGCCCACACTTCCATTTCGCCGAAGCGCTGGCCGCCGAACTGGGCCTTGCCGCCCAGAGGCTGCTGGGTAACCAGAGAGTAGGGGCCGGTGGAACGGGCGTGGATCTTATCATCCACCAGATGGTGCAGCTTCAGGAAGTACACGTAGCCGACGGTGACCTTGTTGTCAAAGCGTTCGCCGGTGCGGCCGTCGTACAGCCAGCTCTTGCCCTCGGGATCGAGACCGGCCAGCTCCAGTGCCTCGGTGATATCCTTATCGGTGGCGCCGTCGAAAATGGGGGTGGCCACCTTCCAGCCAAGGGTCTTGGCGGCGTAGCCCAGATGAACCTCCAGCACCTGACCGATGTTCATACGGGAGGGAACGCCCAGGGGGTTCAGCACGATATCCAGCGGCGTGCCGTCGGGCAGGAAGGGCATATCCTCCTGGGGCAGCACGCGGGACACGACGCCCTTGTTGCCGTGACGGCCGGCCATCTTGTCGCCGGGCTGGATCTTGCGGCGCTGGGCGATATAGACGCGAACCACCTGATTCACGCCCGGCCCCAGCTCGTCGCCGTTTTCACGGGTAAAGACCTTGGTATCGATGACGATGCCGCTCTCGCCGTGGGGCACCTTCAGGGAGGTGTCGCGAACCTCGCGGGCCTTCTCGCCGAAGATGGCCCGCAGCAGACGCTCCTCGGCGGTCAGATCAGTCTCGCCCTTGGGGGTGACCTTACCCACCAGAATGTCACCGGCGTGGACTTCCGCGCCCACGCGGATGATGCCGCGCTCGTCCAGATCCTTCAGCGCGTCCTCGCCCACGTTGGAGATATCGCGGGTGATCTCTTCGGGGCCCAGCTTGGTGTCGCGGGCGTCGATCTCGTATTCCTCAATGTGGATGGAGGTGTAAACGTCCTCCTTCACCAGCCGCTCGTTCAGCAGCACGGCGTCCTCGTAGTTATAACCTTCCCACGTCATGAAGCCCACCAGGATGTTGCGGCCCAGCGCGATCTCGCCCTGCTCGGTGGCGGGGCCGTCGGCCAGCACGGTGGGATCCTCGCCGCCGTGGACGCGCTCGCCCACAGAAACGATGGGCTTCTGGTTGATGCAGGTGCCGTGGTTGGAGCGCAGGAACTTGATGAGCTTGTAGTCCTTGGTCTCGCCGCTGTCGTACTTGACGGAGACGTTGGTGGCATCCACCTTGGTGACAACGCCGTCGCCCTCGGCCAGCACGGCCACCTCGGAGTCCAGACAGATCTTGTGCTCCATACCGGTGCCCACGATGGGAGCCTCCGGCTTCAGCAGAGGCACGGCCTGACGCTGCATGTTAGCGCCCATCAGCGCACGGTTGGCGTCGTCGTTGGGCAGGAAGGGGATCATGGCGGTAGCGATGGACACCATCATACGGGGGCTCACGTCGATGAAGTCCACGTTCAGGCGATCCACCTCCACGATCTCGTCGCGGTGGCGGCAGGTGATACGGCGGTTGGTGAGGCAGCCGTTCTCGTCCACAGGCTCGGCGGCCTGACCGACGATATACTGATCCTCCACGTCGGCGGTCATATAGGTGATGTCGTTGGACACCTTGCCGGTCTCGTGATCCACGGCCCGGAAGGGAGCCTCGATAAAGCCGTACTCGTTGACGCGGGCATAGGTGGCCAGATAGGAGATCAGGCCGATGTTGGGGCCTTCAGGCGTCTCGATGGGACACATACGGCCATAGTGGGAGTAGTGCACGTCTCGGACTTCCATGTTGGCGCGTTCACGGCTCAGACCGCCGGGGCCCAGTGCGGACAGACGGCGCTTGTGGGTCAGCTCGGCCAGCGGGTTGGTCTGATCCATGAACTGGCTCAGGGGGCTGGAGCCGAAGAACTCCTTGATGGCAGCGGTGACAGGCCGGATATTGATCAGGCTCTGTGGGGTCACGATATCCAGATCCTGAATGGTCATGCGCTCGCGGATGACGCGCTCCATACGGCTGAAGCCGATGCGGAACTGGTTCTGCAGCAGCTCGCCCACGCAGCGCAGGCGGCGGTTGCCCAGATGGTCGATATCATCGCGGGTCACAAGGCCATAGGCCAGCGCGTTCATATAGTTGATGGAGGCGAAGATATCCTCCACAATGATATGCTTGGGCACCAGCGCGTCAGCATGCAGCTTGCACTGCTGGATCAGCTCCTCGCCCTGATACTGGCTCATCAGCTCCTGCAGCACATCAAAGCGGACACGCTCCTTGATGCCGCACTTCTCGCGGGGATCGAAGTCCACGTAGTGGGACATGTCGCACATGCCGTTGCTGGTGATCTTCAGCACCTTGCCGGTGTCCAGCGTGACGGTGATCTCCTTCACGCCCACGGTGTCCATCAGCGCGCAGTCGGCGGCGGTCAGCACGCGGCCTTCCTCAAACAGCAGCTCGCCGGTGGCAGGATCGGCCACGGGATCGGTCAGCATCTGGCCCCGGGCACGCACCCAGAAGGTCAGCTTCTTGTTGAACTTATAGCGGCCCACGGTGCTCAGGTCGTAGCGCCGGGGATCGAAGAACAGGTTCTGGATCAGGGTCTGGGCGGAGTCCACCGTGGGAGGCTCGCCGGGACGCAGCTTGCGGTAGATCTCCAGCAGCGCTTCCTCGTAGGTCTTGCAGGTGTCCTTCTCCAGCGTCATCACAATGCGCTCGTCATCGCCGAAATGCTCCAAAATCTCCGCATCGGTCTTGAGACCCAGCGCACGGATCAGGCAGGTAATGGGCAGCTTGCGGTTCTTGTCAATGCGGACCCAGAACACCTCGCTGGTGTCGGTCTCGTACTCCAGCCACGCGCCGCGGTAGGGGATGACGGTGCTGGTCAGCAGGGGCAGGTCGGTCTTCAGGTCGATCTCCTTGCCGTAGTAGATGCCGGGAGAACGGACGATCTGGCTGACCACCACGCGCTCAGCGCCGTTGATGACGAAGGTGCCGGAGTGGGTCATCAGGGGGAAGTCGCCCATGAAGATCTCCTGCTCCTTGATCTCGCCGGTCTCCTTGTTGTGCAGGCGCACCCGCACCTTCATGGGGGCGGCATACGTGGCGTCACGGGCCTTGCACTCCTCCACATCATACTTGGGCTTCTCGTCCATGGTGTAGTCGATGAAGCTCAGCTCCAGATTGCCCGCGTAGTCGGAGATCACATCCACATCGGAAAACACTTCCCGCAGGCCGGTCTCCAAAAACCATTTGTAGGAATCCTTCTGGATCTCCAGCAGGTTGGGCATCGCCACAACTTCCTCGTGCCGGGCAAAGTTCTTGCGAACTGTTTTGCCATAGTACTTGTCCTTGGCCATGTTAGTCCATCACGCCTTTCTGTTTGTTCTGCCGCCTGTGCCACCCTCCGTTTCCCACCGGCGGACGGCCTTGGCCGCTGTATTTCAAATTTTTTACCAAACACATTCAGGCCGCCATTTTGACACACACGGATTTGTTGCTATTTTTGCAGCAAACCTCTTGTATTTCTCTCTTGGCGGTGGTATACTGGTCATGTAAAAGGGGATATATCCCCATCATCCCAATATAAGCGTCTTATCTTACCATATTTTTGATGGCATGTCAAGATAAAGTGCAGGCAACGGCGAAATTTTTTGCCGCTGCCTGTTTGTTTTTCCCATCTCACGTCAAAAGCGGGTGCGTTTCCATCGGAAACGCACCCGCTTCAGCCTGTCAAAAAACTATGCAAGCGCCCCTGTTTCTGCTATAATAGAAGAAACGGGGGTGTTTTCATGGAAGGCTGGA
>ERZ836877.542-NODE-542-length-64476-cov-10.710312_pt1 | contig 64476 bp, 63 predicted proteins | sample MGYA00519469_ERZ836877 | MGnify/ENA primary metagenome ERZ836877 (study PRJEB31850, sample SAMEA3708809) | human gut metagenome | biome: human gut; feature: human-associated habitat; material: faeces | place: China | collected 2014 ...
TTGGATACAAGGGAGCTATCTTTGAGAATCTGATGGCTGATTTCTTATGCAAGTCTGGGCAAAAGCTATACTATTTCCATAAGGATAGCGGGCTTGAACTGGACTTCTTGGTGAGATTCAAAGGAGAATGCGTTATTCTTGAAGTCAAGGCAAAGTCGGGAAAGGCAAAAAGTATGACTACGGTTCTGAAGAACAAGGATGTGTATCATGTCAAAAATGCAATCAAGTTAGGTCAGTACAATGTCGGGCGTGAGGGTAATGTACTCACCATCCCGCTCTATATGGGATTCCTTATACAAGACAAACTTACGGATGCGATTATTCCGGAGGTGGATTTGAGTTTACTGACAACAATTTAATTACATAGATTATGACAAAGCAGATTTTGGCAGAAGTCAAAGAGCAGAATTTAAATGAGGTGGCCCACTACCTTATGATATACATTCCGTTTGATGAGGATATGTGCAGTTATACTAATCCATGGCTTGGTGAATTGTATAAGAACAGCTATCCTTTAGTTTCTAAAGGAATGTGGTCGGCGGTGATAAATCTGAGAACTCACAATCTTTTGAATTGGAAGTCGGAATACGGAAGCCTATACTTCCAAGCAAAGGTGTGTGATAGTGGAACATACTTCCTGCTTGATAAAGGCAAACAGGTGATATGCAAAATCGCAGGTTATGTACCTAACGGGCTGATACCGGAAGTCGATGATTGCGGAGATTATATCCGACTTAGAATCAATCATGACGGGCTGATAGAGAACTGGCCGGAGGAATCTGACTTTTCCGAATTTACCAATGATGCAGAAATTGTAAAGAGCATAGATACAGGCATTGAAGAAGAACCGATACTTGATACCAAAGTAGAGTTCACTTATAGCCAGTTGATGAGCAAACTGTTTCGTCTTCCCAAATTCTTGCAGATGGAAATTGGAAAGGCGTTGATTGCAAATGCGTCCGAAGGATTTGAGGACGAAGATGAAAATTTGTGAAATGTGATTGTCGCAGAATAATTGATGTAAAAAATTGCGTCGTATATATAATTATCAAATAATGAGTTTTATAACTATTATGTGTAACGTTTAACAACTAATATGTGAATATGTCAACATTTGCAGAAAATCTTATCGGTATAACTATTGAGAATAATTGGACGATTACAGAAAAAATATCTAAACATCCAGATGAAACTGGTGGAAATTTTTCAGCTCAATATATAGCCGTGAATAAAACAGGAGAAAAGTGCTTTTTAAAAGCAATAGATATAGAAAAAGCTATATTGCAAAGTGGAGTAATTGGCTTGGAGTTTACAAAGATTTTGCAGGAACAGATGAATAACTACAACTATGAGAGGGAGCTTCTTGAATACTGTAAAGCTAATTCCACCTCTAAAATAGTCTTAGTAAAAGAGTATGGTGTTATTAATAATCCTCGTGGTATGATTCCTGTTCCATATCTTACATTTGATTTAGCAGATGGAAATGTTAAGCATTATATCAAATTCCAAGATGATCTTGACTTTTCTTGGAAACTAAAATCTTTACATGATATCGCTAATGGGTTGCAGCAATTACATAATATAGAAATTATTCATCAGGATGTTAAGCCTTCTAATATTTTGCAATTTAATGATGACTCTAAATTAACTGATTTGGGTAGAAGTAAATGTAAGAGCAAAAAGGGGCCTTATGATGATATGATATACTCAGGTGATAGAACTTATGCACCTATAGAAATTTATAGAGTGTTTGCCTTTTTGCAACCAACAGATTGGTATGATAGAAACTTAGCTATGGAATCATATTTGCTGGGGAATCTAATTACTTTCTACTTTACGGGGCTGAATATGACAGCGTTAATAGTAAACAAACTAGGAGCGTTAGGAGTTTCAGAGACAAGCTCTATTCAAGAGCGAAAGGCTTATCTAGATAGATGTTTTCATGAATCACTAGAAGATATACGTTCTTCTATACATTATCGTGATTTTGCCGACCCTATAGTGACAATGATTTCTGAATTATGTAATCCAGATCCTACAAAAAGAAATGATGAAAAGACTTTAAAAGAACGAGGAAGTAATTATTCGCTATATCGTTATATAACAAAGTTGGATTATTTAAGTAATAAGGCTTCTATAAAACTACGTAAAAATGGCTCTATTAATTGACAATACAGAAAGAAAACTTTTGCCAACCTGGAAAAGCTTTACCAGTTCTTTTCCAGAACTCCAACCGTTAAGACCTTCTTCGTTAGAAAGAGGAGATATATCATCTTTTGTACATGACTGGAAAGAATGTAAAAATTTGGCTAATGCGGGGGATTTGATATCAGCTGCAATTGTAAATGCTCGCACAGAAGAAGCAGAAGTTATTGAAGCTGCAAACTATATATTATTTTCTAATGATGCTCCAAGTCCTGCTTTGTCTAAAGTTTCTAAATCTATTCTTCAAATTGACGATAAAGATGTTGAGAGAGGTGATAATTTCGATATTTATTTGCGTATTGCAAAAATAAAGGATTTATTAATTAAATACCCTACAGATGCAATACTTCATATTGAAATAGCAAGAAATTATCTCTTGTTAGGGCAGATAAAATATGCTCAGAATCATGTTGAGACTGCATTATATTTTGATTGTCATAATAGATATATAACAAGATGTGCGGCGCGGTTCTATATTCATTTAAAAGAACATGAAAGGGCTTTGCATGTAGTGAGAAGGAGCTCATTAACTAAAATAGACCCATGGTTGATGGCGTCTGAAATAGGAATATCACAGTTGCTAAATAAGACATCTAGAAACATAAAAAAAGGATTAGCAATTATAGATTCAAATAATTATAATGCTTTTGATATAACAGAATTGTGTTCGGCTATTGGAACGCAAGAGCTAATGAGTGGAGCATATTCAAAAAGCCGTAAACTGTTTAATACTTCATTGGAAATGCCCAATAGTAATAGTTTGGCACAAGCCAAATGGGTTTCCAATGAAGATAATATTGAATTGAATTTTGGCCATGTCAATTTTAATTCAGGGAGCTTTTGGGAAGCAAAATGCTATAACTCTTTCAAGATGGAAGATTATGTAAAATCTTTAGATTTTGCAAAGCAATGGATAGAACAAGAACCTTATTCAACTAGGGCTATACTGCAAGCATATGGGCTTTCGGTTACATATTTACATAATCTTTCGCAAGGACAGGAAATTATGGAAAAAGCCCTGAAGACACATATCGGTAATCCTGTTTTTATAAATAATTATGCTTACTCTTTAGCTTTGGATGGAAAAATAGACGAAGCAGAAAGGGTAGTTTCTAAAATAAAAAAAATAGATTTATTATCAACAAGCACTGCAGATATATGCCTTACGGCGACCAAGGGCATGATTGCGTTTAGAAAGGGCGATGCAGATAAAGGTATGTCATTATATATTAATGCGATTGAAAAATCGCGAGATAGAACTGATTATCCGGAGTTAAATCACTCAGCATTGTTAAATTTTTGTAGGGAAATTCTTATCTATGAAAATTCTGTAGAGAATAAAAACTATGTTCTGAGTATTATAGAGAAATTGCCACATGATGATAAGAATAAAGAATTAGCAAACCTAAGAGAGCAAGTAACTGTATTACTGAACAAAGAATGTGAATAGTTGCTTTCTTATAGGAAAAATAATGATTCAAACATCATTATGGGAGCTTCTATTTTGATAACCATTGAACAAACAACCTGAAAGTTGTGTGTTCTCGATTATTTATAGTACCTTTGTCTGCAATAAGACAAAGGTATTTTGATATATACAATGATGGCAATGCAATTTGATACGTCTTTAGAACAGACTAAAAATGTTATCGCAGATGATATTGATGCGTGGATGTTGCATTCACAAACTATTGCAACAATTATGTCAAATCGAATGGAGCAACTTGGAATGACTCAAAAGGCGTTGGCTGTGAAGATGAATTGTTCGCAGCAATACATTTCCAAAGTGCTGAAAGGGCGTGAGAATCTGTCATTGGAAACTCTGTGCAAGATTGAAAAAGCATTGGATGTCAAGATACTGAACGGCAATATAATAGTAAAGTAACTACTTATAATAAGGCGAGGATATGTCAATACAAAGCGAAGCGGCATTGGAAGCCGGATTGATAGCAACTCTTCAACAAATGGACTATGAATACGTCCAAATTGCAGAAGAGGATAATTTGTATGCCAATTTCAAACGACAGTTGGAAATCCACAACCGTAAACGGCTGGAGGAACATGGGCGCAGTGAGTTTACAACAGAAGAGTTTGAAAAGATTCTCATATACCTTGAAGGTGGCACTCGCTTTGAAAAGGCAAAGAAACTTCGTGACCTCTATCCTCTTGATACAGCAGACGGACAACGTATTTGGGTCGAATTCCTAAATAGACAGCAGTGGTGTCAGAATGAGTTTCAGGTTTCCAACCAAATCACAGTTGAAGGTCGCAAGAAGTGTCGCTATGACGTGACTATTCTTATCAACGGTTTGCCATTGGTGCAGATAGAGTTGAAACGCCGTGGAGTGGAATTAAAACAAGCGTATAACCAGATACAGCGTTACCATAAGACTTCGTTTCACGGACTATTTGACTACATACAGTTGTTTGTCATTTCCAACGGTGTAAACACTCGCTATTTTGCAAACAATCCAAATAGTGGCTATAAGTTTACATTCAACTGGACGGATGCTGCCAACCATCCGTTCAACGAATTGGACAAGTTTGCCGTGTTCTTTTTGGAGAAATGTACGCTTGGCAAAATCATTGGGAAATACATCGTATTGCATGAAGGCGATAAATGCTTGATGGTACTTCGTCCTTATCAGTTCTATGCCGTGGAAAAGATATTGGATCGCGTGCAGAACTCCAATGACAATGGTTATATCTGGCATACAACTGGAGCCGGAAAAACATTGACCTCTTTCAAGGCGGCGCAACTTGTATCAGAATTGGATGATGTGGACAAGGTTATGTTTGTTGTTGACCGTCACGATCTCGATACTCAAACTCAATCAGAATATGAAGCGTTTGAACCGGGCGCAGTGGATGGTACTGACAATACAGACGAACTTGTAAAAAGACTTCAAAGTAATTCCAAGATTATTATCACCACCATTCAGAAGTTGAATGTCGCAGTCAGCAAAACATGGTATAGCAACAAGATAGACGCTATCCGCCACTCTCGTATCGTGATGATATTTGACGAGTGCCATCGCAGTCATTTCGGGGACAGCCATAAGAAGATTATGAAGTTCTTTGATAATGCCCAGATATTCGGTTTTACGGGTACTCCCATTTTTACTGAAAATGCGGTCGATGGACATACGACAAAGGAGATATTTGGTAACTGCCTTCATAAATATCTCATTAAGGATGCCATTGCCGATGAGAATGTACTCGGCTTTCTCGTAGAGTATTACCATGGCAATGAAGTCGTTGATAACGATAATCAAAGTCGCATGGAGGAAATTGCTAAGTTTATTCTCAACAATTTCAATAAGTCTACGTTTGACGGAGAATTTGATGCATTGTTTGCCGTGCAATCAGTACCCATGCTTATCCGATATTACAAGATTTTCAAAGAGCTTAATCCGAAAATCCGTATCGGGGCGGTATTTACATACGCGGCCAATAGCAGTCAGGATGACGAGCAAACAGGTATGGGTACGGGACATTATGTTAGTGAAAGTGTAGGTGAAGCAGATGAATTGCAAGCCATTATGGATGATTATAACGAGATGTATGGCACCGCTTTTACTACCGAGAACTTCCGTGCTTACTACGATGACATCAATTTGCGCATGAAAAAGAAGAAAGCGGACATGAAACCGCTTGACCTTTGTCTTGTCGTAGGAATGTTCCTTACTGGTTTTGATAGTAAGAAGCTGAATACGCTTTATGTAGATAAGAATATGGAATATCACGGTTTGCTACAAGCGTTCAGTCGTACCAATCGCGTATTGAACGAGAAGAAGCGATTCGGCAAGATTGTGTGCTTCCGCGACTTGAAAAATAATGTAGATGCATCCATTAAGTTATTCAGCAATTCCAATAATCCTGAAGATATAGTACGTCCTCCGTTTGAGGAAGTGAAAAAAGAATATAAGGACTTAGCTGCTGAATTCTTGCAGAAATATCCTACTCCCAGCAGCATAGACTTTCTGCAAAGCGAGAATGATAAGAAGAATTTTGTGCTTGCGTTCCGTGACATCATTCGTAAACATGCAGAAATTCAGATATACGAGGATTACAGCGAGGATGCAGATGACCTCGGAATGACCGAGCAACAATTTAACGACTATAAGAGTAAATACCTTGATATAACTGTCGGATTTATCAATCCTCCAGCAACTCCCTCTGTTGTAGCGGAAGACCCCGTTCCATACGGAACTGAGCAGGGATTGGAAGATATTGATTTCTGCCTTGAACTTCTGCACAGCGACATTATCAATGTGGCGTATATTCTTGAACTCATTGCGGAACTTGACCCATATAGCGAAGATTATTCAGAAAAACGTCAGCATATTCTTGATACGATGATTAAGGATGCCGGAATGCGTGGTAAGGCAAAACTCATTGATGGCTTTATCCAGAAGAATGTAGATGAGGACAAAGAGAACTTTATGAATGGACGCAACAAGGCTGATGGTACCAATGAATTGGAAGAACGTCTGAACCAATATATCGTGTCTGAGCGCAACAAGGCTGTATGCGATTTGGCCGATGAAGAACAAATTTCAGCAGATGTACTGAATCTCTATATGAAGGAGTATGACTATCTGCAAAAAGAGCAACCGGAAATCATACAAAAGGCGTTGAAAGAGAAGCATCTTGGCCTTATCAAGACCCGAAAGGCTTTGACGAGAATAATGGAAAGATTGCGTAATATAATAAGGACTTTTAATTGGGAATAATATACGTATGGCAAAAATAAATGAACCCGGATATGTTTATATTTTGACAAATCCAAGCTTTCGAGAGGATTGGGTTAAAATCGGTAAGAGTTCTCGTCCTGTAGATATTCGTTCAAAGGAATTGGATAATACAGCGGTGCCTTTGCCGTTTGAGATTTATGCAACTATCCAAACCGTGAAATATAATGATGTTGAAAAACATGTTCATAAGACCATAGACCGATTGACGGATTTGCGTATTCGGCAGAATCGTGAGTTTTTCAATGTTCCTCCACAAATAGCATTGGATATATTCAATGATATAGCCAAAATGATTGACGATGCGGTTGTCACTATCTATAAAGACAATAAACCCGTACCTCACCCGGAAAAAGAAAAATCGCCAGAAGCCACAAAACGAGTAGTGAAACGTGGGCGATTTAAATTCAGTATGGTTGGCATCAAGATAGGTGAGACTATTACTTTTATACCTACACGAACTGAGGTGAAAGTGGCAAGTGATGATTCGATTGAATATGAAGGCCGTATTTATAAATTATCACCTTTTGTCGGAACTTTTATGCCCGAAGAAAAACAAAACACTTCTGGAGCATATCAAGGCGCAAAATACTTTTCATATAAGGGGCAAATACTGGATGATATGCGTCGTATGATAGAAAAACAGGAAATTGATAAGAATAAGGAATAAGAGATTATGAGCGAAGAATTACAACAGAAACTCCGCGACCAACTTTGGGAGGTCGCAAACCGTTTGCGTGGTAATATGTCGGCAAGCGACTTTATGTACTTCACATTGGGGTTCATCTTCTATAAATACTTGTCGGAGAAAATAGAAAAGTACGCCAATAGTGCCTTGGTGGATGATGAAATAACCTTCAAGGAATTATGGGAAATGGAAGATGCCGATGCTGTGGAGCTACAAGAGGAAGCCAAGAACCAGTGTTTGGAGAATATCGGCTATTTCATCGAACCTAAGTTCTTGTTCTCGTCCGTAATTGAGGCTATCAAGCGGAAAGAGAACATTCTTCCTATGCTGGAGCGTTCATTGAAACGTATTGAGGATAGCACTCTTGGGCAGGACAGCGAAGAAGATTTCGGTGGATTGTTCTCTGACATAGACTTGGCTTCTCCGAAATTGGGCAAGACGTCAGACGACAAAAACACTCTCGTCAGCAATGTACTTTTGGCACTGGACGATATTGATTTTGGAGTAGAGGCTTCGCAGGAAATTGACATCTTGGGTGATGCTTACGAATATATGATTTCGCAGTTTGCGGCAGGTGCAGGAAAAAAAGCCGGAGAGTTCTATACTCCGCAGGAAGTCAGCCGTATTTTGGCAGAAATCGTATCTATAGGTCACCAGCGTTTGCGCAATGTTTATGACCCAACATGCGGTAGTGGTTCGTTATTGCTCCGTGCTGCAAGTATAGGAAAAGCAGTTGACATTTACGGTCAGGAGAAGAATCCGACAACATACAACCTTGCCCGAATGAACATGCTGCTTCACGGCATCAAGTTCAGCAACTTCAAAATTGAGAATGGTGATACACTTGAATGGGATGCCTTTGGGGATACCCAGTTTGATGCGGTGGTAGCAAATCCTCCGTTCTCTGCCGAATGGAGTGCTGCCGACAAATTCAACACTGACGACCGTTTCAGTAAGGCCGGGCGACTTGCTCCACGTAAGACTGCCGACTATGCCTTTATCCTACACATGATTTATCATTTGAATGAGGGTGGAACAATGGCATGTGTGGCCCCACATGGTGTATTGTTCCGAGGTAATGCCGAGGGCGTTATTCGTCGTTTCCTTATAGAGAAGAAAAACTATGTGGATGCCATTATCGGTTTGCCTGCCAATATCTTCTATGGCACAAGCATACCTACTTGTATTCTTGTATTCAAGAAGTGTCGTAAGGAAGATGATAATATCTTGTTTATTGACGCCAGCAAAGAGTTTGAAAAGGTCAAGACTCAAAACAAGCTCCGTGAGCAGCATATCCGAAAGATTGTCGAAACCTATCGTGACCGTAAGGAAATCGAGAAGTACAGTCATTTGGCTACCTTGAAAGAGGTGGAGGAGAACGATTACAATTTGAATATTCCTCGTTACGTTGATACCTTTGAAGAAGAGGAACCTATTGACATAAAGGCGGTAATGGCTGAAATCAAGGAATTGGAAGCCAAACGTGCCGAACTTGATAAGGAGATTGAGGTATATTTGAAAGAGTTAGGGATTGTAGAATAGTCTAACGGAAATTCGCAAGATGGAAGAAAATGACAATATACCTCAAATGACACCTTCGTTTGAGAATCTACGCCGCAAGGACGAGAACGGGAATGACTACTGGAGTTCCCGCGACCTCTGTGGTGCAATGGGCTATTCCGCTTATTGGAAATTCCAACGGGTTATTGATAAAGCCATCAAGGTTGCCGTAGAGAAAGGGATGAACGTGGACGAACATTTCAACCAAGCGGTTGACATGGTAAAGATAGGAAACGGCTCATTCCGCAAAGTGACCATCTTTCGTTTGTCTCGTATGGCATGTATGATTATAGCGGAAAATGCCGATAATAAAAAAATGCTTGTCCAACAAGCACGAGACTATTTCAGCCAATCTGTCCCTATGGCTGAGCTTGTCAATAATTCGGTAAGTTCCAATATATTGCTATACAAAACAGCCCAAGGAGAAGCCCGTGTAGAAGTCATTTTCAACAGTGAGACTTTCTGGATGTCTCAAAAAAGAATGGCTGACTTGTACAACGTAGATGTGAGTACAATAAACTACCATCTCAAAGAGATATTCAAAAGTGGCGAGTTAAGCGAAAATTCAGTTATTCGAAAAATTCCAATAACTGCCAATGACGGAAAGGACTATAACACGTTAGTCTATAATCTTGACGCAATTATCGCCGTAGGATACAGGGTGAATAGTTATCAAGCGACTCAGTTCCGTATCTGGGCGACGTCTGTACTGAAAGAGTTTATCATTAAAGGCTATGCTCTTGATGATGAACGATTGAAGCAAGGTAAGCACTTCGGCAAGGACTACTTTGACGATTTGCTGGAACGCATTCGTGAAATACGCACATCAGAGCGTAGATATTACCAAAAGATAACAGACATCTATGCAGAGTGCAGTGCGGATTATGATGCAAAATCAGAAAGCACAAAACTGTTCTTCAAGATGGTGCAGAACATGATGCACCTTGCCGTTACTCATCAGACGGCTGCGGAAATCATCTATCAACGGGCAGACTCTGAGCAACCTTATATGGGACTTACCACTTGGAAGAAAGCTCCTGATGGGAGAGTGCAGAAGTCTGATACCATCGTTGCGAAGAACTATTTGTCGGACACAGAACTATCTCAGCTAAATCTTATCACTACAGCTTTCCTTGATACGGCGGAATCTCGTGCCCAACGTCATATTGTTTCCACAATGGACGATTGGAAGAAGTTCCTCCAGCAATATCTTGCCACTATGGGGTATGAACAATGTGATACAGCCGGAAAGGTATCACAAGAGGAAGCGCGAGATAAAGCTTATAGCGAGTACGAGAAATATAAACAGATTCAAGATCAATCATACATATCGGATTTCGACCGTTTTAATGAGAGCAACGATGGAAACTCATTGCTCCCATTTAACCTTAATCCTTCAAAATAAAGACAACTATGGCAACAGATAATAAAAATAAAGTCCTCAATGTTCCCCATTTGAGATTCCCAGAGTTTAGTGGGGAGTGGGAAAGGAAAAGGTTAAAGGATGTATGCAATATAAGAACTGGCAATAAGAACACCCAAGACAAGTCCGATAATGGAATCTATCCATTTTATGTTCGCTCGCAAATTGTTGAACGAATTAACTCATGGACCTTTGATGGAGAGGCTATTCTAACAGCTGGTGACGGCGTAGGTGTTGGTAAGGTTTTCTATTATTCCACAGGGAAAATCGGTGTACATCAGCGCGTTTACATTCTGAGCGATTTCAAATGTGATGGTAAGTATCTGTATTCATACTTCGCAGGGAATTTCTATAATCGTGTTAAGCGAATGAGTGCTAAAAATTCTGTTGATTCTGTAAGAATGGAAATGATTGCAGATATGCCAATTGCTTTACCGTCTATTGAGGAACAAAAGAAAATAGGACATTTGTTGGCATTGCTTGATGATCGCATCGCCACCCAAAACAAAATCATTGAGAAACTGCAATCCTTAATCAAAGGACTTGCTGCACAACTTACACAATCTGGAACTCCCAATGTACGCTTGTGTGATTGCCTAGAATGCCATTCATCCACATTACAAGAAAATTGTGTATCTGCAACTGGCTCATATCCTGTATATGGTGCCACAGGGCTTATTGGCTATACGAACGGCTACGCTTATAATGGTGAGTCAATTTTAATAGTCAAAGACGGTTCTGGCGTTGGCTCTTTATCGTATGCTAATGACTGCTATTCTGTAATTGGAACACTCAACTACCTAACAGCTAAAGGGAAATACTCAGTTCTTTACCTATATTATGCACTTATGGCGTTCAATTTCACTCCATATATAACAGGAATGGCTATTCCTCATATCTATTTCAAAGATTATGGGAAAGCAAAAGTATTCTGCCCATCCATTGAGAATCAGATAAGGATTGCGTCTTTGTTGCATAACATTGAGCAAAAGTTAGTTGTGGAGCAAAATCTTATTATATCACTAAGCGCACAAAAGTCTTACTTATTGCGTATGTTGTTTATATAAACATCGTACGCAATAGATGTTGTTTCTGTAATTTCAAGAATTTTAAGCAGTTCTGTTCCATAGAAAGTTTCTTCTCTATTGAGGATGTTAGATTTGTTATATTCTGTTGTTGAGCCTTAGATGGCAATGGGCTTTTGATATGATTAATGTCTTTAAGATATGCAGTTTTCATCGTCCCCTCTGTAATAATTCTGCCTACTTCTTTTGAGAAGTAAGAGGAAGACATCAGCAAATACAAATACTCCACATTGACATTTATGTTCGGAACAATGCCCAAAATACCTTGCTTGGTACAAACTGGGTATTTATTTATAGATATTGCTCCTATGGTCGCACCATTAGAATATATTACAGACTGTGATGGAATAAGCCATGCTGATGATTTTTGCATACCCAGTTCTGTTATAAAATCCTTATTGCTTGTCAGATATTTTTGAGACAAGTCATCAATCTTAATAAAAGGAATAGAACCTCCAGAATAATATTTACTTACCGATGTCGTTGGAGTTCCGCCTTCACCAGCTTTAATATATAAAGAAGCAAACGGATATAGTTCTCCCTTCAAAAGAACAGTCATCAATTCGTCAACAATTCCTTTGATTAAGGATTGTGTAACTGAAATGTCCGCAATTATTGAAAAGCATTATCGGTGTGTAAAAAAACACAGAGTTCGTGTCGAGGAGTTGGGTAAACCTTTTTCTGTCGGTAATCTATCAAAAGATGATTTGTCTGAGATTGGAGTACCATGTATAATTTATGGTGAGCTTTTCACGACATATGGAGCAATAATAAATAAGGTAGAAAGCCATACTAAAAAAATTGATGGAATGACTTTAAGCAGAAAAGGGGATTTGTTATTTCCTTCTTCTACAACAGTTGATGCTGTTTCCTTAATTGCGCCTTCTGCCATTAATGTAGATGGTGTGATTTTGGGAGGTGACATGTTTGGAATACATGTTAATTCCAACTTCGATGCTCAATATCTTAGTTATTTCTTTAATCATATAGCAAAGAATCAGTTTGCAAAATATGCCAAAGGTAGTACAATTATACATTTACATCACACGGATATAGATAAAGCCAAACTATTATTGCCTTGCTTGGAAGAACAAAATAGAATGGCTATGTGTATGGTTTCATTAGATGAGAAAATAACTATTGAGAGCGCAATTCTAAAAACAATGTTGATTCAGAAATCATACTTACTTCGGCAGATGTTCATATAAACATTTGGCGAAGTAGGTATTGCTTTCCCTTCTGAAAACGTTGTAATAGCATATCTTCATTTGTGATTTTTCTGTCTATTGTTGTAAGAAATGCGGAAATACTTTCCTGTATTGCCTTAGAAGTCAAAAGGATATGGAACTTCTCTAAATCTTTTTTCTGAATGTTGGGTAGTCCTGTACCTATTCTTAACTTCATTATAGAACTTTCTTGACTTTTCAAATAGTGATAGAGATAGAGCTTGCAAACATTAGGTTGAATATTATTGAGAGTATAGCAATGTCCACCACTCCAAAATGCGTCCCTGTTATATTGTATATATCCACATGAGTTTCCACCCTCGCTAATAGATATAGTATTAGCAGGTGTGTTGCATTGGTCATAATAGCCCGATGGTTCTACCCCTCCATTCATAACATAGAACTTACCTGTTTCAGAAAGGTCTTCACCATTAACTTGCTTGCCTTTCTGTATGATACATACATCTGAAAGAGATAGAATATCACCATCTGTTGAATTGAATAACCTTTCTGCTATTGCGGACTTTAGTATTTTCAAATCCTCAATGATTTTGTTTTGGGTGGCGATGCGATCATCAAGTAACGAAATGAATTTTGAAAGTTTCTCTTGTTCTGTGGCTTGAGGCATTGTTACTACAATATCACCCATTGCCGCTTGTGATAATGTCGGAACGGCACCACCAACTATTATTTTCCTTATGGCATTTTGGAATTTGTTGGTTGACATTAACACACTAAGAAGATAGTTGTCACATTGAATATCCTTCAATACAACAACCTGCGGATTAAGAGTCGTTTTACAAATAAGCTTATCTACATAGGCAACTTTCCCAACAGTGGATCCCGTTTTTACGAAAATCACATCTCCTTGTTTGATCATTATCTCTGGTGATTCTTCGTATTTATAAAAGCTGATGTAGGTATTATCCTTATCATAAGTCAATTTGTTATTTTCGATGTTTGTTGGACTGAGGGCTATCGCCCCTTTCCCTTTAGTAACTATATCATTCGTTGTATAACCTCTAAAGCCTATACGTCCGACGATTGAGGCGACATCGCATAGTCTGTACTTCTCCCACTCCCCACTAAACTCTGGGAATCTCAAATGGGGAACATCATACATTATATTTCTCTAATTATAGACACCTATCATTTATCAAATAATATGAGCAACAAAAAAATTAGAGAAATTGCGGTGGCTTGGAAAGAGTACAAGCAACCCTACGTGAAGCAGTCTACAATGGCTGCTTATGTGCTAATCTTGGAGAACCACATCATTCCGTATTTTGGTGACAGTGATTCTCTCCATGAAAAGGAAGTGCAAGCATTCGTCTTGCAGAAATTGGGAAGTGGGCTAAGCACAAAATCTGTCAAGGACATTCTTATAGTCCTTAAAATGGTAATGAAGTTCGGGGTCAAGAACGAATGGATGAGCTATTACGAATGGGATATTAAATACCCTACATCCTCAGTAAACAAAGAACTTGAAGTGCTATCTGTAGCCAATCACAGAACAATTCTGAACTACATTCAAGATCATTTTACTTTTGCAGGGCTTGGTATTTATATTAGCCTTAGCACAGGGCTACGCATCGGAGAGATATGTGCTTTGAAATGGAGCGATATCAATGTAACTGATGGCACGATAACCGTCAGTCGTACCATTGAACGTATCTACATCATAGAGGGGAAGGAAAAGCACACTGAGCTTGTTATCAACTCACCTAAAACGAAGAACTCTTGTCGTGAGATACCTATGAGCAAGGAACTACTTACGATGATTAAGCCTCTGAAGAAAGTAATCAATGACGATTTCTATGTACTAACCAATGATGAGCGTCCTACAGAACCACGCACTTACCGCAATTACTACAACAAACTGATGACCAAGCTCGGTATCCCCAAATTGAAATATCACGGTCTGCGCCACAGCTTTGCAACACGTTGTATTGAAGCTGGATGCGACTACAAAACGGTGAGCGTCCTCTTGGGACACTCCAACATTTCAACAACGCTCAATCTTTATGTTCATCCCAATATGGAACAGAAGAAGCGTTGCATTGCCAAGGTATTCAAATCATTGAGAAAATAGGTATTTGATGGAGCGAAGGAATACGATAGAGTAATTTCTTCGCTCTTAATACGATTCTAAAGCAATATCTGAACAAATTTGTGTAAATGGAAAAGGAGAGGAAAATCTTCCCCTCCTTAACTCAAAGCAAAGAATCAAACATTCAAATCCTTCAGTGCCAGTGCATAATTGTGTCCGAAAAAGTCTTTCCTGACAAGTTTCAAACTGAGCGTCTGGTAATACCCGTAACCATCACCTTCGGAACAGAGGTACTTGTAACCATAGCGTGGCATGTACTCCTTGAAGAAGCGGGCCAAGTCCTTCAGATTTTCTTCTTGGTTCTTCTTGAAGTTGCTGCGCACGATGATGATGCTCCAGTCAGGAAAATTTCCCACGCCGTTGCTGTACTCCCAGAAGCGGATGTAGCAGTCTAAATCACGCTCACGGATGTCCACGCAAAAGCCATTGGCATTTTGCATCACGCTACAACTGTTTCTGTAGCCGAACTGCTCACACAGGTAGAGATTGAAATCACAAATTAAATCGTTGTGTAACATAATTGATAAAGTTTTAATTGTTAATAAATTGATTATAAATGAAAGCCTCGCTTGCGCTTAGCCTTTTTCTTCTTCATTAGGCGATTGAACTCGGCTTCTTCTGCGGCAGTAGCATCGTAAGATGAACCACCGTTTAGCAGGCCAAGACTGATGCCAGCATTATCAGAATGAGAAACGCTTTGTTGCACCTCTGCCTCTTCATGCTTAGGCTTCTGGTTGACAGAGTCAAACATGGATGCACAGGCATTCTCTTCCAGTCTATTGTCGATGTTCATGTAGCTGAACTCACGGCTGACCTTTGAGCCGGAGAACGAGAAACCACCATACTCGAACCTAACGCCTTGTATTTCCCGTGTCATCCGACTAACCTTGAATTTCATATCAATATCCCGGTCAGTAAGAGCGTCTTTCAGTTCGTTCCAACTCTTGGCATTCGGCAGTTCTTCTTTCAATGCCTTGTATATTTCATGCTTTGCCCGGTCGTATGGGCGCAGTCGTTCCTCATTGATATGGTCTTTACTATTGGCGAAGTGGAGCCGATATTTAGCCGTTAGCATTTTGCAGGCTTTCTCATTCCGGCGAAAGTCATTCTTGTCGCTAATCGTTTTGCCGTCATTGTCCACCCGATTGAAGACGATGTGGCAATGCGGATGCTCACGGTCAATGTGCCGGGCAACGATGTATTGCGTGTTTTGAATACCCATCAGCTTCATGTAGTCATGAGCGATTTGTAACATCAGCGCATCATCGTGTTTCAAACGGTCGCTATCTTCGGGAGAGAAGTTGAGCGAAGTGTGTCCGACAATATTCTTTACCTTGTCGTTGAGCAACGATTGTAACTCAAATTGCTCTGCCATCTGTTCGGGTGTTCCGTCCACTCCGACTGCTTTCAGCAACTTGGACTTTTCTTCTTTAAGGACGTAGCAGACGCATCCACCGAACGATGTCCCTTTTGTTTGCTTACCTATCATCTTTTAGTCGTTTTATAAGTTGGTTAATACGTTCCGCCATTTCTTCGCATCGCTTGGCAACGGCAGAGAATCCGTAGGTGTTTGCCTGCCTCGCCAACTGGTTGAGATTGGTGCTTTCGCCAATCAACTGACGGATGATGTAGATATGCTCTTGCGAAATTCGTTCACGTACCGAACCGTTCTCGATGAACGAGCGGATGACCTCACTTTGATTCCTTTTAGTCCGTCTGCAAATTGCACCAAGTAATGTGTACTGCATGTCTGTCAGACGGAGCGTTATCGTATATTTCTTTTCCATTTTGATTCTGTCTTTTAGTGAATAATTTGTGACCATCGGGAGTCGCCTCCTCAGACTTTTTGAGGAGCAAGTGGTCGGGGAATGTAATACACCGACATTAACTTGCTACAGTAAAAAAAGTCTCATTTTTCTCCCTCTCGGTCATAGTCTGAAGCCTCGTTTCTTAGGTGGTGAAACCTTCGGATGAGGGATACCTCGTTGTACACTGATGAACTTCAAATCGAGGGCATCTATCAGTATTTTCAGAGCGGGATTTCTCCTTATCATCTGTTGAAGTACAGCTTCGTCAGGCTTCACTTTGAGTAGATAATCGGCAATGTCATATCCTTCTTTTCGCTCTACTTCGTTGGCGTTGGCCTCCAAATAATCGAATATCTGTACCTCAATTCCATAACTTTTCATCAGCCCGATTTTGCTCTGCCAATAGTCAGTTGCGCCCAAGTCGGGAAACAGGACAACGCTTCTCCCGGCAAGAACAGACAGACTGTTGGCATTGAAACAACCGTTCTTTCCACCTGAAGCAATCCATAGGAATTGCGGTAGATAGTAGGAGGCGATGAGGGCAGTCTTTTCGCTTTCGACCAGTGCAACAGGTCGGCGCTTATTCTCGGAAAGCAGATGTTCACCAAAGAAACATTGCTTCAGATTATAATCCCCTTTGTGCAATACAGAGTGTACCCATGTGACATGATTGTATGGTTCTTTTACTCTCTTACCAGTCTCCGAATTGTAAAGCATAATCTTCCCAGTGCGGACTCTGCCTTGATTGTCCGTTTGCCAGAATACAGTCGCACCGTCCCAATACTTGGATGTGCCCACCTTATACTTCTTCATCAGCTTCAATGTTTCGGTCTCTCCGAACTGAGCCGATAGGAATTGAAACAACTTGTTCACCGGATAGCCTCGTAATGATTGATTGACAATATCCAAATCAATGTAAGAGGTGGCCACGGGCTGCGCCTCCTTAACAGAAGCATAGCTTCTAAAGGTGGTTTCTGAGAACTTTTCTTTCTCTGCCGGGTTCTGCTCGAAGTAATCACGAGGCGTGAAGTGATACCCGCATTTCTGCTCATGGTCACAACGTCCCACATACTCGGGAAACTGGATTCGCTTCTCCGTATCAATGTACTTGGAGAAACATCTTTGGCGATGGCAGTTCGGGCAAGTGTGCCGGGTGCTGACACCTTTGTAGGGCTCTAATATGAATCTATGTGTACTCATTGTTGTCTTTTTTAGTGTGTCACTTTTGTCGTTATTGTCGTCTTCGCTTGGAAAGCGTCAAAACCGACAAAAATGTCACGGGTTAATCTTTGAATATTCTCCATGCTTCTCTTTGCGGAACAGTGTTCCGATGTTGTCATTGAGAAAGCGTTGAAACGTCCGCTCCTTCATCCCGTTCTGCTCGGCCAACTCTATGGCTTGAGCAGTCGTGAAGGAGGCAGGAAGCAGATTGATTATCGCTTGTTGTTGACTGGTGAGAGCATTCTCATTTAAGATGTTCTGCACACTCAATGCAGATTCTTTGAAATACTCCGTCAGTTTGATGGCTCGCTCCACCGTCAACAGGTCGATATGCGTCTTATCACACTCTCCACAAGTCCATCGGGCTAATTGGATAATCAAGCAGAAGCGGATGATGTATATCTCCAACTTGCAGTAGATACTGACAATCGTGTCGTTGGTCTCTCGGTCGCATAGTTCGGAAAAGTGGTGCTGCCATTCGTAAAGCCGCCTCTTAGCATTCTCTGTGAATAGAAGGATTTGTGGTTCAATCTCTCCAAACTCGTTAAGGCTACACTCTTGCTGTATCAGTTTCTCAATGATGGCATTCCATTCCTGTTCGATGTTCTCCGGCAGTTCCTTGTCGTTCCAACGTGCTTTCTGTTGTAGATTGGGCATCACAAACAGGATACGGTCGATGAAGCCATTGCTGGAGCGTTCACCTTTGGCCAACTCGTTCAGGATTTTCTTTTGGATAGTACCAATGACCGAGATGTACGGACGCTTGATGAAGATGGAACTCTTGGCATTCTTGCGGTCGGACATGGTGGTCTTGGCACTGAATACCGACAGCCAGAACTGTTCCTCCGAACCGTTATTGTAGCGGTTGAAGTTCTTGAACCAAGCGGACAATTCATCAGCCCATAGACATAAGCCTCGCTTGTTCTGTGCATGAATGAGGCTTAACCCTTCGGGCGTTACATCAGATACCAAGAAACGTTTGCGGATAGGCTCTTGTGGAAACTGCTCTCCACCACTTTCCGCACGTTCCTTACGGCTCATACTCATCAGCTCATCAAACTTGGCAAGTGCCTTCTCAAATTCCTGATTCTGCTGGTAGTCATAATCAAGGAAAGGCTTCATGGCAAAGCTGAGAGGATGACTCTTGTTTGCTCCCGGTCTTCCAATCAATGCCATATACAGGATTGGACTTTCCATCCAGCCCTGCTTGATTTGAGCAAGATGCGTGTTTCCAATACCAACTGCCATTGCCGTCAGAATAGCTGCGGCAATGTAGTCGGTAGGATAGTTGTGGCATTCGTGTACCTCATGGATGATGCGCTGAATTTGAGTGGGGAATATGCTGATAGGGAACTCCGTGCCAGCCAGTCTTGTACTCAAATCAATCGCTTCATCTATGACAGATACGGGATTGATAGAACTTGTATCCATACGTCAGACGGTTAGAAGTTAAAGGATGATTTAGGCTTATGCTTGACACTGCCTTGCATATTGGCAAGCATCTCTTCATAAGTCTGTTCTGCCGTCTTTCTCCGCCCGTTGTCAATCCATGCCAACAACTCATCCTCATAGAAATAGAGCTTCTTGCCTTTTTTGTAAGCCGGAAGCATCCCTTTGCGTACCAATGTGTATATGGTAGGCTTGGCTTTTCGGATGATACGGCAAGCATCCTCAATTTCAACCAACATGTGTTTGTCTGATGCTGGAGGCTGAAGTTCCGACACCATTCTTTTCAACTCGATGACCTGTTCGGTCAGATAACCTACCGCCTCGGGCAGCTTATCAAATGTTACTGTTTCGTTTTGCATACGCCAATCGTTTTTAATTGTTCGACGGCAAAGGAAACAGGTGTTTCAATGGTGGAATCATCCACCAAAATATAACTGTGATATAACTTTTTGATGGTAATAAGTGGTGATTACAAGGGATTTAGATATATTTGCTTATTCTTTTCAACTTAGCTTATGAATAAAGTATATAAATATCGGGCAAATGTTGCTACGGGTAATTGGGAGAAAGATTCAGTACAAATGGCAAAAGGCTTTCTTTATGCCGCAAAACTGAATAAAATGAATGATCCTTTTGAGGGGTCTGTTGAATTGCCAAAATCAGATAGACACGAACGCTGGGTAACGCCATTGATTCAAGATTTACATACTATTGGTATTTATTCTTTGTCAAAGCCAAAAGAAAATGAGACATTCCCTTGTAATGAATTGTTATGGGCACATTATGCTAACTCACATAAGGGATTCTGCATAGAATATGATTTAGATATATTGTTGAAGAATCATTCATCCCAATTCGATATAAGAAATCAAATTCATGTTGTTTACAAAAATGAAAGACCTGAGGTTTCTGAGTCAGATAGTCTTTTTGATGTTCAAAGTAAAGTTTTTGGAACTAAATCATTAGCGTGGAAATATGAAAATGAAGTTCGATTAGTCTTTTTAACCGAGGGAGAGAAACCTATTCCTCCCGAAGCAATAACAGCCATATATTTTGGCTTAAATATGAGTCTAGAGGATAGGCAAGAAATAATTAGACTAATGGTAAATCGAAACATTGATTATTATCAAATTGAACGGATTGAAAATTCGTATAAACTAATATCGACAAAAATATCATTCGATTATCAATATGAACTAGTTGATGTTGAAAAAATGCCTTTAGTTGACAATTACATGATTTTGTACAAATCACCCAACAAGGACAAAAATACGATGCACGAGTTTGTTGAAAAATTTAGGTCACGTTTAACCCGCCCTAGCAATCTTACAATTATCGATGATATAAGAGCAAAAAGAATACTAAAAGACTATAAACCTCGATCTGTTATGACACAGGAGGATATTATAATGTTATCTAAGCATTGGATTGCATATTCATCATTTGATGCCCCCAAATACGTGTGGATGTATCCCGAAAAATGAGAATTGAGGCTTTATATGATTCTACGATTCAGTTGAATCTTGCACTCCGATTCCGTGTGCGACATCTTGCGCTCAATGGTGGATATTTCCACATCACGGAGGGTATGAGCAAATATCCTTTTGATGAGCGTAGCTGTCTGTAAGCGTGGTTTGCTGAAAGCCTTACCGATGTTCCATCCAAAGTGCATGGCATCAATGGTCTTTAATTGCGAACTGAGTTTTATGGATTCGACTTTGGGCAAAGAGTCTGACAGATAGTATTCTGTGATATATCCGCATAGGCGATGAAGACTTGGCTCATCAAGATAAGGAACTAAAGTCCGTTTCGTGTAGGTGAGGACCTTGTTAAGTCTTTCTTGGGACGCACGTTCTTTCTCAGCCATTGCACTGGCGCGAAGCACCTCATACTCAGATGGCTGGGTGGACTCTTCAATAGAAGGTGTGGCGTCTTCCTTCGGAAGTTTAGCCTCTCCTTCGTTGGTCTCGGAAGACATGGAAGTCGAAGTCTCTTCTGACGTGTCAGATGTGGTTTCGACTTCAATCATAGGTTCAGAAACAATAGGTTCTACAGCATTATCAATAGGTTCAGGGGATTCTTTAATCACAATAACCTTATTGCGGTAGCACTCAAAACTCATAAAACACTTTTCTATTGCAGGTGAGAGGATTTGACTAAATGCCATTTGCAGATTGAGGTAGATGGATCCAACAATGATGGAGCATACCACAAGAACGAGGTAACTGCTGAACTCGTCCCAACCATAATGTAATGCAGTCTGACGAGCTAAAACGCCAATGACTACTATTGTACTGAAAACCATCAGATGCAATGTAATATGTTCTATCTTTTTCTGCTCCATAGTGATATTTGCTAATCGTTTGTGTGCAAATGTATATCATTTATTTTTAGCAAAAAGCGAGGTTTTGTTCATCAGAGGGCTTTTGCCGGCATATTACATCAGATGTCACCACATTACACTATTCATAATGAGCGAGTTGTAACTTTCTTGTTTTTCGATGAAAATAGTTGGTGAAGTAGGCTTGTAGGGCTTGGAATAAAGAATATCTGCACTATTTGTGACCAAACAATACAGATATTCTAATGGCAGATAGGGGTGTCTTATCAACAAGACAACGTACTACCAGTACCCTTGTTGAGATATACCAGGATATTGTGGCCTTGCTTACTTGTGACTTTGTTTGTCAGCCACTGCCTGAACTCAATGGAATGCCCGGTGTCTATTTGATAAGACAGGGCAATGACCATTTCCAAGTTATAGGCATCGGCATTGTAACCGTTATCCAACTTGATGTACTTGCAGACTTCATGCACCTTCAATGTGTTGGCTTTCAATATCCTTTTGATTGCCGTTTGGATACATGCTACCGTTGTATTAAACAGCTCGGCAATCTCCCATGTGGTCATCCACACCTCGCCATCGGTGGTATGGATACCTTGTCCGTTGTCAGTAATGATTCCTCGTTTCACAGTCGGATTTTATTTGAGTGAAATCTTATTGGCAGTCTCTCGCTTCTTGGAATTGACCAAATCGGCATAGATCTGAGTCGTGGTGACGTTCTTATGCGTCAGCATCTTTGAAACGGTATAGATGTCAGTACCTAAGGAGATTTGAATCACAGCGTAGCTATGCCGGAACCCGTGGAACAGGATACATGAAGTAAGCTGAGGAAGAAATGAGAAAGACAAACGTAACGAGTTGAATATGAGCAGATATTCTGTTATTTGCTAAAATGAGAAAAAGCAAAAATGGATAAAGTATTGCAGTAGTTCAGTTACCAGAGTGTTAGCTGTCCAGTTACCTAAGGCGAAGAGGTAACAGAATGAAGATTAAAGAATCTGACACTGCGATAATTTTTCATTGATTCTCAATGTTTTGCATATCAAAGAACGCTTATGTGTGAGGTAATTTTGCCATTAAAAAATAAGCGTATGAAAGTAGAAAAATTCAAGGTGTTGCTCTACCTGAAAAAGAGCGGTCTTGACAAACTCGGAAAGGCTCCAATAATGGGGCGAATAACGGTAAACAATACGATGGCGCAATTCAGCTGCAAGCTGTCATGTACTCCGGAGTTATGGAATCCAAGAGAAAGTCGACTGAATGGAAAGAGTAAAGAGGCCGTTGATATTAATGCGAAAATTGACCGGCTCTTGCTTTCGGTCAATTCTGCATTTGATTCACTTGTTGAACGTAAGATTGATTTTGATGCGGTAGCTGTAAAAGAGCTTTTGCAGGGAAGTGTGGAAACCCAGATGACTTTGTTGAAACGGCTTGATATGCATATAGAGGACATGCGTTCAAGAATCGGTATTGATGTGGCGAAAACTTCTATGTCAACATATGTTTACACCCGCAGGTATCTTGGCGAATATATTCAAAAACGATTTAAGACAAGTGATGTCGCTTTTGGGCAGTTGAATGAACATATACCCTGGGAGTTTCAGGATTATATTCTAAAAGATAAAGGTCTTGCGGTGGATACGGCAAGACATTATCTGGCAATCCTGAAGAAAATCTGTCGGATGGCATTCAAGGAAGGATATGCTGAGAAGCGTTATTTTGAAAATTTCAAACTACCACAAGAGAATCGGAAACCACCACGGGCTTTGAGTCGTGAGGATTTTGAGAAGATCCGTGATGTTGTAATACCACCGGAAAGAATCACTCATAATATAGCCAGGGATTTGTTCCTCTTTGCTTGTTACACAGGAGTTCCATATGCGGATGCAGTTTCAATCACTCGAGAAAATATATACAAGGACGATAAAGGCGATTTATGGTTAAAATACCTGAGAAAAAAGAATGAATATCAAGCCCGTGTCAAACTGCTTCCTGAAGCTATTGCTCTCATAGAAAAATATCGTTCTGAAGACAGGAAAGAGCTTTTCCCAATGATATACCATCCCAATATGAGACGACATATGAAAGGTTTGCGGGATCTGGCAGGTATAAGCTGTGATTTGGTCTATCATATGGGAAGACATACCTTCGGAAGTCTGATAACCCTTGAAGCTGGTGTCCCCATCGAAACAATCAGCAAAATGCTGGGCCATACCAATCTGACAACTACCCAGCTTTATGCAAGGGTAACTCCTAAAAAACTTTTCGAGGATATGGACAAATTTATCGAAGCTACAAGTGATATGAAACTGGTATTATAAAATTAAAAAAGAAAGAATCATGAGAAGTACATATAAGCAACTGTATTATATAAACCGCAGTAAAGTCAAATCTGACGGGACCACATCAATTATGTGCCGTATTACAATAGACGGAAAGGCTGTTGTATTATCGACCGGGTTGTATTGCCAGCCGGAAGAGTGGAACAGCAAGAAAGGAGAAGTCAAAAACAACAGGCTGAATGGAATGCTGGGTGAATATAAAAAACGCGTAGATGAAACTTATGCTGAACTGTTGAAAGTAAACGGTGTCATTAGTGCTGAATTGCTGAAAACAGCCATGACTGGAGCTGTCGGTATCCCGAAGTATATATTACAGGCAGGAGAGGTGGAACGGGAAAATCTAAAAATCCGTTCCATTCAAATAGATTCAACTTCCAGTTACCGGCAATCAAAAATGTATCATTACTACTTGGGTGAGTATATCCGTTCTCTGGGTAAGGAGGACATGCTTTTTACAGATATTACCGAAGAATTCGGTATTAATTACGTTTTGTATCTGAAAACAAATTACCCTCATAAGTCGTCATACCGGAACCATTGTCTTTGTTGGCTGAAACGCCTGGTCTATCTTGCTGTGGACAACGGAATTTTGAGATATAATCCTTTGGATGATATAAAATATGAAAAGAGGCTACCCGCAAAGCTCATGTATATAAGCAAGAAACAACTTCAGGAGATAATGAGCAGTCCTAAACCAGATCCATTACAAGAACTGGCAAGAAGGACCTTTATATTTTCATGTTTTTGCGGTTTGGCTTATGTTGATGTACGCAATCTTTATCCGCATCATATTGGTACAACTGCAGAAGGGCGGAAATATATCAGAACTTATCGTAAGAAAACAAGCGTTGAGTCGTTTATTCCGTTGCATCCGATAGCAGAGCAGATAATATCCTTGTATAATACGACAGATGACAGTAAACCCATTTTCCCGTTACCAATACGTGATATGATTTGGTTTGAAATACATGAGTTGGGATTTTCCCATCAGTTCAAACATAACCTGTCATATCATCAAAGTCGTCACACTTTTGGTACCCTGATGGTCTCTGCAGGGGTTCCTATGGAAAGCATATCCAAAATGATGGGACATACAAATATCAGAACGACACAAGGATACGCAAAAGTTACAGATGACAAGATTTCAGAAGATATGGATAAACTAATGGAGAAAAGAAAACATATAATCAACCCCGATAATATTTAACGTATGGAAAGAGGAAAAATAGCCGTTGACGGGTATGGAAATATAAAAATTCAAACAAAATCTACTTCTGATATTTGGATGAATGAGCCGGAGTTAGTGGATTTCTTTAACATTATTGCACCTACTTTCAGAGCTGCAGTCCGAGCCATCTATAAAAAGGGCATATTGAAATCAGGAGAAGTCGAAAAACGTGTTAAACGAAAAGATGGGTTCTATGAAAATCTTTATAGTGTGGAAATGATTTTTGCATTGGCTTTCCAATTGGATACTTATGTAGCCAGTCAATTACGGAATTTTTTGATATATAGAGCTATGAATACATCAGCAAAAAATTTCTTTTGCTTTATTAATCAAAAAGGGGTTAATGTAAAATGTTAAAATGTGAATTGTAATGAGAGCCGATAGCGGAGTAGGACGGTACCTTCAGCTATCGGCTCTTGCCGTTTCAATTAGAATTATCTTGTTTTATAAGCTTGTTTATAATTTTCCTGAAGCATTTTTTCAATGTCGCTTTCTCTGTATAGGATTTTACCACCTAATTGATAGTATGATATTATTCCTTCATTACGATAATCTTGAAGTGTCCTTCTGCTGAGTCTTAATAGAATTGACACTTCTTTATCTGTCAGATAACGTTCTCCATCCAATAATGGACGGTTTGCTAGAGCCATATTCTCAATTCTGTTTCGCATGCGTTCAAAACTTTCCATAATGTGTTGAATCCATGCATTACTGTCAGTATTAAAATCATTCATCTTTTATTTGGATTTAGTGGTTGTGTAATCTTATAAGATTTAGACTCTCTTTTTAGTGGTACGAGGATTGTTTTTTATTCTTATTGCAATATTCTGTACATCTTCGGGCTTATAGAACATTTTGTGTTTTATCTGTGAGAAAGGTAATGTTCCGTTATCGCGTAAAGTCTGTAAAGTACGCGGAGATATATTCAGAAAATTACATACTTCCTGGTTGTCCATCCATTTGTTTAATTTCTTGTCATTCCTTTGCTTACAAATTTCCATAACCTTTTGCTCGAACTGTTCGAACTTTCGTACCATTTCCTCAAACATTTGTTTTTCAATTCCTACAAATTCCATTTTGCCTCCTTTTTTAGTTATCGTTTGAAAATTGTTTTGCTGCAAATAAAAGACATAACATGCGTAAAGCAATGGATTTATGAAAACTGGCAACTTGTTGCGCCGTTTGTCCGGGTAACGGAGCCATTTCTCAAAAAAATCTCACGTGAGCCACGTAGTGAGTTGTTAAAGCCCCTTTTGTTTATTGCTGAACTTTGCCGCAGGAACAAGAAAAAAAGACAGAACATGAAAGTGATAACGATGGAAAGTTCCGCATACAAGGCAATGATGGAACAGATAGCAGAAGTGGCCGGCTATGTCCGTGAAATCAGGGAGGCGATGAAACGTGAAAATACGGACAGGCTTCTCGACACGAATGAAGCCGCCAGAGAACTGGGCGTAAGCAAGCGGACCTTGCAGCGCATGAGGGATGATCACCGTATCAGATACGTGGTCCTGCGGCGCAAATGCCAGTACAGGCTCTCGGAAATCCGGAGGATTCTTGACTCCCATACCATCCGGGAGGACGGCAGGACACTCGAAGAACTGCACCATAACAGCAGACTGCCCACCGGAAACGGCAGGCAGCCGAAAGGAAGGAGGACATGAACATGGAACTGCTGACAAAGAAACTGTTTGAGCAGTGGATGGAAACCATCCTTGAAAGGCTTGAACGTCAGGACGAGATGCTGCTTGCCCTGAAAGCACCGGAAAAACGGGAACACATGCCGGACAGGATACGGCTCTTTGACAACCAGGACCTGTGCCTGCTGCTCCAGATAAGCAAACGGTCACTGCAACGCTACCGCAGCACGGGAGCCTTGCCCTACAAGATACTGGGCAAGAAGACCTATTACAGCGAAGATGACGTGCTGAAATTCCTGTCGGAACACGTAAAGGACTTCCAGAAGGACGATGTCGAGTTCTACAAGGCTCGTATCCATAATTTCTTTAATAAATAACAATTAAAAATTATTCAAATGGCAAAGAAAAGCGACGAAAAGGACGTGCTGATAGTCCGTGACGAAAAGACGGGCGAAATCAGCGTGGTAGCCGGCCTTAATGCGGACGGCTCGCCCAAGCGGACTCCGGCAAGGCTGGACAACGCAAAGGATTTTCTACTGTTCGACAAGCATGGCGACATGCTCGACAACTTTTTCAAAAACTTCTTCCGGCAATGCAAGGAACCCAGCCGCTTCGGTTTCTACCGCATAGCGGCGGATCAGGTGGATTCACTTCTGGGAGTGATGAAGGACCTGCTGCAGAATCCTTATCAGAACAAGGACATCCTTGCCCCGCACAAGGTGGACACATTCCCCTATCAGATGCAGGCGGAAGAAGAGAAAAAAGAGAAGAAAGAGGAACAGGGTGAAACCCAAAAACAGGAAAACATGGAACAGAAACAGGAAAAAACGCAGGAAAAGCCTCAGACCCGACAAGGCTATCAGCCCATTGACGAGAGTTCAATCAACTGGCAGGAACTGAAAGAGAAATGGGGCATCGACCGTGAGGAGCTTGAAAAGTCCGGTGACCTGCAGAAGATGCTCAACTACGGCAAGTCGGATCTGGTGAAAGTGTCCCCAAAGTTCGGGGAGGAAACCTTTGAACTGGATGCCCGCCTGTCATTCAGGAAAAACGAGGACGGCAGCATCGGTCTTGTACCGCATTTCATCCGCAAGGAACAGAAACTTGACGAATACAAAGGACACAAGTTCTCGGAATATGACAAAAGGAACCTGAAGACTACCGGCAACATGGGGCGTGTGATTGACCTTGTGGACAAGGAAACCGGAGAGATTATCCCCTCGTACATCAGCATTGACCGCAAGACGAACGAAATCACCGATGTCCCTGCCAGCAAGGTACGCATACCGGAAAGAATCGGAAAGACGGAAATCACCAAGCAGGAGCAGGAAATGCTCCGTGCGGGGCTGCCGGTAAAAGACAAGCTGGTGGAACGTAATGACGGAAGGAAGTTCGTAACGACCCTGCAGGTGAATGTGGAACAGCGCGGAGTCGAGTTCGTGCCGGGCACCGGAAAGTCCCCGCGTACCGTACAGAAACAGGACAACACGGAACTGCCGGAACTGGAACCGGACATGAACGACGCTGAAAAGCAGGATGCGAAGCAGCAGAAAAGGAACACATGGACGAACGAGGACGGCAGTATCCGCGGCATCACCAAATGGTGCGGCAAGCCCCTGACAGAACAGCAGCAGGCGGACTACAAGGCAGGCAAGACCATCAGACTGGAGAACGTGACGGACAAGCAGGGGCAGCACGCCATCATGTATGTCAAGTTCAATCCGGAAAAGGGACGCCCGTACCGCTACGATGAAAATCCGGATAATGCCCAGAAAGTCGCCCCGTCGAACGAAAGCCGGACACAGGTGGCCGTGAACAGCGAGGGCAAGACGAACGAGGCGACCAAGAACATCAAGGAGCCGCTGCAGCAGGGACAGTCAGCCCCGAAGGATGACGCACAGAAGCAGCAGCAGGAAAAGCCCAAGAAAAACAAAGGCATGAAGGTATAGTCCCCGCACACCACTAAATCCAAAAACATAAAAAACAGAATCAAAACAAATCAGTATGAAAACAATCATAGCAGAAAAGCCCAGTGTGGCACGTGAAATTGCCCGCATCGTGGGTGCCGGCAAGCGAGAGGAAGGTTATCTGACCGGAAACGGTTATAATGTAACATGGGCATTCGGACATCTTGTCCAGCCCGCCATGCCGGAAGAATACAACCTGCACGGCTTTGTACGCAGCAATCTGCCCATCATTCCCGAAACCTTCACGCTTGTTCCCCGACAAGTAAGGACGGAAAAAGGATACAAGGCGGACAGCAGCGTGGTCGCCCAGATAAAAATCATCACCAGACTGTTCAAGGACAGCGAGCAGATTATTGTGGCGACCGATGCCGGCCGCGAAGGTGAGCTGATATTCCGATACCTCTATCATTATATCGGCTGTACGGTCCCGTTCGTGCGTCTGTGGATAAGCAGCCTGACGGACAAGGCTATCCGTGAGGGACTGAAACACCTTGAAGACGGAAGCAGGTATGACAACCTTTACCATGCCGCCAAAGCCCGAAGTGAAGCCGACTGGCTGGTGGGGATAAACGGAACGCAGGCACTGTCCATCGCAGCCGGACGCGGAACCTACTCGGTGGGACGTGTCCAGACGCCGACACTGGCGATGATCTGTGAACGCTATTGGGAAAACCGCCGTTTCACCCCCGAAGCTTTCTGGCAGCTGCATATCTCGGCAAAGGTACAGGACAGTGACGGAATCGTGAAAATGCCGTCGGTGGAGAAATGGAAGGACAAGGCAACCGCAACAGCCCTATATAATAATGTAAAAGAGAGCAACACGGCTACTGTCGTGAAAGTCGAACGAAAGGAGAAAATCGAAGAAACACCGCTTTTGTATGACCTGACCACACTCCAGAAGGATGCGAACACGAAGTACGGGTTCACGGCAGAGCAGACACTTGACATCACGCAGAAACTTTATGAGAAGAAACTCGTCACCTATCCCCGAACCGGCAGCCGATACATCCCGGAAGATGTCTTTGCGGAAATACCGAAACTGCTGGCTTTCATCGGCAGGCTCTCACAATGGAGCGGCAAGGGCCCGCAAAAGCCGGAGCCTACCCGAAGAAGCGTTGATGACAGCAAGGTAACAGACCACCACGCACTGCTGGTTACGGGAGAAAAGCCCCTGTTCCTCTCCGAAGATGAAAGCAAGGTGTACCATCTGATAGCGGGACGCATGATAGAAGCTTTTTCGGAAAAATGCGTGAAGGACGTGACAGCCGTTACGGTGGAATGTTCCGGCGTGGCGTTCTCAACCAAAGGTCATGTAGTGAAACAGGCCGGATGGCGTGCCGTCTGCAAGGAAGAACAGGAAGAGACGATACTTCCGGATTGGAAAGAAGGGGAACTGCTGCACCTAAGCGGCTGTTCCATGACGGAAGGAAAGACCAAGCCCAAGCCCCTCCATACGGAAGCCACCCTGCTCTCGGCGATGGAAACGGCCGGCAGGGAAATCGAGGACGAGGAACTGCGTCAGGCACTGAAGGACTGCGGTATCGGAACCCCCGCCACCCGTGCCTCCGTCATTGAAACGCTCTTTGCCCGCGAATATGTGACAAGGCAGAAGAAATGCCTTGTGCCCACAGAAAAAGGGCTTGCCCTCTATTCCATTGTCAAGACCATGCGCATTGCCGACGTAGCCATGACCGGCGAATGGGAAAAGGAACTGGCGTGCATCGAACGCGGAGAGGTACCTGCCGGAAAGTTCCGCAAGGAGATTGAGGAATATGCGACATCCATCACCTCCGAACTGCTGTCGTGCGAAAAGCTGTTCGGGAAAAAGGATTCAGGCTGCACGTGTCCCAAGTGCGGAACGGGCAGGATGCAGTTCTTCGGCAAGGTGGTACGATGCGACAACACGGAATGCGGCCTGCCCATATTCAGGCTGAAAGCCAACAGGATGCTTACCGACGATGAAATCAGGGAACTGCTGACAAAGGGAAAGACGGGTGTCCTGAAGGGATTCAAGAACAAGCAGGGCAAGCGTTTCGATGCCGCCCTGATCTTTGATGCCGACTTCAACACCGGTTTTGTCTTTCCGGAAAGAAAGGACGGTGCGGCATCCGCAAAAAAGAGAAAGTGAGGAATGGGAAGTAAGGGGTAATCCGCCTTTCGGATGAATTATCAGCGGAAATTATTTCGTATTTCATCCGGATTGGACTACCTTTGCCACTGATTCAAGGTTCATAAATCATCATACTGATCAAGACTTTGGATTTAGTGGTGGCACTCGGAGGGATACCGGGTGCCTTTTTCTTCCCTTTCCCCGTATATCCGGACATTTGTCAAATCACTAAATCCATTGTAAAAATGAACAAGAAGAATCTTGAACAGACCGAACTTTCCTATTACGGTCTGTATCTGCTGAACTATCTCAAGGAAAACAAGTTTGAACAGGCTTCCGATGCCGCCTTCGTGAAGGCGCGTGCCGATGAAGCCGCAGAAGCCTATGAGCGTGCAAGGCTTGAGGGGTACACTCCCGACGGTGCGCAGGAGATTGCCATGTCCGCACTCGTCCACGGCCTGCACTATTCCCGATACGCCATCCTGCGTGAAGTCGTGGAAAGCGAGTTTCATGAAGAGATTCCGGAAGACGCGCGTGAGGGCTTCGTAGAGAAACTGCTGCCGCTTGTGGGCAACGTATTCTCCATTTACGACCTGTCAGACGACCAGTTCGCCCTGTCGTCCGACTATGACCTGCTCTATACGGAGCTGACGGGAGCCGTCGTCCTTTACCTGAGGGAGTATGGCATTTAACCGCAAGCAGAAACTGCGCGACAACATCGAGGCGATACGGACGGCATTCACACTGGAGAAGGAACAGCGCACGCCCACCGCGCGTGAACGTGTGCTGCTGGAAAGGTATTGCGGCTTCGGGGGACTGAAGTGCATACTGAATCCCGCCAGAGAACTGACGGATGCCGTCCATTGGGCGAAATCTGACCTCGACCTGTTTGCCCCGACCATCGAACTGCACCGGCTGATCCGTGAGAACAGCCGGGATGAAAGGGAATACAAAAGTTATGTGGACTCGCTGAAATCATCGGTACTGACGGCATTCTACACGCCGGCGGAAATTACGGGTGCAATAACGGAAGCCCTGTATGACCGCAAGGTGCGTCCCGACAGCGTACTGGAACCGTCCGCCGGTATGGGTGCGTTCGTGGATGCGGTGCTGCAATACCAGCCGCAGGCGGATGTGATGGCTTTCGAGAAGGACCTGCTGACGGGCAAGCTGCTGGGCTGTCTTTACCCGGAACAGAAAATCCGCACGATGGGTTTCGAGAAAATCGAAAAGCCGTTTCTGAACCATTTTGACCTTGCCATCTCCAATATCCCTTTCGGGGATTTCGGAGTGTTCGATGCGGAGTTCAGCCGCAGCGCATCCTTTGGCAGACGTTCGGCACAGAAAGCCATCCATGACTATTTCTTCCTGAAAGGTCTGGATGCGGTGCGTGACGGCGGCATCGTGGCGTTCATCACCTCGCAGGGGGTATTGAACAGCTCGAAGGTATCCGTCAGGAACGAGATGTTCAGCAAGGCGAATCTGGTATCGGTAATCCGACTGCCCAACAACCTGTTTACCGACAATGCAGGCACGGAAGCCGGCAGCGACCTGATCATCCTGCAAAAAGACCTGCAAAAGAAAGAACTGACACAGGAAGAGAGGGTACTGACCATCATACAGACGGAACATAACGGCGGACTGACGGAGAACGCCTATTTTGCCTACCACACGGAACGTATCGTACATACCGATGCGAAGAGGGGTACCGACCCGTACGGAAAGCCCGCCATGATATATACGCACAGCGGAGGTGTGGAAGGTATCGCGACAGACCTGGGCAGGATGCTTGCGGAGGACTTGCGCAAACGTCTGGACATGGAACTTTATCATGGACGCAGGACAGCAGCGGAACAGACCGTACAATCCGCCATGAGCATCTCCATACCGAAAACTGAAACAGTGAAGGCGGAAAGGTCAGTTCCCGAACCTGACCCCGTCCGGCAGCAACCGGAGAACAAGGATGCAGCGACAGAAGAAAAGGTACAACCGGTTGCGGAAAGACTGGAGACCGGGACGCATGAGCCGGAACAGGCTCCAACCGTGCAGCTGACACTCTTTGACCTGTGGGAATATACGGAAGAGGAACGCAATCAGGCCCTTTCGGGCAAAAAGAAAAAGTCCGCAGCCAAGTCAAAGGAAAAGAACGGCAAGAAGCAGGCACAGGTTACGCCGAAGGTTACGGATAAACCGGCGGCTGCATCTGCCGTTTCCCCGCAAACGGAGACTGAAGACGAAAAGGCGGAAGATGTGAAAGCGGAAGATGTGGAAGCCAAAGAAACGGCAGTCCAAGCCCATCCGGACGACATATATGCGGATATAGACTGGGAGGAAAACCCGCCCATCAACGGTTTTTACGAAACCATGATGCACCTTACCCCCGAAGTGCGTATCCAGCTCAGGCATGAGGCGGAGAAACACAGACAGGAACTGCTTGCGAAGTCCGGCATGAAAGACACCCTCGACCCGGCGTTTGTGCCATCGTCGGATTCCCGGCCGGTGCAGCAGGCTGACATGACACACGGGTCAGAACAGGCACCGGAAGATGAAAGCCCATTGCCGGAAGGTATGACCGCTACGGCTGAGAATCCGTCCGTACAATCCGGACAGACGGGAACGACTTCCGCTTCGCTGTTCCCGGAATATGATACGGAACCTGCCAAGGAGGAAGCTGCCGACCTGACACCGCACCCGTACAGCGGGATGGTGGAAGCCTATCACCGTGACGGCTCAATGGTGGCGGAAGGGACCACCGTCGGGTATCTGAGGGACATCACCCCCTATGGAGCCACCTTCCACCCGCTTGACCTGAAAGGCTACCAGAAGGAAAAGGCCCTGCTGTATATATCCATCCGTGACGCCTATGAACGCCTGTACCGGAATGAGGCGGAAAACCGGACGGAGGACAGCCGTCAGCGTGAATACCTGAACGTGTCCTATGACGAGTTCGTGATGTGTTACGGCAACCTGAACGCCAGACAGAATGCAAAACTTCTGATGATGGATGCCTCTGGGCGTGACGTCCTTGCACTGGAACGTGCCGAAGAGGGGAAATTCGTGAAGGCGGACATTTTCGAGCGTCCCGTTTCCTTTTCGGTGGAAACATATGTCAATGCCGGGTCGCCCGAAGAAGCCCTGTCCGCCTCGCTCAACAGATATGGCGGCATAGACCTCGACTTCATGCGTGCCATTACCGACAGCACGGAAGAGGAACTGCTCAGAGCCCTGCAGGGACGTATCTATTACAACCCGCTTGTTTCGGGCTATGAGATAAAGGACCGATTCATTGCCGGAAACGTGATAGATAAGGCGGAGCGTGTGGAAGAATGGATAAACGACCATCCCGGACATGAGCGGCTTGCGGATGCGGAGCAGTCTCTTGAAGCCCTGAAAGCCGCCACGCCGCAGCGTATCGGTTTTGAGGAACTGGACTTCAATTTCGGCGAGCGATGGATTCCGACAGGCATCTATGCCGCCTACATGAGCCATCTGTTTGACACGGAAGTGAAAATCTCCTATTCGCCGAGCCTTGACGAGTTTTCGGTGGCATGTGCCTACAAGAACATGAAAATATGGGAGGAGTTCTGTGTAAAGGGCTATTACCGGAACTATGACGGCATGAGTCTGCTGAAACACGCTCTGCACAACACCTGCCCCGACATGATGAAGAAGGTCGGCGAGGACGAGAACGGAAACGACATCAAGGCACGCGACAGCGAGGGCATCCAGCTCGCAAACGCGAAGATTGACGAAATCCGTAACGGCTTTACTGAGTGGCTGGAGGAACAGTCGCCACAGTTCAAGGAGCGTCTGACGACCATGTATAACCGGAAGTTCAACTGCTTCGTTCGACCGAGATATGACGGCTCGCACCAGACATTTCCCGACCTGAACATGAAGGGGCTGGAAAGCCGGGGTGTGAAAAGCATCTACCCATCGCAGAAGGATTGTGTCTGGATGCTGAAACAGAACGGAGGGGGGATCTGCGACCATGAGGTTGGAACCGGCAAGACGCTGATAATGTGCATCGCAGCACATGAAATGAAACGTCTCCGGCTTGCCCACAAACCGATGATTATCGGGCTGAAGGCGAATGTTTCCGAAATTGCGGCGACCTATCAGACGGCCTATCCGAACGCACGTATCCTGTATGCCTCGGAAAAGGACTTTTCAGCCGCCAACCGCGTGCGGTTCTTCAACAACATCAAAAACAATGACTATGACTGCATCATCATGTCGCACGACCAGTTCGGAAAAATCCCGCAGTCGCCGGAACTGCAACAACGCATCCTGCAGGAAGAGCTGGATACGGTGGAGGAAAATCTGGAAGTGCTGCGCTCGCAGGGAAAGGACGTGTCGCGTGCTATGCTGAGAGGACTGGAGAAACGCAAGTTCAACCTGCAAGCCAAGCTGGACAAGGTAGAACACGCGATAAAGTCGAGGACGGACGATGTGGTGGACTTCAGGCAGATGGGCATCGACCATATTTTCATAGACGAGTCGCATCAGTTCAAGAACCTGACGTTCAATACAAGGCATGACCGTGTAGCGGGTCTGGGAAACTCGGAAGGCAGCCAGAAGGCACTGAACCTGCTGTTTGCCATCCGCACCATTCAGGAACGGACGGGAAAAGATCTGGGAGCGACGTTTCTGTCGGGCACGACCATCAGCAACTCGCTGACGGAGCTGTACCTGCTTTTCAAGTATCTGCGTCCGAAGGAACTGGAAAGGCAGGACATCCGATGCTTTGACGCATGGGCGGCAATCTTCGCCAAGAAGACAACGGATTTCGAGTTCAATGTGACGAACAACATCGTGCAGAAAGAGCGCTTCCGCTACTTCATCAAGGTACCGGAGCTGGCGGCGTTCTACAACGAGATAACGGACTACCGCACGGCAGAGGATGTGGGCGTGGACCGTCCGCACAAGAACGAGATACTGCACAACATACCTCCCACGCCCGACCAGGAACATTTCATCAAACGGCTGATGGAATTTGCCAAGACGGGCGATGCCACGCTGTTGGGACGCGGAAAGCTGTCGGAAACGGAGGAGAAGGCGAAGATGCTCATCGCCACGGATTACGCAAGGAAGATGGCACTGGACATGCGCATGATAGACCCGGCGTATGAAGACCACCCGGACAACAAGGCGAGCCACTGCGCAAGGATGATAGCGGAATATTACCACAGGTATGATGCACAGAAAGGAACGCAGTTCGTGTTTTCGGACCTGGGGACGTACCAGTCGGGAGAAGGCTGGAACGTGTACAGCGAAATCAAGCGCAAGCTGGTGGAGGACCACGGCATACCGGCACAGGAAATCCGGTTCATACAGGAGTGCAAGACGGAAAAGGCACGCAAGGCGGTGATTGCCGCCATGAATGAAGGTTCGGTGCGTGTACTATTCGGCTCGACGAGTATGCTGGGTACGGGTGTGAACGCACAGAAACGATGTGTGGCCATCCATCATCTTGATACACCGTGGCGCCCGTCCGACCTTGCACAGCGTGACGGGCGTGGTGTGCGTGCGGGAAACGAGATCGCCAAGCATTTTGCCGGCAACAAAGTGGATGTCATCATCTATGCGGTGGAAAAATCACTGGACTCGTACAAGTTCAACCTGCTGCACTGCAAGCAGACGTTCATCAGTCAGCTGAAGAGCGGAGCGATGGGCGCGAGAACCATAGACGAGGGAGCGATGGACGAGAAATCCGGCATGAATTTTTCGGAATACATGGCGATACTGTCGGGAAACACCGACCTGCTGGACAAGGCGAAGCTGGAGAAGAAGATAGCCTCGCTGGAGGGTGAACGCAAATCGTTCAACAAGGGCAGACGCGAAACCGAACGGAAACTTGAATCCAAAACCGCCACATTGTCCGACTCGATAGAGAAAGCTAGGGGTATGACGGAAGACTGGGAAAAGTTTACGGCAGCGGTACAGACCGACAAGGACGGCAACCGCCTGAATCCGATACGGGTGGACGGACTGGAACAGACGGATGAAAAATCCATCGGCAAACGCCTGCAGGAGATAGCGAAGAATGCCACGACCGGCGGACAGTACAAGCGTGTGGGCGAACTGTACGGCTTCCCCATCAAGGTGGTCAGCGAAAGGACGCTCAAAGGAGGTCTGGAGTTTATCGACAACCGCTTTGTCATAGAAGGCAATTACAAGTACACCTACAACAACGGGCATCTGGCAATGGCTGACACACATGCCGCCGCCACGAATTTCCTGAATGCACTGGAAAGGATACCGGGCATCATCGACCAGTACAAGGAAAAGATCGCCACGCTGGAGCGTGAAATCCCGCAGTTGCAGGAGATAGCCGGGAAGACATGGAAAAAGGAGGACGAGCTGAAACAGCTGAAGTCCGAACTCGCCGCACTGGACCGCAAGATACAGCTGGAGCTGGCTCCGCCGACGCCGGAAAGCTCGGAAGAGAACCGGCAAGGCAGCGAGAAGAAACAGACGGAACAGCAGCCGGAAAGCCCGCACGCGGACTTCGTGCGCAGCCATCTGGTTGTCGGAAGACCGGGGCTGACGGAACCGAGGGGCATGAAGCTGTAGTTCCGCATTGTCCGGTAATGACCACGGGCGACTGCCTTTGCATGAAGCGAAGCGGTCGCCCGTACTTTTTTCAATGAAGAAATGTATTACAAGACATTCATCCGTGGTATTTTATGACAATAAAAAACACTGGAATACAAATGTTTGAAAAGAGAAAATCCGTATCTTCGTAACTGACACAAAAATGGATGCGTACCTTTACAAACAGGGAAGAAGCATTGGAAAAGCCCTTACAGGTATTCACCAAAATGAATTATGAGAAAGCAACCCAGATGGAAATAGTCAAAGCCTGCGGCCTGTCAAAAGCCGGATTGGTGTATTATTTCCCGTTCAAGCAGAATTTGTTCGTGGTTATTGTGGACAAATATGTATTTCATCCCCAGCAGTTGGAAAAAAGTTCCAATTTACAGCAGGTTCGTTCCCGGAGTTTATCGACCAGTATTACGGCCGTGTGATTTTTGCCCTAATCCGGCTCAGACTTGCCTGCGTTACGCCTAAATAGGTGGCGATACTTCCCAGCGGCAATCGCTGTAACAAATCTGGTTCTTTCTCCAATAGCTCCTTATACCGTTCCGAAGCGATAGCGGACAACATAGAAATCAGCCGTTCCTCAGTGGCAAGCAGCTCCATCTCCGCATAACGCCGTCCCCAATTGGCGATGTGCAAGTCTTCCGAAAACAACTCTTTCAGTTTTTTCCTTTTCAATACATATAAGACGGAATCTTCCATCAATTCCATTGTTTCATATCCCGGCTCGTCATTTACATAGCCTTTCATAGAAACAAGGGTAGCTCCCTCTTTGCCGACCCAAAAAGTAATTTCTTTCCCATCCACCGAAGTATAGGCACGGACAATGCCTTGTTTAATGAAAAAGATGTCTTTCTCCACCTTGCCGCATTCCAATACTCGGAATCCTTTGGGATATGAGACTTCCGTCAGGCATTGTTGCAACCTGTCCAAAGATGCGTCCGGCATGGCATATCTTTGGTTGATGATTTCCTTTATATCCATAGTTCATTGCTGTTGTTAGTGTGCAAAATTATAAAATAGCATACGGAAACGAGAATAAACAGATGTTTTTTGTCAAATGAAAAGTCTGTTTTTGCCAAATGCAAAAAGCTATTAGGGATTGCTTATTTATTTTTGCGCTCGAATTTAATAAATCATAGGTATGAATTGGATAATCTTATTATTGGCAGGATTGTTTGAGGTGAGCCTCACATTCTGTTTAGGGAAAACGAGAGCGGCATCAGGAGTTGAATTTTATTTGTGGGGAAGCGGTTTCCTTGCCTCTACCGTACTGAGCATGGCTTTGCTTGCCAAAGCGGTACAGACTTTGCCTTTGGGAACTGCGTACGCCATTTGGACGGGAATCGGAGCGGTTGGTACGGTTTTGATTGGGATATTCGTTTTCAAGGAACCTGCCACTCCCATCCGGCTTTTCTTCCTCTTCACGCTCATTGCATCCTTGATAGGATTGAAAGTCGTGTCATACTGAAAGGAGGCGACAAATGAAGTATGAATTAAGAGAGAACCAAGGCATTCCGGTACCTCTGCTGGCTCTGATGGCAGTTGCTACCGGACTTTCCGTTGCCAACTGCTACTACAACCAACCTTTGTTGGGTAGCATGGCAAAAGATTTCGCGGTAAACGACTTTTCTGCTAGCATGGTAGCGACATTGACACAGATAGGCTATGTGACCGGACTTGTGTTTGTCATCCCGCTTGGTGATTTGGTCTCACGAAAGAAGCTGATATTGACCAATTATATCATATCTTCGTGCGCCTTGCTTGCCATAGCCCTTGCCCCGAACATCTATTGGGTGTGGGGCGCATCATTGCTTGCCGGCGCATCTTCGGTTATGCCGCAATTTTTCATTCCGTTAGTATCTTATTATTCACCCCCTGCGCACAAGGTGCGCAACGTAGGGATTATACAATCTTGCCTGCTCATAGGCATTCTTGGTTCACGGGTATTCAGTGGCTTTCTGGCTGACGTATGGGGATGGCGTTCCGTCTATTTTGTAGCTTGCTTGTTTATGCTCGGATGCTTCCTGATGATTCACAAAATGCTACCCACGCTGTCTACCTGTTCTCAAGAAAGTTATGCAGGGTTGATGAAATCTTTGTCGCGCCTGCTCTCCCAATACCCGTACTTGCGTATCGCATCGCTGAGGGCGGCATTGGCTTATGGCTCGTTCTTCGCTTTGTGGAGTTGCCTTGCTTTTCGGATGAAACAGGAACCTTTTTTTGCTAGCGACGACATTATCGGAGCACTCGGTTTGTGTGGACTGGCAGGTGCATCCACGGTGGTTTTCATCAGCGGCTACGTCCAAAAGTACGGTGCGAGGTTCTTCTCTATTGCCGGAGGATGCGTAGTGTTGGTTGCATGGATACTGGCATTTTGGGGGAATGACAGCTATTTGTGGATAATAATTGCTATCTTGCTGATTGATGCCGGTATGCAATGCATCCATTTGTCGAATCAGACCAGCGTAGTCGCCCTTGACGTATCTGCCATCAATCGTATCAATACCGTTTATATGACCATTTACTTTTTGGGTGGTTCTGCCGGTACATTCGTTTCCGGTCTGTCTTGGCAGCATTGCGGGTGGACAGGTGTGGTGGGGGTAGGAATTGCCTTTACCGTGGCTTCCTTGCTCGTAAACTGCTTCAAGCCCCAACGACATAAGGGCGGATACTAAATATTCTTTCAGTCTGAATATTTTATGCTTTTCATCCATAAAAGTTGTCCGAACAAGCAAAGTAATCCTGAAAACAAAGAAAATCTTTTGACTCACTTGATTTTCAAAGGCGTATTTTTTGTAGGAAATAAGAAATAAACTGATAACAATATGGAGACAAAAGATGATTTTATCATCTGTCCAATTAAGGAGACGGACAATGCTCAAATGGCTCGTCTGATTCGATGTGTTATTGATGAATTTGGTGTGTCGCGTACAAGTACGGTGTATGATGACCCTGCCACGGACTGCCTCAGTCAATCGGTTGAAAATGCAAATGCAGAATATTGGGTGATAGATTATAAAGGAGAGATTCAAGGAGGCTGTGGTTTCTACCCCACCAAAGGCTTGCCCGACAAATGTGTCGAAATAGTCAAGTATTATTTATCATCTGTTGTCCGGAGAAAAGGAGAGGTATGATTCTTGATCTGATTATCCGGCCATGCAAAGGAAGTGGGCAATGCCAGCCTATACATAGAAACTTTCCCTTTGTTTGGTAAGGCCATTATATGTATAAGGGACGGGGCGGCTGCATGGTCAACTTGGAGATTCCTGGGTATACAGTAACCTGTATATTCATGCTAAAGATTTTGGCCGACTGAACCATAGCTTCCTGCATGACAATCTGAACCTCTGAGGAAATGCGATGCATTCATTTGCGATGCAGAACACGGCAATTGGAGCGGTTGCCAAGTCATTAGCCAAAAGCGAGGTAAATCTTCTAACTCTCTTGAATTCAAAGAGGTATATTTCTTATACAGATTTTTCGAAAATATATGAACAACAATACATTTTCAAGATGGAAGGAATCCCTACACCTGAAAATCCTGTCGGGTTATCTCATCCTGGGAGTGCTCGTACTTGGCATCATCACGGCCGTATGGTACGAAAAACAAGTGTTCGAGCAGGCAGAAGCAGAGGAACGTGGCTTACTCTTGCAGCGTGCCACCGCCAGCGAAGCATATCTGGGACTGATTACACTGTTTCTAGACAATGACCGCGCAATGCTGTGGGACGACTCGGACATGGATACATACGACCGGCGGGAATCGCACACGATGGAGGTGATAGACCGGCTGAAAGGCTACTACGGAGAGCCTGTACAGATAGCAAGGATAGACACGGTAGTAAGGCTGCTGCACGAGAAACGCAGGCTGATCGAGCGGATGGTCGGCATGCCGACTACGGAGCACCGCATGGACAGCCTGCTGGAACGCCACCTGCCCAGACTGGAGCAGACGGCATCGGTACGGACAACGGCAGTGACGGAACGCACCGAACCGGAAGAGAAAAAGAAACGGGGCGGGCTGTTCGGCCTGTTCCGCAAGAAAAAGAAAGAAGAACCGGCACGCACGACCACACGGGTGAGTACGACGCCCAACACCCGGCACATTGCGGAGATGCGGCGGTTTGAGAAAGAGATGCATACGGCACTGACAGAGCAGGAACAGGCATTCTCTCATCTGTCGGACTCACTGAAAATACGCAACAGCATACTGAACCGGAACCTTTCGCGACTGATACAGGAAATCGGACAGAACGAGACGGAACGCATGGAAGAAAGGCACATGCGGGTGGCGGAACTAAGAGAGACGGCATTCGTACTGATATGCGGCATATCGGCGGCAGGTGTCCTGTGTGTGGTGCTGCTGTATGCAGTAGTCCGGAGGGACATCCGCCGCCGCACCAGAGACAGGAAACAGCGAGAGGAACTGATAGAGACCTTGCGCAGGTCGGTCCGGGAGAATGAAGAGCTGATAAAAAGCAGACAGAACATCATGCAGACGGTGACGCACGACCTGCGCTCACCGCTGACCGCCATCCGCGGCAATGCGGAACTGATACTGAAGGACGGGAACCGGGAGGCAACGGTGCTGCACGCGGAGCATATACGGCAGTCGGCAGAGCGTATGGGGGCACTGATGGAGAACCTGCTGGACTACTACCGCATAGACAACGGAAAGGAGACCGTCAGGGTGAAGCCGTTCAGACTGGCGGGAGTGGCGGAAACGCTGGAAACGGAGTTTGCCGCACGGATGGAAGAGAAACGGCTGGAGTTCAGAGTGAACAACGCCGCTGACGAGGTGGTCATGGGCGACAGGAACCTGATACTGCGTATCGGCAGCAACCTGCTGTCGAACGCACTGAAGTTTACGGAACGCGGGGGCGTGACACTGACCGCCCTGTATGCCGGAGGGAAATTCACGCTTGCGGTGGAAGATACCGGAGGAGGAATAGAAAAGGACAAACGGGAACAGATATTCAAGCCGTTCGAACGGCTGAGCAATGCCGCCACGCAGGACGGCTTCGGGCTGGGACTGTCGATAGTGAAAAGCCTTGCGGAACTGATGGAGGGCAGCATATCGGTGGAGAACATACGGAACACAGGCAGCCGCTTCAGCGTGGTGCTGCCGCTGCCCCAGGCGGAGAAAGCCGGAGAAACAAGCCGCAAGGCAGCAGCGAAGCGGACAAGACTGGGCGGATGTTCGGTGTTGTCGCTGGACAACGACGGCATCATACTGGGGATGATACACGACATATTCGTGCAGAACGGGGTGCACTGCGACACCTGCACGAGTACGGGGGAAATGGCGGAGAAGCTACGCGAGGGACACTATGACCTGCTGACCACGGACCTGAAGATGCAGGACGCAAGCGGCTACGAGGTGCTGGAACTGCTCCGCACGTCGGACATAGGCAACTCACGCACCATCCCCGTGATGGTGGTGACCGGCTCGAAAAGCATCACGAAAGAGGAGCTGGCAGGTGCGGGCTTCGGCTCGGTGCTGTACAAGCCGTTCTCCATCGACGAACTGCTGGCAGCCGCGGAAGAATGCATCGGTGAGGACAGTACCCCACGCATAGACCTCGGTCCGCTGTTCGCATACGGCGACAAGCGGCAGAGGCTGGAATGTCTGGTCAGGGAAACGGAGAAGGAAATGGCCGCCATACGGGAGGAAGCGGAAAGGTGTGACAGGGACAGGCTGGACTACTGGATACACCATATCCGCAGCTCGTGGATGCTGATACATGCCGAAGGACCGCTGCAGGAGCTGTATGACGTGCTCCACGGAAACGGGACGGCAGAAGAAATCAGGGAGTATGCCGGCAAGGTAACCGGTCAGGGCGAAACGATTATCCGGCTCGCCCGAAAGGAAATGGAGAGAACGGTATGGGAAGAATAATAGTGATAGAGGACAACCCGGTATTCCGCGACCATGTCTGCGGAATGCTGGAGAAGGCAGGCTACAAGACCCGCACGGCATACGACTGTGCCGGGGCACGGAGGCTGCTGGAGGAACTGGACGATGGGGACATCATCGTGTCGGACCTGCGTCTGCCCGACGGGGAATGTACGGAAGTGCTGGAGCGGATGCGGGAAGCGGGTATCAGAAACCCGTTTGTCATCATGACCGACTATGCGCAGGTCGCATCGGCTGTCAGTTCCATGAGGCTGGGAGCCGAGGACTATATCCCCAAGACCCTGCTGCAGGAAAAGCTGCTTCCGAGGATAAGTGAGCTGGTACGCAAATCGGAAAGAAGGCATACCATGCCCATACTGGAACGCAGAAGTGCCGCATTCCGGATAATCGACCGGCGTATCTCACTGGTAGCCCCGACGGACATAGGGGTGCTGATACTTGGAGAGAACGGTACGGGCAAGGAACACGTAGCAGAAAAGATACATGCGCAGAGTACCCGGCAGAAAGGTCCGTTTGTCGCGATAGACTGCGGTATGCTGACACGGGAGCTGGCTGCATCCGAGCTGTTCGGATACGAGAAAGGCGCATTTACGGGAGCCATAACCGGAAAGAAGGGCTGCATGGCAGAGGCTGACGGCGGCACGCTGTTTCTGGACGAGGTGGGCAACCTGCCCGCTGAGGTACAGCAGAAACTGCTACGTGCGCTGCAGACCAAATGCTACCGTCCGACGGGCTGCACCCGCGAACGGAAAGCGGACGTGCGTATCGTGGCGGCGACCAACGAGAATCTGGAGAAGGCAGTGGAGGAAGGACGTTTCCGGCGGGACCTGTATCACCGCCTGAAGGAATTTGTCATCAAGATACCGCCGCTGCGGGAGTGCCGGGAGGACATACTGCCCCTTGCGGAGTTTTTCCGGGAGCTTGCCAACGAGGAACTGGGACGGCATACGGAAGGATTCGACAAGGAGGCGGAAAAGGAACTCATGAGGCGGATGTGGGCAGGAAATGTGAGGGAACTGAAACAGACGGTGCGTTCCGCCGTCCTGCTGACGGAAGGAAGGCTGATAGGAGCCGACAGACTGGAAGCGGAAAGTATGGCACAGGCAGGTAGCTCCCTGCTGCTGAAAGACGGGAATGAGGAAAGGGAACGCATCGTGCGGGCACTGGCACAGGCGGACGGGAACCGCGAAGTGACTGCCGGACTGCTGGGTATCAGCCGCACGACCCTGTACAACAAGATGAAAGAATACGGTATCATGCAGAAAAAGAGCGAAAAATGAGAAAATCTCGACTGAAAATCCTATCTTTGCATGAACATAGGAGAAAAACGGTACGGAGAAACACGGTTTCCCGTACCGACTAAGATATAGTATAGAATAAGACCGCAAGGCGTTTCGAGCGAAAATCTGGAAAATTTGAAACTACGGAAGCGATTGTGTGATGCTTATGCTATGCCTTGGCATAGCATAAGCATACGTTCCGTAGAGGCATTCCAGAGCCGTCGCTTGAAGGTAGTGTGATTTGCACGCTACTTTTTTATATACGGTTTCCGGTCGCAACAGAATGACCGCTATGGCAAAAGTCCGATTACTCGCTGTCCTGACAATGGACGGCTGTCCGGCAGAAACAACCGGTCTGTCCGGGCGATGGCTTGGTTCCGACCAGTACGGGATAGGTGCGCTGAAAGAGGCTGCCACCTGCGTCCTGACAGAAGACACGTCGCTTACACTCCTCTCCAGCCGGATGGAAAACACCGGCGATTCCCTGAACTATCTGATAGAAGCAACCGAAAAGACGGCAGGCATCATCAACGGCATGATACGGATGCGGCTTGTGGATGAAATTATCCTCTACATGGTTCCCGTCATTGCGGGAAACGGCAGCAGGCTGTTCCAGTCGTCGCTGCCCGAAAGCGAATGGACATGCACGGGAAGCAGACAATGGAAGGACGGCATGGTACGGATAGCCTACGGACGGAAAACACCTCGCCAACGGGTGGTGACGTTCGGAAAATGAACGCTCGGTACGTTCAAAAAGTGAACGTACGTTCAGATTCTGAACAAAAAATGAGGCGTCGGGAAAAGCTCTAAAAAATATTTTCAGTAAATATTTCGCTGAATATCAGTTAGATATATCTATACTTAAAGAAAAACACTCCCGCAGGACCGCTATTTGTCCCATAGTTTTATGTGCGCACACTTCAAACCAAGTGTAATAACATAAAACTGAAAGAAAATGGAACACCTCATATTGACAGAAACAAGTTTTTTCAGACTGATAGGCGGCAGTGCCTGCAATGATGAAATACAGGAGTCTTACAACGGATTCATATCGGAAGTGGTATCACTCTGCAGCGACATGTCAAACCCGGAAAACACATTCTTTGCCCTGAGCTTTGCAGAAACGGAACTTCAGTTCCATGATATGCTGCAGGCTGAAAATACCGGGAACAGCAGGAGCATCTATGTACGCAAGGCATTATCCTTTGTACGCAAGATGCTGGAATATATCGGTCAGATCCACAGCAGACAGGTGTATACGCTACAGGCGGAACACAGAAAAGAGAAAAAAAACAGCCAGCCCCTGCAATGGACAGGCAATGCCATAGACCTTGTTGAAATCATATACGGCATCCATGAAATGGGATGCATCAACAATGGGGAAATCCCGCTGAAACAACTTGCTCCCATACTCTATTCTTTCTTCGGAGTTGAAACGAAGGACTGTTACAGATTCTATACCGACATCAAACGGAGAAAGACCATCAGTCACACGCATTTTCTGGAGCAGATGCAGGAACGCCTCAATGAAAGGATAAGGCGGGACGAGGAAGCGGAACTGAAAAGAAGATAGGATACACCAAATAATAATATAAGACAGACGGGACAGGCAAACAATCTGCCCCGTCTGTCTTTTTATACATTATACAATATCATTTCTGCAAAAGGTGGCTCAGGTTCTCGTCACCCGCAATACGCTCCAGCTCGTCGGCGACAATCTTTTTCACCTCTTCCTTGATGCGGTTATAATTTTCCTGCACCTTTTCCTGCATACAATCATTGCCGTTCTCGTCGGTAAAATCCGTAATGACGGGAATAGGCCTGTAAGCCTTCGTTTCAGCCGCCACCTTCGCATTGTCCACGACAATCTCCGCATGGAAAATCTTCTGTTCGATACGTTCGCTGAAATTGTCGGACACCGAACCGACAAACATGCCCTGCGTCAGGCCGGAAATCTTGCTCGGCGGGATAAGGCTGTCCATCTGCGTATTAATGGAGGTGGAGACGTCCTGCCGGTTGATGGATATGGACTGACGCTTCTGCAAAACCTTTCCGAACCTCTCCGAAAGCGTCTTGGCGGTTTCGCCCACCACCTGACCGGAGAAGATATTGCCAACAGTGTTCATCACCACCTTCGCCTCCTTGTCTCCGTAGTCACGTACAAGCTGCGAGAAATCCTGAAATCCCAGACACACGGCTACCTTGTTGCTTCGTGCCGTGGCAATCAGGTTGTCCAGCTCCTTGAAATAGATGGTAGGCAGCTCGTCAATAATCACCGAAGATTTGAGCATACCCTTCTTGTTTATCAGCTTGACGATACGGGAGTTATACAAACCCAGTGCCGCACCGTAGATGTTTTGGCGGTCGGGATTGTTCCCGACACACAGGACTTTCGGCTCTTCAGGATTGTTGATGTCGAGCGTAAACTCGCTATCGCTCATCACCCAGTACAGTTGCGGCGAAATCATGCGTGAGAGCGGGATTTTCGCCGATGCAATCTGACCCATCAGCTGCTCGGCAGCCCCTCCCAGCCATGCATCCATAAAGGGACTGAGGTAGTTCTCCAGCTCCGGATATGAGGTCAGGATGGGAAAAATGTCCTCGTACCTGCGGTTCAGGAACTCGATGGCATGGGGAAAGGTACAGTATCTACCGTTCTGATAGATTTTGAGGTACCATATAATCGCTGCAAAAAGGATGATCGGTGACTCCACAAAGAAGTCCCCCTGCTTCTGCACCCAACTCTTATTGAGGTTGAGCATGATGGTATAAGCAGATTCATAAGCATCCGCAATGTCCGTCATGAAGTCCGGATGAATGGGATTGCAGCGGTGGCTCCTTCGCGGGTCGTCAAAGTTTATCACATAGAACTTCGGCTTTACCCTGTATGCGTCAAGGTGGTTGAGCAGGTGGTTATAGGCAATCGTTGAAAGGTCAGGGTATTTGAAATCATAGATATATTGACTATACCCCTTCTCAATCTGCTGCTTGATGAAATTGTTTACCACGGCATAGGATTTTCCGGAACCCGGAGTACCCAGCACGATGGTTGCACGGAAGGGATTGACCACATTGATCCATCCCTGATGCCACTTCTTCCTGTAATAAAAACGGGTGGGCAGATTCACGGAATAGTCATTCTCCAGCAGGCGGGTTTCCTGCATGAAACTCTCGTTCTCGTTGTTGAACACATCGTCCATGAGATTGTGCTTCAGCAGGCGTGACATCCACAGTCCGCCCATCAGCAGACAGATATATCCTGCCGAAAGGGTAAGGATATACAGAAGGGCAATCGTCGCGACATGAAACGGAAGCTCCAGTATCCACCAGTTCAGGAAAAACAGCACAAAGCCTGCGGCAAGAGCCGTCCATATCCTGCGCCAGGTAATTTTCTCACCTTTCACGCCCTTGGTTCCCAGACACGAGAGTGCCAGCAGAAGGACTGCAAACAGCTTCGTGTAAAGGACAGAACGGAACAGTCCGGCGGTACGGTTGAAATTCACCAGTATCTTGTCCACCACGCCGATGTCAATCCCCCAGAGGCGTATGGCCTCATAGCAGAACCAATAAACGTTCATGACCACTAAAATAATACTCACGGCACGAAGAAAATCCATGATTTTCGCAAGTGCCCTCAAATCATCTTCCTGTTGTGACATTTGATTGAAATTGTTTTACGGTTAAAAATCTGATTACATACCCAAGCCCCTGCGTTTCTTCTTTTTCTTCTTACGCTGCATGGCTCGGATAAAGGCTTCCTCCTCGGCATTGACCGCCGGACCTTCGGGAGTGAACAGCCCCATGCCGCCCGGATAATCTACACCATCGGAAGCGTCGTGCGTATAAGCCGCCTCGCGTTCTTCCGCCGGAACGGAGAGTCGGATCGGCGGGAGTCCTGCATACGGCAGGGTAAAATGTTCCTGCAAGGCGTTTGCGGAAAGTTCCTTGCCCATGCGTGATCCGTTGAGCACACAGCCGGTGCGGTGGTCGATGAAGGTGGCTCCGTAGATGCGCCCTTCCTCCGTGTGGCGCAGCACGGTGTCGATGCCCTTCTCTTTGAGCCGGGAAATGAACTTCTCCTTGTCATACGTTTCTCCCAGTACGGCAAGTACGGTGCGTTTTGTCACGTCCGCCAGCTTCCTGTCCCTGATGTCCTGTCCGGAACGGGCGAACTTCTTCTGCACGGCATCATAGCCGACCGTCTTTCCGAAGAGCGAGGACTTGAACGGATTGCCGACCTTGTTCCCGGCACCGTCCGTGGCGGAATAGACCAGTCCGCGGTACTCACGTCCGCGCACGTATCCCTGAGTTTCCTCGACGGTCACATTATAAAGGGAAAGAAGGGCACGGTATTCGCCCATCGTCTGGAAACGGTATTGCCTGCATACCGCCTTCACGGTGTTGCCGACCTGCCTCTTGACATCACCGGCGGAAACGTCCACCCCGCGCAGCGGATTTTCAAGACGCTCGCTCCGGCGTTCTGCCGGACGAAGCCCGTATTTCTCCTCCAGCTCCCGGCGTATGCGGTCACTGCGGCGAAAAAGGAAATCGCAGTTGAGCCGCCTGCCGTTCTCATCCACATTGACCGTCACGATATGCACATGGTGGCGGTCTATATCCTCGTGCTTATATACCATATAAGGCTGCTCCCCGAAACCGAGCTTCTCCAGATATTCCCTTGCGATGTTCTGCAGGTCCGTATCCGTGAGCCTGTCCTCCGGGTGCGGATTGAGCGATATATGCACCACCGGTTTCTCCACCCTTGTCTGTGAGGGCATGTAAAGCAGAAAGTCGTTCAACGCACGTCCGATGTCCACCGTGCCCGTACCGTCGTTATAGATCTTGTTGGTGGCAAGGAGCTTTCCCCTTGCCTCGTTGATTTTCTCCCCGTTGTAGGCAAGTGCGCCGTACAACGAGCTTCCCATGCTGATTTTTGCTACCATCACCCCTGATTTTTGTCGTTCTTCAATCCCGTTTCCATGACGGCATTCTTCGCCGCCCATTCTTTCAGTTCCTCAGAAAGCCCTACAATCTGACGGCTCAGCTTCACAAGTTCGATGGTATCCTGTTCCAGCCGGAAGAGCAGAGCCATCGCCTTCTTCTCGGAAAAGTGCATCCTCAGTTCCTTGACCACCTGATTGTAATTGGTTCCCACTGCCCGGAACTGGGCATGAAAATCGGACAGTTTGGTGCAATATTCCACCAGTGTCTTGTCCACTTTCAGCACCTTGAACGGTCTTCCGAAGAAGTGTTCCTTGAGGAATACGGATCTGGCATAGACACCCGATTTCTCGAACATGGCGAGGAAACGGTTGTGCTCCACCTCGTTGAAACGGACGGTGTAGCGGTACACCGCCGGGTCGATTTTGGGATTTCTCCCGGTCTTTCCGCCCTTTTTCGGCGGACTGTTCTTCTTTTTCTCAATCATATTACTTAGGATTTAGCGGTTACACGGCACAAGCCCCGCTTTGGGGACATTCCACCGCAGGTTTTTCAGGCTTCCCGACTTCGGAGAGGAAGCCCGCCCCCTGCAAGGGCAAGTGCTTTTCAGGGATGCTCAAATCATTTTGAGCCGCTGAAAAGACATCTTGCTGTTGGCTGGAGCCAACAAAAATCCGTCGGGGACGGATTGGAAAGGAAACCTTCAGACCCACGGCTTCGCCCGTAGCGGGAAACCCTGCCGTTCGGGGGCAAAGTTACGGTGATAAACGGTTGTGGAATAGTATATTAAGTAAGCCAATCGCTGCCTATCGGCGCAACATGCTGCCAGTTGTCCGGGAAGTGATACAACTTCCATTATTTCCATGTTTATTTGCATCGTGATTCAAAAAAACAGTGATTTGAAGATATGAGAAATGACATCATCCAATACCCGAAAATTCAAACCGGCAGACATTTGCCGAAACGGTTATCCGGTTCAGCGGATAACTGCACATTCAATGATCCGGTGACTTACAGATTCAATGATTTCATGACGTACTGTCGTCAGTCAGCAATTATCCGAAACATTGTTTCACCAATGAACCGGATACGTGATGAACCGCCTGTTTACAGATTCATTGAAGCGGAAACGGAAATCACCGGTTCTGTATGGAAACAACAAATCATTTTATCAACAACTTAAATATCTATGACAATGAGTAATGAAATCTTCGTTGCATTCGCAACACAGAAAGGCGGTATCGGAAAATCCACCATTACGGCGCTTGCCGCCAACTATCTCCACAACGTGAAAGGTTACAATGTAGCCGTGATAGACTGCGATGCCCCGCAGCACAGCATCTACGGACTCCGTGAGCGCGAAACAAAACTGATTGACGAGAGCCGGTACTTCAAGGCACTCGCCTGCGAGCATTTCCGCAAGCTGAAAAGGAATGCCTATCCGGTCATTGCCAGCGATGCGGTGAACGCCCTTGATGACGCGGAAAAGCTGATAAGCGGGGAAGCGGTCAAGCCGGACATCGTGTTTTTTGACATGCCGGGAACGCTCAAAAGCAACGGCGTGGTGAAAACCCTGTCGCAAATGGACTATATCTTCGCCCCCATGAGCGCCGACCGCTTTGTCGTGGAAAGTACGCTGCAATTCGCCGCTATGTTCCGTAACAACCTCATGACGACGGGGCGGTCGAAAACCAAAGGACTGTACCTGTTCTGGACGATGGTGGACGGCAGGGAGAAGAACGGGTTGTATGATGTTTATGAGGACGTCATAGCGGACATGGGGCTTTCGATACTCTCGACCCGTCTGCCGGACAGCAAGAAATTCCGACGCGACCTTTCGGAAGAACGAAAAAGCGTGTTCCGCTCGACCATATTCCCCACTGAGGCGTCACTCCTGAAAGGGAGCGGCATCCGCGAGTTTTCGGAAGAAATATGTAAAATCATTACCGGGCGTTGAGCATGGGCAGCAGGAAAGTGAATACGGAGGACATTGACGAGGAACTGTTGATCGCCTCTATCGGCAGACGCACGCAGGACGGCAACACACGGCCTGCACAGGAACCTCCTGCCGTTCCGGCCGAAGAAAGTACAGGCGGAACGGAACCGCCGGCGGCAAAGGAGAAAACGTCAAGGGAAAGCAGCCGACGGAAACGGCAGGAGGAAGACTATATGATGTTTCTGCGCCGCAATGAGCTGAAAACCCGCCAGTGTGTCTATATCAGCCGCGACGTACACAGCAAGATTCTGAAAATCGTGAATGACATTGCCGGACGTGAGATAACTGTCGGCGGCTACGTGGACACCGTACTGCGGCAACATTTGGAACAGCACAAGGAACAGATCAACGAACTGTACAAGAAACAAAGAGATGATTTAATCTAAAAATCAACGACAATGGAACATAAAAAAAGAAAAGCAAGACCGCATGACAGCGGCAAGGAAATGATTACCGTCGGGATACAGACGAACGTGGAAATCGTGTCGTCCTCACCGGCAAGGGGCAAATACAGCGAAAAGGAGTATGAACGGCTGTTCATCCGGGAGTCCGGGATGCGGGCACGCGACGGGAAAATGACATATATACGCCGTGATTACCATAACCGTATCAGACGTATCATACGGGTCATCGGACATGACCGGCTCTCGATGTCGGCCTATATCGACCATGTGCTGACCCTGCATTTCGGGCAGTCCGACGAGGCAATAAAAAGCCTGTACGAGAAGAATTATGAAAAGGAATATCAACCATAAGAATGAAACGATGAAAAGAAGACAGGAAAACAGAAAATGCGCGAGTGAGAAACATAAGTCCAACATAAACGACGGAAAACGCCCATGAGCCTGACCACAATCCTATTGACCGTATCGGTCGCCTGCAACGTATGGTTCGTGTTCCTGCTCATGTATGACCGGATCATGGAAACGAGGCTGTTCCGCTTCTTCGGGAAACTGGCAGGCATCTGGAAGTCACTCCATGCGGAGGAAAAAGACAGCAGCCCGGAGGCGGATGCGTCCTCCACCGCCACGGCACCGGAAATCATCGGCAAGAGCCGTTTCAGAATGACGGTAACCCGGACAATGACTACCGTACCGAAGCCACAAGCTGCCACTTCGGATAAAGGCGAGGAAGTGCAGAGTGATGATGTTACCTTTGCCGACGAAGCTGAAAGGAAGACGGCACGGGTACCGGAAGAGAAGTTCGACGAAGTATTCAGCAACATACCTCCTGAAGAGGTTGAGTACGGCGAAGGTGAACCGGAAGAGGAAACCCCGGACAGACGTCAGGCTTCCGGCAGCAGCTTTGACGAGATTGAAAAGGCCGTCAAGACCGCCCGAAATCCAGATGCGACACGGACGGAACGTGAACAGGCTGCAAAGGTATTTGTCGAAATGGAGGGTACGGAGCTGTATGACATGCTTATGGAAGGTTCCACCGAAATGAGCGTCCGTATCAAGGGGCTGATTGAAATCCGGTTGAAAGAGCAGGAAGTCGAGTTTCTGGTACCCGACAACATCGACGAGTTTGACATCCGCAAATATGCAACGACAACCAAAAAGGAATGAAGAAAGAACAGTAGTACCGACCCCCGGAAAGCGGATACAAGGTAACCGCCTGCCGGAACGGACAATCCCAAGTCCGTGGAACCAAAAGGGAGACCACTAAACCAAAAACAAAATCAGTATGAACCGCCGGAAGAAGGACTATCCACCCTTTGACGGCACAAACAAAAAGTATTTATGAACAGAAACATCAAGAACAGCAAGAAAATCATCCTTTCGGCAGCACTTCTCATCGCTGCCGCATCATCCGCTTTCGCACAGGACAACGGACTGGCAGGCATCAACGAGGCCACTTCAATGGTCACTTCCTATTTTGACCCCGGAACGAAGCTGATATACGCAATCGGCGCCGTTGTCGGTCTGATAGGCGGCGTAAAGGTCTATGGCAAATTCTCGTCCGGTGATCCTGACACCAGCAAGACCGCCGCTTCGTGGTTCGGTGCGTGTATCTTCCTGATTGTGGCGGCGACAATCCTCCGTTCATTCTTCCTTTAATATACGGTATGGCTGAATATCCGATCAACAAGGGTATCGGCCGTTCGGTTGAGTTCAAGGGACTAAAGGCACAATACCTGTTCATCTTCGTGGGCGGGCTTCTGGCCCTCTTTGTCCTGTTCGTCATCCTCTATATGGTCGGAACCGACCAGTGGATATGTATCGGCATCGGTGCGGCAGGCGCCTCCGTCCTTGTATGGCAGACCTTCGCGCTGAATGCCCGGTACGGCGAACACGGACTGATGAAGCTGGGTGCCGCAAGAAGCCATCCCCGTTACCTGACCAACCGTCGGCGCATTGCCCGGCTGCTTAAACGAAAAAGAAAGGAAGAGAAAATATGAGAAATGTATCAAGAATAACTACACTGGAAAACAAGTTCCCCCTGCTTGCAGTGGAACACGGCTGCATCGTATCAAAGGATGCCGACCTGACGGTCGCCTACGAAGTCGAACTGCCGGAGCTTTACACGGTCACGGGTGCGGAGTACGAGGCGATACACGGGTGCTGGTGCAAGGCCATCAAGGTGCTGCCGGACTTCTCCATCGTCCACAAGCAGGACTGGTTCATCCGTGAGACGTACAGACCGGAACTGCAAAAGGAGGACATGAGCTTCCTCTCGCGCAGCTTCGAGCGTCATTTCAACGAGCGACCCTATCTGCGCCACACCTGCTACCTGTACCTGACGAAAACGACCAGGGAACGCAACCGGATGCAGAGCAACTTCAGCACGCTGTGCAGGGGGCACATCATCCCGAAGGAACTGGACAGGGAAACATCGGAAAAGTTTCTGGAGGCAACAGAACAGTTCGCCCGTATCATGAACGACAGCGGCTTTGTCCGACTGCGCTGGCTCGGTACGGATGAGATAGTCGGCACAGACGACAGGAAGGGACTGTTGGAACGCTATTTTTCGCTGATGTCTGAAAACGACGTCGCCCTGCAGGACATCGACCTTTCGGCAAAGGGGATGCGTATCGGTGACAATTACCTGTGCCTGCACACGCTTTCCGACACGGAGGACCTGCCCGGCAAGGTGGCTACCGACAGCCGCTATGAGCGTCTTTCCACCGACCGCTCGGACTGCCGTCTTTCGTTTGCCAGTCCCGTGGGACTGCTGCTTCCCTGCAACCATGTCTATAACCAGTATGTGATACTGGACAACAGCGAGGAGAACCTGCGTAAGTTCGAGAAGTCCGCCCGCAACATGCAATCCCTGTCCCGCTATTCAAGGAGCAACAGCATCAACCGTGAATGGATAGACCAGTACCTGAACGAAGCCCATTCCTACGGGCTGACCTCGGTACGCGCACATTTCAATGTCATGGCGTGGAGCGATGATGCGGAGGAACTCCGGCACATCAAAAATGACGTGGGCAGCCAGCTGGCAAGCATGGAGTGTATGCCCCGGCACAACACCGTTGACTGTCCGACCCTGTTCTGGGCGGCCATACCCGGCAATGCCGCCGATTTCCCTGCCGAAGAGAGCTTCTACACCTTCACCGAACAGGCGGTATGCTTCTTTACGGAAGAGACCAATTACCGCAGCTCGCTTTCGCCTTTCGGTATAAAGATGGTGGACCGTCTGACGGGAAAGCCGCTGCACATCGACATTTCCGACCTTCCGATGAAACGCGGCATCACGACCAACCGCAACAAGTTCGTGCTGGGACCGAGCGGCAGCGGCAAGTCGTTCTTCATGAACCATCTTGTCCGGCAGTATTATGAACAGGGAACGCACGTTGTCCTTGTGGATACCGGAAACTCGTATCAGGGATTGTGCGAAATGATCCGGCGCAAGACACACGGCGAAGACGGCGTGTATTATACCTACACGGAAGAAAAGCCCATTTCGTTCAATCCGTTCTATACGGACGACTATGTGTTTGACGTGGAGAAGAAGGACAGCATCAAGACCCTGCTGCTGACCATCTGGAAATCGGAGGACGACAAGGTATCAAAGACCGAAAGCGGAGAACTGGGCAGCGCCGTGAACGCCTACATAGAGCGTATCAAGGCAGACCGGAGCATCGTTCCCTCGTTCAACACCTTTTACGAATACATGCGCGATGACTACCGCCGTGAACTGGCCGGACGTGAAATCAAGGTAGAGAAGTCCGACTTCAACATTGACAACATGCTGACCACCATGAGGCAATACTACAGGGGCGGACGCTATGACTTCCTGCTGAACTCGGAGGAAAACATCGACCTGCTGAACAAGCGGTTCATCGTGTTCGAGATTGATTCCATAAAGGAAAACCGCGAACTGTTCCCGGTGGTGACCATCATCATCATGGAGGCGTTCATCAACAAGATGCGCCGTCTGAAGGGAGTGAGAAAACAGCTGATTGTGGAAGAAGCCTGGAAAGCACTCTCGTCGGCGAACATGGCGGAATATCTCCGCTACATGTACAAGACGGTGAGAAAGTATTTCGGCGAGGCGATTGTCGTCACGCAGGAAGTGGACGACATCATCTCATCGCCCGTAGTCAAGGAGAGCATCATCAACAATTCCGACTGCAAGATACTGCTTGACCAGAGGAAGTACATGAACAAGTTCGACCAGATACAGACCCTGCTCGGACTGACGGAAAAGGAGAAGTCGCAGATTCTTTCCATCAACATGGCGAACAACCCGTCGCGGCTCTACAAGGAGGTGTGGATAGGGCTTGGCGGTACGCAGTCGGCAGTCTATGCCACGGAAGTGAGTCCGGAGGAATATCTGGCTTATACGACGGAAGAATCGGAAAAGACGGAGGTTTACCGCCTGGCGGAAAAACTGGGCGGTGACATAGAGGGAGCCATCCGGCAGCTTGCGGAAAGAAGGCGAGAAGAACGGAAAGGCTGAAAAATGAAAAAGATTCATGAATAAAAAAACTGACAATATGGATATGGACAACGCATACATGAGAGCCGAACAGAAAAGGCAGGAAACGGAAAGACATGCCACCCGGCTCAAGGAGTTCCTCATATACGGTGCCGACATACCGGAAGACATCCAGAAACAGTACGGCTTTTCGGAAGACTACCGGCTGTATAAGGAACTTGAGGAAATGGACGGCAGGCAGTACAGCGAGAAAAGACAGAAAGGGGAAGTCCCGGATGCCGGAAAAGTCGGCGGAAGACTTACCCGTGCAGTGGAAAAGGCATACGAAAGCATCTGCGGCAGTCCTTCGAGAGTGTATATCGAAGGACTTTACAAGGAACTTCTGCTGCTCGGAGGCATGACCGTAAGGAAAGATTATGACGACCCGGTACATTACAACCCCGGCTTCTTTGACAAATACGGAATTGACCGCAAGGCTCCCCGCGAAACCATTCTCAGGCAGGTGGAACAGGCATACAGGGAACTGGACAGCCGCTTTTCGAGAATGACGGGCAGAAGGTCGGACGCGGACGAGCTGTTCGGCAAGCCGAAGGAGAAACAGGCGGTACAGCCAAGGAAGGAAAATCCGGACCGCCCCGCACCGGGTATCCGCCCTTGCAGGCCGAAAGGCAGGAGAATGGGCTTCTGAACCGGAGCAAATAACAAAGAAAACAACAGTAACATCAAAAAAAGAAAAAGTATGGACATTCAGATTACAAAATCCCAGCTCAGACTGCTTTGCGGCGGTCTGATAGGACTTGCATCACTGGTGATGCAGGCATGTGACATGGAACAGGACAAGGACGTGCGCGAAAGCATCTGCGGTAACTGGGAAAGCGTGGAAAGCAAACCCGACCTGCTCATCTACAAGGAAGGAAATGCGTACAAGGTGACCGTATTCAAACGCAGCGGCATAAGCCGCAAGCTGAAGCCGGAAACCTATCTGCTGCAGATGGAAGACAACGGAAACCTGTTTATGAATACCGGATTCCGCATAGATGTGGCGTACAATGAGGAAACGGACATCCTGACCTTCTCGCCGAACGGGGACTATATAAGGGCCACTCCCGCAGCAGACAACGCGAAAGACAGACAATGAAACCGATAATGACCACTAAATCCAAAGAAAGAAAATGAGAATAAAAATTCTGACAATCTTCTGCCTGTGCCTGCTTTACGCAGGCAGGGCAAGCCGCACAATGGGCGGTCATAGACCCGTCCAACATTGCGCAAAGCATCATAAACACCTCGAAGAATGTGGCGCATACCTCGACCACCGCAACGAATATGGTCAAGAACTTTCAGGAGACCGTCAAGATCTACGAGCAGGGAAAGAAGTATTATGACGCGCTGAAATCGGTGAACAATCTTGTAAAAGACGCCAGAAAGGTGCAGCAGACCATCCTGATGGTGGGCGACATCACGGACATCTATGTGAACAGTTTCCAGAAGATGATGCGTGACGAGAACTTCACCGTGGAGGAACTCGGAGCCATCGCGTTCGGATATACCAAGCTGCTTGAGGAAAGCAATGACGTGCTGACGGAACTGAAGAACGTGGTGAACATCACCACACTCTCGATGACGGACAAGGAACGCATGGACGTGGTGGAACGCTGCTACTCGAAAATGAGAAGATACAGGAACCTTGTCGGCTATTATACCAACAAGAACATTTCGGTAAGCTATCTGCGTGCGAAAAAGAAAAACGACCTTGACCGCGTGCTGGGTCTTTACGGAAATGCAAACGAAAGATACTGGTAGCCTATGGACTTTGAAAACCTTCATCAGATACTCCGCTCGCTTTACGAGGAGATGATGCCCCTGTGCGAGGACATGGCCGGTGTCGCAAAAGGGATTGCCGGTCTGGGTGCGCTGTTCTATGTCGCCTACCGTGTGTGGCAGTCACTTGCCAGGGCGGAACCGATAGAGGTGTTCCCCATGCTGCGCCCCTTTGCGATAGGATTCTGCATCATGCTTTTCCCGTCGCTTGTTCTGGGAACGCTCAACGGGGTCATGTCGCCCATCGTTCAGGGAACGGCAAAGATACTGGAGGCGGAAACGCTGGACATGAACGAATACCGCAAGCAGAAAGACGAGCTTGAACATGAGGCGATGATGCGCAACCCGGAAACCGCCTATCTTGTCAGCAACGAGGAATTTGACAGGCAGCTGGACGAACTGGGCTGGTCGCCGGAGGACGTGGTGACCATGACGGGAATGTATATCGAACGGGGCATGTACAACATGAAAAAGTCCGTGCGTGACTTCTTCCGCGAGATACTCGAACTGATGTTCCAGGCTGCCGGTCTTGTCATAGACACCATACGCACGTTCTTTCTCGTGGTGCTGGCGATACTCGGTCCGATAGCCTTCGCCATATCGGTATGGGACGGTTTCCAGAGCACGCTGACGCAGTGGATCTGCCGCTATATACAGGTTTACCTGTGGCTTCCCGTATCGGACATGTTCAGTACGGTGCTGGCAAAGATACAGGTACTGATGCTGCAAAGCGACATCGAACGTATGCAGGCGGACCCGAACTTCTCGCTTGATTCGAGCGACGGCGTGTATATCGTATTCATGATAATCGGGATTATCGGATACTTTACCATTCCGACCGTATCGGGCTGGATCATTCAGGCCGGAGGCATTGGCAACTACGGACGCAACGTCAATCAGGTAGCCGGAAAATCCGCCGGATTCACAGGCAGTGTTGCCGGTGCCACCGCCGGAAACGTGACGGGACGTGTGGGCAAGCTGCTGAAATAAACCAACAGAACAACTAAAAACAGATAAAGTAATATGGAATTCAAGTCATTGAAGAATATTGAAACATCATTCAGGCAGATACGCCTGTTCGGTATCGTCTTCCTGTCACTGTGTACCGTGATAACGGTGTGGAGCGTATGGAGTTCCTACCGCTTTGCGGAGAAGCAGAGGGAAAAGATTTATGTGCTGGACAACGGCAAGAGCCTGATGCTGGCTCTCTCGCAGGACCTTTCACAGAACCGTCCTGCGGAAGCCCGCGAGCATGTACGTCGCTTTCACGAACTGTTCTTTACCCTGTCACCGGAGAAGAGCGCCATCGAGCACAATGTGAGACGTGCCCTGCTGCTGGCAGACCGCAGCGTGTATAACTATTACTCGGACTTTGCGGAAAAGGGCTACTACAACCGCATCATTGCCGGCAATATCACGCAGGTGCTGAAAGTGGACAGCGTGGTGTGCGATTTCGAGCATTATCCCTACCGTGCGACCACCTATGCCACCCAGCAGATAATCCGTCAGAGCAACGTCACGGAGCGCAGCCTCGTGACGACCTGCCGCCTACTGAACGCCTCGCGGTCTGACGACAATCCCAACGGATTCACGATAGAGGGGTTCACCATCATAGAGAACAAGGACCTGCAAACCGTCAAAAGATAATGGAATGAAAGAAAAAGCAATGAAACCGCTGCGGATGGCACATGAGAAAATCCGCGGTACAAGAGAGCGGATAGTTTCCGGACTGAAGGACTATCTGGACGGACTTCCGCAAAAGACAAGGAAAAGAATCATACTGGCTATGCTGGCCGTATTTGCCACGCTTGCCCTTTACACGTTCGGAAAGTCGCTGTACGATATAGGACGTGATGACGGACGGAAACTGAATATCGGACACGCCGGACAGCTCCCCGTAAAGGGAGAATGCGGCGGCAAGATTCATCACAATTTTATAAAACAGTATAAGGATGGAAAATAAGGAAACAAGAAAAGAGAACGGGGACAGCCCCGAAAAGAAGAACAGGGAACGTACACCACTGACGGAGGCGCAAAGGCTGAAACGTCAGAAGATGATAGTCCTGCCTGCAATGGTTCTGGTCTTCATCGGTGCCATGTGGCTGATATTCGCTCCCTCTTCCGACAAGGAGGAACAGCCGGGTGCGACGGGCTACAACACGGAGATACCGGATGCGGACAAGGACAACAGGAAGATTATCGGTGACAAGGTCAAAGCCTACGAGCAGGGAGAAATGGAGGAACGCAGGGCAAGCCGCAACCATGCCATGCAGGAACTCGGCAGCATGTTCGACCGGGAAGTTTCCGTGACCGGGGACAATCCGGACTTCGACCTTGCCAGTCCCGGTGGCGGAAGTGATACGGATACGGCATCATCGCCGGCTTCGCAGACAATCAGGTCATCGGCCACCGCCTACCGTGACCTGAACGCCACGCTCGGCAACTTCTATGAGCAGCCTTCGGGAAACAGTGCTGAAATGGAGGAGCTGATGGAGCGCATATCCTCGCTGGAAACGGAACTTGAAAGGGAGAAGGAAAAAGGTTCCTCGATGGACGAGCAGGTGGTGCTTATGGAAAAGTCGTATGAACTGGCATCCAAATACATGGGCGGTCAGAACGGACAACAGACAGCACAGGCATCGCCGGTACGGAAGGCGGAAGAGCATACGGCAATGCCGGTCAAGCAGGTTACCCGACAGGTGGTTTCCTCCCTTGCACAGCCTATGAGCAATGCGGAATTTGCCGCCATGTATGCACAGGAGCGCAACATGGGTTTCCATACGGCAGTGGGAAGCCGTACGGTATCGGACAAGAACACCATATCGGCATGTGTCTATGGGGCACAGAGCGTGACGGACGGGCAGGCTGTCCGGCTGCGGCTTCTGGAGTCGATGGCGGTTGCGGAGAAAATCATCCCACGCAATGCCGTCCTTGTCGGAGCGGCAAGGATTCAGGGCGAACGCCTCGGCATAGCAGTCACTTCGCTGGAACATGAGGGGACGATCATTCCGGTCGAGCTTTCCGTTTACGATACGGACGGACAGGAAGGAATCTTCATCCCGAACTCGATGGAAATGAACGCAGTCCGTGAGGTAGCCGCCAACATGGGCGGATCGCTCGGCAGCAGCATCAACATCTCCACCGATGCGAAGGCACAGCTCGCCTCCGATCTGGGCAAGGGGCTGATACAGGGCACAAGCCAGTATATAGCCAAGAAGATGCGTACCGTCAAGGTACATCTGAAAGCCGGATACAGGGTCATGCTGTATCAGGACAGAAATTAACAACAAAAAATTATCAATTTATTATTACCACTAAATCCAAAGTAAAATGAAAAAAGTAATTATGATGTTCGCCCTGTTTATGGGCATCGTATCTGCCCATGCGCAGGAAAACAAGACCGCCGAAGAAAACGGAAGTGACAGACCGGTTCAGGAAGTGAAGCAGGAAGAGGTTCAGGAACTCTCTCTGAGCAAAGAAATCTATCCGCAGAAAGAGGCGGACGGCGACCTGTATCACGGTCTGACCCGTAAGCTGACCTTTGACCGCATGATACCGCCGCACGGACTGGAAGTGACCTACAACAAAACCGTGCATATAATCTTTCCGTCAGAGGTGCGCTATGTGGACCTGGGTTCACCGAACCTTATTGCCGGAAAAGCGGACGGGGCTGAGAACGTGATAAGAGTGAAAGCTACGGTAAGAAATTTCCAGAACGAGACGAACATGAGCGTCATCACGGAGGACGGCGGCTTTTACACCTTCAACGTCAAATATGCGGAAGAGCCGCTGCTCCTCAATGTGGAGATGTGCGACTTCATCCACGACGGTGAAGCGGTGAACCGTCCGAACAACGCGATGGAGATTTACCTGAAGGAACTGGGGAATGAAAGTCCGATGCTGGTGCGTCTTATCATGAAGTCCATCCACAGACAGAACAAGCGTGAGGTGAAGCATATCGGCTGCAAGCGTTTCGGTATCCAGTATATCCTCAAAGGCATCTATACGCATAACGGACTTCTGTATTTCCATACGGAAATCAAGAACCAGAGCAACGTCCCGTTTGACGTGGACTATATCACATGGAAAATCGTGGACAAGAAGGTGGCAAAGCGTACAGCCGTGCAGGAACAGGTCATTCTTCCGCTCCGTGCGCAGAACTATGTGACCTGCGTGCCGGGAAAGAAAAAGGAACGTACCGTGTTCACGATGTCCAAGTTCACCATTCCGGACGACAAATGCCTCGTGGTGGAACTGCATGAGAAGAACGGAGGACGTCACCAGTCCTTTACCGTAGAGAACGAGGATCTGGTACGAGCCACAACGATTAACGAACTTCAGGTACGATGAACATGAGAAAGTACATGATAGCACTGGCAGCGTCGCTTGCCCTGTTCACGGGGCGGGCGAACGCCCAGCGATGCCTGCCGGGAATGCAGGGCATCGGAGTGAAGGCGGCAATGACGGACGGTTTCAGGATGGGCGGCAATGACGGAGGGCACAGTTTCGGGGCGCTTCTTTCGACCTATACGAAAAACGGCAACAAATGGTCGCTGGGCGGTGAATACCTGTTGAAAAACAGTCCGTACAATGATGTGAAGATACCGGTGGCACAGTTTACCGCCGAAGGCGGCTACCACTTCAAGGTGCTTTCCGATGCCCGCAAAATCGTGTTTCTCTATGCCGGCGTTTCCGCTCTTGCCGGATATGAAACGGTGAACTGGGGCGACAAGGTGCTGTATGACGGGGCGAGGCTCCACGACAGTGACGCCTTTGTCTATGGCGGTGCGGTGACGCTCGACATGGAGGTGTATGTGGCTGACCGTCTGGCTCTGCTTGCCAGTCTGCGCGAGCGTTGTCTTTGGGGAGGTGACACGAGAAAGCTCCACACGCAGTTTGGAATAGGTATCAAGTTCATCATAAATTAGGACGGGTATGGATATAGCTGAAATGAGGCAGATACCGATTGCGGACTTTCTCCGAAGGCTGGGACATGAACCGACAAGAAGAAGCGGAAACGAATTGTGGTATTCGGCACCTTACAGGAGCGAAAGGACACCGTCCTTCCGTGTGAATGTGGAAAAGAATGTCTGGTACGATTTCGGGTTGGGCATAGGCGGTGACATCTTCAATCTTGCCGGAGAGTTTATCCACAGCCGTGATTTTCTCGCACAGGCAAGGTTCATATCGGAAAGTGCCGGTGTGCCTATGGTGCAGCCGGATGCTTCCACCTTCAGGAAAAAGACTTCCGAACCGTCCTTTGAGGACGTGGAGGTCTTGCCCCTGCGGTATCAGGCTTTGAAGAAATATCTGGTGGAACGTGGCATATCTCCCGATACAGCGTCTTTTTACTGCTGCCAGTTGAACTACTACGTCCACAAGAAGAAATATTTCGCCGTCGGCTTCTCCAATGTGTCCGGCGGTTATGAACTCCGGAACCGGCTTTTCAAAGGGTGCATACCGCCCAAAGACATATCCCTGATAAAGCGGAAGGACGGGCAGGCTGAAAGTTGCAGCCTTTATGAGGGCTTCATGGACTTCCTGTCCGCCGTGACGCTCGGCATGGCGGAGGACGGCGACAGCCTTGTCCTGAACTCGGTCGCCAATGTGGACAGGAGTTTCCGTTATCTGGACGGTTACGAAAGGATACGGTGCTACCTCGACAACGATGAAGCCGGACACCGGACGGTGGAAAAACTGCGGATGCGGTACGGTGAGAAGGTGTCGGACTGCCGTGGGTTATACAAAGGCTGCAAGGACCTGAACGAGTATTTGCAGCAACGGATAAACAAACAGAATAACAACAAACTTAACCTGAATAATTCATAGTCTCCACAAAAAAGAGAACGCCCTTCTTGTATATTTGCA
>ERZ836877.561-NODE-561-length-63516-cov-13.219442_pt1 | contig 63516 bp, 57 predicted proteins | sample MGYA00519469_ERZ836877 | MGnify/ENA primary metagenome ERZ836877 (study PRJEB31850, sample SAMEA3708809) | human gut metagenome | biome: human gut; feature: human-associated habitat; material: faeces | place: China | collected 2014 ...
AAACGGCATGACCGAAGCCACGCCGTTCCTGAGAAAATACGATATTACTTTCTTATGACCCCCGCCCCTCGGTCACGGGGTGATTTTTCCACTATCCCAGCTTGCGCAGGAACACGAAGGTGACGCCGCGGTTTTCACCGTCCAAGTCCCGATCCTGCCGCAGATGGGGGTATTGCTGCAAGGCTCGCCGGGCCGTCTCGTCAAAGATGGAGAATCGTTCCCCCGGCAGATAGGCGGCGATCCGCCCCTGCGCGGCGGCCTCCTCCAGATAGCGGCGGCTGGCGGTGCGGATGCGTCCGCCCTTACCGGAGGAGCCGTAGCCGTGGATCAGCTTCATCAGCGGCGTGTTCATCTTCCGCGCCGCCTCCAGCTCCGCGTCCAGCCGCCGCAGCGCCTGATCCACCGTGGGCCAGCCCAGCTCCAGATTCAGTTCACGGGTATGCTTCATGTCCGCTCCTTTCCCGCGCAGTCAGCGGCTGCGGATGGCCCGCTCCATGCGGACAAGGCCCTCCTCCAGCACGTGGCGGGGACAGGCGATGCTCCACCGCTCGAACCCTGCACCCTCCGCGCCGAAGTGATACCCCTCGGTGAAGAAGCAGCGGGCCTTTTCTCCCATAAAGCGCTCCTGCTCCCCGGGCTCCATCCCCAGAAAGCGGAAGTCCAGCCACGGCAGATATGTGGCCTCCAACGGCGTCACGCCTACCTCCGGCAGATGGTCGCGGCAGAAGTCCGACAGCAGGCGGAAGTTGCCGTCCAGCACCGTCAGCAGCTCATCCAGCCAGCCCTCGCACCGCTCCCACACGGCGATGCAGGCGGCGTAGGACAGAATGTCCCGACCGGAGTCCTCCCGCTGGGCGCGGTAGACCCGGCGGCGCTCCTCGTCCGCCATCACCACCGCCGCGCCCTTGATGGCGGCGATGTTGAAGGTCTTGGTGCAGGAGGTGGACACGGCGCAGTTGCGCAGGTACTTTTCCTCCAGCGACGCCATGGACACGAAGCTGTGGCCCGGCAGGATCAGGTCGGCGTGGATCTCGTCGGCGATGAGGAACACGCCGTGCCGCAGGCAGATATCCGCCACCTGCTCCAGTTCCTGTCGGCTCCACACCCGACCCACCGGATTGTGGGGGTTGCAGAAGATCAGCATAGTGGTGTCCGCCCGGCGGCACAAGTCCTCCAGCAGAGCGAAGTCGATGGTGTAGCGGCGGTCGTCCCCCAGCACCATAGGACAGTCCAGCCGGCGGCGGTTCAGCGGCTCCGGCGCGTCCAGAAACGGGGGATAGGCGGGGGTCAGCACCACGATGCCGTCTCCCGGCCTGGTAAAGGCCCGGATCATCCGGTGCATGGCGCCCAGCACGCTGTCGGCGTCCACCACCCACGCCGCGGGAATGTCCACGCCGTGGCGGCGCTGCATCCACCTCTGAAAGGCGGCGATGTACTCCCGCGGCGTGCGGGTATAGCCGAACACCCGGCCCCGCATAAAGTCCTGCACGCCCTCGCTCAGCTCCGGCGGCGGCAGAAAGTCCATGTCCGCCACGGAAAAGGGCACGGTTCCCCGGGGCACATCGGGGCAGCGCTTCTTCATCAGCTCATATTTCTCCGCGCCGGTGTCCCAGCGATCCGGCAGCGTGGTAAAATCATAGGTCATGGGATAGCCCTCCTGTTTCTGTAGTTATTCTTATTGTACCGGATTCCCGGCGGCTGTCAAGATACAAAGTGGTTGACATTTTCCTCCGTCCCGCCTATAATGTGACGCGGATTTTTGAACCCTATTTCTCCTATCGAGGTGACATATATGATGGACTACTATCTTCTGGCGGATCTGGCGGCGCGGCTGGGCTGCCAGCTGGCGCTGGCGGGCGCCGAGACCTTCCGGGTGGAAGACACCGTGCGCCGTATCCTGCGGACTTACGGCGTGGAGTGCGAGGTGTTCGCCATCCCCAACAGCCTGACCGTCAGCTTCGAGGCCACCAACGGCAAACCCCTGACCATTATGAAGCGTATCGGCTACCACGGTAACGATCTGGAGGCGCTGGAGCAGCTGAACGCTCTCAGCCGCTGCATCTGCCGGGAGAAGCCAACGGTGGAGGAGGCCTCGGAGTGGCTGCGGCAGACCATGGCACGGTGCCGGGTGTACCGCCCCGCTGTGGCGTATCTGGGCAGCTTTCTGGGAGGGCTTGGCTTCGCGCTGGTGTTCGGCGGCTCCCTACGGGACTGCCTGTGGGCGGGGCTGATGGGCATGATCATCGGCTTTGTGAACCGCTTTCTGGATCGCTTCGAGGCCAATCCCTTCTTCAGCACCATCCTCGCCTCGTTCCTGATGGCGGTACCCGCCTATGTGGCGGCGGGGCTGGGCTGGCTGGATAACCCGGACGCGGCCATCATCGGCGCGCTGATGATCCTGGTGCCGGGGCTGCTCATCACCAACTCCATGCGGGATATCATCTACGGCGACACCAACTCCGGCGTGGTGCGCATCGTGCAGGTGTTTCTGTCGGCCTTCGCCATCGCGCTGGGCACGGCGGCGGCATGGCGGGTGACGGCACCTATCTACGGCATCGGCGCGGTGGTGGAGTCGGCGTCGCTGGTGTGGCCCGCGTGGGCGCAGGCGCTGGCGGTGTTCGTGGGGTGCTACGGCTTCTCCATCCTGTTCAATATCCATGGCAAATGGATGGTGCTGTGCGTGCTGGGCGGAACGGCCACATGGATGATCTATCTGCTGTGCCAGGCGCTGGGGCTGGACGTGTACACCATGAACCTGTACGCCACCCTGTTTGCCGCGCTGTATGCCGAGGTGATGGCCCGTGTGCGCCGTTGCCCCGTGACGCCGTATCTGGTCCTCGCGATTTTCCCGCTGCTGCCGGGCGCCGGGGTGTACTACACCATGAGCTTGGGCCTACAGGGCGAGATGCTCGACGCCCTGCGCAAAGGTCTGGAAACGGCGGGCATCGCCGGTTCGCTGGCGGTGGGTATCCTGCTGGTGTCCACGGTTTTCCGGGTGTTGACGGCGTTCCTGTCCCGCCGGGAAAGACAGGAGCATACCTGATAAAAATTGGAGGAATCTTCCAAAAGCTCAGCTTGACATCTCTCACAAAATCTTGCTATACTGAACAAAAGGAATGAAAAGCGTGGAGGAAATCCACGCTTTTCGTCCACGTGAAGACAGAAAGAAGGCTTGTGAAAGAAAGAGAGGTCACTATGAGGAGAAAGAGGATCGCCGCGTGGCTGCTGTGCGCAGTGCTGGCGCTGGGACTGCTGCCCGCCACAGTGTGGGCCGACCCGCCTGAGAGCAGGCCGGAGGTGGAGCAGATCAAGGGCTTCGCGGGACAGGATATCGTGAAAATTGTCTGTCTGGATGACGAGAGCCACAACAAAGTCTATGGCATGAGAGGGGATTGCATTGGCTGGGGAGGGTGGATCGCCGAACCCCACAAGCGCACCATGTCGTTTGACGGCTACAACTATTTCCGGTACTATTTGGAGGACTTTCCCGACAACCACCATGTTCGGATGGACGGGCCGAGGTATGTAGACATCAATTTTACATGGAGTGAAGAGGAGCAGCTTTGGGTGCCGGATGAACCGGTAACGCTGCCCATTACGTTCTATGTGGAGGAGGTCCCTGATATTTACGAGGGAGATGCCTATCTGTCCCTGCTGGACGAAAAGCCGGTGCGTTTTGTCCCGGCGGCGGGGAGCGCTTCCCACGAGACGGTGTACTGCCAGGGGACGCCCAGCTACAGGAGGTACTCCAATACCTACCGCGTTCTCAGCTTTCAGGCTGAGAGATATCTTGACCAGCTGAACGCCGCCTGCGGCGGCAAGCACGAGCTGGTGGGCGACACGACAGGGAAAATCAATCTGAACTATGATAAGACGGAGAAGAAGTGGAAGGCGGACAGGAGCTGGGTGGAGTTTTCGTTTACCTGCAACCGCGCGGAGCTGCCCACGCTGGAGCGGCTGGACGCCCTGCTGGGGAATGTGACGGTGCGGTGCGCGGACGGCTGCACCGCCCGAACCTGCCGGATGCAGGACAGCGCGGCCTATTATGCCGAGTTTACCGGGGACAACACCTGCCGGGTGACGGTGTATCACGCCGCGTTCGTGAGACAGTTCTGCGAGGGCGGCGCTGGCCGGCAGCACATTTTTGCGCCGGGCCAGAGCGACCGCACGGAGCTTACGCTGACCCGTGACGCCACAGGCGAATGGACGCTGGACAGCGATTCCCAGAACACGCTGCCCCTTACCATCCAGGCCTCCTGTAAGCGGCCCGCCGCCCCCACTGAGAAAGAGCTGGATCGTATGGAAGGCGCTGTCATTGTCCGCTATGCCGAGGTGATGCAGTCACTGGGCTTCCAGTACAGGCTGGAGCCGGGAACCTACGGATTTGAGGATCCGGATGCCAACGGCAGCCGTTCCGCGGTCGCGGCCTCTGTTGACCTGACCTACTGGGAGTACCGGATATGGCTGAACAACACGTGGCCCTACCGGGAGAGCTACAACGAGGATATCCTTCCACATATTGAAAACGGCAATGCGGACGCTTACCATGCGCTCATAAGCGTCCAGCCCCGTATCTCGCTGGTGTACGACAACGGCTGGCGGGTGGCCACTCCACTGTCACGAGACAACTGGGACGGCAGAGCCTATATTATGCTGACGCAGGCTTACAGCGATCCCCTTGACCTGAACGGCGACGGCACGGTGACAGTCAGCGATCTGGCCTGTCTGTATAACTGGCTGAGCGCCAAAGTGAACGACGGACAGCTGGACGCCGCAACGCTTGCGGACAAGGCCGACCTGAACCATGACGGCACGGTGGACGTCTATGATTTGCAGCTGCTGTACGAAAAGCTGAGTCAGTAGCGGAAGACAAACGCCTGATAAAGAAAAACAGCCCCGGAACGGTTCAACCGTTCCGGGGTGGTTTTTCATGTTGTTTACCCGATCAGCTTCACGCATTGGATGCCGTCGTCCAGTCCGGCGGCAAAGGCGTCGCCGTCGGCCATTTCGCCGACGATGCAGCCGTAGTGGGTGGGCACGGCCACCTTGGGCCGGATCGTGTTGGCCAGCGCCGCCGCCTCCCGGGCGGTCATGGTGTAGGTGCCGCCCACCGGCAGGAACGCCGCGTCGCACCGGACGGAACGGGCCTCGCCGATGTTATCGGTGTCGCCCGCCACGTAGAAGCGCAGGCCGTCCACCGTTGTGACCACATAGCCCAGCCAGCGGTTGGCCTCGGGGTGGAAATTTTTGCCCTCGTTATAGGCGGCCACCGCCCGGAAGGACAGTCCCAGCAGCTCATAGGTCACGCCGGTGTGAACCGGCAGCAGCGCCGATTCCTCAAAACCGGCCTCCAGCGCCGTGCGGTAGCAGGTGTCCGGCAGGACGATAAAGCCGTCCGGCGACAGCACCCGGCGGATATCCTCCGGCGAAAAGTGGTCATAGTGGTCGTGGGTGATGAAAACAAGCCCCGCGTCGTGAGGCGCATCCTCCACCCGGAAGGGATCGAACCGCAGCACCATGTTGCCGTTGTCGCAGCGGATGCTGCTGTGGCAGTTGATGGAGAACCGATTTATAATGTCGCACATATGGCGTACCTCCCATAGAGTTTAAGTATCTACAGTATACGACAGATAGCTTACTTTTTCAAGTGCCCAAATAAACCTTTCTTCTCGTAGGGGGCAGAAATATAGCCCGTGACCTTGTAGCCGGTGGGTTCGATCACGCCGCGCAGCGCGTCCTCGCCGATCTCCTGCTCCGTCAGGATCACGGATTCGCCCTTGCTGTGGGAGGACGTGACCTTTTTGACCGGGAATTTGGCCCGAATCGCGTCGTTGACATGGCTTTCGCACATACCGCAGGCCATACCGTCGATTTTCAAAGTGATCTGATACATGATACATACCTCCATGTAAAATAATTGTTTGGTTAGATACCGCTAACTATTGAGCCAAGGAAATGCCGCGTCCTCGCGGCATTTCCGGCGGCACAGAGCCGCTGTTATTTCTTAAAGCTGTCCTTCAGGGATACGCTGCGGTTGAACACCAGATGCTCCGCCGTGGAGTCCCGGTTGTCCAGACAGAAGTAGCCCACCCGCATGAACTGGAAGGTCGGCGCGTTGACGCCGGTGCGGTTCTCCTGCTTGTCGAACTCCGCCGCCACCTTGCGCATTTCCGGCTCCGCCTTGCAGCCGGTCAGCACCGTCAGGCTGCCGGGGTTCAGGCAGTCCAGAAAGTCCTTGTCGGGGCCGTCGGGCGTGGCATCGGAGAACAGGTTGTCGTACAGCCGCACCTCGGCGTCCAGACAATTCTCCGCGTCCACCCAGTGGAGGGTCGCGCCCTTCACCTTGCGGCCGTCGGCGGGGTCGCCGCCCCGGGAGTCGGGATCATACTCGCACAGCACCTCGGTGACGTTGCCGTTTTCGTCCTTCACGCAGCCGGTGCACTTCACCAGATACGCGCCCTTCAGACGGCATTCCAGACCGTCGGGGGTCAGGCGCTTGTACTTGGGCACGGGGATCTCCATAAAGTCGTCCGCCTCGATCCACAGATGGCGGGAGAAGGTGATATCGTGGGTGCCCTGGGTGGGATCGGTGGGATTGTTCTCCACGGAGAACACCTCGCTCTTGCCCTCGGGATAGTTGGTGACCGTCAGCTTCACCGGATGCAGCACCGCCATGGTGCGTTCGGCGGTGGCGTTGAGATCCTCCCGGAGACAGTGCTCCAGCGTGCCGTACTCGATGACGCTGGGGGTCTTGCCCACGCCGATCATCTCGCAGAAATTGCGGATGGCGGCGGCGGTGTAGCCACGGCGGCGCAGGCCGCACAATGTGGGCATACGGGGATCGTCCCAGCCGGAGACATAGTGCTCCTCCACCAGCTTGCGCAGCTTCCGCTTGGACATGACGGTGTGGTCGATGTTCAGGCGGGCAAACTCGATCTGCCGGGGCTTGTGATAGGGGATGGAGACGTTGTTCACCACCCAGTCGTACAGGGGACGGTGCTCCTCATACTCCAGCGAGCACAGGCTGTGGGTAATGCCCTCCAGCGCGTCCTGAATGGGGTGGGCGAAGTCGTACATAGGAAAGATGCACCACTTGGTGCCCTGCCGGTGGTGGTTGATGAAGCGGATGCGGTAGATGACGGGGTCGCGCATGTTGAAGTTGCCGCTGGCCAGGTCGATCTTGGCCCGGAGGGTCATCTTGCCCTCCTCCACCTCGCCGCTGCGCATCTTCTCAAACAGCCGCAGGTTTTCCTCGATGGGACGGTCACGGTAGGGGGACACAGCGGGGATGCCGATATCGCCGCGGTTCTGCTTAAACTCCTCCGGCGTCAGCTCGCAGACGTAAGCCAGACCCTTCTTGATCAGCTCCACCGCATACTCGTAGTCCTTTTCAAAATAGTCGCTGCCGTAGAAGAACCGGTCGCCCCAGTCAAAGCCCAGCCAGTGGATATCCTGCTGGATGGCGTCCACGTACTCGGTGTCCTCCTTGGCGGGGTTGGTGTCGTCCATGCGGAGGTTGCACAGGCCGTTGTACTTCTCGGCGGTGCCGAAGTCGATGCACAGGGCCTTGCAGTGGCCGATGTGCAGATAGCCGTTGGGCTCCGGCGGGAAACGGGTGTGGACGGTCATTCCCTGGAACTGACCACCCTCTGCGATGTCCTCGTCGATAAAGTTCAGAATAAAGTTTTTGCTCTCCGCCACCGCCTCGGTCTCGGGGGTATTGGTCTTTCTTTCCTCGGTCATTGTCTCACACTCCTTGTAGGTCGTATTTTTGTATTGTTTCCGGTAAAAAAACCAGACCTATATTATACGCTGTTCGCCGTGGGATTGCAAGGGGTTTGCGGCGGAAATCCGCCGTTTTACAGCGCAGCCTCCAGATTCTGCCGGATGGCGGCGATAAACTGGGCGGAGGTAACGGCGTGAGCCGTAAAGCCCTCGTCCACCAGACCGGCCAGATCTTTGGTCATGGTGCCCTGATTCAGCGTGGTGAAGCAGGCCTGCTCCAGCTTGCCGGCAAAGGCGGACAGGTCGGCAAGGCCGTCCAGCTGACCGCGCCTGCGCAGCGCGCCTGTCCACGCGAAGATGGTGGCCATGGGGTTGGTGGAGGTCTCCTCGCCCTTGAGATGCTTGTAGTAGTGGCGGGTCACGGTGCCGTGCGCGGCCTCGTACTCCGTCACCCCGTCGGGGGACACCAGCACGGAGGTCATCATGGCCAGAGAGCCGAAGGCGGTGGAGATCATGTCGCTCATCACGTCGCCGTCGTAGTTCTTCAGCGCCCAGATAAAGCCACCCTTGGAGCGGATGACCCGGGCCACCGCGTCGTCGATCAGGGTGTAGAAATAGGTGATGCCCAGCGCTTCAAAGCTGGCCTTGTAGTTCTGCTCATATTCCTCGTCGAAGATGCGCTTGAACTCGCCGTCGTACACCTTGGAGATGGTGTCCTTGGTGGAGAACCACAGATCCTGCCTGTTGTCGATGGCGAACTGGAAGCAGCTCTTGGCAAAGGCGCGGATGCTCTTTTCCGTGTTGTGCTGGCCCTGCCACACGGCGGGGCCGCTGACGGTCTGCACCGTCAGAGTCTTTTCCGCGCCGCTCTCGCCCTTGAAGGTCAGGGTGGCGGTGCCGGGCTCGTCCGTCACCATGTCCACGGCCTTGTACATGTCGCCGTAGGCGTGACGGGCCACGGTGATGGGCTTTTCCCAGTTCTTCACCACCGGGTGGATGAAGGGCACCACGATGGGAGCCCGGAAAGCAGTGCCGTCCAGATAGGCGCGGATGGTGCCGTTGGGGCTTTTCCACATCTCGGTCAGCTGGGGGTATTCCTCCATCCGCTGCTTGTTGGGGGTGATGGTGGCGCACTTCACCGCCACGCCCAGGCGCGCTGTAGCCTTGGCGGCGTCGATGGTCACCTGATCCTTTGTCTCGTTCCGGTGCAGCAGCCCCAGATCATAGTACTCGGTCTTTAAGTCCACAAAGGGCAGGAGCAGTTCATCCTTGATCATCTGCCACAGTACGCGGGTCATTTCGTCGCCGTCCATCTCCACCAGCGGCGTCGTCATTTTGATCTTATCCATAATGTGTCCTTTCGTTGTATGTTGTGGGGAAAGTGGTGGGAACCAAAGCCTCCCTTGTGTAAAGGGAGGTGGCGCGGAGCGCCGGAGGGATTGTCCAATGATGTAACAATCCCCCAGTCAGCTTCGCTGACAGCCCCCTTTACACAAGGGGGCCATTGAAACCGCCGTATAAACCTCGTTTTTACCCCCGCTTGGCGTAGTAATTCATCAAACAGCCGTCCAGCAAAATCTCCTTTTCATCCGCCGTCAGACCCCGGACATGGAGCAGCAGATCGTGGACGCTGCCGTCAGCGCAGATCACCTGGGCGGGGATATCCTCCTGGCCCTCCTCGATGGCCTTGCGGATGCCGGGAACAAACACGCAGTCGCCGGGCTGGTAGTCAAAGGCGGAATCCCTGTCCAGCGTGAAGGGCAGGATGCCCCAGTTGATGCAATTGCTGCGATAGCGCTTGGTGGCGAACTCGTAGCAGATGTTGGCGAAACCGCCCAGCACCTTCTGGCAGGAGGCCGCCTGCTCACGGGCGGAGCCGTCGCCGGGCTTGTTGGCGAACACGCAGGAGCCGAACTGGGTGCTGGCGGCCAGCGCCTTGGCGTCGCCTACCTTACCCAGCACCTCCAGCACATGGGCGGGCACGTCGCCTGCGCGGCGCTGGGCCTCCTGCGCCGCCACGGCCTTGGCCCGGGGCACGTACTCCGGCACCCGGCGGCTGAGGGTGAACTCCGCCAAACGCAGGGGGTTGGAGCGGTAGGAGGAGGTCTCACCGGAGGGGATCAGCTCGTCGGTGGTAGTCACCGGATCGTGGATCACGGCAGCCAGCTCCACCAGCAGGTTTTCGGATAGGGGGTACATGGCGGGCCAGTCGGTGATGTTGGGGCCCATCACCAGCTCCACGCCGGGATCGGCCTTGCCAAAGCCGTAGTACAGCCGGTTGTCGTACACGGATTTATCGAAGTGATAGGCGCGGTGCACCGGCGCATAGTCCACATCGGTGGCGGCGGTGATGCGTCCGCCGTTGGCGGCAGTGGCGGCGATGGAGCGGGCATCCATCAGGCACACGGCGGCGAACTGACCCTCGCCGGGCTTGGAGCCCTCGCGGTTGGGGAAGTTGCGGGTGGTGTGCCGCAGGCTCAGGCCGTTGTTGGCGGGCACGTCGCCTGCGCCGAAGCAGGGGCCGCAGAAGCTGGGCTTGATGACCGCGCCGGTGGTCAGCAGATCGGCCGTCACGCCGTCGCGGGTCAGTTCCAGCGACACGGGCACGGAGGTGGGGTACACGTCCAGCGTAAACGCGCCGTTGCCGGTGCTGCCGCCCTTGAGAATGTCCGCCGCCTCGGTGATGTTGTCAAACAGGCCGCCGGCGCAGCCGGCGATGACGCCCTGATCCGCCCACACGCCGCCGTCGTGGATCTTGTCGGTAAGGTGGGGGTGGGTCTTGGGGAAGCGCTTGGCGGCGTCGGCCTCCACCTTGGCCAGCAGCTCCTGTGCGTTCTCCAGAAATTCGTGGATCGTCCACGCGTTGGAGGGGTGGAAGGGCAGGGCGATCATGGACTCGATCTTGCTCAAATCGATGGCGATCATCCGGTCGTAATAGGCCACCTTTGCCGGATGCAGGGGCGCGTAGTCCTCCGGCCGCTGGTGGGCTGCGTAAAAGCCCTGGGCCTCCTCGTCCGTCTCCCAGATGGAGGAAAGACAGGTGGTCTCGGTGGTCATCACGTCCACGCCGTTGCGGAAGTCGATGGGCAGCTCACGGATGCCGGGACCCACGAACTCCAATACCTTATTATTCACAAAGCCGCTTTCAAACGTGGCCTTCACCAGCGCGATGGCCACGTCGTGGGGGCCGATGCCCCGGCGGGGCTTGCCGGTGAGATACACCATCACCACCTCCGGCATAGGCGCGTCCCACGTGTTCTTCAGCAGCTGCTTGGCCAGCTCCGGGCCGCCCTCGCCCACGGCCATGGTGCCCAGCGCGCCGTAACGGGTGTGGGAGTCGGAGCCCAGGATCATGGTGCCGCACTTTGCCATCTGCTCCCGGGCATAGGAGTGGATGACGCTCTGGTTGGCGGGTACGTAGATGCCGCCGTACTTCTTGGCGGCGGACAGGCCGAACACGTGGTCGTCCTCGTTGATGGTGCCGCCCACCGCACACAGGCTGTTGTGACAGTTGGTCAGGGCGTAGGGGATGGGGAACTCCTTCATGCCGCTGGCGCGTGCCTGCTGGATGATGCCCACATAGGTGATGTCGTGGGACACCATGGCGTCAAACCGGATCTGAAGTCTCTCCGGATCGCCGGATACATTGTGGCCTTGCAGGATACGCCATGCCATGGTGCCTTGCCGCGCCTCCTGTTGGGCAACGTCCGCCTGCTCACAGGGAACGCCGTCCACCAGATACATGCCGTGGTTCGTCAGTTGGATCATAGTTGATAACCTCCTCGGGTACGTATATTCATTGCCCCTATTTTATACGCATCGGGCGGCAAATGTAAACTGCTTTTTCGCCAAAAAAACGGCGGCGGCGTGGATTTCTCCCTTTTGACGGTATGACTGTTCTTCCCGGAAAGGCAAATGGTGGTTTTTGTTTCTTGTAAGTAAATAATTCGTGAGAAATGTTGACGAACAATAAAATTTGTGCCATACTGTATGGTAACATACCGCCCTATATACTTTTACAGGGCGTCAGAGAGGAAAGGAGTGACCACCCTTTGAGCAGACTTGATATCAAGACGCCCAGCAAAGCGCAGACTGTGGTGGATAACCTTTACCGCGACGTTGAGCGCCGCATCGCGGCCTCACCTCCCGGCCTGTGCCCGGTGGATATGTCGCTGACCTTTTTGCAGCTGTGCCATGCCCAGACCTGCGGCAAGTGTGTGCCCTGCCGTATCGGCCTGGGCCAGCTGACCAAGCTGATCGAGATGGTGCTGGACGGTCAGGCGGACATGTCCACGCTGGCGATCATTGAAAAGACCGCCAGCAGCATCGTCAACACCGCCGACTGCGCCATCGGCCGTGACGCGGCCCGTCTGGTGGTGGACGGCCTGGAGGGCTTCCGGGACGATTATATCGAGCATATCGAGCATCACCGGTGTCTTGCCAGCCTGGCCCTGCCGGTGCCCTGCGTGGCGCTGTGCCCGGCGGGCGTGGACGTGCCCGGCTATATGGCACTGGTGGGCGAGGGGCGCTGTGCCGACGCAGTGCGCCTGATCCGCAAGGATAACCCCATGCCTACCGCCTGCGCCTATATCTGCGAGCACCCCTGCGAAGCCCGATGCCGCCGCGACATGATCGACGCGTCCCTGAACATCCGCGGCCTGAAGCGCTACGCCGTGGACAACGCCGGGGACGTGCCCCAGCCGGAATGCGCGCCGTCTACCGGAAAGACCGTGGCCGTCATCGGCGGCGGCCCCAGCGGCCTGAGCTGCGCCTACTATCTGGCGCTGATGGGCCACAAGGTGGTCATCTTCGAGGAGCGCCACCAGCTGGGCGGCATGCTGCGCTACGGCATCCCCAGCTACCGCTTCCCTCGGGAGAAGCTGGACGCGGAGATCCACTCCATCCTCTCGCTGGGTATCGAGGCCCACACCGACGTGACCGTGGGCAAGGAGATCACCTTCGAGCAGCTCCAGCAGGAGTACGACTGCCTGTACATCGCCATCGGCGCCCATCAGGGTAAGGGCGCGGGTATCCCCGGCGAGCACAGCAAAAACGTCATGTCCGCCGTGGAGATGCTGCGGGGCATCGGCGACGGCGACATGCCGGACTTCACCGGCAAGCACGTGGTGGTCATCGGCGGCGGCAACGTGGCCATGGACGTGACCCGCAGCTCCATCCGCCTTGGCGCGGAGAAGGTGTCCTGCGTCTACCGCCGCCGCATCGAGGATATGACCGCCCTGCCGGACGAGGTCACCGGCGCTATGGCGGAGGGCGCGGAAATGCTGACGCTGATGGCGCCTGTCCGCATCGAAGCCAACGAGAACGACGAAGCCGTTGCCCTGTGGGTGCAGCCCCAAATCCCCGGCGAGTCCGACAAGACCGGCCGTCCCCGCCCGGAGAAGGCCGACCTGCCGGAGGTGCGCGTGGAAGCGGACGTCATCGTGGTGGCCATCGGTCAGGGCATCGAGATCGCCGGGTTCGAGCAGTCCGGCGTGCCCATCAAGCGGGGCACCTTTGTGGCCGCCAGCTCCAGCCAGGTGGGCAATATGAATAATGTGTTCGCCGGAGGAGACTGCGTCACCGGCCCGGCCAGCGCCATCCGCGCCATCGCGGCCGGCAAGGTGGCCGCCGCCAATATCGACGAGCATCTGGGCTTCCACCACGATATCACGGTGGAGGTGGACATTCCCGCACCGCGGCTGAACAACTCCCCGCCCCATGGCCGCATCAATACCACCGAGCGGGAAGCCGCCCAGCGGAAGAACGACTTTGAAGACATCGAATGTGGTCTCACCTGGGAGGGAGCCTGCACCGAGGCGTCCCGCTGCCTGCGCTGCGACCACTACGGATACGGGATATTCAGAGGAGGTCGGAACAGCAAATGGTAACGTTGACCATCGACAAGAAAACCATCTCCGTGCCGGAGGGCACCACCATTCTGGAGGCCGCCAGAAGCGCCAACATCAGCATTCCCACCCTGTGCTATCTGAAGGGCGTCAACGAGATCGCCGCCTGCCGCATCTGCATGGTAGAGGTGGAGGGTCACGCCCGGCTCGTCCCCTCCTGCGACAACGCGGTGGTGGAGGGCATGGTGGTACATACCAATTCGCCCCGTGTCCGCGAGGCCCGGCGCGTGAACCTGCGGCTGATCCTCAGCCAGCACGAGAACAACTGCACCAAGTGTACCCGCAGCGGCAACTGCAAGCTGCAGACCCTGTGCAACGACTATAACCTGCTGGGCGACCACTATATCAAGGATCTGAAGAACATCCCCACCGACTTCTCCAACCCCGTGGTGCGCATCGAGAACCGCTGCATCCGCTGCATGCGTTGCATTCAGGTGTGCGAGAAGATCCAGGGCATGAACATTTGGGACGTGGTGGGCACCGGTATCCGCACCACCGTGGGCGTGGGCCGGTTCCGCACACTGGGCGAGTCGGACTGCACCTTCTGCGGCCAGTGCGTCACCCACTGTCCCGTGGGCGCTCTGCAGGAGCATGACGACACCGGCAAGGTCTGGGATGCGCTGGCCAACCCCAACAAGATCACCGTGGTGCAGGTGGCCCCGGCCGTCCGCGCCGCGTGGGCGGAGTACTATCACCTTGACCCCAAGTTCGCCTCCGCCCAGCGGATGGTGACGGCGCTGAAGGAGATCGGCTTCGACTACGTGTTCGACACCGACTTTGCCGCCGACCTGACCATCATGGAGGAGGGCAGCGAGTTTTTGCAGCGCTTCACCCATCATGACCAGTATAAGTGGCCCATGTTCACCTCCTGCTGCCCCGGCTGGGTGCGGTTCGTCAAGGGCCAGTTCCCGGAATACACCACCAATCTCTCCACCGCCAAGTCCCCGCAGGCCATGTTCGGCGCGGTGACGAAAAGCTACTTTGCCGAGAAGCTGGGCGTGGATCCCCACAATATCTGCGTGGTGTCCATCATGCCCTGCACCGCCAAAAAGGCGGAGCGGGCCATCCCCAATCTCAACAGCGCCTGCGGTGATCCGGACGTGGACGTGGTGCTAACCACCCGCGAGTTCGTCCGCATGCTGCGGGGCGAGCAGATCAACCCCGCCGTCATGGAGGAAACGCCCTTCGACAGTCCCTTGGGCACCGGAACCGGCGCGGCGGTGATCTTCGGCGCCACCGGCGGCGTCATGGACGCGGCGCTGCGCAGCGCCTACTTCATGGTGACCGGTCACAACCCCGACCCCGACGCCTTTACCGCCGTCCGGGGCATGGACGGCTGGAAGGAGGCCGCCTTCGACATTCCCGGCGCAGGTCATGTCCGGGTGGCGGTGGTCAGCGGTCTGGGCAATACCCGCAAGCTGATGAACGCCCTGCGCAGCGGCAAGGCCAGCTATGACTTCGTGGAGGTCATGGCCTGTCCCGGCGGCTGCGCCGGAGGCGGCGGTCAGCCCATCCGCGACGGCGTGGAGCTGGCAGGGCCCCGTGGCGATATCCTGTGGAATCTGGACAAAAACGCTGATATCCGCTTCTCCCACGAGAATCCGGAGGTGCGGGCGCTGTACAACGCCTACTTCCACAAGCCGCTGAGCCATCGCTCTCACGAGCTGCTGCACACCGACCTGACCGCGTGGAAAATGCCCACAGAGGAGTAAACCGCCCTTTCTGACGGAGGTAACGCCATGAAAAGACTGATCGCCTTGCTGCTGACCGCGCTGTGCGTTTTGGCGCTGACGGCCTGCGGCAGCAGCACCGAGTGGACGATGATGGATATGAAGGGGCAGGAGAGTCGGCTCTCCGCCCAGGACGCCACCGCAGTGGATCGCTGCTTGAAATCCAAGGACTGGCAGGACGACCTGAGGGACTGCATCATGGTGCGTCTCACTGACGGCAGCGGCAGGCGCATCGACTACTGCGCCGACTGCGGGGTCTTCAACGATCTGGCCGCCGGACGGCACCTGGAACTCAGCGACAGTGCCAGAGATGACATGAATACCCGTCTGGGCCGATACGGTTCGCTGTGGGTCACGGGTTAAATAAAAAAGGAGTGCTTCCCATCGGGAAGCGCTCCTTTTTTGCCGAAAGAGTCTGTCATTGCGAGCCGGTGTTTCCGACTGCCGCACGGTGGCTGCACCGGGTGCGCTGAACCGTTGTAGGGGCGGACGACTCTGTCCACCCCATTTCTGTCATTGCGAGCCAGTGCGCACACTGGCGTGGCAATCCGTTTCCTTGCCTCCCCTGTGTAAGGGGAGGTGTCAACGCAAAGCGTTGACGGAGGGGTTGTCCATTACGGGGACAATCCCCCAGTCAGCTTCGCTGACAGCCCCCTTTACACAAGGGTGCCAAATTACGGAATGACAGGGGTGTTTTTTTGACAAGAGCTTTATCTGTTTCGTTTCGCCATGGCGGACAGCAACGGGAACTTCCCCGTGATGTACTCATAACTCCCCCGTCCGTGGGGCAGCATGCAGGCGGAGCAATCCTTGATGCCGTTGGGCAGCCACTGACAGTTGCCACCGCACTGGCTGCCCAGCGCGTACAGTGGGCAGTAGCAGAACAGACAGTTGAAATCCTCCGGGTGGCTGGTGGCGTGACAGGGGAAGAACTCGCATTTCGTGTGCTGTACGAAGGAGTAGTTGCACTCGCTGGGCTTCTTGTCAAATACGTTATCGCTCATGTGATGATCGACCTACCTTTATCCTGAAGTGCCCTCATTGTACCAGCCATCAGCGGGAAAGTCAACGGGAGGGAAGGAATCCGGGGTTGCATTTTCGCGGCGGACTTTATATAATAATGCCACTTTACCACACTTTCTGGAGGTGGAGACATGGAGAAGAAACCACATCCCGCCCTTGCCGCCGTGCGCGCTGCGTTTCCCAGCACCGTCCCGGTGCTGACGGGATATCTGGTGCTGGGCATTGCCTACGGCGTGCTGATGCAGACCAAGGGTTACGGCGTGCCGTGGGTGCTGCTAATGTGCTGTCTGGCCTACTGCGGCAGCATGCAGTTTGTGGCCATCACGCTGCTGGTCACCGCGTTCGACCCGCTGCAGGCGCTGCTGATGAGCCTGATGGTCAACGCCCGCCACCTCTTTTACGGCGTGTCCATGCTGGGCAAATACCGGGGCATGGGCGCGGCCAAGCTCCCGCTGATCTACACCCTCAGCGACGAGACGTTCTCCATCGTCTCCTCGGTGGAGCCGCCGGAGGACGTACCCCGGAAGGACTTCTATCTGGCGGTGTCTCTGCTGAACTACGGCTATTGGGCCGCCGGTTCCGTGCTGGGCGCGGTGGCGGGCCGGTTCATCACCTTTGACACCACGGGCCTTGACTTCGCCCTGACGGGCCTGTTCGTGGTGCTGTTCATCGAGCAGGTGAAGAACCCCCAGAACCGCATGAGCGGCATCATCGGCCTTGTCTGCTCCGCCGCGGCGCTGGCGGTGTTCGGCGCGGACAATCTGGTGATCCCCGCCATGGTGCTGGTGCTGATCGTATTACTGTTGGGGAGGAAGAAGCTATGACATTGACAACGACGCAGGCGCTGGTGATCGCCGGCGCGGTGACGCTGGGCACCATCATCACCCGCTTCCTGCCCTTCCTGTTGTTCCCGGACAACAAGCCCATCCCCAAGGTGGTGGAGTATCTGGGCCGCACGCTGCCTGCCGCCATGATGGGCCTGCTGGTGGTGTACTGCCTGCGGAATGTGGACATTGCCGCCGCACCCCACGGCCTGCCGGAGCTGATCGCGCTGGCGGTGGTGACGGCGCTGCACCTGTGGAAGCGCAATGTGCTGCTGTCCATCGGCGCAGGCACGGTGGTGTACATGCTGCTGGTGCAGCTGGTATTCGCGTAAGCTTGGCAAAAAGAGTATCCGTACTTGGCCCCCTCTGTGAGGGGGCTGTCGAGCGCAAGCGAGACTGGGGGAGAGAATAAAAGGCTTAAATTCTCTCCCTCCGGCGCTTCGCGCCACCTCCCTCTCAGAGGGAGGCAAGGGTACGGCAGACCGTTGTAGGGGCGGACGACTCTGTCCGCCCGCAAATATGCTGAGAGCATTTTCAAATGCTGCCCTCTCCAAAAATTTTTTGGAAAAAATTGCAAAAAGGTCTTGCCAAATGAATAGGACTGTGTTATACTGCCTACAGTTCCAGTAGGGAACTGCTTGAAAGAACTGCCCCGCCCGGCAGCTTTTTTAAGACCGATTGGTTAGTCAGCGCTAACTAAAAGAAACGGGTCACTAAAACAAACTGCCATCCCTCCGGCAGCTTTTTTAAGACCCAAAAGTTAGCTAACGCTAACTAATGAATAATCAAAACGATCCCCCTACATACTAGCAGAAGGAAGGAGGCGGCGTATGTCAGAAGAATTGCTGGTCAAACAGTGTGCCCCTACACTGGCAGGCATCAAAACCGGAAGCCTGTTCCCCTGCCCCTGCGACGACCGTGAATCGTTGCTGGCGGACATTCGCCGCCTCAACCGTCTGCTGGTGCCCAAGGGATTGTGCCTGCTGCCCATCCGCTACCGGGACGATCACGCGCTGCTGTATCTGTACCGTCCGGCGGAGCTGCGGCGGGATCTGGAAAGCGGCATGGCCCGGGACATTCTGCAAAAAGCAGGCTACCGCTGCGACGGATGCCAGCGGTGCGTGGCCCGGCTGATCCGCCGCTTCCGGGAGGAGGGCGAATTCCCCCACGAGGTGGGCCTGTTCCTCAGCTATCCGCCGGAGGACGTGCAGGGCTTTATCGAGCACCGCTCCCGTGATTTCAAGTGCGCCGGTCTCTGGAAGGTCTACGGCGACGAGGAGAAGGCGCAGCGGATGTTCGCCCGGTTCCGCAAGTGCACGGAGGTCTACTGTGCCATGTGGCGCGCCGGTTCCGATATCGGCCGGCTGACCGTGAAAAGCTGAAAATAATAAAGTAAATAATAATTTAGCAATAAATAGAAAGGACAAAAACCATGAAAAAAACTGCTGTAATTTACTGGAGCGGCACCGGCAACACCGAGGCCATGGCCAACGCTGTGGCGGAGGGCATGAAGGAGGCCGGCGCTGAGGTCACCGTCATGACCGCGGATCAGGTGGACGCCAACGCCCTGAGCTATTCCGCCATCGCCTTCGGCTGCCCCGCCATGGGCAGCGAGGTGCTGGAGGAAGTGGATTTCCAGCCCATGTTTGACGGCTGCAAGAACCGTCTGGGCGGCACCAGTGTCGCGCTGTTCGGTTCCTACGGCTGGGGCGACGGCGAATGGATGCGCAGCTGGGAAAAGGACTGCAACGACGCAGGCGTAAATCTGGTGTGCGAAAGCGTCACCTGCTGCGAAGCCCCCGACGATGCTGCTCTGACTGCCTGCCGTGAGCTGGGCAAGACCTTGGCAAAATAAGCAAAAACTGTTCCTAAACAATCGTTTACTTACCAAATCGGATACTCACTTACTCACACTTACTTAATTTTACCCCCATTGTTCTTCACCTTTTAGTTTTTATTCCCCCTTGTCTTTACCCCCCTTTTGTATTCACCCCTTTGATACATTTTCTTACTCATTAAAACCCCAATCAAATTACTCACCTCTCTTCTCTATCACTCTTACGGAAAAAGCGGCCTGCGTCGGAAACAGGCCGCTTTTTCTATTTCCAAAAGCTGCCATTGCGAACCAGTCCTCAGACTGGTGTGACAATCCGTATTTGGCCCCCTTGTGTAAAGGGGGCTGTCGAGCGTATGCGAGACTGGGGGATTGTCGTCCATCAGACAACCCTTCCGTCAACGCTTCGCGTTGCCACCTCCCCTTACACAGGGGAGGCCTTGGTTACGGATTTCCTGTTGCGGTGCCCAAAATTTTGCAGCGGCATTTAGCTGCTGAAATTTTGACCGCTGTCACTCATTCCTTGTGCTTCCTCTGCCACCGGCGGCGCACAGCTTCGCTCCTCGGAATGACAGGATACGCGGGGGCGGTCACTCCGCCTTGGTGGCCAGCAGCACCCTGGCGAAGCCGTCGGCGAAGATCCGGGCGCTGTTGAGCGCCTCGTCCAGCGAGTTGCCTGCCGCGCCCACCTCCACCAGCATGGAGCCCAGGGACTTGTGCTGGTTATAATTGGAGTTCCGCAGCGTGATGGGCCGCATCACTGTGGGATAGTCCGCCTTTACCGCTTCCGCCACCGCCACTGCCAGCTTCAGGTTCTCCTGCCAGCCGTCGTGGTTGCTGCCCATGATGAAGCTCAGCTGGGCGGCGTTGGGATCCTCCAGCGAGATCAGCTTGTATTGCCGGTGCTGGGCGTCCTCCACCGCGTCCCGGTGAATGTCCAGAATAAAGGTCAGGGAGGGGTACTTCTCCAGATACCCCTCGATGCCCTCCACCGACCGGCCGTAGGCTCCCTCGTATAGCGGATCGTCGTATAGCGTCCGGTCGTGCAGCACGGAAATGCCGTAGTCCGACAGCACCGACGCGATCTCGTCCCCCACCCGCACCACGTTTTTGGTGGTGTCGCTGGTGCGGCAGGTGCCGGTGGAGACGTAGCCCTGCCCCTCCGGCATGGTGTAGGCCTCACTGCCGTGGGTGTGCAGGATCAGCACCTGGGGCGCGTCGCCGGTCAGCTGGGCGGCAAAGCCTTCCACCGCCAGCGTGTTGGCGTCCAGCGTCTTGTTGGAGCCGTTCTTGATGCACACGCCCCGCACCACCGTGTAGCCCGCCGTGTTGGTGATCTTCACCGTCTGGGAGGGCACGCCGTTGTCCTGAAAGGCCAGCGCCGTCCGGGGCGATGCCGGGAGCGGTGTCTGCGGCTTCACGGCAGGCGTGTCCGGCTCCTGCTCCTGCTCCGGTTCCGGTTCCTCCGGCGTGTCCTGCTGTCCCGCCGTGAAGTCGGCCACGTCGCTGCGGGCCGACAGCAGCAGGGGAGACTGTCCCAGCACCAGCGCCGTGGCGGGGGACAGCCCGTCCGACGGCAGCCAGCTGCCCAGCGTCCAGCGCAGCAGCCATTTTGCGGCGCTGCCGCCATCCGGGGTGCTGTCGTCTGCGGCGGCCACCGTCACCAGCGTCACGGCCGCCAGCACCAGCGCCGTACCCCGGCGCAGCCATCGTTTCACCATGTGCATCACCTCGGACAAGTATATGCGGGGCAGGGGAGGGTTTATGACAAGGTGGGGGAGTTTCGTGGCTGCGGCCACGAGGACGGCCTTCGGCGACCCACTTTTCCCAGCAGCTGGAAAAGTGGGCAAAAGAGCCGGCAGGAACCTTGGTTCCTGCACCTCCTTGCGCGCTATACGCTGTGCAAATATGTTGGTCTTTACCGCACGTTTACATAAAATTTCCTTTTTCGATTCATGAAAAGGATCGTCTCTGCTCCAGCGCCGCTGCCGCTGATACCTGCACCGAACAACGCTTCAGTGTCTACCGTCGCACCGCATGAGCGGCAGCGGCGCAAGAAGAACGTCGATGCGTCATACCAAGCGATAACAGACATGTTCTGCGAACGCGAGGGAAAAGCCACCAAATTAAAAATAAGGTATAGCGTGCAGGAAGTCTTGAAACCTGGGTTTCAAGCGGCGTTTTTGGGTACTTTTGCCGCCACGGGCAAAAGTACCTCGCGCCGGGGCGCGAAACACCCCTTACAAAAACTCCCCCTTGCAAAACCTCACATCCTATGGTATCATAAACCTGTTCAAAGGAAACTCATATAGCCGTGCCGGAACGGGGCGCGGCGTTTCTACGGCGTCACCGATGACGCCACTATGGGTGCTTTGCCGCGTGGTGCGGCGGGGCGCTCATTTTATTTTGTCTGAAAAGAGGGATCGTTCCATGACACAGGTCTTGAAGGGCCACATCGTTCACGCTCCGGCGCTGGGTCGGATGGACATCACGGAAAACGGCTTTCTGGTGCTGGAGGACGGCGTCATCGCCGGGGTCTACCACACGCTGCCGGACTGCTACGCCCACGCACCGCTGCGGGATTTCGGCGACAAGCTCATCATGCAGTCCTTTGCCGACATGCACCTCCACGCGCCCCAGTACCCCATGCTGGGTATGGGCATGGATCTGCCGCTGCTGGACTGGCTGAATACCTACACCTTCCCCACCGAGTCCCGCTTTGCCGATTTGGACTACGCCCGCCGCACCTACCGGCGGCTGGCCAGCGACCTGATCACCAACGGCACCACCCGCGTCAGCATGTTTTCCTCTCTGCATACCGAGGCCACGTGGGTGCTGATGGAGGAGCTGGAAAAGGCCGGTGTCACCGGCTATGTGGGCAAGGTGAACATGGATCGCAACGGCCTGCCCGGCGTTTTGCAGGAGACCACGGAGGAGTCCGTCCGTGAGACGCTGCGCTGGCTGGAGGGCTGCCATTTCGAGCATGTGAAGCCTATCATCACCCCTCGCTTTACCCCCAGCTGCACCGATGAGCTGATGGCGGAGCTGGGCCGCATCGCCGAGGAAAAGGGTCTGTACGTCCAGTCCCACCTGTCGGAGAGCCTGGGCGAGATCCGGTGGGTGCAGGAGCTGCACCCGGAGTGCCGGCGCTACTGGGAGACCTACGACAAGTACGGCCTGTGGAAGGATCACACCCTGATGGCCCACTGCGTCCACTCCGACGAGGTGGAGCGCAAGGCCATCCGCGACGCCAATGTCGTCGTCGTCCACTGCGGCGACTCCAACGTGAACATCTGCTCCGGCGTGTGCCCGGTGCGGCGGATGCTGGACGAGGGCATCTGGGTCACGCTGGGCAGCGACATCGCCGGCGGCGCGCAGCTGCCTATGTACCGGGTCATCGCCATGTCCATCCGCACCTCCAAGGTGCGCCGCATCACCGACGACTGGCACACCGACTTCCTGACGGTGGGCGAGGGCTACTATCTGGGCACCACCTCCGGCCACAAGTACTTCGGCGCGGGCGAGGGCTTCGCCGTAGGCGACAAGCTCCACGCCATCGTGGTGGACGACAGCGACTTCCCGGAGGCCAGCCATTCCCTCAGCGTGGAGGAGCGGTTCGAGCGGATCATCTACATGACCCACCGCCACAACATCGTGTCCGTCTGGTCGGACGGCCGGGAAGTGTTGAAGCGGTAGGGGAGCAGCCTGAAATGTCATTGCGAGCCAGTGCTCACACTGGCGTGGCAATCTAAGCCACTTTTGTTATCCGGGGAACGGATTCGCAAAATATTTGTAGGGGCGACCGCAAAGGTCGCCCCTACGGCATAAAGAGAGGGCAGATGCAACGCATCCGCCCTCTCTTTCACGTTAAATACATTCAATTCTGCCGCACAAAGATCGCATTTTCCATCAGGTCGATCTTCTCCAGCTTGCCCACCACGGCGGTGGGAACGCCCAGAATGTCGCTGAATACCAGCTTATCGCCCTCGACCGTCATGGAGGCCACGTTCTTGCAGACCTCCTGCTTCTCGTTCCCCTTCAGGGTATATACAGTGGAAAGACACATGGCTCTTACTCTCCCTTCAGCAGCTTCAGCGCTTCGTCCAGCTTTTCGTTGCCCAGATTGAAGTCCAAAATCGCGTCGTGGATCAGCTGGGCGGGCTCGTCCTCCATGCTGTGGGCCAGCTCGTGCAGCTCCTCGGCGTGGTGGCGGTTGTGCTGCACCATATAGGCCAGCAGCGCCAGCGCCTCCTCCGGAGAGTGCTGCGCGTGAGTATGCTCATGACCGTGGTCATGGTCATGGGTGTGCTCGTGGCAATGGTCGTGGGTATGGGGGTGGGTATGGGTCACGCCGTCGGCGTGGGTGTGTTCATGGTCATGGCTGCACATAGGAGAAACCCTCGCTTTCATTTTTTTTCAATTCTACCACGTTCCGTCCGGCAAGTCAAACCGTAAACGGCAAATCCCCCTACCCCCCTTGCAAAAACCGACATTTTGCGGTATCATAAACAGCAGAAAATATCCCGCAAAGGAGCGACCCGCCATGTCCGAACAACCCCACACTCACGCCGACGGCACCACCCACACCCACGGTGACGGCCACGGCCATACCCATTCCCACGCCCATACCAAGGCAGTGCTGAACCGGCTCAGCCGCGCACAGGGTCATCTTGACGCGGTGCGCCGCATGGTGGAACGGGGCGAGGACTGCTCGGCGGTGCTGGTGCAGCTGTCCGCCGTGATCTCGGCGCTGAACTCCACCGGCCGCGTGATCCTGAAGGATCACATCGCCCACTGCATCGTGGACGCGGTGGAGGACGGCGATACCGCCGCCATCGACAGCCTGAACGACGCCATCGACCGCTTCATGCGGTAGCGGGCGCACGACAATGATAAAGAGGTGAGACAATGCCGGATCTGAAAACCGTTGCCAAGGTAGGCGGAAAGGCGGTCAAGGCCGCCGGAGACGTGCTGCCCAAGCTGGCGCTGCTGGGGAAAACGCTGGCCGTGATCTCCGGAACCATGACGGCACTGACCGTGGCGGGCTGGGTCATCACCCGCGCCAACGAGAAGCGGGAGCAGGAATAACGCTATCCCAAAGCCTCCCCTGTGTAAGGGGAGGTGTCAAAAATTAACGATTTTTGACGGAGGGGTTGGCTGATAATGTAACAATCCCCCAGTCGGGGCGTTAAGAAAACATGCCGGTGGCTTGTTTTTAGCCCCGATCTCGGCGGCTATGCCGCCGTAGCTGACAGCCCCCTTTACACAAGGGAGCCTTTACCTGTGCAAACGGTAATATTTATTGCATTGGCTATTCCACAGAAAGGACGAATCTACATGCGTAAAAAACAATTCAAAGCCGAATCCAAGCGTTTGCTGGATCTGATGATCAACTCCATCTATACCCACAAGGAGATCTTCCTCCGTGAGATCATCTCCAACGCCTCCGACGCCATCGACAAGCTGTGCTACCTCAGTCTGACCGACGACAAGGTGGGCCTGAACCGGCAGGACTTCCGCATCCTCCTGGCCGCCGATCCCGACAGCCGCACCCTGACCGTCAGCGACAACGGCATCGGCATGGACGAGGACGATCTGGAGCACAATCTGGGCGTCATCGCCAACAGCGGCAGCTTCCAGTTCAAGGGCGAGCTGGAGGGCAAGGAGACCCCCGACACCGACATTATCGGCCAGTTCGGCGTGGGCTTCTACTCCGCCTTCATGGTGGCCGACCAGATCACCGTCATCACCAAAAAGTACGGCTGTGAGCAGGCGTACCGCTGGCAGTCCGCCGGTGTGGACGGCTACACTATCGAGCCCTGCGAAAAGGACGCCGTGGGCACCGATATCATTATGCACCTGAAGCCCGACAGCGAGGAGGAGAAGGACGAGTACAGCCAGTATTTGCAGGAGTACACCCTCAAGCGGCTGGTGAAGAAGTACAGCGACTATATCCGCTTCCCCATCCGTATGCTGACCACTCACTCCCGCCGGAAGGACGGCAGCCCCGACGACAAGCCGGAGTACGAGGACGTGACCGAGTGGGAGACCCTCAACTCCATGGTGCCCCTGTGGCAGCGGAAAAAGAGCGAGGTCACCAGGGAGGAGTACGACAAGTTCTATCAGGAGCGCTTCGGCGAGTTTGCCCCGCCCCAGTCGGTCGTCACCGTGTCGGTGGAGGGCGCCGTCACCTATAAAGCGCTGCTGTTCATCCCCTCCCGCATGCCCAACCAGTATTTTACCGAGGATTTCAAGCCCGGTCTGCAGCTCTACAGCTCCGGCGTCATGATCATGGATCACTGCGCCGACCTGCTGCCGGAGTACTTCAACTTCGTCCGGGGCGTGGTGGATTCCCCCGACCTGAGCCTGAATATCTCCCGTGAGCTTTTGCAGCATGACCGGCAGCTGAAGGTCATCGCCGCCAATCTGGAGAAGAAGATCAAGGCGGAGCTGCTGCGGATGCTGAAGGACGAGCGGGACAGCTACGAGACCATCTACCGCAGCTTCGGCCGCCAGCTGAAGCTGTGCGCCCTGAACAACTACGGCGCCAACAAGGAGAAGGTGCAGGATCTGCTGCTGTTCTACTCCTCCAGGGAGAAGAAGCTGGTAACGCTGGACGAGTACGTGGCGCGTATGCCGGAGAGCCAGAAGTTCATCTACTACGCCACCGGCGAGACGGTGGATGCCATTGACCATCTGCCCCAGACGGAGCTGGTGAAGGAGCACGACTATGAGATGCTGTACTTTACCGACAACACCGACGCCTTCATCCCCGACCTGTTCGTCCAGTACAAGGACAAGCCCTTCCGCAGCGTGGTGGACGGTGAGCTGGAGCTGGACGATGAAAAGAAGCCTGACGAGACGGAACGCTACAAGGACGATTTCGCCTTCATGAAGGAGGTGCTGGGCGACAAGGTGACGGAGATCAAGGCCAGCAGCAAGCTCAAGACCCACCCCGTGTGCCTGTCCAGCGGACAGGGCCTCACCTTCGAGATGGAGAAGTACTTCGCCGCCGTGCAGCCTGACCTGAACATGAAGGCCCAGCGTATTCTGGAGATCAATGTGGATCACCCCGCCTTTATCACCTTTGAAACGGCCCGCATCACCGAGCCGGAGAAGGCGAAAAAGTACGCGGAAATCCTCTATAATCAGGCCTGCCTCATCGCCGGTCTGCCTATCGACGATCCCAGCGCCTACACCGACCTGCTGTGCAGCCTGTGGCAGTAAGAATAAAAAACATTCCCCGGCGATGGCCGGGGAATGTTTTTTATTCGCTGATCCCGCAGACCGACTCATACAGCAGCTGCAAATCGTACACGTCGATAGCGCCGTCACCGTTGATATCGGCGGCTTTCCGGAAGTCTGCGGCGGACAGGCCGCCTGACGCCTTGCCGGTCACCAGATAGTCGTACAAAAGCTGTACATCCGTGCTGTCAATGCCGCCGCTGCCGTTCAGCTCCCCGATCTTTACGGTGAAATCGGTGGGAGAGAGAAAGTGCTGTCCCATCACGGCGGCGCTCTCCCCGTCCGGCTGGTGATTACTGAGACTGGCTTTCAGGTAGTGGCGATGCACCTGCGCTCCCGCGTCCCACGCGGCGTCGGCCTGATACCACCGTACCCCCAGCTTGACCAGATCCCAGCCATGGGATTCGGCGTTGACACTGCCCGATACCACGCGGACGTCTACCCCCGCCGCCAGCGCCAGCCGGTACAGCAGCAGGGCATAGCCCTGCGATACCGCACGCTTGTTCACCAGTGCCGCGTAGGCGGAATACTTCAGCAGATTCGTGGTATCGTTCCGGTTTTCGCTGTCATTTTCCACATGGGCGCAGAGCCAGTCATAAATGGCCGCCAGCCGCTCCTCCGGCTCCGCCATCCGCGCCACCCCCAGATAGTCCAGCAGCGACGCAGCGGTCTGCTCCAGCTCCGTTTCCTGCCGGGCGGTGGTGAAATAGGTAAACGCGATGGTCACACCAAAGTAATTGCCGTCCCACGACGCGGAGTAGGTGACGCTGCCATACTGATAGCGCATGTAGTCGCCGCCGGTGGGGTCCTGCGGATCGTGGCGGAACACCTCCGGCAGCAGTTGCTGCCGCACCAGCGTGGTCAGATACTTGGCAAAGCGCCGCCGCAGCAGGATACCGGCATGGGACACGCCGTCCGCCGCCAGCTGCTTCTCGCTTTTGCTGTAAGCCGCCGCGGCCTCCTCCGCCGTCAGCTCCGAAAACGGCCCGTCCGCCGGATAGCCGGTGTAGAAAAACAGTATCTGCTCCCGTGCCTTGAACTGCTGGTGCACATAGGCGGCTACGTCCGTCAGGCTGTCGTAGCGACCGCCGTCGCCCATGGCGTTCGTCTCCGCCAGCATTGCCGTGCCCGGCGCGTCATAGGTGACGCTTTCCGTCACGCCCAGCTCCGGATACAGGGGATTGCTGCAGACCACCGTGGCGGACAGCGGCGCATCCTCCGCGCTGTACATCTCCGCCCAGACCTGACCGGGCAGCAGCGTGACGGCCATCAGTACCGCGCACAGCAGCGCCGCCAGACGCTTTCCTTTCCTGTCCACCTGCTCCGCCTCCTTTTGCTTAGATTCCCAATAATTGTCATTTTACCAGCCTGACCGCCGCTTGGCAAGCGGAAAAACCTGGAAACGGGAAAAAGAAAAGCGGCTTTCGCCGCTTTTCCGTTTTATCAACCGTTACAAACCGTCTCGTACAGCAATTGCAGATCATAGATGTCGATAGAACCGTCACCGTTCACATCGGCGTCCTCCAGAAACTCATATTCCATCAGTTTGGTCTGCGCAACGGGCACCTGCTGGGTCCTCAGGTACTGATACAGCAGATCCACATCCAGAATCGTGACTCCGCTGTAGCCATTCAGTTCGCCGGGGCCAAGTGCCAAATAATCCCCCTCAAACCACAGAACAACCTCGTGGTTGAAGCACCAGTAGCCATATTGATAGTAGCCGTATGCTTCCATGGCTGAGGCGATGTTGCTGCTATTGTCCTGATACCACTGCCACACGGTGTTGTCGGTGTCATCGTCCGTCACGTACAGACGAATGATGCCGTTATTACGCCGCAGCAGGTTGGCCACCTTGCCGGGAAGACTCGCATCCTCGGTAGAAACGATCAAATGACTGTTGACCGTATAGTAGTTGGCCGCCGTGGCGGTACAGTTCTCTAACGGCACGTTATACGGCGTACCAGAAGGTGTGTGATCTTCTTTCAGCTTATTTGTGGTGATGTTGAAATAGCTGTAATAGGGTGAATAGGGATCGTCCGAACCGTTATACACGGGATCGTCCCACGTGGCGTCTACATAGTACCACTCTCCGTCGATTTTTGCCAGATTCCATGCATGGTTTTCTCCTGCGTAGCCTACCACATAGTAGCTCTGGATACCTGCGCGCATCAACAGATATTGCAGCGCAAAAGCATACCCCGCGCAAACGCCCTTGCCCTCCACCAGTGTGGTATAGCCGTTCTGCTCCTCCAGCTTACTGTAGGTATACGTGACTTTCTTGATCAGCGCGTCGTGCAGGTACAGCTCTTTCTCATAGTCGCTGCCGGTGGGCATACCCGCCAGGATCGTTTCAGCAGTCTCCAGAAACAGCGGCAGTTCGGTATTCAGATTGTAAATATGACTGTTGTAATTCAGTTGAATTTCACTGCAAAGCATGGTGTTTTTGTTGTACCAGAACGACGGCCGGGCCCAGAACAGCTCCGGATAGTCAGAGTAAAACGCAGCAGTAACAAGCCAAGCTTCATCATGGGTAATTTTCTGGTTTGTAGGAAGCGAAACCTTGTCTACGGTAAAATCCTCTGCCATTTCCAGCAGCCGATCATAAATTTTCAGGTAGACCGTACTGCGGGACATTTTCGCCAGCTTAGCACGGCCATACCGTGTCACGGATATGATATCGAAATAGGAGCTCCCGCTTTTATTACTGGTCAGAGCATTATTCAACTCAGCAGACGTAATCTCCGCATCCGCAGCTTCCTCTGCTGAAAACTGCTCAACCTCCAATTCGTGGCTGATAGGATCCAGTGTCGCCCTGCATAGCACATCGGAATCATCGGTATTGTCAGTGTCCTGATTGTCCACTTCCTGCTCCGGCTCCTGAGGGTCGGCGCTTTCACTCTCCTCTGGAACTTCCGCGTCCGGCGTTTCATCGTCGGTGGGAGCGGGCGTCTGGTCGTCGGCAGGCTGTCCGTCTGTGGCGGTTTCCTCACTCATGGTAGGCTTGTCGCTCACGATCGGTTCTTCCAGCGCAGCGGCGCTGCCGCCGTCCGTCCCATCCGTCGCCCACACCTGCGTCGGCAGCAGCGTGACGGCCATCAACACCGCACACAGCAGTGCGGCCCATCGCTTCATCTTTCTCATAGTTTTCTCTCCCCTTTGTCGAAGATTCGATAGTACTATTTTACCAGCATACCCGGCATTTGGCAAGTGATTTGTCGGGCATTTTTAGTTTTTTCGGTGCGCCGCTTTGCAAACGGCGGCAAATACGGTATAATGGCGGCAAAGACTATCACACGTAAGGAGGACGCGCCTATGCTGTCCATCTGGATCGGCCGCGCCGGCAGCGGAAAGTCGGCGCGGGTGCTGGAGACCATCCAGCGTGAGCGGGAGAACCGTCCCCAGCTGCTGCTGGTGCCGGAGCACACCTCCCACGAGGCGGAGCTGGATCTGTGCCGCTTCTGCGGCCCCACCGCCTGCCGCAGCGCCGAGGTGCTGACCTTCCAGAGCCTTGCCACCCGCGTACTGGGCGAGACCGGCGGCCTTGCCGACGTGACGCTGGACAACGGCGGCAAGCTGCTGACCATGCGCCGGTGCTTACAGGAGCTGCACACCCAGCTGAAGGTGTTCGGCCGCCCGTCCCAGCGCTCGGCGTTTTTGCACCAGCTGACCACGTTGGCCGATGAATTTTACGCCTATCAGATCGCGCCGGAGACGCTGTACCACCATGTGGAGGACATGGAGGGCGCCATGGGCGATAAGCTGCGGGACGTGGCGCTGATCTTCGCCGCCTACGACGCCAAGCTGCGCCACGGCGGCACCGACACCCGCTCCCGTGTGCAGAAGCTCCACGACAGCCTGCCCCAGTCCCACTATCTGGATGGGAAAGATCTGTACCTGGACGGCTTTTCCTTCTTCAATAAGCAGGAGGAGAGCGTTCTTTCGCTGGCGCTGCGGCAGTGCGCCAGCGTAACGGTGACGCTGCTGGGCGACAAGACCGGCCAGCAGTTTCAGAACGCCGCCGCCCAGAAGGAGCGCCTTGTCCGCATGGCCCGTGAAGCGGGCGTCGAGTGCCGGTTGGCGTACCTGACCCGACAGGACGACAGCCCGCTGGGCCACCTGGAGCGTTGCTTCTTCGGCCATGACGCGGCCTGGGAGGGCGAGACCGACGCGGTGGCGCTCTATCAGGCGGCCACCGCCTACACGGAGGTGGAGTACGTCTCCGCCCAGATTCGACGCCTTGCCCAGCAGGGCTATCGCTACCGGGACATGGCCGTGGCCGCCCGGACGCTGGACGCCTACGGCCCGCTGCTGGAGTCCATCTTTCTGCGGGACGGCATCCCCGCCTACGTCAGCCGCCGCAGTGACATTCTGGAAAAGCCGGTGATGACGCTGCTGCTGTCCGCTGTGGACGCGGTGACCGGCGGCTTTGAGTACGAGGATATGTTCCGCTATCTGAAAACCGGCATGACCGGCGTGACAGAGGCGGAGTGCGACCTACTGGAGAACTACGTGATCCGCTGGGAAATTCGGGGCAATATGTGGCTGCGTGACGTGCCGTGGACGCTGAACCCCGACGGCTACGGCCGGGACATGACGGAGGAGCGGGCCGCCCGTCTGCAGGAGATCAACCGCATCCGGGAAAAGGTGCGTCTGCCGCTGCTGGCGCTGGCTACCGGCCTGAAGGAGCGGCCCGCCGCCCGTGACAAGGCCCGGACGCTGTACGAATTCGCGGCGGCTGCCGGTGTGCCGGAGGCGCTGCGGGACAAGGCCGACGCACTGCTGGCGGCGGGACAGGTGCAGCTGGCGGAGGAATACGCCCAGCTGTGGCAGATCTTCTGCGGCGTGCTGGATCAATTCGTGGAAATTCTGGCAAACACGGAGCTGGACGGCGAGGAATTCGCCCGTCTGCTGCGGCTGGTGCTGACCCAGTACAGCGTGGGCACCATCCCCGCCACGCTGGATCAGGTGAAGGTCAGCGAGATCACCCGCAACGACCGCCACCGCGTCCGCGTCCTGTTCCTGCTGGGCGCCAACGACCACCTGCTGCCCCAGATCGACAGGGACGGCGGCGTGCTGGACAGCGACGACCGGCAGGCGCTGGCTCAGCGGGATATCCCCCTGTCCGACGCCACCTTCGACGCGCTGGATAACGAGCTGCAAAACATCTACGCCTGTCTTGCCCAGCCCACGGAGCACCTGCATATCAGCTGGCCCGTCACCGACGTGACCGGCGCGGAGCTGCGGCCCTCCTTCGTGGTGGAGCGTGTGGCCCGTCTGTTCCCCCGGACGAAGATATGCCGGGAGGACGGGGCCTATCGCCTGACGCTGCCTGCCGCGGCCCTGTGCGCCGCCGGGGATGACCCCCAACTGTGGCAGTACTTTGCCCAAAGTCCCCGCTACGCCGCCGCCCTGTCCGCCATGGAGCGGGCGCGGCACATGGAGCGGGGCAGCCTGTCGCCGGAGGCGGTGCGGTCGCTGTACGGCCACTCTATCGCCATGTCCGCCAGCCGCATCGACCGGGTGAAGTCCTGCCATTTCGGCTACTTCATGGAGTACGGTCTGCGGGCAAAGGAGCGGAAAAAGGCGGGCTTCGAGGCCCCGGAGATCGGCACCTTCCTCCACTATTTGCTGGAAAACGTCAACCGTAACGTGAAAGCGCAGGGCGGCTACGGACAGGTGGCCGACGAGGAGCTGCGCCGCATGGTGCGGAACTATGTAAAGCGCTACGCCGACGAATGCATCGACGACTATCCCCATAAATCCGCCCGCTTCCGGTATCTGTTCAGCCGTCTGCGGGAGACGGCCTACAGCATCATCCTCAGCATCGCGGAGGAAATGCGGCAGTCGGACTTCGCCCCGGTGTCCTTCGAGCTGAGCTTCGGCGGACGGGACGGCGACCTGCCCGCCATCACCGTTCGGGAGGGCGGCGCGTCCCTGTCCGTCTCCGGCAAGGTAGACCGGGTGGACGGCTGGCTCCACGACGAGAAGCTCTATCTCCGGGTGGTGGACTACAAGACCGGCCAGAAGAGCTTCGACCTGACGGATATCCGCTATGGTCTTGGCATTCAGATGCTGCTGTATCTCTTTACGCTGGAGCGGGAGGGCGCGTCCTATTTCGGCCATCCCATCGTGCCATGTGGCGTGCTGTACCAGCCCGCCCGCAGCGTGATACTGCGGCAGGATCGCGGCATCAGTGACGAAAAGCTGAAGGCCGCTCTGCAAAAGGAGCTGCGCCGCACCGGACTGGTGCTGGGCGAGCCCCAGATCCTGCAGGCCATGGAGCACAGCGCGCTGGAGTCCCCTTGCTATCTCCCCATCGGGGTGAAGAAGGACGGCGGCGTCACCGGCAGCGTGGCCACGGCGGCGCAGCTGGGCCATCTGGGCCGGTATGTGGACAAGCTGCTGCACCAGATCGCCGGGGAGATCGCGGGCGGCAACATCGACGCCGACCCCTATGCCCGCGGCCCACAGGACAGCGCCTGCACCTACTGCGCCTTTGCCTCGGCCTGCTATTTTGACGACAGCCGGGACAAGCGGCGGCTCATTTACAAGACGGAAAGCGATGAATTCTGGGCCCTGATGGAACGGGAAAACGGAGAGGAGGGACACCATGGCCGTTGAACTGACACTTGACCAGCGCACAGCGGTGGAAAACCGGGGCGGCAGCCTGCTGGTGTCCGCCGCCGCCGGCTCCGGAAAGACCAAGGTGCTGGTGGAGCGCCTGTTCCGCTATATCATGGAGGAGCAGTGCGCCGTAGACGACTTTCTGATCATTACCTATACCAAGGCGGCGGCGGCGGAGCTGCGGGGCAAGATCGCGGCGGAGCTGTCCAAGCGGGTGGCGGAGCATCCGGACAACGCCCATCTGCGCCGCCAGCTGTTCCGGGTGTATCAGGCGGATATCAAAACGGTGGACGCCTTCTGCGCCGCGCTGCTGCGGGAAAACGTGTACCGTCTGCCGCCGGTGGCGGGTCATACCCTGACGCCGGACTTCCGGGTGCTGGACGAGCAGGAGGCCGCCATGGTGAAGGAGCGGGTGCTGGAGCGGACGCTGGAGGATTTCTACGCCGGCATGGACGACCAGCGCCGCCAGCTGGCGGAAACGCTGGGCGCTGGCCGGGACGACCGGGCGCTGGAGCAGCTGGTGCTGGAGCTGCACCGCAAGCTGCAAAGCCATCCCTACCCGCTGGAATGGCTGGAAAAGGTGCGCCGCGGCTGGGAGACGCTGCCGGAGGACTTGAGCCAGACCCCCTACGGTCGGATCATCATGGAGGACGCCGCCGCCAAGGCGGATTTCTGGGCGGCGCTGCTGGAAAAAACGGCAGACGGCATCACCGACGAGGTGGTGGCCGCCGCCTATAGCGACCGTCTGGTGGAGGCGGCAGCGGGGTTTCGGGGCTTTTCCGCCGCCTGCGGCGACTGGAACGCCATGGCCGCCGCGCTGCCCGGCTTCCACCGCCGCATGGGCGCTGTCCGGGGCGAGAACCCGGAAAAGGCGCACGTGCAGGCCATCGTCAAGCAGTGCAAGGACGACCTGAAGAAGCTGGCCGCGCCCTTTACCGTCACCCAAACGGAGCATCTTTCCGACCTGTCGGCCATGGCACCCGCCATGCTGGCGCTGACGGCACTGACCGCTGACTTCTCCCACCGCTATCAGGCGGAGAAGGCCCGCCGCAACGCGCTGGATTTCTCCGATCAGGAGCACTATGCCATCGACCTGCTGTGCCAGCCCGACGGCCAGCCTACGGAGTTGGCTCAGCAGGTGGCCCAGCGTTACCGGGAGATCATGGTGGACGAGTATCAGGACGCCAACGACGTGCAGAACTGCATCTTCTCCGCCGTCTCCCGGCAGGAGCAGAACCTGTTCACCGTGGGCGACGTGAAGCAGAGCATCTATCGCTTCCGTCTGGCCGACCCCACCATCTTCCTGCGGAAGTACAACGCCTACGTCCCCGCCGGCCAGGCGGAGGACGGCCAGCCCCGCAAGGTGCTGCTCAGCAAAAACTTCCGCTCCCGCCAAAGCGTGCTGGACGGCTGCAACGCTATCTTCCGCAGCATCATGTCCCGCCGGATGGGCGAGATGGACTACGGCGCGGAGGAGCAGCTCTATTTCGGTGCGGCGTACTACCCGCCCCACCCGGACACGGCGGCGGAATACCACTTCATCGACGTGGCCGACACCGAGGAGGAGCGCTTCGACCGCGCGGCGGTGGAGGCCCGGTTCGTGGCAGAGCGCATCCGCCGCATGCTGGACGAGGGCTACGCCGTCTCCGGCGGCGACGGCCTGCGGCGCTGTACGCCGGAGGATTTCGTGATCCTGATGCGCTCACCCCGCAGCCGCCTGAAGGCCTTCACGGCGGCGCTGGCGGCCCGGAACATCCCCTGTGCCGCCGACGAGAGCAGCGACTTCTTCGCCACCGTAGAGATCGCCGTGGTGTGGTCGCTGCTGCAAATCATTGACAATCCCCGGCAGGACGTGCCGCTGATCTCGGTGCTGCGCTCGCCCCTGTTCGGCTTCACGCCGGATCGTCTGGCGGCCATCCGCGCCCTGCAGAAGGACGGCGACTACTACGACGCCCTGCTGCTGGACGACAGCGCCGACACGCAGGACTTCCTCCGCACACTGGAGAGCCTTCGCGCCGCCGCCCGGGACGAGACGGTGGACGTGCTGCTGTGGCGCATCTACAACACCTGCCGCTGCGCGGCGGTGTTCGGCGCCATGCCGGGCGGTCAAGCCCGGAAGGACAACCTGACGGCCTTCTACACCTACGCCCGGCAGATGGCCGGCGCGGGGAAAAAGAGCCTGTTCGACTTCACCGCCCACCTGCGGACGCTGCTGGAAAACGGTGACGCGCCGGATCTCTCCACCCGCCAGAGCGCCGGCGGCGTGCGCATCATGTCCATCCACAAGTCCAAGGGTCTGGAGTTCCCCATCGTGTTCCTCTGCGACCTCAGCAAGCGGTTCGACCCCCGTGACGTGCAGGAGCCGGTGCTGGTGCACCCCCAGCTGGGGCTGGGTGTGGAGTGCGTGGACAGAGCGCGCAGCATCCGCTACGATACCGTCAGCAAAACGGCGGTGGCGCTGCAATTGCAGCGGGAGAGCAAGTCCGAGGAAATGCGCATCCTCTACGTGGCCATGACCCGCGCACAGGAGAAAATGATCGCCGTGGACTGCCGGAAGAAGGGCCGCAAGCGCGTGGCCGATCTGGCGGGTCTGGCAGGCGTTCCCACACCGCCGGAGGCAGTGGCGGCGGGCAAGTGTCTGGGCGACTGGGTGCTGCTGCCGCTGCTGTGTACCGCTCCGGGCGCCAAGCTGTGCCAGTGGGCGGACGTGCCTACGCCGGAGCAGACCACGGAGGACGGCGGCTGGCAGGTGTATCTGTGGGATTCTCCCGCCGCCATGACCGCCGCCGTGCCGCAGGAGGACGCGGCAGCCCCGCTGCCGGAGGAGCAGCCCTTTGACCCCGCACCGCTGGAGTGGGTCTACGGGCACGGCGCGGCCACCGTCACCCCCGGCAAGGTGACGGCCACCCAGTTGAAAGGCCGCGCCATCGACGAGGAGATCGCGGAGGGCGCGCCTACCCGCCGCCGCGCGGTGCTGTTTGAAAAGCCCCTGTTTCTGCGGGAGACCACCGGCCTGACGGCGGCGGAAAAGGGCACCGCCGTCCACGCCGTCATGCAGTACATCGACTTCCGCACCCCCGCCACCCCCTCGGCGGTGGCGGCAGAGGTGGAAAAGCTGGCCCAGCGGCGATTGCTGACGGCCCAGCAGGCTGCGGCGGTGGACTGCGCCATGGTGGCGCGGTTTCTGGCGTCTCCGCTGGCGGAGCGTATCCGCGGCGCGGACAAGGTGTGGCGGGAGTACCGCTTCTCGCTGCTGACCGACGCCGCCCTCTACGATCCGCAGGCGGCGGGAGAGGAACTGCTGCTGCAGGGCGTGGTAGACTGCGCCTTTGAAACGCCGTCGGGTCTGGTGGTGGTGGACTTCAAAACCGACCGCGTCACCCCCCAGCAGCAATCCCAGCGGGCCGAGGGCTACCGTCCCCAGCTGGAGGCCTACGCGCTGGCGCTGGGTAAGGTGCTGGAAAAAGACGTGTCGGAGAAGCTCCTGTACTTCTTCCACACAAATTCTACCGTAAAATTATAAAAAAGTGCTTGCAATTTGCCGCAAGGTGTGGTATTATCACAGTTGCGTTTATGGGTAAAACCAAACGACAAGTGTACCGGAAAGGGGTGAACCAGAGCAATGAAGGAAGGAATCCATCCCAATTATCAGCAGACTACTATCAAATGCGCCTGCGGTAATGTGATTGAGACAGGTTCTACGAAGAAGGATATTCGCGTGGAAGTCTGCTCTAAGTGTCACCCGTTCTTCACCGGCAAGCAGAAGCTTGTCGATACCGGCGGACGCGTTGCCAAGTTCAACAAGCGTTTCGGCCTGGAGGGCTAAAAAGACACATGAAAATGCCTGTTCCTCATGGGAACAGGCATTTTTTTGCTGACAGCGAAAGAACCCCGTGTCCGCATGAACCATGCGGACACGGGGTTTGTGGTGTTACAGTTCCGTTCCCTGCGCCACTGCCTCGTACAGCAGCTGCAGGTCGTAAACGTCCAGCGTGCCGTCCCGGTTCACGTCGGCGACCGCCAGCTCCACGGAGGACAACGTAATCTGCCCGGTCAGATGGCGGTAGACCTGGTCAACGTCCAGAATGTCCACCGTGCCGTCGCCGTTCACATCGCCCTTGATGGCAGGGATCTCTTCCGTTCTGGTGGCATGGCAGGCGGTGCAGGTGAATGTCAGCGTCCCGGTTTTGTGTCCTGTGGCGGGGATGCTGACCACACCGTCATCCCAGATATGACCCGTGGCGGGAACAACTTCCTGCGCCACCAGCACGGTATCGCACACGGAGCAATGCTTGCCCTCGGTCAAACCGGTCTCGGTACAGGTAGCGGCCTTGGCGGGGTCAATGACCTCGGTGTGACCCTTGGCGGGAACAACTTCCTGCGCTACCAGCACAGTATTGCACACGGAGCAATGCTTGCCCCCGGTCAAACCGGTCTCGGTACAGGTAGCGGCCTTGGCGGCGTCCACGACCTCGGTGTGACCGGTGGCGGGAACTTCTTCCTGCGCTACCAGCACGGTATCGCACACGGAGCAATGCTTGCCCTCGGTCAAACCGGTCTCGGTACAGGTAGGAGCCTTAGCGGCGTCCACGACCTCAGTGTGACCCGTGGCGAGGATCACTGTACCCTTTGAAACCAGCACCCCGCAAGTGGCGCACACGGTGTCATTCATACTGCCGGAAGTTGTGCAGGTAGCAGGAATGGGATCGACAGTTTTTGTTGAATAGCCGGGACAGCACCGAGAATTAAGATGAAGAATTGTTCTTGACGGCACTTTATTATCTTCTCCAGACATAAGACTTTCCCATTGTGCCTGGGTGCCGCGATAGAAAATATCTGTGAGCTTGGAGCAGTTATTAAAAGCAAACTGGCCAATGGTAGCTACATTCTTTCTAATAATGACACTGTTGATGGAGGTGTTCTCGAAAGCGCCATGTTCAATGCACTTCAAAGAATCGGGAAAAGTAATGTCACCGGAAAGTCCGCTGCTATGAAAAGAATATTTGCCAACGCTTTCCAACTGCTCCATCTCAGAGAAGGGGAAAGTGCTGAGCGCTGTACAAAGCTCAAACGCGGATTCACCGATTGTTTTTACGCTAAAGGCAACGTGGGTGACCATATCTTCACCGAGACTCCGGAATTCCTTTAGATTTTTAAGATTATAAAAAGCGTAGTTGCCAATGCGGGTAATGTTTCTTTCGATAACGACCTCTTTGATCTGAGTGTTGTAATCATACCAGGGAGCCGTACCCAAATTGAAATCAGGGATATCTCCGAAACCAGTAATGCGTAGGCAATAGTCACACTCTACCTCCCAGGTGATTTGGGAGTTATTGAAAGTTCCTTCATCCCATGCCGGTGCGTATGTGTTCCTGCTGGTGGGTTCAAAATTATTGTAAGAACCGAATTCGATTTTTTCCCACTGAGTTTTGGATCCTTTATAGGTAACGTAATTGATATTTCCAATTTCCGTTCCGATGTATACCACACTGGTGGGAATCGTCAACGTTGTGATACCGGTTGTCAAAAAAGCGTTTTTATTGATACGAGTTACACCAGAAGGAATATTGATCGCAGTTATCTTTTTACAGCCAGAGCAAAAACCCTGCGGTATCACGGTGACTTTAGAAGGTATGGTCAGCGATATAAGTTGGGAGCATTCAGCAAAGCAATAGGAACCGAAAGCTCCAATAGACTCAGGCAGTGAGACTTCAACAAGAGAAGTGCATTTGTAGAACGCAAAACTACCTAGCCTGGTCACACCATCCTTAACAACAAGTTTGGCAACAGATGAAGGCCAGGGGTAGGTGGGGTTATAATATGTTTCATCGTCTCGATCATAAGTCGCGTCATAATCTTCCATATCCCCACTGCCGGAAATCGTAAGGGTACAGCTATTGGCATCATAACTCCACGTTACATTGTCCCCGCACGACCCGCTGGTGGCGCTGTTATACAGAGCGATGCCGTCCTCCGGCTCCGCGTCCGCTTCCGCTTCTGCGGATTGCTCCGGTTCCGTGGGCTGTTCAGGCTCCACGGGAGCTTCCGGAGCTTCGGGCGTCTCCGGGGTTTCCGGCGTTGCCGCAGGCTCCTGCTCCGCCCCGCCGTCATCCATGACGGCAGCCGCCGTCTGCTCTGGGGCTTCGCCCTCGGCCCACACGGCGGTGGGCAGCAGGCTGGTCAGCATCAGCAGAGCCATCAACAGGCTTATGATGCGTTTCTTCATAAACTCTCCTCCTGTCGCAATGTTTTTGTGCATATTCAAACAATTACACTATACCACTGCTGAAAAAAGAATACAATATGCCAAGAGCATAGTATGCCGATTTTTCCGCTGCCCGCCGCAATGCGGTTTTGCCCGTTTACAACCGGCGGAAAACCGTATATAATAGGGAAAAATTCATTTTGACCGAGGGTAATATGGAACGCAAAACTTTGGAAAATAGCAAGGAAGCCCGTGACCACGCCGTGCTGGTGGGCCTGCGCTCGCCGGTACTGGGCGACGACAGCGCCGACGAGGAGAGCCTGATGGAGCTGTCGGAGCTGGTGGACACGGCGGGCGGCGACACGGCGGGCATCATCCTGCAAAGCCGGGAGAAGCCTGACCCCCACAGCTTCATCGGCGAGGGCAAGGTGGAGGAGGTCAAGCGCATGGTGGACAACGAGCAGGCCACCATGGTGATCTTCGATAACGACCTGTCGCCGTCGCAGATCCGCGTCCTGACCGAGCTGCTGGGCGTGCAGGTCATTGACCGCAGCGGCCTGATCCTGGACATCTTCGCCCAGCGGGCCAGAACCAAGGAGGGCTGCCTGCAGGTGGAGCTGGCCCAGTACCAGTACCTGCTGCCCCGCCTGATCGGCATGTGGAGCCATCTGGAGCGGCAGGGCGGCACCGGCGGCTCTCCCATCGGCACCAAGGGCCCCGGCGAGACCCAGCTGGAGACCGACCGCCGCCACATCCGCCGCAAGATCGACAAGCTGAAGGCGGAGCTGGAGGAGGTGCGCCGTGTCCGCGCCACCCAGCGCCAGCGCCGCAGCAAGAACGAGATCCCCGCGGTGGCCATCGTGGGCTACACCAACGCGGGAAAATCCACGCTGCTGAACGCCATCACCGGTGCGGATATCCCCGCCAACAACCGCCTGTTCGACACGCTGGACACCACCACCCGTCTGCTGACTGTCAGCGATACGCTGGACGTGGTGATCTCCGACACGGTGGGCTTCATCCGCAAGCTGCCCCACCAGCTGGTGGAGGCCTTCAAGGCCACGCTGGAGGAGCTGGAGTACGCCGACCTGCTGCTGCACGTCATCGACTCGTCCAATCTCCAGTGGCGGCAGCAGGCCGACACCGTGGATCGCCTGATCCGCGAGCTGGGCGCCGACACCATTCCCTGCATCCGGGTCTATAACAAGTCCGACCTCAGCTTCCCCGGCGACCGTGCAAAAGAGGAGGACGCCGTAGCCATCTCCGCTAAAACAGGGGAGGGTATCCCCGACCTGCTGGCGCTGATCGATAAAAAGCTGGACAAGGGCACCAAACGGGTGACGCTGCACCTGCCCTACGACAAGGCGGGCGCGCTGGACAGCCTGTACCGTGAGGCCAAGGTGGAGAGCGTGGAGTACGCCGCCACGGTGGACGTGGTGGCCGTGTGCAATCCCCGGCTGCTGGGACAGCTGAAGGACTATATCGAGGGCTGGCAGCCGCCAAAGGAGGAGTGGGAATGAGCGAGTTCAGAGTTCCCTTTCAGGCGGCGTACAGCGAATTCGTGGAGAAGCGCTCCCGCTTCATCAGCCACATCTGGCCGGTGGAGACGGAGGAGCAGGCCCAGCAGTACATCAAGGACATGAAGGTCAAGTACTACGACGCCCGCCACAACTGCTGGTGCTACCGCGTCGGCCCCACCACCGCCCGGTACAGCGACGACGGCGAGCCGCAAGGCACCGCCGGTCAGCCCATGCTGAAGGTGCTGGAGCGGGAGGAGGTCACCAACGTCTGCTGCGTGGTGACCCGGTATTTTGGCGGTATCCTGCTGGGGGCCGGCGGTCTGACCCGCGCCTACTCCAAGGGGGCCAAGGACGCGCTGATCGCCTCCGGCGTGGCGGTGATGGGCGCGTGGGCCAGAGTGGAGGTACCCTGCACCTATCCCCTTTTCGAGCGGGTGAAGCTGGAGATCGAGGGCCAGTCCGGCGTCATCGACGATGTAGCCTACGGCGCGGACGTGGTGCTGTCCATCTCCCTGCCCGCAGAAAAGGCAGAAGCTCTGCAGGCGCGGCTCACGGAGCTTTCTGCCGGGAGCATCACCATCCAGGTGCTCTCCGAGGAGTACCGCCCGGGGCCAAGAGTGGAAGTGAAATAGCAAAAAAAGATTCCCTGACCCAAGTCAGGGAATCTTTTTTTCACTTTTCCACGCCCAGATGCGCGTGCTTTTTGATGGCCTGGAACGATTCGTCGCTGATCACATGTTCCAGCTTGCAGGCATCCTCGGCGGCCACTTCGGGCGATACGCCCAGCCGGGTCAGAAACTGCGTCAGCAGTGTGTGACGCTCATAGATCATTTCGGCCACCTCGCGGCCCGGCTCCAGCAGCGTGATGAAGCCATTCTCGTCCACCTTGATATAGCCGCCGCTTTTCAAAAGTCCCATGGCGCGGCTGACGCTGGGCTTGGAATAGCCCATGTACTCGCCCACGTCGATGGCGCGGACGTGGGGCGACTGGCTGGTCAGCACCAGAATGGTTTCCAGATACATCTCGCCGGATTCCTGCAAATGCATATGATCACTCCTTGCATATATTGCCAATCAGTATACCACAAGGCGGCGGGAAATGCAAGTTACTTTTGACTAACTGGAAAAATAAGGGAGAAATTACTTGCCCAGCGCGGTCTTCAGAGCCTCTACGCGGTCGGTCTTTTCCCATGCCACGCCCAGATCCTCGCGGCCCATGTGGCCGTAAGCGGCCAGCTGGCGGTAGATGGGCTTGCGCAGGTCGAGGTCGCGGATGATAGCGGTGGGACGCAGGTCAAAGACCTTCTCCACAGCAGCTTCCAGCACATCGTCGGCCACCACGCCGGTGCCGAAGGTCTGCACCAGAACGCTGACGGGACGGGCCACGCCGATGGCGTAGGCCAGCTGCACCTGGCAGCGGCTGGCAAGACCGGCAGCCACCACGTTCTTGGCTACCCAGCGGGCAGCGTAGGCGGCAGAGCGGTCCACCTTGGTGGGATCCTTGCCGGAGAAAGCGCCGCCGCCGTGGGGCGCGCTGCCGCCGTAGGTATCCACGATGATCTTACGGCCGGTCAGGCCGCTGTCACCCTGAGGGCCGCCGATGACGAACCGGCCGGTGGGGTTCACATAGAACTTGGTGTTCTCGTCCAGCAGCTCCGCGGGAACGGTGGGCTTGATGACCAGCTCGATGATATCCTTGCGGATCTGCTCCAGAGAGACGTCGGCGGCGTGCTGGGTGGAGACCACCACCGTGTCCACGCGGGAGGGCTTGCCGCCTTCGTCATACTCCACGGTGACCTGAGTCTTGCCGTCGGGGCGCAGATAGGTCAGCAGACCCTGCTTGCGCACGTCGGTCAGGCGCTTGGCCATCTTGTGGGCCAGAGAGATGGCCAAGGGCATCAGCTCAGGCGTCTCGTCGCAGGCGTAGCCGAACATCATGCCCTGATCGCCGGCGCCGTTGTCCAACTCGTCGTGGCCGGCCTCCTTGGATTCCAGAGACTTGTCCACGCCCAGCGCGATATCGCCGGACTGCTCGTCGATGTTGGTGATAACGGCGCAGGTGTTGCAGTCAAAGCCATAGGTGGCGTTGTCGTAGCCGATATCGCGGATCACCTCGCGGGCGATCTTGGGAATGTCCACATAGCAGGAGGTGGTGATCTCGCCCATGATGTGGATCAGACCGGTGGAAGCGGTGGTCTCGCAGGCCACGCGGCCATTGGGATCCTGCTCGAAGATGGCGTCCAGAACGGCGTCGCTGATCTGGTCGCAGATCTTATCGGGATGTCCCTCGGTAACAGATTCGGAAGTAAACAGATGCTTTGCCATGATTTTGTTCTCCTTTCATTTCCGGAAATACGCAACAAAAAAGCGCCCTGCCTGAACCGACAGAGTGCTGAACTTTCTTGCCCTTTCCTCATCTTTCGATTCACGTCGGATTTGGCACCTTGAAAAACAGGTTGCCGTGGCTTCATTGGGCCGTTCCCTCCGCCACTCTTGATAAGGTATGAAGTTGTCTGGGATATTCGCTAGACTACATTCTACCATCTTTGTCAGAATTGTCAATAGGCAAGTGTGAATTTTTTGTAAAATCACGAAAATATAAGTGCGAGGGCACAAAGAAAAGCCTCCCCTGTGTAAGGGGAGGTGGCAACGCGAAGCGTTGACGGAGGGGTTGACACGTTAAGAAAATATGCCGGTGGCATATTTTTAGTGTCAATCTCGGCGGCTATATCCTGTTGCGGTGCCCAAAATTTCGAAGCGGCATTTGAGCCGCCGAAATTTTGACCGCTGCCACTCGTTCGCCGTGCTTCATCTGCCACCGGCAGCGCACGGCTCTCTCCCCGCCGTAGTATCCATCTGGATTTCCACAGCACTATCCTAAACGACAATCCCCCAGTCAGCTTTGCTGACAGCCCCCTTTACACAAGGGAGCCTTGAATTCTGCAAAATCATGCCATTCCGGCCGCCCGCTGGTTTATTCCTCCCACGTGACGGAGAACATCTCATTCTCCGCCGCGCAGTCCGCCAGCACCCGCCACAGCGTCGCCGCGTAGCCGCCCAGCGCCGTCTCCAGCGCCGCGCCGCCGCGGATCACCAGCTCGGTGGGCTCCGTGATATCCGTCAGGCAGTCGTGCAGCGCGTCCAGATTGCCGCCGTACCAGTCGGGAAGCCGCAGCCCCGCCGCCAGCGTCCGGTGCAGCGCCTCGCGGCTTCCCACGCTGCTGCCGTCCAATACAAACCGCATGCTCATTCCTCCCCGTACAGCAGCTCAAAGCTCTCGTAATGGTCGCCGGTGTAGTAGATCAGTCCGTCGTTAGAGAACACGATCCGCTTGGCGCCCCGGCTGTCGGCGCCCAGCGTGTCGATATCGCACTCGGTGTAGGAGCGACCCTCCGCCTCCGGCAAAAGCCCCTCATAGTTGCCGAAATGGCTGCCGCCGATGCACTTCCCCGGCGCGTAGGGCTCCAGTGAGCCGCCGCTCCAGCCCAGCGCCTGGGCTTCCTTCTTGGTGATAAAATTCCCCGGCAGATGGCCGTAGGTGTGGATGTACAGCGCCACGTCCTCCTTGCTGGTGTAGCTGCCGCCCTCGTCGATGGCGGCGTCCGCGCCGTCATTGTCCGACACGTCGGGCGTTTCGTCGCCCTCGTCCGGCAGAACATCCTGCTGCTCCTGCTGCTGCGGCGTCTGATCGCCGCCGGTGGTCACACCGATGACGGTGACGTCATCTCTGCAGCCCACCAGCGCCAGCGCCATGACAAGCGCCAGCAGCCACGCGGTCAATCTCTTTCTCATGGGTCTACCTCCTGTTTTGATTGCCCCCATCCTACCACAGAAAGCAGAAAAAATCCACCTCGTGTTTGCAGCTTGCTCTGCATTTCGTAGGGGGCGATGCCCACGCAGTGGAGCGAAGCGGAACAAGTACCCTTGGGGTGCATCGCCCCGCACGGTAAACACACCGGGTATGGTAAACGGTTGTAGGGGCGGGCGACTCTGCCCGCCCTAACGATAATCGTACCATTTCTGACAGGGCGGACAGAGTCGTCCGCCCCTACGAAGCTTCTATCGATGGGATTACCGTATATCGAACGGGAGGGCAGAGTCCCGCCCCTACACACCTATTGCGGGTAATCGTTTTGTATGCTGGAGACAACGCCAAAAGGCTTCACCCTCGCCAGAGGGTGAAGCCTTTTTTGTCGTTACGCCTTCTCAAATACCGCCTTCATGCACCGGTAGGTCATGTAGCAGTCCAGCTTCGCCACCGTCTCATAGGGGGCGTGCATGCTCAGCACCGGCACGCCCGCGTCGATGGTGTCGATGTTCCGCTGGGCCATGAACTTGGCCACGGTGCCGCCGCCGCCGGCGTCGGTCTTGCCCAGCTCCGCCATCTGCCAGAACACCTTTTCCTCATTCAGCAGGCGGCGCAGCTTGCCCACCACCTCGGCGCTGGCGTCGGACGCGCCGGACTTGCCGCCTGCTCCGGTGTACTTGCACAGGCCCACGCCGTAGTTGATGAACGCGGAATTCCGCTTGTCGTACACCTCGGCAAAGTTGGGGTCGTAGGCGGCGGTCACGTCGGCGCTGACGCAGAAGGACTTGGCGAAGCAGTCCCGCAGCAGCACGCCCTGGGTGTCGCACAGCTCGCCCATGAACTTGTCAAAGGCGGCGGACAGCATACCGGACACGCCCTCGCTGCCGATCTCCTCCTTGTCGGCGAAGATGCACACGGCGGTGCGCTGGGGCTCCACCGCGTCGAACAGGCCCGCCAGCTCCGCGTAGGCGCACACCCGGTCGTCGTGGCCGTAGCTGGCGATGAAGCTGCGGTCAAAGCCGATATCCCGTGCCTGCCCGGCGGGAACAGCCTCCAGCTCGGCGGAGATAAAGTCCTCCTCCACCATGCCGTACTTCTCGTGCAGCAGCTGCATGACCGCCAGCTTGAACCGGGACTTCTCGTCCTCGTCCTCCACCGGCTGAGAGCCCACGAGGATGTTCAGACTCTCGCTGGGAATGGCCTCGTTCAGGGGCTTCTTGCCCTGCTCGCGGCCCAGATGGGGCAGCAGGTCGTTGATGATGAACTGAGGATCCTCCGGCTTGTCGCCGATGTGGACGGGCAGCACCGTGCCGTCCGAGAGCGTCACCACGCCGTGCAGCTCCAGCGGGATCGTCACCCACTGATACTTGCGGATGCCGCCGTAGTGGTGGGTCTTGAAATAGGCCATCTCCGCTTCCTCGTACAGGGGACGGGGCTTCAGGTCAAGGCGGGGCGCGTCGGTATGGGCGGCGGCGATGTTGGCGCCCTCACTCAGCGGCTCTTTGCCAATCACCGCCAGCATGATGCCCTTGCCCCGGTTGTTGCAGTACACCTTGTCGCCGGTTTTCAGCGCCATACCCGGCTGAAACTCCACAAAGCCGTGCTGCTTCGCCAGCTCGATGCAGTACTCCACGCACAGCCGCTCGGTCTTGCCGTGGTTCAGAAAGTCCTTATAGGACTCGCAATAGTCGTGCATGGCGGCCTTTTCGCCCTCCGGCAGACGGTCAAAGCCGTTCTCCGGCGCGTACAGCAGCGCCTTGCTCAGCTTACCCTTTTCACTCATGGATAAATGCCTCCTTCTGGTTTTCTTTTCCCCGTCAGAATACCACACAACGCCCGGCTTTGCAAGCAAAAGAAAGAAGCTGCCGCTTCCGTGACCGGAAGCGGCAGCTTTATCAGAGAGCCTCGCAGAATTCGCGTCCGCAGTCGACCGCATCTCCGTTGGCAGAAAAGTCGTTAGACTTTTCGCCAGAATTTTTAAAACACGTGGCAGATCACGACCGTCAAAATCACGCACAGTCCCAGACACGTCATCAGCAGACCGAAGGACAGGCTGTGGGCCATACGGTCCCGCACGTCCCGCCGGGTGTCCAGACGGTCGGCGGCTTCCCGGGCGGCCTTGTCGCCGCTCTGCCGCGCGATGGCCTGCACCAGCGGGGAGTAGGACTGGGGCTCCTTTTCCTTGCTAGGCCGCAGCAGCACCCGCTGCACCGCCAGCACCACCACGTCGAAGGCGTCGCAGGCCACGCGGCACACCACGCCCACCACCGCGAACAGGGCGCGGAAGAAGGGTTTATACACGCTATCCTCCAGACTCAGCCACTTGGGCCAGCGGCTGAGATAGAAGCCGTCCTTCCGCATTAGCACCGTGCGGATGAACAGGAAGTACACCACCATGCCGATGGCCAGCGAGATCACCACGCCCTTGAGATTCGTCCACGCGAAGTAGTGGATGGCGTGGTCGAAGGCGTGTCCGCCGGTGAAGTCCAGCGTCGCGCCGCTGATCCTCTCGGCGATGGCGTGGGGTGTCAACCCCAGCACCGGCAGCGCCACGGCGGCAAGGCACAGGGCGATGACAGACAGTGGCTTGCCCCACTGCTTGCCGGTCTCCTTGCCCTTCTGCCAGAAGATGGCCACGTAGATTTTCGTCAGATACGCCGCCGTCAATCCGCCGGAGAACAGGAACAGCCACTCCACCACCGTGATGATGGTCATGCCGCTCATGTGGGCGTATTCCACCAGCGCCTCGTGCACCAGCGTCTTGCTCAGGTACCCCAGAAAGCCCGGAATACCCGCCAGCGAACAGGCGCCGCACAGGAACAGCACGTGCAGCAGCGGCTTGCCCCGGCCGAAGCCCTTGATATCGTTCAGATCCAGCGCGTGGGTGTTGTAGTACACCACACCGGCGAACAGGAACAGCGCCAGCTTCACCAGCGAGTGGTTCATCATGTACAGCACCGTGCCGTTGGCGGCCAGCGCGTTATGCTCGCCCAGCAGGCAGATCATGGACGCGCCCACGGTGATAAAACCGATCTGGGACAGGGACGAGCAGGCCAGAATGTACTTCAGATTGGTGGAGAACACCGCCAGCACCGCGCCCAGCACCATGGTGATAGCGCCCAGCACCAGAAGCAGCATGCCCCAGTCGTGGTCGCCCGTCAGCACCTGCGCCGTCAGCAGCAGAACGCCGAAGATACCGGCCTTGGTCAGCACGCCGCTCAGCAGCGCCGAAGCCGGAGCGGGCGCCACCGGGTGGGCCTTGGGCAGCCAGATATGCACCGAGAACAGACCCGCCTTGGCGGCGAAGCCGAACAGGATGCACAGCGCGGCGGCCCATAGACGTCCGCGCTCCATGGTGGCCACGGCCTCGTGCAGCTCCGCGATCACCAGTGTGCCGGTGGCGGTGTACAGCAGGAACAGACCCATCAGCGTCACCAGGCCGCCCAGCACCGCGATGGTCAGGTAGGTCTTACCGGCGTCCATGGCGTCGGGGGTCTCCTCCTGCACCACCCACACATAGGAGCTGAGGGACATCAGCTCGAAGAACAGAAAGGTGGTGTACAGGTCGGCAGACAGGAACACCCCCGCCGTGAACCCCAGACAGATGAGGAAGAAGAAATAGTACCGCTTCAGGTGGTGGTGTCCGTGGAAATACTGGGGACTCAGCAGCGCCGAGACGAACCACATGAAGCACACCACCAGCCCGTACAGCTTCTGGAACCCACCGGCCCAGAAGCTCAGGCGCATCACCGGAACGGTGACAGTACTGCCGTCCGCTGTGGCGGCTACGTATACCATAGCCAGCAGCGTCAGCAGCGTGAACACGATGGACAGCGAACCCAGCCGCTTTCCGTCGTCATGGCGATCCGGCAGCACCGCGATGACCAGCGCCGACAGCACCGGCAGCAGCACAACGGCCAGCAGAGCAAATGTTGTCACGGGTGGATCACCGCCTTTCCGATCACGTCAAGCAATACCTCCGGGAACAGGCCCATCAGCAGGCACAGTGCCGCCAGAATCAGCATAGGCACGATCATGAACGGCCCCGCCTCATGGGCGCTCTCCTTGGTGGGAAGCGCCGTTCCCTCCGTGGGGAACCAGGCCTTCACCACTACTTGGAACATATAAATGGCCGTCAGCAGCGCGGAAATCAGAATGGCGATAAAGCCCAGATAGGAGGCCGTACTGCCCTCCCCCACCGCGGCAAGGCCGATGTACCACTTGCTGACGAAGCCGTTAAAGGGCGGAATGCCCGTCAGTGCGCAGGCAGCCACCGTGAAGCAGGCAAAGGTCAGGGGCATCCGTCTGCCCAGCCCCTCCAGCTCGCTGACATACTCCCGGTGAGCGTAGTGCAGCACGCTGCCGGCGCAGAAAAACGCCATGATCTTTACCACCGAGTGGGCGATCAGATGCATGAAAGCGGCAACCGCCCCGGCGCCGGTCATAATGGCGGTGGCGAACAGGATGTAGCTCAGGTTGGACACGGTGGAGTAGGCCAGCCGCCGCTTGAAGTGGCGCTGCTTCAGCGCCATGGCGGAGCCGAATACCAGCGTGATCATGGCCAGCGCCATCACGGTGTACTGCCCCCATGTGCCGTAGAGAATGTCTGTGCCGAAGGCAAAATAGGTCAACCGGATGCAGGCGAATGCGCCCGCCTTGACCACCGCCACCGCGTGCAGCAGTGCCGTTACCGGCGTGGGCGCCACGGCGGCGCTGATGAGCCAGCTGTGCATGGGCCAGATGGCGGCCTTGACGCCGCAGCCTACAAAGGCCAGCACGAATACGCTCAGCAGCAGCGTCATATTGCCGGTATAGCCCGCCAGATGGCCGCCGGGAACGAACTCCTGCGCGTCGTTAACGATCAGGAACACCATGCCGATAAAGGCCAGCGCCGCGCCCGCGATGGAGTAGGCGGCGTATTTCACGCCTGCGTGGATGGCCTGCTTGGTCATGGCGTGCATCACCAGCGGGATGGTGGCCAGCGTCAGCAGCTCGTAGAACAGGTACATGGTCATCATATTGGCGGCGAAGGCAATGCCCAGCGTCACGCCAAAGGACGCCGTGAAGAACGCCCAGAACATGGGCTTGTGGCCCTCGTGCTTCATGTAGTCCCACGCGTACACCATGGTAAAGGGCCACAGCGAGGCCGACAGCCCCGCGAACAGCTTCGCCGCCCCGTCCATGCGGAGGGTGAAGTGCAGGGAGTCGGTGAACCGCAGGAACGTGAAGGCCGAGCCGTCACATTGCAAAATCGCCAGCCATGCCAGAACGGTGGTGGCCCCGATGATGACGGCGTACAGGGCGCAGCGCGACCGGTCGGTGCGGAAGGGGATGAAGTAGGCCGCCAGACCCGCTACGATAGGCAGGAACACCGGCAGACAAAGCAAAATTCCATTCATAGCAGCACCTCCCTTACGCGACGGCTCCGGCGATGGACTCCATCACCGACAGCACGCCGTTGGGGAACAGACCCATCAGTCCGCAGATGGCCGCGAAGATCACCAGCGGAACGGTGATGCCCAGCGGCTCGCGGATGGGGGACAGGTCCAGTCCCGTGGTATCATGGCCGGGGAAGAAGGCGGAGATCACCGGCGGGAACAGGTATCCGGCGGTGAACAGCGCCGACAAAATCAGCGTCACCGGCACCAGATAGCCCAGCGCGCCCGGCAGCGCCTCCAGCGCCGCCGTGGCCAGATACCACTTGCTGTGGAACCCGCCGAAAGGCGGGATACCCACCAGCGACAGCGACACCAGCGCGAAGCAGATAAAGGTCACCGGCATGCGACGGCCCAGTCCCCGCAGCTCGTCCACCCGCGTTTTGTGGGCCAGCAGGATAATGGAGCCGGCGCACTGGAAGATGGCAATCTTGGCCGCCGCGTGGAAGAACAATTGCAGCATGGAGCCGGTAAACCCGTCGGGCGACAGGATGAACAGGCCCAGCAGCACATAGGAGATCTGGGAAATACTGGAATAGGCCAGCCGCTTTTTCAGCTCCTTTTCCAAACAGCCCATAAAGGAGCCCATGAAAATGGAGATGAGCACCAGAATCAGGCACACCGTCTGCACCCACGTGCCCCGCAGGAGCCCCGCCCCGGCGGTGAAGAAGATGGTGCGCAGCACGGCGATGACGCCCGCCTTGGCGATCAGGCCGCTGAGGAGCGCCGACGCCGGAGCCGGAGCCGCCGGGTGGGCGCTGGGCAACCAGTTATGCAGCGGGAACAGACCCGCCTTGGCGCCGAAGCCCAAGATCATGCAGAACACCGCCGCAAGCGTCAGCGGCGTGGCCTCGGTCATCGTGCCGCCCGCCGCAAAGGACAGCGAGTCACAGTGGAAGTACAGCACCACCACGCCGAACAGCGCCACGAACGCGCCGCCCACCGAGTAGAACAGGTACTTGTACGCGCCGATAATGGCCTTTTTCTTCAGCTCGTGCAGCACCAGCGGTGCGCTGCACAGGGTGGTCAGCTCATAGAACAGATACAGCGTCACCATGTCCGCCGCCAGCGCGGTGCCCAGCAGCACCGCCTCGGTGGTGAACAGGAACACGTAGAACCGGGGCTCTCCGCCGCTGTGGGGCATGTACACGGCGGCGTAGGGGATGGTCAGCAGCCAGCACACCGCCGTCACCACGGCGAACACCGCCGCCACGCCGTCCATCTTCAGCGAAAAGGTCAGCGACTCGCTGAGATACACCACATTGGTGGCCCAGTCTTTGCCGGATACGGCGGCGTAGATCACCAGCGCCGTCAGCACGGTCTGCGCCGCCGCCAGCACCGGGGTCAGCCGCCGGGCGTTCTCCTCCTTGCAGAAGGCGCAGCCGATCCCCAGCAGGAAGGGCAGCAGAAGGATCAAATATAACATATGATACAGTCCACTCCTTTCCTTAATACTGGCAGAACAGGCCGAAGCCCTGCCGCAGCAGCGCCGTCAGCGGCGCGGAATGGATACCGATGGCAAGTCCGATGGCCAGCAGCACCGCGGCGGGGATGGCCTTGCCCCAGTTGATCTTCTGGGCCGGGGCCATCGTGCCGTCCTTCTGGGGCAGCCACAGCACCATGGCCGTGTACAGGAAATACAGCACGTTCAGCAGCGTGGACACCGCCAGCGCCAGCAGCACCGGCCACTTCTCCCACGTCAGGGCAAAGGCCGCCTGTGCGAATTGCAGCTTGGGGATGAACCCGATGAACAGCGGCACGCCCACCATGCTGAGAGCGCCCGCCGTGAACAGCACGCCCGCCGCCACATTGCGGTGGCCTGCGCCCTGCAAACTGGGGAAGTCGTTGTGCCCGCCGGAAACGTCACGCAGTCCGGAGGCGGACAGGAACAGCATGGGCTTGGTCAGCGCGTGGGAGAAGATGTGCAGGAACGCCGCCAGCAGCGCCGCCTGCGTCCCCATGCCCAGACCCATGTAGATGTAGCCGATCTGGGCGGCGGAGGAATAGGCCACCATGGTGGTCAGCCGCTTGGAGCGGATGGCGGACACGGAGCCCACGATCATCCCGGCGATGCCGAAGATCAGCAGCACCGACTGGATGCCGCTGGCGGAAAACACCTCGATGCCCACGGCGCGGTAGACGATCTTGATGAGCAGCAGGATATACGCCTTGGACACCACGCCGGACAGAATACCGGAGGAAGCGGGGGTGGCCCGTCCGTAGGTATCCGGCATCCAGAAGTGGAACGGGAACAGACCGGACTTGATGGCAAGGCCCGCCGTCATCAGGCCGATGGCCACCGTCATGGAGAACCGGTACGTACCCTCCGCCCACAGCGCGGCGATGGTCTCGTGCAACTGGGGGAACAGCAGGTGTCCGGTGATGGAATAGGTGTAGATGACGCCGATCAGGAACAATCCGGAGCCCACCAGCGCGAACACCATGTACCGGGCCGCCGCGATGAGGGAGCGGCCGTTGTCCCGGGCCGACAGCAGGGCGCAGGAGGCGATGGTGCAGATCTCAATGAACACGTAGCCCGTGAAGATATCGTTGGTGTAGGACAGGGCCAGCAGGGACACCAGCGTCAGATCCACCATGCTCCAGTAGAGATGGCGGCGCTTGTCGGGAATGTCCTTCAGGATGCGATCCATGCCGCCCAGCACGCTCAGCAGCATCACCACCGAGAACAGCAGCGCCATCAGCGGCTCGATGACCCCAGCGGCGATCTCGTTGCCCCACGGGGCGGGGAAATGGCCCATCATGTAGGAGTAGCTGGTGTTATTGCTGGCGCAGAACCACAGGACACAGCTCTGCAAAACGATGGACACGGACAGCAATCCGATGGTCAGCCGCCGTCCCCACTTATCGCCCGCCACAAAGGTGGTCACGGCGCACAACAGGCACAGGATGATGGAGAAGAAGGGAAAGTTCTGGACGAAGCTCATACGCGCCCTCCCTTCCGCCGGTCGGACATCATCACATACAGCGTGTCGATATCCAGCGTGTGGTACTTCTTATAAATGCGGATGGTCAGGCTCAGCATCAGCGCCGACACGCTGACCGACACCACGATGCCCGTCAGCACCAGTCCGGCGGGAATAGGGTTGATGTAGTTAGCCATATCGGTCACGCCGCCGGTGATAATGGGCACGGTGCGGCCGGTGATATAGCCCCGGTCGGCCAGCAGCAAAAACGTGCCGCTGTCCATAATGTCCAGTCCGATGACCTTTTTCAGCAGGTTCTTGTCAAACAGCAGCATGCACATGCCGATGGCGAACAGAATCACCGCCACGCATGCCTCGTAATTTTCCGTCAGGTGGGTAAACATGTTGTTCATCACAGCTCCCCCCTTTGGAAATACATGTAAAAGCTGTACATGGTGCAGCACACCACGAAGCCCACCGCCACGTTCAGCGGCAGGATCAGTCCGGCGGACAGGATGCGGCCCGGCACGCCGGGAGAGATGATGGAGTGCAGATGGTTGGCGCCGGTAAAGAAGGAGTAGGTCTTGGAGCAGGCGTAGAAGCCCAGGGCGCACAGCACAATGATCTTCAGCACCTTGGCGGGGATGGCCTTGGAGGCCCGTTCGCCGCCCCACACCAGACCGTAGATGATCAGCGCCGACGCCATGATGGCGCCGCCGGAGAAGCCGCCGCCGGGAGACAGGTGGCCGTTCAGCAGAATGTACACGCCGAACACCAGAATAATGGGGATGACGAATTTGCACACCGTGCGGATGATGGGATCCTGATAGTAGTCCAGCACCTCATAGTCCAGCTTCCGCACACGGCGGCGTCCCGGCGCGTTCATCAGCATGGTCACGGCGCACATGGCGGTGAACAGCACGAAGGACTCGCCCAGCGTATCGAAGGCACGGTAGTCCAGAATCATGCCCGCCACGGTGTTCACCGCGCCGGTCTCCTCCGTGCCCTTTTCCACGTACCGCTCCGCCACCTCGTTGACGGTGGGAGCGTCGGCGCTGCCGTAGCCGGGCAGGTTCGCCACCGTCAGCAGCATGAAGGCGGCAAACACGATGCACGCCACGATAGCCAGCACCGTATAGGCGATCTGTCCCTGCTCCATGGATCGGCGGGCGCTTTCCGCGTCCCAGCGGGGCTTGTAGGCGTCGTTCTCCGCCTTGGGAGCGGGCTTTTCCTGCTCCAGCATGGCGGACCAGTCCACCTGGCCGTCCAGCCACCGCCGGAAGAAATTTTTCTCACTGCTCATGGCTGTCCTCCTCTCCATGCGTTTCGTGGGGCGCGGCATGCTGGCGCAGAGTCTCCTCCTCGTGCCGGCGGTGCTCCTCGTCCCGGTCGATGAGGTTCAGCCGCCGCAGCGTCAGAAACAGCAGCAGACTGGTGATGCCCGCACCCACCGCCGCCTCGGTAATGGCCAGGTCGGGGGACTCCAGCATGATCCAGATCACCGACATAATAACGGAGTAGGCCATGTAGATGATCACAGCCTGCATGGGCTTTTTGGTCAGCGCCGTAGCCGCGGCGCACACGATCAGCCCGGTCAGCAGGATCAGGCGAAAGGTCGTCATCATTTGGCGGCCACCTCCTCGTCCTCGGTGTGGTATTCCGCGTCGCTGAGATCCAGATGCTGACCCAGATTCTCGTCGGCGCGGTATTCAAACATGCTGAGCATGTGGCTGCTCAGCGGAGAGGTCAGCCATTGCAGCACCAGCACCAGCACCAGCTTCCACGCCACGGCATGGAACCCCACGGCGATCAGGATGCCGATGGTGAACAGCAGCAGACTCAGGGTATCGCCCAGCGCGGCGGCATGGATGCGCTGCAGGGCGAAGTCAAAGCGGTACAGGCCGATGATGGATACCACCATGATAAACAGGCCCGCCAGCAAAAACGCGGCGCACAGGCCGAAACGGATCCATTCACCGATCATGCTGTTCCTTCTCCTTTCGCCTGCGGTCGTACAGGTTGATGTAAATGCGGCACAGCATCATCACGGCGATGAAGGACATGACCACATAGATCACGGCGATATCCGCCAGATAGTCCTCGCCCAGCAGGTACGTCAGCGCGCAGATGACGATGACCACCAGCGTGCCGATCAGGTTGATGCCGATGATGCGGTCCACCGTCAGATGAGCCTTCAGAATGTAGACCAGCACTGCCACCACGCACAGGGCCAGCGCCACCAGCACACCCCAGAAAAGATAGCTGTAGCATTGTTGGATCAGTTCCATTCTTCACCCTCCATTTTCCGCAGCATTCGCGTCAGGTTCCAGTCGGGGATGCTGTCGGCGCTGGGCTTGTCCAGACACAGCACCAGAAAGTCGTCGCCGCTCTGCTCGATGGTGACGGTGCCCGGCGTCAGCGTAATGGAATTGCTCAGGATCACCCGGGAAATATTCTTCTTGAACGGGATCCTCATCCGCACGATGGCGGGATGGTACTTGTGGGGCGGCATCAGGATGATCTTCACCACCGCCATGTTGGCCTTGACGATCTCCCAGATTAGCACGGCCACATACACCACATAGCCGCCCAGCCGCTTCAGAAGCCGCCTTTCGTGGCCGGGATGATACCCCAGCGCGTACACGCAGAAGGCGTACACCGCGCCGGCGATCACCACGCCGAACAGGCAGATCTCAACGGTGACCCTACCGTTCAGCAGCAGCCACAGGGCGAACAGAAACACACACATGATCATTGCTTTTTTCTCCACTCCAATCCTTACAAATAACCGCCCAATGCATGCGTCTGTGCAGCGACAGGGATGTATCCGGCGGCGTTTCTGCTTCTTACAAAATGTGTTAACCAATTGTTAATTTTAACACAGAGTGCTGTACATTGCAACAAAAAACCGGCAATTTTGACCAGTTTCTTCTTGGGAAAAAGTGCCATCGTTCTGCCGTTTTTTGCAAAATTTCTTGCAAATGTACGAAAATTAACGACAAAAAATCCAAATTTGTCTTTCTATGTCAGAGATAGGCAGAGAAACTCTTTTAAACTGTGGTAAATGCAACAGACGCGGCGGAGAGCGCGGGGTATACTACCGATAGAATCTAATCAGGAGGTCATGTCCATGATCCGCAAGATCATTCATATTGATGAGGAGAAGTGTAATGGCTGCGGCGCTTGCGTCAACGCCTGTCACGAGGGCGCCATCGGTCTGGTGAACGGCAAGGCGAAGCTGATGCACGAGCATTACTGCGACGGTCTGGGCGACTGCCTGCCCGCCTGTCCCACCAACGCCATCACCTTTGAGGAGCGGGAGGCTCCCGCCTATGACGAGGCCGCCGTGCTGGCCGCCAAAGCCGCCAAAGAGCGTCCCGCCCACACCGGCTGTCCCGGCGCTGCCATGCGCCAGATGCAGCATAAAGCGTCTGCCGCCCCGGCGCCTTCCGCCGAGCCGGAGGGTCAGCTGACCAACTGGCCGGTGCAGATCAAGCTGGCCCCGACCAAGGCCCCGTATTTTGACAACGCGGCGCTGCTGGTGGCGGCGGACTGCTCCGCCTTCACCTACGGCGATTTCCACCGCCGCTTTCTGGCGGGCCGGGTCTGCCTGATCGGCTGCCCCAAGCTGGACGGCGTGGATTACACCGAAAAGCTGACGGAGATCATCCGGAATAACGACGTCAAGTCCCTGACCATCGTCCGGATGGAGGTGCCCTGCTGCGGCGGTCTGGAGTTCGCCGCCAAGACCGCACTGCAAAATAGCGGCAAGTTCATCCCCTGGCAGGTGGTCACCGTCAACATCGACGGCACCCTGCGGGAGAATTAAAGGGAAAAACGGCACATAAAACCCCGGTTTATGTCCACCATAACCGGGGTTTATGTACCGATAAATATGCGAAAATATGCATCCGCATGGGCGCAGGTCTGTCATGAGGCAGAGGCCAACGGAAAATTTTGCGGCTTTGGTCTTGCAGCCGGAGAAAAATGATGCTACAATCCCGATGATAAAATGGAATATCCGCACGGAGAGAGAGCCGCTGGTGGGCGGCTTTTTCCAGCTGTGGAGGTTAGAATCGACTAACCGGAAGGGAAGACCGTGCGAAGATATAATAAGGGGGAAGCTTCTATGAAACCAAGCTATATCACCGTGAATTTTCAGCAGACGGCGGCCCAGCGCTTTCCGGCGCAGGCCGATGAACTGAACGCCGCCTTTACGGCGCGGCTTCAGGCGCTGCGGGCGGAAAACGCCGGAGCCAGTCAGGAAAAGCAGCGGCATCTGGAAAACCAGATCCTGCCGGGGATCGCGGCGTATGAGACGCTGCAAAGTGTCATGTCCAAGGAGGAGGCGCTGCAAACCGTTCACGGCTATGTGGAGCAGAAGGCATGGCGGATGAAAAGGCTGCTGCTGAAGCTGATGCGCATTCCGGGACTGTACCGCCGGGTGCCGGGGATCTTTGCCCGTGAAACGCCGAAGCTGTTCGGCGAGACGGCGGGCTTTGCGGCCAGAGAGCTCCAGACCACCGGCGGCGTCTGGCGCATCGACATGACGAAATGCCCCTATCACGACGCCTGCGTACATTACGGCTGTCCGGAGCTGTGCCATTGCTTCTGCGACAGCGACGATATCACCTATGACGGCATGCACCCCAAGCTCTATTGGCACAGAACGAAAACGCTGGGCCGTGGCGGCGACTGCTGCGATTTCTGCTTGAAGATCGTGGGGGAGTAAGGGGCAGCCCCTCGGGCTGCTTGAAACGGCGGGCGGGGTCGGGGCGTTAAGAAAACATGCCGGTGGCATGTTTTTAGTCCCGATCGCGGCGGCTATGCCGCCGCAGCGTCCATCTTGGTTTTGAAAGAATTCTCTTGTGTTAAACGGGAGGGGTAGAGCCCCGCCCCTACAGTCGGCTTCAAGAACCTGATACGACATCGACGGCGGGGCACATGGGCCCCGCCCTACAGGTGTTTATCGAACATTGTCCGTAAACGGCGGGCGGACAGAGTCGTCCGCCCCTACAGAATGCAAGAATACATCAGACAATACGGGTAATGCGGTTATTTCCCGCAGAACGCCTCGTACTTCTCCTGAAGCCATGCCTTCAGGGCGGACACGCCGTCCTCATCCCAGAGGAAGTCCTGCTCCTGCACGTCTCTGGCAGCCTCGTAGCAGTACACGGTGTACACTGCCGCGTGGAGGATCCTCTCCTTCTTATCGGTGGCGAAGCGGTAGCGGAAATCGCCGATGGAGCCGGTATAGACATTGGCGCGATTGAACCACTTGGGGTTCAGCTCTTCAAACTGCGGATGCATGTTTACCCTCCTGACAGCGCAGATTTTTCCTCATTCTAGCACAAATACTTTCCCATTTCAACGGTTGTCTTGGGGCGGGCAACGTGGTATACTGTATCTTGGAATAGAATTGATGGTAAACTTACAATATTAAAATGTAAGAGGTATTGCAATATGGAAAACGCAGTGAAACGCATTGGTGTATTGACCTCCGGCGGCGACGCGCCGGGTATGAACGCCGCCATCCGCGCCGTGGTGCGCAGCGCCCTGAGCCGGGGCATCGAGGTGGTGGGCATCCGCCGGGGCTGGCAGGGCCTCATCAACGGCGACTTCGTGCAGATGGACAGCTCCAGCGTCAGCCGTATCATCAACCGGGGTGGCACCATGCTGTACACCGCCCGCAGCGAGGAGTTCCGCACCAAGGAGGGCCAGGAAAAGGCCTATAAAACCTGCAAGCTGCTGGGACTGGACGGCATCGTGGCCATCGGCGGCGACGGCACCTTCCGGGGCGCGCAGGATCTCAGCAAGTGGGGCATCTCCGTGGTGGGCATCCCCGGCACCATCGACAACGATATCGTCTGCACCGACTATACCATCGGCTTTGACACCGCCGCCAACACCGCCGTGGAGTGCATCGACAAGCTGCGGGACACCATGCAGTCCCACGAGCGGTGCTCCGTGGTGGAGGTCATGGGCCGCCACGCCGGATATCTGGCGCTGTATGTGGGTCTGGCCGTAGGCGCTACGGCGGTGTTGGTGCCGGAGACGGCATATGACTTCGAGGCCCACGTAGCCGAGAAGATCCGGCAGGCCCGGCTGATGGGCAAGACCAACTTCATGATCGTGGTGGCCGAGGGCTGCGTCAGCGCCATGAAGGTGGGCGACCAGATCAAGAACGAGCTGGGCCTCGATCCCCGCGTCACCATTCTGGGTCACATCCAGCGGGGCGGCAGCCCCACCGCCAAGGATCGCGTCATCGCCACCCGCATGGGCTATGAGGCGGTGCGGGTGCTGGCCGAGGGCGGCACCAACCGTGTCATCGTCATCCACAGCGATCAGGTCACCGATCTGGATATCGACGAGGGTCTTGCCATGATGAAGACCCTGAATCAGGAGGAATTTCAGGTCATGAAGACCATGACCGGTCAATAAGCCCCAACGAAAGGAGAATACGGCAATGAATTATCGCATCCTTGTCATCAATCCCGGCTCCACCTCTACCAAGATGGGCGTCTTTGACGGCGAGAACTGCGTCTTTCAGGAGACGCTGCGCCACAGCGCCGACGAGCTGGCACCCTTTTCCCACGTGATGGAGCAGGTGGACTTCCGCCGGGCGCTGGTGGAAAAGGTGCTGGAGGAGAAACACATCGCGCCGGAAACGCTGAACGCCGTGTGCGCCAGAGGCGGCCAGATCCCGCCGTGTCCCTCCGGCGCGTTCGTGGTGGACAAGCAGATGTGCGACTATCTGTACGGCGTGAAGGAGGCGGCTCACGCCTCCAATCTGGGCGCGGTCATCGCCCTGCACATCGCGGAGACGCAGGGCATCCCCGCCTATGTGTACGATCCCGTGGCGGTGGACGAGATGACGCCCATGACCCGCATCACCGGCATGCCATGTTACAGCGCCGGATGCTGGGCCATTCCCTCAACTGCCGGGCCATGGCCATCCGCTGCGCGAAAGAGGTCATGCACAAGCCGCTGGAGGAATGCCGGTTCATCGTGCTGCATCTGGGCGGCGGCGCTTCGGCGCGGCTGTTCATCGGCGGCAAAATGGTGGACGGTGTGCGGGACGACGAGATCATGTTCGCCCCGGAGCGCAGCGGCGGCGAGGATTGCCAGAGCCTAATCCACCTGTGCTTCTCCGGCCAGTACACGGAGAAGGAGCTGATGAAGTTCGTCCGGGGCGCCGGCGGCCTGAAGGCCCATCTGGGCACCAGCGACGCCCGGGAGGTGGAGCAGCGCATCGCCGCCGGGGACGAGAAGGCCAAGCTGGTGTATGACGCCATGCTGTACGGCGCGGCCAAGTCGCTGGGTGCGCTGGCGGCGGCTGCCGACGGGCAGGTCGACCGGATCATCCTCACCGGCGGCATCGCCCACTCGAAGTATGTGGCGGACTATCTGACGAAGAAGCTGTCCTTCATCGCGCCGGTGGAGGTCATGGCCGGCGAGTTTGAGATGGAGGCGCTGGCAGCCGGTGCCTGCCGGGTGCTGGCGGGGGAGGAGAAGCCCCACGCTTTCTCGGAGTTAGTGTGATTTGTGTGTTTTTGGGAACTTTTTGGGGGAGAGCAGCGTCTAAGAAATGTGATTCCCAAGAAAGGAAGTGCCACTATGAAAAAATTATGGATGCTGGCGCTGGCAGCCTGCTGCGTGCTGGCGCTGGCCGCCTGCACGGTGCAAAAGCCTCAGGAGAGCGGTGACGTCAGCCAGCTGCCCAACCCGGTGCATGAGTCCACCGCCGAGGAGGTGGCGGAAAAGACCGGCATCACCCTGAACGTGCCCATCACGGCGGTGGATGTGACGTACAGCTACATCGACGGCGATAAGGAGCCGCTGGCGCAGGTGAGCTTCGTCTATCAGGGGCAGACCTACACCTACCGGGGCCAGAAGACCCAGACAGTGCAGGATATCTCCGGGATGTACTATGAGTGGACAAAGACTACCAACGACTCCGAGGATGTGCCCTACACCTGCTACTTTACCGACGAGGGACAGGGCATGGCCCTGTGGCATACCGACGGCGTCAGCTACACACTGGGCATGACGGAGAATGTCACGGAGGAGCTGCTGGTGACCATGTACGGCATCGTGACCGGCGAAGCGGAATAAGCAAAAAAAGAGACTGGCAAGGCCAGCCTCTTTTTTGCTTATAGCTCAATCAATCCCGCGTCCAGCATGTTTTGCAGGCTCATGAGGATGCCCAGCTTGGCGTGATACCAGGTCAGGCCGCCCTGAAAGTACACGGCGTAGGGCTCGCGGATGGGGCCGTCGGCGGAAAGCTCGATGGACGCGCCTTGGATAAACGCACCCGCCGCCATAATGACCTCGTCCTCGTAGCCGGGCATGGCCCACGGCTCCGGGGTCACGTAGCTGTCCACCGGGGCGGCGGCCTGAATGCCCTTGCAGAAGGCCACCATGCCCGCGCGGCTTTTCAGCTCCACCGCCTGAATGATATCACGGCGCACCTCGCGGGAGGAGGGTACCACCCGGAAGCCCAGCTTCTCGTAGCAGGCGGCGGCGAACACCGCGCCCTTCACGGCGGAGGACACCACCGTGGGAGCCAGAAACAGCCCCTGATAGAAGGCGGGCAGCACGCCCAGATTCGCGCCTACCTCGCGGCCCAGGCCGGGCGCGGTGAGACGGTAGGCGCAGCGGTCGATCAAGTCCTGACGGCCGCAGATGTAGCCGCCGGTGGGAGCCAGACCGCCGCCTAAGTTTTTGATAAGGCTGCCCACGGCCATGTCCGCCCCCAGGTTGGTGGGCTCGTCGGTCTCCACGAACTCGCCGTAGCAGTTGTCCACCATGCAGATGACATCCGGCTTGCACTGCTTGCAGAAGGCGATCAGCTGGCCGATCTGCTCTACGGAATAGCTGGGGCGTGTGGCGTAGCCCTTGGAGCGCTGGATGGTGATGAGCTTGGTTTTGTCGTTGATGGCGGCGCGGATGCCGTCGTAGTCAAAGGCGCCGCCCTCCAGCAGCTCCACCTGACGGTAGCTGACGCCGTACTCCGCCAGCGAGCCGGGGGTGGGGCGGGTGCCGATGACGCCTGCCAGCGTGTCGTAGGGGGCGCCTACCGGGGACAGCAGCTCGTCCCCCGGCAGCAGGTTGGCCGCCAGCGCCAGTGTCAGCGCGTGGGTGCCGCAGGTGATCTGGGGCCGCACCAGCGCCGCCTCGGTGCCGAAGATGCGGGCATAAATACGCTCCAGATTGTCCCGGCCGTCGTCGTCGTAGCCGTAGCCGGTGGAGGGGTTGAAGTGCATGGCGGCCAGCCGGTTTTCCTGCATGGCCTGTATCACCTTGGCCTGATTGTGCTCCGCCACGGCGTCAATGTGGGCGAACTGGGGCGCGATCTCCGCCAGCACCGCCGCGCTGAAATCCAGCACCCGCTGGGAAACGCCCATCTGGGCGTACAGTTCATTGGTGGTCATATTCTGTCTCCTTACTGGCGGTTTTCCGGAAAGGTCACGCCGTTCCATTTCATCAGCGCCCGGATGGGGTAGTCCCGATCCAGATAGTGGCGGCTGAACCAGTCGTAGGTGGCTTGGGGCAGGTGCACCAGCTCCGGCGCGTCGCAGCGGAAGCGGTCAAAGGTGATCCGGTCGCCGCTGAGCAGCGCCGCCGCCAGCTCCAGCTTGCCCTCGTTCATCAGCCGTTCCAGACAGCCGTCCATGATGACGGCGCAGGAGCGCTCCTCATCGTCGGCGTAGTCCTCCCGATGGCCCAGCCAGTAGAGGAATTCCTCCGGGTCAAGATCCATGCGGGTGGTGATCTGGCTCAGCTTGTAGAACTCCTTCCAGTCCCGGCGCTTCAGCACGTCGATGAGATACTGCACCAGCCCGTCGTCCATGGCCACGCAGTCCAGAAACACCTCGAAGGCGTGCTTGCCCGCGTCGGGGTCAGGCTCGTTGGCAGGCTCCGGCTGGGGAGCGGGTTCTTCCGTCTGCTGGGCGCTTTTCAGAAATGCCTCAAAGCCCGCCATGCCGCTGTCGCCGTCAAAAAGGCTCTCCGGCAGCGCTTCGCCGTCCTGCGCCGCGCAGGCCCGCACAAAGTCCGCCGCCCCCATGGACGCCAGCTGCTCCGTGATCTGGCGGGTGCGGCCTTCCTCGTCCTCCGCCGTCAGGGTGATGCCCTCCGGGGCGGGGCGTTTGCCCTCCAACAGCTCGGTCATATAGCGGAGATAGTAATCAAAAAGCTCCATAAAAGGCTCCTTTTCCATGTCGTTCAACCTAAAATTCTATCATATGGCGGTTGTATTTGCAAGGGATTTCCGGTAAAATGAAGCGGCGGGAGGGATGTGCCATGTATTATGTCTATATGCTCCGGTGCCGGGGCGGCGTGTACTATACCGGATTGGCGGTGGACGTGGCGCGCCGCTTCCAGAGCCACCTGTCGGGGAAAGGGGCCAAGTTTACCCGCGCCTATCCGCCGGAGGAGATCGCGGCGGTGTGGCGCTGCGGCGACAAGGGCACGGCGGCACGGGTGGAATACGCCATCAAGAAGCACCTGAACCACCAACAGAAGGAGCAGTTGGCCGCCGCGCCGGACACGCTGGCGGAGCTGCTGCCGGAGGTGGGGGAGTGGGGCGTGTCGGCGGAGAAATGAATAAAAGGAGCGGAACCCGCAGGGTTCCGCTCCTTTTATTCATTTTCAGTCTGTCAAAAAACTATGCAAGCGCCCCTGTTTCTGCTATAATAGAAGAAACGGGGG